>OGEP01003533.1_pt1 | contig 11622 bp, 10 predicted proteins | sample 1570721 | NCBI WGS metagenome assembly OGEP01 (sample SAMEA2582131, study PRJEB24529) | metagenome | biome: Human gut stool | place: China | collected 2011 | reverse complement strand
TGGGATGTGACGATTTTAGAAAGTCAAGCTACGACCAATCCTTTCTACCACTTGTAAGAAGAGTTCACATGACAAAAGTTGCTATTATTGGTGCAGGCGCGGTTGGGGCAACAGCAGCCTACTATATTTCAAAATCAGAAGAGGTCGATGTCACTGTCTTTGATTACGGCCTTGGTCAAGCAACAAAAGCTGCCGCTGGTATTATCAGCCCCTGGTTTTCAAAGCGTCGCAATAAGGCTTGGTATCGCATGGCTCGTTTGGGAGCAGACTTTTACCAAACCTTAGTAGAAGATTTAAAACAAGCTGGTCAGTCAACTGATTTTTACCAACAAACTGGCGTTTTTATTCTTAAAAGGGATGAAAGTAAGCTTGAGGAATTATACGATTTAGCCTTGTCACGTAGAGAAGAATCCCCCTTGATTGGTGAACTCAAAATCTTATCTAAAAATCAAGCTAACACCCTTTTTCCAGACTTAGAGGGATTTGGTGAGCTTTTATATGCTTCTGGTGGGGCTCGTGTTGAGGGAGAAGAATTAACGGCTACCTTGTTAGCTGCCAGTGGAGTTCCTGTGATTTCGGAAAAAGTTGATTTTGAAGTGACAGCCACCGACTACTTAATTCAAGGACAGCATTATGACAAACTCATCCTAGCAACTGGCGCCTGGCTCGGTGAGATTTTAGAGAAGCATGGTTACCGAGTTGATGTTCGTCCGCAAAAAGGGCAACTGCGTGATTACTATTTTGATAATTTGGTGACCGATACTTATCCAGTGGTGATGCCCGAAGGTGAATTGGACATCATTCCTTTTAACAAAGGAAAAATTTCCATGGGAGCTAGTCATGAAAATGACATGGGCTTTGATTTGGCAGTAGACTATGACTTGTTAAATCAAATGGAGCAGGAAGCGCAAGCCTATTTTCCAAGATTTTCAGATGCAACAGAAGCGCGTGAGCGTGTGGGGATTCGTGCCTATACAAGTGACTTCTCACCCTTCTACGGAGAAATCCCAGACTTACCTAATGTTTTTGTAGCCAGCGGATTGGGTTCTACTGGTTTGACGGTTGGTCCTTTAATCGGTCATGAATTAGCTATGCTTATTTTAGGTCAAGAGGGATGGTTGGCAGAAGCAGATTACCCTGTTTGTCGCTACATTAGTCCAACTAAAGGATGACAGTGTTTTCAATTCATGCTATAATAAAAAAGACGAATATATAAGAGGAGACCTTACTATGAAAGGTATTATTCTAGCAGGTGGTTCAGGGACACGTTTGTATCCATTGACTCGCGCTGCCTCAAAACAGCTCATGCCGGTTTATGATAAACCCATGATATACTACCCATTGTCAACCCTCATGTTGGCTGGCATTAAGGAAATTTTGATTATCTCAACGCCACAAGATTTGCCACGTTTCAAAGAACTCTTGCAAGATGGTTCAGAATTTGGTATTTCCTTGTCTTATGCGGTTCAACCAAGTCCAGATGGTTTGGCGCAAGCCTTTATCATTGGGGAGGACTTTATTGGTGATGATAGCGTTGCGCTTATTCTTGGAGATAACATTTATCATGGTCCAGGTCTATCAGCTATGTTGCAACGAGCTGCCGCTAAAGAATCAGGGGCGACTGTCTTTGGTTACCAAGTTAAAGACCCAGAACGCTTTGGTGTGGTTGAATTTGATGACAAGATGAATGCCATCTCAATCGAAGAAAAACCAGAACACCCTAAATCAAATTATGCGGTTACAGGTTTGTATTTCTATGACAATGATGTTGTTGAGATTGCTAAAAACATCAAACCAAGCCCTCGTGGGGAACTTGAAATCACAGATGTTAACAAGGCTTATCTTGACCGTGGCAACTTGTCAGTTGAAGTCATGGGACGTGGTTTTGCTTGGCTAGATACTGGGACTCACGAAAGCTTGCTTGAAGCTGCGCAATACATCGAAACTGTTCAACGCATGCAAAATGTTCAGGTAGCTAACCTTGAAGAAATTGCTTACCGCATGGGTTACATCACCAAAGAAGAAGTGCACGACTTAGCACAATCATTGAAGAAAAATGAGTACGGACAATACTTGCTCCGTTTGATTGGAGAAGCCTAATGACAGAACAATTTTTTGAAAAAGAATTAGCTGCGCGTCCAGTTGAAGGTATTCCTGGAATGCTCGAATTTGATATTCCAGTTCATGGAGACAATCGTGGCTGGTTCAAAGAAAACTTCCAAAAAGCAAAAATGGTGCCACTTGGTTTTCCAGAAAGTTTCTTTGCAGAAGGAAAGCTCCAAAACAATGTGAGCTTCTCACGTAAAAATGTACTTCGTGGCCTACATGCAGAACCATGGGACAAATACATTTCAGTCGCTGATGGCGGTAAAGTGCTAGGCTCTTGGGTTGACCTCCGTGAAGGTGAGTCATTTGGTAACACTTACCAAACAGTCATTGATGCCTCAAAAGGTATTTTCGTGCCACGTGGTGTCGCAAATGGTTTCCAAGTGCTATCAGATACTGTTTCCTACAGCTACCTTGTCAACGACTACTGGGCACTTGAATTGAAGCCTAAGTATGCCTTTGTCAATTATGCTGACCCCACACTTGGCATCAAATGGGAAAATCTTGAAGAAGCAGAAGTTTCAGAAGCAGACAAGAACCATCCGCTGCTTAAGGATGTCAAACCATTGAAAGCAGAAGATTTGTAATCTGAACTGCGAATACTAAAAAACATCATAAGGAAGTAACATGACAGACTATAAAAATATTATCGTCACAGGTGGGGCTGGCTTTATCGGTTCTAACTTTGTGCACTATGTTTACAACAATCATCCAGATGTTCACGTCACTGTCTTGGACAAATTGACTTACGCTGGAAACCGTGCCAATATCGAAGAAATTCTTGGTGACCGCGTTGAGCTTGTTGTGGGTGACATTGCTGACGCTGAATTGGTAGACAAATTGGCTGCTAAAGCGGATGCCATTGTTCACTATGCGGCTGAAAGCCATAATGATAACTCATTGCAAGACCCAAGTCCATTTATCTACACAAACTTTATCGGAACTTACACTTTGTTGGAAGCTGCTCGTAAATACGACATTCGTTTCCATCATGTGTCAACTGACGAAGTTTACGGCGACCTTCCGCTTCGCGAAGATTTGCCAGGACATGGTGAAGGACCAGGTGAAAAATTCACTGCGGAAACCAAATACAATCCATCATCACCTTACTCTTCAACAAAAGCTGCCTCAGACTTGATTGTCAAGGCGTGGGTTCGTTCATTTGGTGTTAAGGCAACGATTTCAAACTGTTCAAACAACTACGGTCCTTACCAACACATTGAGAAATTTATTCCGCGTCAAATTACTAATATCTTGTCAGGCATTAAGCCAAAACTTTATGGAGAAGGTAAAAATGTCCGTGACTGGATTCATACCAACGACCACTCAACAGGTGTTTGGGCAATCTTGACTAAAGGTCGCATTGGGGAAACTTACCTTATCGGTGCCGATGGTGAGAAGAACAACAAAGAAGTGCTTGAACTCATTCTTGAAAAAATGGGTCAACCAAAAGACGCTTATGACCATGTAACAGACCGTGCAGGTCACGACCTTCGTTACGCTATTGATTCAGCGAAACTTCGTGAAGAACTTGGTTGGGAACCACAATTCACCAACTTTGAACAAGGTTTGGAAGACACGATTAAGTGGTACACAGACCATGAAGACTGGTGGAAAGCCGAAAAAGAAGCGGTTGAAGCCAAATACGCTCAAACCCAAGAAGTTATTAAATAAGATATTAAAAGCCTATCCTATCAATATATTCAGTTGGTGTGGTAGGCTTTTTCTCTTATTTTGGGGCAAATGTAGGGCTGGGCTATTGAGAGTGTTGCACTCTATGCACTGTGTGAAAGTGTTTCTTGTATTTGTTAATCCCAGTCGTAGGCTGCGACAAAGACTTCAGAGCTAGTCAATCTCCCTCGTACCGTGCGAGAAGTCTTTTTGAATTTGCTATTTCCTGTCGCAGCTTGCAATGGTCCCTTTCATGAGTGCGAACCATCGTCGAATGAATCACAGCCTGTTTTCTAGCTGCTGGGACTCTGTCGAATGAGAACAGTCGCTATTTCTCCCAAAGTCCTTGCCTGTCGAATGTAAGAGGTGGTTATACTCTTATAGGGCTGATGGTAGAGAAAAAGGCCCCCGTCTTTTGTGTGGGTGGTAGAAGACGAGATCCTTTAATCTTTGTATGAGGGCTTAATGTGCCTTGTCGGTAGCCCAGTTTTTATTTTCCGAAAAGTCCTTTGATTTTATCGAGGGCACCATCAAGTCCGCCAGCACTTTCCACTAGGGCTTTGGCTTTTTCGAAATAGTCACCTAATTCATCTTTGTGGTCGTTGATAAAATCTTGTGCTGCAGAGAAATCTTTTTTCTCGATAAGTTCTTTAACTTGATTCAACAATTCAGTTGGGTTCATCTAAAATACCTCGTTTATTCTTTAATTAAATCATATTCTACCCTATTTGTGAACTGATTTAGCTTGGGAAGGTGATGTAAACTGCTTCTGGTACATAAAAATCATGATTGGTTTCTGTTAGAAGACCGGAAGTGGTGTCTCTTTTGAAAACAGTAGCATTATCGGAATCTTGTTGGACAGCGATTAGGTGATTTTCCTTTGGTGTCAAGCAAAAATCTCTTGGTGTTTTTCCAAAACTAGAAATGATTTGGACGCGCTCTAGCTGCCCATCGCCATAGACACGAAAGACTGCGATAGAGTCATGTCCACGATTGCTGGCATAGACAAATCGACCATCTGATGAGATTCGAATCGCTGCGCAAGCATTGAAACCATCATAATCCTCTGGGATGGTACTATGAGTTTCGTAATGCGCAAATTGCCCATTGCCATCATAAATGAGAACTTCAACGGTCGAATTCAATTCACAAATAAGGTAGGCAACTTTTAGGGAGGGATGGAAGACGGTATGACGACTGCCAGCACCTGGACTCGCTTGATAGTTGCCAATGAGCTTGACAGAGCCATCATTTGACAAAGAATAAGTCGCGACACTATCTGTCCCGAGGTCACAGACAATCAGGTGCTTATCGGGTGTTAGCCCCGCAAAATGTACTCTGGATTGGTCTTGGTTGGGATGTGGTCCAGAACCAGAACGCTTAACAGTGTTGAGGAGTTTTAGCTGGCCGTCGTCTGTTAATTGATAAATCAGAACCTCTCCCTTGTGGTAGTTGGCGCCAAACACCATATGGCGTTTGGGGTCGCTTGAGAGATAGCAGAGCGGTGCTCCAGATTGGAGAACATGATTGACAGCCTGAAAGTTTTGGTCAAGATTGACAAGTCCGCCCTGACCATTTTTCCCAGCGACAGCAAAAAGGTGCTTGTCTAAGAAGGCGAGGTAGGTTGGATTGTTTTCGGTCGCTAGGAGTTCTAACTGGCTAAGTTGCCCACTTGTCTCATCAAATTGAGCTTGATAAATGTCTTGTGACGAACGTTTGGTCTAAGTTCCAAAAAATACAGTTCTTGACATGGTACCTCCCTAAATATTATCGAGTCATAACAGTGCTAATTATAGCATAAATTGGAGACATTTTTAATGGCATTTAGAAAAGAATAAGATCTTGTTTTTTTGCTATAATAGTAGTTGTCTTAGAAAGGAAATGACGATGACTAAATTAGCGACAATTTGTTATATTGATAATGGGAAGGAATTGCTTTTATTACATCGCAATAAAAAGCCCAATGATGTTCATGAAGGCAAGTGGATTTCGGTAGGTGGGAAGTTAGAAGCTGGTGAGACTCCAGATGAATGTGCCAAGCGTGAAATTTTTGAAGAAACCCATTTTACAGTTAAGAAAATGGACTTCAAGGGCGTGATTACTTTCCCTGATTTTACCCCTGGTCATGATTGGTATACCTATGTTTTCAAAGTGACAGACTTTGAAGGTGACTTGATTTCAGACGAAGAATCAAGAGAAGGAACGTTGGAATGGGTGCCCTATGACCAAGTTTTATCTAAGCCCACTTGGGAAGGCGATTATGAAATTTTCAAATGGATTTTAGACGATGTGCCATTTTTTTCTGCCAAGTTTACCTACAATGATCAGCAAGAGTTGGTTGAGAAAAGTGTGACCTTTTATGACAAATAGAGACTTTCGACTTATTGAAGACGACATTGCCTTCGCTGTCAGAGCTAGCGCGTTGGTAATTAAGGATAATCGCTTACTGACTATATGGGCAGAACAATTGGGTAAATACTATTTGCCTGGCGGAGCGATTCGTGTTGGAGAAGATACTTCGGTAGCTTTAAAGCGTGAATTGAAGGAAGAACTCGGAGTTGATTGTCAGGTTGGCAATCTAGCCTTCGTGGTTGAGAATCCCTTTGAGTTACAAGACCGATTTTGGCATAACATCGAGTTTCACTATTTAGTTGACATTGAAGGACCACTTCCTGAAAAAGTGTTGGAAGGTTGTGAGACTCGCTCTTTAAAATGGCTTCCAATTGACCAACTAGATAGGGTTGATTTCAAGCCAACATTCTTAGCGCAAGTCTTGCCAAATTGGACGGGAAGCCTGCAACACATTAAGTCTGACTATGGTAGAAAGGCAACGAAAACTTCAGAAAGTGATATAATAGCAGTTAGTACAACGGATACTTAAAATCTGATACAGAAAGGATATTTATGAACCACACCAAGCAAAAATCATTCAAAGACACATGGTTTTTCAAATGGATTTTAGATAATCAAGCAGTGGCAGTCTTAATGATTACCTTTTTAGTCTTTTTGACCATTTTTTTGCTGACTAAAATCTCATTTTTACTAACGCCAGTCGTCTCGATTATAGCCATTATTATGTTGCCAATGGTGATTTCTGGTTTACTATTCTATTTGACCAAACCCATGGTTGATTTTGTAGAGCGCAGGGGACGTTTAAACCGCTCAGCATCGATTTTGTTTGTGTTTGCCATCATTCTATTATTGATTATTTGGGCGATGTCAGGCTTTATTCCCATGATGATGCGCCAGCTCAGTACATTTGTCAAAGACCTACCTGATTATATTTATAAAGTAAACAAAGAAGCGACCCTCCTATTAGATAGCTCTTTGCTGAAAAATTACCAAACAGAGTTACAGAATATATTGTCTAATATTAGTTCAAAAGCGGTTGGATATGCTGAGTCGGTTTCAAAGAACGCTTTGGAATGGGCAAGTACTTTTGCTAGCGCTGTGGCTAAGGTTACTGTCGCCATTATCATGTCTCCCTTCATTCTATTTTATTTGCTCAAGGACGGCGATAAGATGAAAGGTGGCTTGGTGAAAGTCTTCCCAACCAAATTCAGACGTCCGATTTCTAGGATTTTGAGCGATGTCAATTCTCAACTGTCTGGTTACGTCCAAGGACAAGTTACCGTAGCTATCGTTGTCGGCATCATGTTTGCTATCATGTATAGTTTGGTCGGTCTTCGTTATGGTGTGACACTGGGGATTATTGCGGGAATTTTGAACATGGTTCCCTATCTCGGGAGCTTTCTGGCTCAGGTACCTGTTTACATTTTGGCTCTAGTAGCTGGTCCTATGATGGTGGTGAAAGTCAGCATCGTCTTCATCATTGAGCAGACTTTGGAAGGTCGTTTTGTGTCGCCATTGGTCTTGGGAAATAAGCTGAGCATTCATCCGATTACCATCATGTTTATCTTATTGGTAGCTGGTTCCATGTTTGGAGTTTGGGGTGTCTTCCTCGGTATTCCAATCTATGCTTCTGTCAAAGTTGTGGTTAAGGAATTATTTGATTGGTACAAGACTATCAGCGGTCTGTATGACGACTAAAAAGAAAGGAATAGAAATATTGCTAAATAGTGAAAAGATGGTTGCATCCATCCAAAATCAAGATTTAATGCGAGCAGATAAATATTTTGAACGAGCCCTTAAAGATGACCCTGAGGAGGTCTTGTTAGATTTGGGGGCTTACTTGGAAAGTATTGGTTTTTTACCACAAGCTAAACGCCTTTATTTGCAATTACGCGATAATTTTGTTGAGGTCAATGTCAATCTTGCTCAGATTGCTGCTGAAGATGGCGACATTGAAGAAGCTTTTCTCTATCTTGATGCTGTTCCAGAGGATAGTGATGATTATCTGTCAGCCCTGCTAGTCATGGCTGATCTTTATGATATGGAAGGGTTGACAGACGTCGCGCGTGAGAAAATGCTCTTGGCAACTCAGTTAAGCCAAGACCCTCTGGTCATTTTCGGTTTAGCAGAGCTTGAGATGTCGCTTGAAAATTATAACCAAGCCATCAAAGAATATGCCAAACTAGATAACCGCGACATTTTAGAAACGACAGGTATTTCCACCTACCAACGCATCGGTCGTGCCTATGCCAGCCTTGGAAAATTCGAATCAGCTGTGGAATTTCTTGAAAAAGCCGCTGAGATTGAATACAACGATCAAACTGTGTTTGAATTGGGAACTATTTTATACGATCAAGAAGAGTATCAAAAAGCCAATTTGTACTTTAAACAATTGGATACCATGAATCCCGATTTTGAAGGTTACGAATATGTCTACGCTCACTCTCTTCGCGAGGAAAATAAATCCGAAGAGGCTCTGCGTCTTATTCAGCAAGGCTTGACTAAAAATAGCTTTGACAGCCAACTCTTACTTTTTGCGTCGCAGTTGTCCTACGAGCTACACGACAGCCAATCGGCAGAATCTTATCTCCTTCAGGCTAAGGATGTCGCGGATGATATCGAAGAGGTATTGATGCGCCTCACTAACCTCTATCTGGAAGAAGAGCGGTTCGACGACGTAATTGCGCTTGATCAGGAAGACATCGATCATATCTTGACCAAGTGGAACATTGCTAAGGCTTATCGTGCCCAAGAGGAGGACGAGGCCTTGGACCGCTACCAAGCTCTCGAAAAAGACTTAGCAGAAAATCCAGAGTTTTTACAGGAGTATGCTTATCTTTTGCGGGAATATGGCTATCGCGATAAAGCCAAAGAAGTGGCAGAAAAGTATTTGAAGATTGTTCCAGATGACGTAGACATGGCGGTGCTTTTCAATGAAAACTAGCCCTAAAGAGATTCTAGCAAGCAATCTAGTGACCCTCATTTTAATCCTGATTCTCCTGTCTATATTTGACCAAAGCGAGCAGACAGTCCGCAATATTTTGATTGTTTGGACGAGCTTTGCTGCAATCATGATTTATGATTTGGTCAAGTGGTGGCGAAATCGTCAGAAATAAAGAATACTACTAATTGAAGATAAATAAAAAATTCACAAGTAAATTTCACAATCTTTATCAAAAACTGTGCTATAATTGACCTATCATTGTGAAAAGAGGGAAAACATGACAGATTCAAAAAAACAATTTGGGGCTGATCTCGTTGTCGATAGTCTCATTAACCATGACGTAAAATATGTATTTGGTATCCCAGGTGCAAAAATTGACCGCGTCTTTGATACGCTTGAAGATAAAGGACCACAATTGATTGTGGCACGTCATGAACAAAATGCTGCTTTTATGGCGCAAGGTATTGGACGAATCACTGGAGAACCCGGGGTTGTAATTACAACTAGTGGACCTGGTGTCTCTAACCTTGCTACAGGTCTCGTGACAGCAACTGATGAAGGTGACCCTGTTCTTGCTATTGGTGGACAAGTTAAACGCTCTGACCTGCTTAAACGTGCTCATCAATCAATGAACAACGTTGCTATGATGGCACCAATTACAAAATATGCAGCAGAGGTTCAAGATGCCAACACACTTTCAGAAACCTTTGCTAATGCTTATCGCTGTGCCAAATCTGGTAAACCAGGTGCAAGCTTCATTTCAATTCCACAAGACGTGACAGATGCTACAGTATCTGTTAATGCTATCAAACCACTGACTGACCCCAAATTCGGTACAGCCTCTGTCAATGATATTAACTACCTAGCCCAAGCCATTCGTAATGCAGTTTTACCAGTATTCTTGCTTGGTAATGGCGCTTCACCTGAAAAAGTCACTGCAGCTCTTCGTCGCTTGTTGGAAGCTGTTAAATTACCAGTCGTTGAAACTTTCCAAGGTGCTGGTATTGTGTCGCGTGACTTAGAAGAAACCTTCTTTGGACGCGTTGGTCTTTTCCGCAATCAACCAGGTGACATGCTCTTGAAACGTGCTGACTTGGTTGTTGCTATTGGTTATGACCCAATTGAATACGAAGCCCGTAACTGGAATGCTGAAATTTCTGCGCGTGTCATCGTTATCGACGTTGACAACGCTGAAATCGATACTTATTTCCAACCAGAACGAGAATTGATTGGTGATATCGCAGATACGATTGATATGCTGATTCCTGCTATCAATGGCTACCAATTACCTGCTGGTTCGAAAGATTATCTCAAAGGCTTGCGTGAAAATATTGTTGAGGATGTTAAGTTCGACCGTAATTCAAAAGATGGTCTCGTTCATCCTTTGGATGTTGTGGACGTTCTTCAAGACAATATCACTGATGATATGACTGTGACTGTTGACGTTGGTTCACACTACATTTGGATGGCTCGTTACTTCAAATCTTACGAAGCTCGTCATTTGCTTTTCTCAAATGGTATGCAAACACTCGGTGTCGCACTTCCGTGGGCAATCTCAGCTGCGCTTGTTCGTCCAAACACAAAAGTCATTTCAATCTCAGGAGACGGTGGTTTCCTATTCTCAGCACAAGAACTTGAAACAGCCGTTCGTTTGAAATTGCCAATCGTTCATGTCATTTGGAATGACGGAAAATACGATATGGTTAAATTCCAAGAAGAGAAGAAATATGGTCGTTCATCAGGTGTCGATTTTGGACCAGTTGACTTTGTCAAATACGCTGAAAGTTTTGGAGCTAAAGGCTACCACGTTGACAGCAAAGAAACCTTTGAAGCAACCTTTAAAAAAGCCCTTGTGGAAGCTGAAGACGGACCTGTCCTTATCGATATTCCAATTGACTACAAAGACAATGCTGATTTAGCAGAAACAATCCTACCAGACGAATTTTATTAATCATTAAAATAAAAGAGGAAATTATGTCAGAAGCAATTAAACTTTTTCAATACAATACATTAAGTGCCTTGATGGCTGGTTTGTATGGTGGCACACTCACAGTTGGTGAACTGTTGGAACATGGTGATCTTGGTATCGGGACACTTGATTCTATCGACGGGGAACTGATTGTCCTGGATGGTAAAGCCTATCAAGCTAAAGGTTCTGATGGTGTTCCGACAGTTGTAGAGGTGTCTCCAGATGTGAAAGTTCCTTATGCAGCTGTCGTTCCTCACCAAGCGGAGGTCATCTTCAGACAACGCTATGCAATGACTGATAAAGAATTGGCAGAGCGTATCGAATCTTATTATGATGGCGTCAATCTTTTCCGTTCAATCAAGATTCATGGGCATTTTGCCAAAATGCACGTCCGTATGATTCCAAGGTCAACACCAGATACAAAATTTGCGGAAGTTGCGACACGTCAACCAGAATATACTCAAGAAAATATTTCTGGTACTATTGTTGGGATTTGGACACCAGAAATGTTCCACGGTGTTAGTGTAGCTGGTTATCATCTCCATTTTATCTCTGATGATCATACTTTTGGTGGTCATGT
>OGEP01003527.1_pt1 | contig 11642 bp, 10 predicted proteins | sample 1570721 | NCBI WGS metagenome assembly OGEP01 (sample SAMEA2582131, study PRJEB24529) | metagenome | biome: Human gut stool | place: China | collected 2011 | reverse complement strand
AGAGTTTCTCCTCTTTTCCTTCCCCGCCGGCTTCTCCCGCCGCAATTTCAACCTTTGCCACGTCCGTCTGACCGCCCTTTAATCCGCAGATCTCATAAGGAACCTTCTGCACCTTCTGCTCTTTGCCTTCATCACACTCCCGGATCAGAAGCAGATCTGTTTTCTGGCATACGGCGGAAAATCCTTCATTTTTCAGTGTCACCCAAAGGCTTCCCTTTTTCCACTCTGCACAAAGCACGCAGATCCGGTAACCGAGGCGGCTGCCGATCTCCTCATACAGCGATTTTCCGGACGGGAGACGGCATGCCTTCCACTCTGCCATCCGCGCCGGGTCATAGATGCTGTTTAAATAGGTCACCTGCATCTTTTGAAGTTCCTCTAAGACTGCCTCCGCGGACAGCTTTATTCCCGCCAGCGCTTCCCCTCCGCACAGAATATTTTCATCCTGTCCGCTCAGATAAGCCTGCTCATCTGCCGCACACCACGGTTCTTCCCAATCTGCCGCCTCCCTCGGCACATCCCCGAACGTCCCCATATGGTCGGCTCCGGCAAACATGGCATCATCGTATAGTCCCAGTCCGCGCACCGGCTTATTTCCCGCCAGCATGCGCAGATGCACCGGCTTTCGCACCGAGAGTGTCAGCGCATGGTGCGTCGCCTCCTGCCAGGTCTGCGCCAACAGACAGATCTGATCCGGGCGCAAAAACCGGGAGGTATGCATCTCTCCCCAGCTTCCCACAAACACGCCCTGCACGGTCAGAATGGCATCCGCATACCGTTCCGCAAGACTACCGAGCGCCTGCATGTGTCTCTGCACCACAAAAATGCGCTGCGGCTCGCGCTCCATCCCCTTTCCCTCCGTATCGTAACAGACGCGCAGGATCATCTCTTTTTTCCGCTCTTGAAAGGCACGAAAAATCTGCTCCGCAAAGTCCAGTGCAAGAGTGTCCAGTTCACGCGAGGCGTAATCGCGGATGTCCAGCCGGACCAGAGCAAGTGTCTCCCCGGGATAATCCGGCAGCCAGTCTAAGGATACTTCCTCCGGTCTCCCCAGCCGGAACGTGTAGATGTGATACCACCCACGCCCCGGAGCAATATAGGGCTTCTGCTGTCTTTTTAAATTTTCTGCGTGAAAAGAACGCTTACTCCTTTTTGTCCATGAAAACATCCCGCTCTCCTGCCCCCGCATCAATTCCAAGCACCTTGATCCGAAATACCACGCCGATGATGGAGAAGACCATGCGGAACATATAGACCACCGGTTTGAGTCCGGAGTGCATGCTGGTGCCACAGCTTCTCGCATGCATGACAGCAGGGATCTCATCGATGCGGAATCCTAGCAGCTGCATCTGAATGATCATATTGGCATCCGGATACTTGTCGTCAAAGTGCTTATACTTCGAGTAATATAAAAATGCCCTGCGGTTAAGTCCCTGCAGACCGGTCGTCGGATCGGCAATCTTTCGTCCGGTACTGATCTTTATCATCCATCGGAAAAATCCGTATGCCAGTTTCTTCGTAGCGGAGACCGGATACTCTGCACTTCCCTCCATAAAACGCGAACAGAGCACGATATCCGGGCAGCGTCCGTCCGCATCCTGCTGTTTTAGTCTCTGATAGATCACCGGTATGTTGCACACATCATGCTGTCCGTCCGCATCCATCTGGATCACATAGGAATATTTACGGCGGATCGCGTATTTATATCCAAGCTGCAGGGCGCTCCCGTACCCCAGATTAAAGACATGGGATACCAGCGTATGTCCGTGTGCCTTTACGACCCAGTTCGTAGAGTCCGAGGACGCGTCATTCATGACCAGAATATCCGCAATCTCCGCGATCTCCGGGCGTTCCAGCTCCTCCAGCACCCGCTCTATATTTTTCTCCTCATTGTATGCCGGAATGATAATCAGCAGTTCTTTTTGTTTCTTCTCTACCATCGTATCTTCCTTATTCTTTCTCGGAAAGCAGCTGCTCCAACAGCCGTTCCTCGTTCTCGTAATTTACAGGACGCTTTAACGCCGCCTGCGCGTACGCCCTGCGTCGGTCCGGGTTCCGGATCAGGAAGCCCACAGCTTCCTTTACCGCCGCAGCGTCAAGCGCGCACAAAATCCCGTCCTCCCCGTCTGTAATCTGCTCTCTGTTACATTCGGAAGCAACGATCGCACAGCCAAGCGTCTGCGCCTCCTGTATCGCAATGCTTTTCCCCTCATATCCGGTCGCATGCACATAGATATCCGTCTGCCGGTAGTACGGATAGGGATTCTCAACCGCTCCAAGCAGCAGGAAATCCTCCTTTAATCCGCACGACGCAATGTGCTGCTCTAATTCCCTGCGGCTGCTTCCCTCGCCCAGCACATACCACCGGACCGGGTATCCCTCCGCCTTTAACTGCCGCATCGCTTCGATCGCAACCGGATATGCCTTCTGCGGGGTGAGTCTTCCCACCGTAAGCAGGCGGATTCCATCGAAATCATCCATAAATCCTCCCGGCAGCACGGACATCTTTCGGATTTTTTCACAGTCGATCCGATTGTGATAGATCCTGGTGCGTGCACTGCACTCCGGATACACGGCGAGAAACGCCCGCTTTACCTGTTCCCCGATCGGAAATACGGCATCATATTGCAGGTAGCAGTCGCGGTCCAGTTCCCTGCTGTATCCCGCCTTCTGATAGTCGATATGAATAAACGCCGCCTTTTTTTTCGCCCTGACGTGGTCTGCCACATAGTATGCAGAACCGCCCTCCAGAAATGCAACCGCAAGATCATATTCCTCCGGGAAGCGTCTGGCGCCATCCGAGATTGCCCGCCACAGCAGTTTGTCCGGCATCAGCCGTCCCTCTTTGCGCATCGCCCGCGCAGCCCTCCAGTGATAGCGCCACAGCCGGATCAGGTTGGCTCTGTGAAGCAGACATTTTACAACGGTCATGCCCATATAGATTCTTCCCTTTGGTTCGAGCACCGAGACCGGGGCATACCTTGGATTGACAAGCCGTACCCCCTCTGGTATCTGCTGCACCAGTTCTCCCTGGTTCATCAGGACAAAGAGCGAGAGCTCATATCTGGGCTGCCCGTCCTCCCCCCGCTCGGCAGCAAGCTGCGCAAGCAGTTCCAACAGTGCCGTCTCCGCTCCGGCGCGGCTTAATGTGTTAATCACGAACAATATCTTTTTTTTCATCTGTCAAAATCCCCAGCCTGTGCAATATTCTCTCATTTTCCTGATTGAGCAGGGAAACCTGCATGGCAAGCTCCTGATTTTTCATGGAAAGAACCGACACCACCTTGCTTAGCTTAAACAGCAGGATCAAAAGCAGCAGGCAGACTGCCAGAAGAAGCACCACCAGGTATTCCTCCTCCCTTGCCCCCGGCACGGAGACCACGCCCGTTAAAATCAGCGCCACCGAGACAAATGCCCACAGAAGTCCAATCGTATCGGTCAGTTTTTGTCTCACATACGCATTGATGTCCCCCAAAAGGAACAACACTCCCGCTGCCGTCAGAAAAATCCGCAGAATTAAAATCACATTCATATACTAACGCTCCTTCTGTTTCTTTGTATATACCATACTCTCCGGCATCCGCTCTCTCTTCACCGTAAACAGCTGTCCGCCGCAGAAGATATGTTCATCCATATGGCGCTCCATGAACCTGAGTCTGAAATAGGCAATGGTAAAGCCGGTAAAGCTGCCCGCCACCAGCCCCATGCCGTACCACAGGTCACTCCCGCCGGCAGAAAGCATGCTTCCCGCCCACGTCACCAGGCAAAAGCCGAGGGTTGCCAAAAGCGCCCCTGTCAGATCGTTAAAGTAGTACAGAAAAATAATTTCTGCATACAGAATAAATAATATAAAATATCCGGCGGCAAGACAAGGATAGATCTGCATCACTCTTCCCGAGAACCCGTACTGCGGAAGCACCACCACGCAGAGCAGATACACTGCCGTCGAGATGATAAACTGTATGCGCACCAGGTTCATGAGCTCCGCGGAGAGCTGCCGGAACATTCTGTCTTTTGTATTTTTGATATCTTCCCATCTTCCTCCGATGACCGCTTCCGAATACGCCTTGTAACGTGTGTGGAAATGCATCTCTACCCGCGTGATAAAAATGATGGTCGACGACAGATTCGTAAACATCGCCAGACAGGTTGCCAGATCATACGTCGGGGCAAAGACAAACGTATCCGCCACGCGCATCTGTAAATCCGTATTCCAGAACACAAAATTATGAATATACAGACCGAGGGTATACAAAAAATTGATCACCACCAGCTTCCAGTACCTGCCAAAATACGAAAAAACTCTTCTGTACCGGTTGCTGTTCCTCTTAAAATAGCGCTTCACCGTGGCATATTCCAGCACCGCCGTAAGAAAGAATCCGATCGTGAGGGAAAGCAGCATACTGTAGACAATCTCCCTGCCGCATACTTTTACAAAAAAGAGGGAGCAGGCGAGCGCCGCCGCCATTCCTGTCAAAAAGTACAGCGATATCTTCTGATAATCCTTACAGATGGAGAGGTAAAGCATCGAATAAAACACGAGAACCAGTGCGATATAACCGCAAAATCCGGTAAACACGAAAATCAGGTTGACATGTCCCACAAGATGCTCCCACACGCAAAACGGAATTCCGAGAAGACTTGCCAGCAGAATGTTTAAAAGCAGCCCCACATCGTAGCAGGGCAGAATATCCTCATAGCGCTCCTCGTAGATGACATCCGACATATAGCGGGACAACACCGCATTAAAAGGCGCCGCCGTCAGAAGCGAAAAGATAAAGATGTAAAGCAGCGTTCCGGAAAACAGTCCTCTTCTCGCATATCCCACATTCTCATATCCCAGGAGCTGACTCATGAGCATGATCGTTCCGATCACGACAAACATCGGTGCGACCGTCACGACCGCACTGTAGCCGAATCCGGCCAGATATGCAAGAATCGTTTTTTTCTCATATATTTTCTGAAGCTTGATTCCTATTCCTGCCACAGTCTCTCTCCCTTCTACCAGTCTATGTTCTCAAACGTTTCATAAATCTTCCGGTACGTCTGATGCATATCCGAAATCTTGTACTTTGCCATCACACGGCGGTAACCGTTTTCTCCCATCTGTTTTCTGCAGACCGGATGTCTGGCAAGATTCACCATGGCATCCGCAATTTCCTTCACATTCATGATGTGCGTCAGAATTCCCGCCTCGCCAAAATCATCGTCCTCGCCGTACAACAGTCCGCGGCAGTTTCCGACATCGGTTGCTATCGCAGGAAGCTTCGCCGCATAGCCCTCCAGAATCGTTAACGGCTGCCCCTCGCTGATACTGGTCAGAATGGTAAAATCCAGTCCGCCGAGATATTCCGTCACATTCACCCTTCCGGTAAACACCACATCCGGCAGTTCCATCAGCTCCACCAGATCAAAACATTCTCTCGCGTATTCCTCGTCTTCGTCCGTCGGCCCCATAATCCATAATTTTAAGTTAGGCACATCGCGCTTTGCATACGCAAACGCCCGGATCATGGTCTTGACATCCTTGATCGGCGTCACGCGGAGTACCGCACCGATGTGCACCATATCCGGCTCCATCGCTTCCGGACGCTTCAAACCGTCAAACCGCGCCGGATCAATCCCATTCGGGGTAATGCTCGTCTTATCTGCAGGACATCCCAGTTCGATCTGAAGCTCTCTCGCGTGCGCGTACAGGCTTGTGACCAGATCCGCCCTGTCATAGGCAAGCTTCGACATTTTCTTAAACTGCTCAATCCAGATATTCTTATAGATGCCGGACACCCAGTCCGCACGGATCAGTTCTTCCTCGCGCTCCCTGGTGTAGATTCCATGCTCCGAGATCAGAAGCCTGCAGCCAAACCTGCGCTTTGCCATGCTGCCCAGCACGCCCGCATATCCCGTCGCCACACAATGATACACATCCGCCCTCGGCAGCCGCATGCCAAGTGTCAGAAACAGCGGAAGGTACATGGAGCGCATCGTCCAGAGGAAATCAGAAAACACCGCCCCCGCATACCGCACCGTATAACATTCCTGCACCGCCCGGAAAAAATCCTCCCCCATGAGAAGTTCATTCAAAGAGAATTCCTTCTCCCCGAAAAAAGAGAACAGGGTATCCCAGTCTACATTCTGGTTCATCAACAGGCTCCGCAGTGCGGCGTACTCTCGCTCATTTAACTTCAGTCTGGCTGCTCTTTTAAGTTCTTTTGGCCGCCAGTCTGCATCCTCCAGATACAGTTCGTGCACTTCCACCACATTCTCCGGGAGATCGTAGACAAACTTTCCGCGCAGCGAACGGTTCGCCACAATCGCCAGTACGACAAACTGGTACTCCGGAAATATTTTTATCATACTGTGTATCCAGCTCGATACACCCCCGACAACATAGGGATAGCATCCCTCTGCCACAATACATATTCTCATGTGCCGTCACCACGCTTTCCGCCGTCCTGATACTGCCATTCTTCCCCGGTCTGCACTTCCAAGGAGACCTCATCTTCCTCTGCAAGAATCAGATAGACGCCGTCTTCTACCTCTTCAAAGCTTCCGCCCGCAACCTCTGTGACTTCCTCTCCGTGCAGGCGCAGCAGAAACCATGCCGCATCCTCCCTGTGCTCTAAGGAGAGTATAATCACATTGTCCGTGCGCTGCTGCTTATAGTCAAGTGCCAGAAATCTGCGGATGCGCACATCACTCTCCGTCAGGGTGGTTGCGTCAAACGCTTCATACGCCTTCCAGTAGGTGCCGAGGTTTGCCGCAATCTTCTTGGACATTTTCTCCCAGGAATCCTCGTCCCCTTCCGGATACGTCACGCTATAGAGGTCGAGTGTGATGTTGGAATAGCCGAGCGCCGTCTCCATGCATTTCACTTTAAAATCATCCAGAAACGTATGCCGGATTCCGGAACTCGTCGACGGCTGCAGTGTGACGTTCTCATTGAGATACCCCACCGCCTCGCTGGCACCTGATCCGAGCGCAACCGTTCGGATTTCCGCCGGAAGGGCACTCTCCTCCCCGATGCTCTTTACTCCGTCCGCGTAGAGGGATAAAAACCGGTAGGACGGCGCATAGGTCTGCCAGAACGTCTGATCCTGCTTTATTTTTTCTGAGAGTGGGATCCCTTCCCTGCTGTCTGCGGACAGCCCCGCCTCCGCGTGCTCCTCCTTCAGACGTTTCAGATAGTAGGTGACGTTCTCTCCATCCGGCTCTTCCTCATCCGTATACGTAAACTGCGGTGTCATCATGCAGGTCATCTTTGCCCCCGTCCGGGAGGCAATGGAGGTCAGCGACGGCCACACAATTTCCTGATACACTGCCTGTGCGGACTGGCTGTAGCGCTTCTGCATCTCCTCCTCGTTCTCAGAGACGAACGCCGGCAGATCTGCAATCACAAGATTCTGTGCGTTGATCACCGGGTAGATATCATAATCGTATGTCTCCCCCATCATGGCGTCCAGTATTCCAACAGCGCTTATGTCTGCAAGATAATCCCCGTTCACACAGAAAATCTTTGCCGTATCCACGCTGTTTCTCCAGAGAATGGCAGGCAGAAGGCTGTTTTTTGCCGCCTCTTCCTCCATTCCCGCATACTGTGCCCGTATTTCGTTATCCACCGTCTGTTCGATCGTCTCATCGGACAGCGTGCCGACCATATAGGTCTTGGTTCCCGCGCCGGTCGTATACCAGGGAACAGAAGGGTTCATGTCCTGACGCTCCTCCTCCCCGGGTTCCGTGACCTCATAGATCTCTTCCCCGCCGAGCAGAAAGCCGGAAAACAGATGCATGCCCGCAAGCGGTATCTCATCCGCAATCACCGCGCGGATTCCGAGAAGCTCCCTTAAATCCCGGTACTCCCTTATCACAGAGCTCTGCGGCAGGGTTGCAAAAATCACAGTCACACCCATTTGTGCCTCTCTGCGAAGAACCGCCACCTCTTCTTCCGACGTCACCTTGCTGCCGTCCACCACCAGCACCTGCAGTGCATCATCCTGCAGGCTGTCAAGCAGTGCGAGGGAGCTGCTGCAAAAAAACGTCCGCTTGCGGTAGCTGCACCATGTCTTTACCACGGATTCCTCCGCTCCCCCTGCTTCGCCCACATAGATCACCTCGCAGGCGTCGGCAGATGTCTGTTCTGCCAGAAATGCATCCGACCGTTGAAAGGATGTTGTGGTATCGTCTGCATATTCGTTGCTCTCATATTCACTTAACTGTTCTTTCATGACGCCTGTAAACTGAAACATAAAAAGCAGAATCACAAACATCATTGCAATCGTCAGATAATTTCTGCGTGATACCATGTCATTTCCTTCCTGCCGGACTAACTGAACGTCCGGATCAGCTCTAACGTCTCCCTGTCAATGACGATATTGGACGCTTTCAGCCGATCCAGTTCCCGGAAAAATTCGGTTTTCTTCTCCTGCGTAAAATACATTTTCAAATAGCAGGTGTACGTGGAAAGCGCATCCGGATATAATTCCCGGCTCCGGTTGCACCAGTAATGCATCCGCCCGAATTCCTTTAAGCGGAGCAGCAGTCCACACAGCCATTCGATGTATTGCGCAGTGAGTTTCCGGTAATCTTTTTCATAGAGAAGTTCACACGCCTCCTCAAACATATCCACAAATGTCCGCTGTTCGGTCTCGTGAAAAACATTCTGTTTTAAGACGACATACATGTACTCGATCAGAAGGCAGGCATCGTCCCCCGCCTCTCTGCCGTCCTTTTGCATCTGCCGGTAGAGTTCCTGTGCATGCTGCCTGAAATCGTTGAGCACATCCCGAAGCACCGACGCCGCATAGTGGGAGGTCTCGGTGTCCTCACTGTCAAGTGCCAGCGCCAGCGATCCGAGAGAGTCCGTGACATCTCCTCTGACCACATTCATAATCAGTGTGCGCAGACTATCCCGGTCGGAAATCGCCAGTGCCTCCTCGATCGGTACCACATTCCGCTCCTGCTCCTCATCCGCCATAAAGTGTGTTCTGACACGCTCCTTACTGAAAATAACATCTTCCAGATCCGCCGACTGTCCGAATAATAGATGGCGCACGAGTTCTCCCGCCACAAAGAAAACGGGACCGATCACCGGTGCCAAAAGCATAACCGCCGCGCGGATTCTTCCGCCGGTGCGCTTCCCCGGCTCTTCTCTCCAATGCTGCTCATTCCACAGGACATACGCCGCCGTGACGCACAAATTGAGTACCACAAGCAGCAGAAAATACGTTTCGATCCTGCTCATAGTTCCATCTCCTCTTTCATCCTGCACGGAAAGCCTGCGCTCCTAAAACGCTCCACAACCATTCCCGCATCCTCTGCGCTCGTGTTGGCAAGCAGTGCGTACATCTTTCCGTCGGGGAGCTCTCCGAGATAATCGCTCTGGCGCATCATGCCGGAAAGGACGCCTGCGGCTTCCTCCCTGGAGGTCTCACCCTCCTCGAAAACGACGAGCGCACACTCCGTCAGCTTCTTCTCCCTGGCGTTAAGATAAGCCTTCACCAGCGAAACAAACGCGTCCGCCTCCAAAATTCTGGTGCCGTGGATATAGCGCTGCTGTTCTAACGCCGAGAGATAACGGTTGGCGCGCACGACCGCGTTCTGGATGTCATTCTCTCCCACGGGATTCCCCACACCATCAGAATCAGCTGCATCTCGTCCTCCGAATAAATGGCGTCCGCCATCAGCGGATAGCGCTCATCCATGGTTTTGTTGATGAATACTTTTTTCTCCCGCAGCTTTTCATAGAGTTCTTCCATCTGCACATAGTGAATGGAATTTCCGAGCATGCGTGCCTTCGGCGAAGTTGCCGAGAACAGACGCGCATAGGAGTGGTTTGCCACCGTATAGATTGCGACATCCTGACTGTCCATCAGCTTTGCCAGCACCTCTGCGGCATAGAACAACACTTCACTCGGCTCGTACTTGTCCAGGCTGGACGTGATCTCATACAGCTTTCCGAAGCTGTCGTTCTGGTTGACGATCTGATTTGACAGAATCTCCTTGATGCGCACGTTGCTGCCGTTGACATCCGAGATGTCCTCCACCTGTCTGGAGAGGAAATCCACCTCATGGCGCTCCTCCTCCTCCACCGCATGCAGCCGGTCGCGCATATAGCCGATCACAAGTCCCAGAATCAGCAGCTGTGCAATCCATATATACGTGTTGACATCCAGCACCACATCAAAACCGCTCCGCTGATACATCTGCACCGCAAGATACCCCGCCACCGCAAGAATCGAGGAGAATGTCGCCTGCTGCTGCCCGTAGGTAATGGCGAACAGCAGCACATACAGAAGGTAAAAATCAATGTTCTGGAAATACGCGCTCCCCGCCATCCAGTTATTTAACAGGAAAAACGGAAGGAAACAAAGCAGATTCTCCGCGAACGGAATCATCGCTCTTACGGCCTCTCTCGACCGCTCTCCGAACCGGCTCCATCCCTTTTTTCTGCTCTGTGTCCGCACAAAAGAAGATGCGTGCTGCCGGATGTACGCCGCCTCCCTGCCAATCTCGGTCTCCGGCTTATGTACAATGCGGATTCCGAACTCCTCCGCAAATCTCTGGTTGGACAAAACCGGCTCCATCCGCTCTCTTCCGGTGTCCTCTACGACTTTCACACCTTCCAGTTCCGCCGCCACAAACTCCGCTGCGCTTCGCACGGAAATCGTCTCTCCGGAAGAAATCTGATAGACGCCGTACGTCATCTTTTTTGCCGTAATCACCGCATACAAAAACTCAACGGCATCCGAATAGTGTAACAGCGCCACACGGTTGTGGGGATTTACCCGGATCTCACCGGTTTCCAGCCCCTCCACACTCATGCGGGCGCATATATCACGCGCTTCCGCCCCGGTAAGCGGTTCCCCGTAGAGATGATCCAGCCGCAGCACGATCGTCTCATAGCCCATGTTAAAGTAACTGCGGCAGAGTTCCTCTCCCGCCGCAATCGCCTGCGCGCGTACCGTATAAGCCGCACAGTTTTCCTCGCACGAAATGTCCTGTGTATACTCTCCCCCGAAGACTTCCTCCGACGAGAGATACAAAAAGCGTCCCACATTACCAGCCGTCTCATTCATCAGCAGCTGAAACAGGCCTGAAGTGTACGCCGACGCCGTGCTGCTCCCCTTCCCCCAGAGAAAGCCTGTATCATAGGCGCCCATAAAGACTGTCACATCCGGACGCACTCCCTCAAGCACCTCTCTGATGCACGGATTGTCGTATGCAAAATGATACGTCTCAAATATCTTTTTGGACGTTCTGACCGATTTGTCTTCTGCCGTCAGCAAAAACACACGGTGCCCTTCTTTGTCCAGTTTGTCCGTCAAAAGCTGAAGGAAGCGGCATTTGCTTCCCACCAATAATATATTCATCGTTTACAAGATCCCCTGTAGTTCCATTTGTCTGATAAACTGCATCACATCTGTCCGCATATCGTCTGCGGTTCCCCCGTACATAGTGGCAAGCTCCTCCGCGATTTTATCCGCCGTGTTTCCTGCCGTATACTGCCTGAAGATATAAGCCCCGCTCTCATTTAACATGAGCGGCGGCCGATACGTTTCTCCATCCTGCTCCATATCTAACAGCCAGTATTTTCCTGCCGCGCACCTGAGCTGATACCTGTTTTTCTGCATCTGCCATCCTCCGAA
>OGEP01003521.1_pt1 | contig 11657 bp, 6 predicted proteins | sample 1570721 | NCBI WGS metagenome assembly OGEP01 (sample SAMEA2582131, study PRJEB24529) | metagenome | biome: Human gut stool | place: China | collected 2011 | reverse complement strand
GAAGTGGCACGTTTCTCTCCAGCGGAAGTGGTGTGCAATGAAGCCTTTTTGGAACATCCTGTGGCAAAGGATTTGAAAGAGCGTTTCCGCATTGCTTTCAGCGATGTGGATAACCGTATGTTTGCCTATACCACAGCCAAGGATACACTGGAACATCATTTCCACGTATCTTCTCTGGATGGTTTTGGGCTGGCGAAAAAAGAAATTGCTGTTTCCGCAGCAGGCGGTCTGCTGTGGTATCTCTTGGAAACCCAGAAAAATGATCTGGAGCATATTTCCGTGCTGAAATATTATACCATCGGCGATTTTATGCCCTTGGACGTTGCCAGCCGGAGAAATCTGGAACTGACAGAAACCATGCGGGAGAAAAACAAAAAAGGCTCTCTGCTGAGTGTGCTGGATGAAACCAAAACAGCCATGGGCGCCAGAACATTGAGAAAATGGGTGGAACAGCCTTTGCTTTCCGCAGCGGAAATCTGCAGACGTCTGGACGCGGTGGAAGAGCTGAAAAATGATTTGTTCCTGCGGGAAGAAATCAAGGATATTCTCCGTACCATGTTCGACTTTGAACGTATCATGGGACGTGTGGTATATCAGACAGCAAATGCAAGAGAGTTGTCCATGCTGAAAAATTCCATTGAAAATCTGCCTTTGCTGAAACGGACACTTGGCAGATGCAAAAGCCCGTATTTGCAGGAAATCTATGAAAAACTGGATCCTCTGGAAAACATCCATGACCTGATCGATCAGGCAATCGTGGAAGACCCTCCTTTCTCTGTAAGAGAAGGCGGCATGATCAAGCATGGGTATTCCGATGAACTGGATACCTATACCAAAGCCAAAACAGAAGGCAAGGCTTGGATTGAACAAATGGAGGAAGAAGAACGGGAAAAAACAGGCATCAAAAACTTAAGAATCAAGTATAACAAGGTATTTGGATATTACCTTGAGGTCACAAACTCCTTCAAGGATATGGTTCCTGATTATTATGTGAGAAAGCAGACACTCACCAATGCAGAGCGCTACATAACACCGGAGCTTAAGGAGCTTGAGGATACCATTCTCGGAGCTGAAGACAGGCTCACATCACTTGAGTATGAGCTGTTTCGTGATGTAAGAAAACAGATTTCCTGCAATGTTTCAAGAATTCAGAAAACAGCCAGAGCTATAGCACAGATTGATGTTTTTGCTTCGCTTGCGCTTGTTGCCAGCCAGAATAATTACTGCAAGCCAAAGATAAATGAAAGCGGAATAATAGACATAAAAAACGGACGTCATCCTGTAGTTGAAAAAATGATTACAAATGACATGTTTATAGAAAACGATACATATCTGGATCAGCACAAAAACAGAATCTCAATCATCACTGGACCAAACATGGCCGGTAAATCCACCTACATGAGACAGACAGCACTTATCGTTCTCATGGCACAGATTGGAAGCTTTGTACCTGCACAAACCGCAAATATCGGTATTGTAGACCGTATCTTCACACGAGTCGGCGCATCTGACGATCTTGCAAGCGGCCAGAGTACATTTATGGTTGAGATGAACGAGGTGGCAAATATATTAAGAAATGCAACCGCAAAATCCCTGCTCATTCTCGATGAGATTGGACGTGGCACAAGTACATTTGACGGACTAAGCATCGCCTGGGCAGTTGTAGAGCATATAAGTAATCCAAAGCTCCTCGGAGCAAAGACGCTTTTTGCAACCCATTATCACGAGCTCACCGAGCTTGAGGGCAAGCTTGACAGTGTAAATAACTATTGCATCGCTGTAAAGGAAAAGGGCGATGATATAGTTTTCTTAAGAAAAATCGTAAAGGGCGGAGCTGACAGAAGCTACGGTATACAGGTTGCAAAGCTTGCAGGTCTGCCGGATTCGGTCATAGAGCGTGCCAAGGAAATCGCAGAACAGCTTCTTGCAAATGATATCACAGATACTGTAAAAAGCATATCCGTTGACAATGGCCACAAGCATAAAAAAGAGCATCTTGACGAGGTTGATATGACACAGATTTCACTTTTCGACACAGTGAAGGATGATGACATAATTGATGAGCTTCGAAGCATAGACATAGGCAACATGACACCACTTGATGCGTTAAACAAGCTTTATCAGCTCCAGAACAAGGTTAAAAACCGCTGGTAGAAAGGATTAAAATGCCAAATATTGCCATATTAAATCAGGAAACAATAGATAAAATAGCTGCAGGAGAGGTTGTTGAGCGTCCGTGCTCCGTGGTAAAGGAGCTGGTTGAAAATGCCATAGATGCAGGCTCCACAGCCATTACTGTGGAGATAAAGGAGGGCGGAATCTCATTCATCCGTATCACCGACAACGGCTGCGGAATTGAAAGAGACCAGGTTGCGGTTGCATTTTACCGTCACAGCACGAGCAAAATCCGCTCGGCAGAGGATTTACTTACTGTAAAGTCTCTCGGCTTCAGAGGTGAGGCGCTGTCAAGCATCTCGGCCGTTGCCCGCGTTGAGCTTATCACAAAAACCTACGATGAGCTCACCGGCACCAGATATGTGATTGAGGGCTCGAAGGAGCTTTCCAACGAGGAAATCGGTGCTCCTGACGGTACTACCTTCATAGTAAAGGATCTGTTTTATAATGTTCCGGCAAGACGCAAGTTTCTAAAGACAGCACAGACAGAGGGCAGCTACATAAGCGATATGGTTGAAAAGCTTGCGCTTTCACATCCTGATATATCGTTTAAGTTCATAAACAATAACCAGACAAAGCTTCACACCTCCGGAAACGGCAACAGAAAGGATATCATATACCATATATTCGGACGCGAGATATCGTCATCACTGCTTGAGGTGAAGCATGAATGCGAATACTTTAAGGTGGAGGGCTTTATAGGAAAGCCTGTCATCACGAGGGGCAACAGAAATTATGAGAATTATTTCATAAATGGCAGATATGTAAAGAGCAATATATTGTCACGTGCAATAGAGGAGGCCTACAAGAACTTTCTAATGCAGCATCAGTATCCGTTTACAGTGCTTTACTTTACATTTTTCAGTGAGCTGGATGTCAACGTGCATCCGACCAAGATGGAGCTTAGGTTCGACAACAACAACGAGATATATGTTGAATTGTGTGACACAATATATGCAATTCTATCCCACAAGGAGATGATTCCCGATGTGCCTGTAGACAGTACGCCGGCGCCTAAAAAGATAGTGCATGAGTATAAGGAGCCAATACCGGAGCCGTTTGAGAAGAGGCGTATCAATGAGGTGAGGGCAGCGGAATCAAGGAGCGTGTACGGACAGAGCGTGACAGCTACTGTAAAAAGCTCCACTGTAAAAGGACCTGCTGTTAATGAGCCTCTCACAGAAAATACTTTAAACCAACAGAAAGCTAAAACATCTGCATCGACGCCTGTTGTACATACCGGCAATTCAGTGGAACCAAAGCCTGAGACTTCCTCCGAGTATGAACCTGCACAGGTTGTCACCGGCACCCAGCAGACACTCGGCGATTACGACAAGGTTTTTCTTACAGAAAGCGCCAAGAAGCAGTTTTCCATCATAGGCCAGCTCTTTAAGACATACTGGCTCATAGAGTTTGAGGACAAGCTGTACATCATAGACCAGCATGCAGCCCATGAGAAGGTACTGTATGAAAAAACGATGGCGAGACTTGCCAATAAGGATTTCACATCACAGCGCATAAGCCCTCCGATTGTCATGACTCTTGATGCAAGGGAAAGCGAGATGCTTGAGAAATACAGGCCGCAGATAGAACAGTTTGGCTATGAGGTGGAGCATTTTGGCGGCAAGGAATACATGATCAGTGCAATTCCGGATAATTTGTTTAACATAGATATGAAGGATCTGTTTATAGAGATGCTCGATGATTTTTCCAATACGACAGGCAGACAGACCCCTGACATCATTACTGAAAAGGTTGCATCCATGTCGTGCAAGGCAGCAGTCAAGGGCAATGACAAGCTTACTTTTCCTGAGATAAATGAGCTGATAGATGAGCTTTTGTCACTCGACAATCCTTACAACTGCCCACACGGCAGACCAACCATCATCTCTATGAGCAAATATGAGATAGAAAAGAAATTCAAACGTATCGTATGACAACATACACATTTGGACTGAGGTGCAATATGACACAAAAACCGATGATTGTCCTGACAGGACCGACAGCAGTAGGAAAGACAGCTCTATCGATTGAGCTTGCAAAAAAAATAAATGGTGCTATAATATCCGCGGATTCCATGCAGGTATACAAATACATGGATATAGGCTCTGCGAAGGTTACAGTCGATGAGATGGACGGCATAAAGCACTATCTGATAGATGAGCTTGAGCCCTCTGACGAGTTCAATGTATTTATCTTCAAGGATATGGCCCAAAAAGCACTTAATGAGATATACGAAGCAGGAAAGATACCGATAGTTGTCGGCGGCACCGGCTTTTATATACAGGCACTTTTGTATGATATTGATTTCACAAAGCAGGATGTGGATGAGGCATACAGAAAAAGCCTTTATGACTTTGCTAATGAGCACGGAAACCATGCACTGCATGAAATGCTCAAGGATATCGACCTTTCATCCTACGAGAGCATCCATGAGAATAACGTAAAGCGCGTCATCAGGGCAATTGAATACTATCACACCTGTCATGAGCCGATTTCAAAGCACAATGAGACTGAAAGAGCCAAGCAGTCTCCATACAGCTTTGCCTATTTTGTACTGGATGATGTAAGACAAAGACTCTATGAGAGGATAGATAAGAGAGTTGATATCATGGTTTCAAACGGACTTGTCGACGAGGTGAAAAAGCTAAAGGCAATGGGCTGTACAAGCGATATGGTATCCATGAAGGGCATAGGATATAAGGAAATCCTTGCATATCTCGATGGAGAATATTCACTTGATGAGGCTGTGGACAAGGTAAAGCTTGAGTCAAGGCGTTTTGCAAAGAGACAGCTAACCTGGTTTAGGAGAGAAAAAGATACCATATGGATAGAAAAAAATGAATATTCATATGATGATAATAAAATATTAAATAAAATACAAGAAATTTTAGCAGAAAAGAGGATTATAATTTGTTAGATACCAATGAAGCCATTTACAGGCAGTATGAGACACTTGGAATATCAAAGGAGGTTTTGGATTTCGGAACCTCTGTAGAAAAGGAGCTTAAGGAGCGTTTTGACAAAATAGACACAAATGCTGAGTATAATCAGCTTAAGGTCATAGCCGCCATGCAGAAAAACAAGGTGAGCGCAGAGTGCTTCCAGGCATCAAGCGGCTACGGCTACAATGATCTCGGAAGGGATACACTTGAGAGAGTGTACGCAGACTGTTTTGGCGCAGAAGATGCACTTGTAAGGCCTCAGATTACCTGTGGCACACATGCACTTGCACTTGCACTCATGTCAAACCTGCGCCCGGGCGATGAGCTTTTAAGCCCTGTCGGAAAGCCTTACGATACACTTGAAGAGGTAATAGGCATACGCCCTTCAAAGGGCTCGCTTGCTGAGTATGGCATCACATATGCGCAGGTTGATTTACTGCCTGACGGTGAGTTTGACTATGACGGAATAAAGAAAGCCATCAATGAAAAAACGAAGCTTGTCACCATCCAGCGCTCTAAGGGCTATGCTACAAGACCTACACTTTCGGTCAAAAGAATAGGCGAGCTCATTGCCTTTGTAAAGAGCATAAAGCCTGATGTGATCTGTATGGTCGATAACTGCTACGGTGAGTTTGTCGAGGATACAGAGCCTATCCAGGTTGGAGCGGACATGATGGTTGGCTCACTGATCAAAAATCCTGGAGGCGGACTTGCACCAATCGGAGGCTATATTGTCGGCAAAAAGGAATGTGTTGAAAATGCCGCATACCGTCTCACATCTCCGGGACTTGGCAAGGAGGTTGGAGCCTCACTCGGAGTCATCCAGTCATTTTATCAGGGCTTTTTCCTTGCACCGACTGTCGTAAGCGGAGCATTAAAGGGAGCAATCTTTGCCGCAAAAATCTATGAAAAGCTAGGTTTTAAGGTGGTTCCTGACGGTACTGAAAGCCGCCACGATATCATACAGGCTGTAGAGTTCAATAACCGCGATGCCATGATAGCCTTCTGCGAGGGCATACAGGCAGCAGCACCTGTAGACAGCTATGTGACCCCTGAGCCATGGGCTATGCCGGGCTATGACAGTGATGTCATCATGGCAGCAGGCGCATTTGTGCAGGGCTCATCCATTGAGCTTTCTGCCGATGGCCCTGTGAAGCCGCCATATGCGGTTTATTTCCAGGGAGGACTCACATGGTACCATGCAAAGCTTGGAATTTTGATGTCTTTACAAAAACTTTATGAGAGAAATCTTGTTAAGCTGGATTAGGTGTGCTACAATTAACTGAAAACTTTGCTTAAATCCGTTGTCAATCGCCTGGGAGAAGCGAAAGGGATTAATGCATAATAACAAAACAATTAAAAATCTGCCGGCTTCAGAGCGACCATATGAGAAATTTTTATCGCTTGGAGCATCAGGCCTGTCAGACGCTGATTTACTTGCCATCATTATAAAGACCGGCACAAGGGACAAGACTGTGATTGATATTGCGCAGGACATACTCTCCGGCAGGCATGGCAATCTGCTCAATCTCTATGAGATGTCCTATGAGGAGCTTCTTAGTATCCCCGGGATAGGGCAGATAAAAGCTATACAGCTTAAGGCGATAGCAGAGCTGTCGCTTCGCATAGCAAAGACAAAAAAGGTTCAAAGCATCAGAATGAATAATCCTCAGACAATAGCTGACTACTATATGGAGCAGATGAGGCATCTTACAAATGAAGTCGTCATTTGTGCCTATTTTGATGTAAAAAGCAGATTCTTAGGAGACAAGTTCATATCCAAGGGTTCACTAAGCTCATCTGTAGTGGACATAGGCTCCATCATCAGGACCGCCCTGGACAAAAATGCATCAAAGCTTGTTTTATTGCACAATCATCCAAGCGGAGATTGTACTCCCAGCAGAAATGATATTGCTGTCACAGACAGATTAATTGAGGGCTCAGGGATTTTTTCCATAGAGCTTTGTGACCATATCATAATCGGAGATAACGAATATTATAGCTTCTATGAAAATAAACTTATATAAACAGAAGACGAGGTAGAATTATTATGAGCAACAACGTTTACGGAATTGATCTGGGAACAAACAATTTCAAGGTATACTCAAAGGCTACAGGCAAGACAATGCTTGAGAAAAACACAATAGCCGTAATAGACAAAAATCAGATATATGCATATGGAGACCGCGCATATGCCATGTATGAAAAGGCGCCTGAGACAATCAACGTCATATTTCCTGTTGTAGAGGGAGTTATTGCTGACTATAATCTGCTTCAGACTATGATTTTTGACTTTTTGGAGCACAAGACAAAGGCACGTATCAAAAATGCCGAGTTCATCATCGCTGTACCGACAGATATCACAGATGTAGAGAAAAGAGCATTCTACGAGCTCTTCTATAAGAGCAAATCAAAGCCTAAAAAGGTCATGCTCTGTGAGAAGCCTATCGCTGATGCTGTAGGTCTTGGAATAGATGTAAACGAGCCAACCGGTGTCATGATAGTAGATATGGGCGCTGACACAACAGAGACATCCGTTATTTCACTCGGTGGCCTGGTGCTTAGTGACCTGCTTCATTTCGGTGGCAACAGACTTGACGAGTCAATTATCTCCTTTGTGCGAAAGGAGTTCAATCTTGTAATCGGACAAAAGACTGCAAAACTGTTGAAGGAGACTATAGGCTCTGCACTTCCGGGAAGAGAGGACAGTATGGTCATAGTGGGACGTGATGTGGTAAGCGGCCTGCCTATTGAGATGGAAATTGGTTCAAAGGTCGTTTACGAGGCTATGAAGTCAAACCTTGAGTCTATATGCACATCAATAAAAATGATTCTTGAGAAGACTCCGCCTGAGCTTGCAAAGGATATCATCCATTCAGGCATTTATATCACAGGAGGCGGCTCACAACTTACAGGACTTGACCAGCTCTTTGAACAGATTACAGGTATAAAGGTCATCTGCTCAGAATGCCCTGAGGAGAGTGCAGTACGCGGACTCGTACAAATAGTTTCTGATTCAAAATATAAGAGACTTCCGTTCAGCATCAAAAAATAATAACCGAGGTTAACATGAGTAAGAATTTTCGCAATCGAAAGAGAAAGCACAATAAAAAGCTGCCTGCAAGATACACACTGTTGATTATGACAGCAGTCTGCTTTATTACCATGCTGTTAAGCCTTACCTTAAATATCTCCGGTGGTCCTTTAAAGACTGCTGCCGGATATGTATTCATCCCAATGCAGAAGGGTATAAACAGCTTTGGAATCCACATTTCAGATAAGGTTACAGAAATACGCACATTAAAAAATGTCAAGGCTGAGAATAAAAAGCTCAAGGCCGAGGTAGAAGAGCTTACAACACAGCTCACAACCAACAAACTTGAACAGTATGAGCTTGACAATTACAGACAGCTTCTTGATTTGGATGCCAAATATCCATCATATCCCAAGGTCGCTGCCAGTGTTATAGCAAAGGACAGCGGAAACTGGTTTTCTACCTTTACTATCGACAAAGGAAAAAAGGATGGAGTGGACGTAGGCATGAATGTGCTTGCGGGAAGCGGACTTGTAGGTATTGTTACCGATGCTGGTGATAATTTTGCCAAGGTACGCTGTATCATAGATGATGCCAGCAAGGTCAGTGGCATGGTTTCCACCACGGAGGACAACCTCACCGTCAGTGGCAATATAAAAACCATGAACGAGGACAAGGTAATTACCTTTACAGAGTTAAAGGATGACGACAACAAGGTGAAAGAGGGCGATCCTGTTGTTACCTCATACGTGTCAGATCGTTACCAGCAGGGCATACTGATTGGCTATGTGACAAAAATCGAAAATAACTCCAACAATCTGACAAAATCCGGCACTATCACACCGGTTGTAGATTTTGAGCATATCGAAAATGTCATGGTCATAACACAGCTTAAGCAGACCGGTGACACTAAGACAGCTGACGACACCGAAAGTACAAAAACAGCCGGTGACAGCCAGACTGAAAATTCAACTGAAAATAAGTAAGGAGCAGCATGAGACGTAGAATTGTTTTATTTATAATAATAACTTTATGCTTTTTATTGCAGACCACGCTGTTTAAGACTCTTTCCTTTGCCAATATCTCACCAAACCTGTTGATTATAGCCGTATCATCCTTTGGCTTTATGCGTGGCAAAAAGGAAGGACTGTGGGTAGGCTTCTTTTGCGGCCTGCTTATTGACATATTTTGCGGAAATTATATAGGACTGTATGCTTTAATATATATGTATATCGGTTTTATCAATGGATTATTCCAAAAAAGATTCTATCCTGACGATATAAAGCTTCCTATGCTTCTGATAGGAGGCAGCGATTTGTTTTACAATCTGGTAGTATACTTTTTCATGTTTTTACTGCGTGGCAGATTTAGCTTTTTGTACTATCTGAAGTCAATTATCATACCTGAATTTGTATACACAATGGTTATCAGTATACTTTTGTATCTGGCATTTCTTAAGGTAAACCAGAAGCTGGAAGCACACGAGAAAAGGAGAGCAAAGAAATTTAGATCGGAAGAGCGTCGTGTAGGGAAAGAGTGTACGGAGTCAGCAACAGAGTCGGCCTGTTTCTGAAGAAATTTTTCAGCTCAAGACTTTTTGTATTAGCAGCAGTAATTATTTTCATGTTTGCCCTGCTTGCCGAAAGAGTCTTTACCCTTCAGATTATTAAAGGTGCAGATTATCAGAAAAACTTCATAATGCTGATTAAAAAGCCGCTGTCCATAGAGGCATCAAGAGGCAATATATACGATGTAAATGGTGAGCTGCTTGCTTACAATCAGCTTGCATACTCTGTAGTCATCTCAGACAACGGCAGCTATTCATCTACGAAGGAGCACAATCGTCTTTTAAACAAAGAGCTTAATGAAATTATCAATGTGATAAAAAACAACGGAGGCTCCATATACAATGATTTTCCGGTTGTTTTAAACGATGATGGTACATACAGCTTTACATTCACATCTGAAACCTCAAAAAAGAGATTTCTGTCAGATGTGTTCGGAAAGAAATATGATAAGCTCGAATACAATAAAGCACTTGGATTTGACGAGGCAAATGCCAGCGCCCAGAATATCATAGATTTTCTAAGCTCTGACCAGAATGAATGCTTTGATATAAGCAGCAAGTATGATACACAGGCCACTTATGATATTGTAGTGATGAGATATGCCATAAAACAGAACCGATTCACTAAATACAAAACCACTACTATTGCAAAGGATGTAAATGATTCGATAGTAGCATATGTCAATGAGCATTCAGATACTCTTACCGGCATATCAGTTGAAGAGGATACCATCCGCAAGTACAACTATCCTGAATATATTTCATCGCTCATAGGATACACAGGCAAGATATCTACCGACGAGTATAATGAGCTATCAAAGGATGATGACTCATATACACAAAATGATATGGTAGGTAAGTCAGGCTTAGAGCAGTACTATGAGAGCTATCTGCGAGGCAAAAACGGTGAAAAACAGGTCTATGTAAACAATGTCGGTAAGATAAACGAGGTAATAAGTCAGGAGAATCCTGTTTCCGGAAATGATGTCTACTTAAGTATTGACATCAAGCTGCAGGAGGCCACATATAAGCTGTTAGAGCAGGAGATAGCCGGAATTGTTTACTCCAAAATAAAATCCGGTGAAATACCTATAAGTGATGTCTACTTTGCACTGATCAACAACAATGTAGTTGACCTGACACATTTCAATGCACCGGATGCATCAGCAACTGAGCAGGCTATATACAATTCCTTCAGCGGTCAGCTGCAGGATGCACTATCAACTATAGACAGTGAGCTTGAAGGTGGTACAGCAGGCACTGCTTCCATGTCGGAGCAGACACTTGATTATTTTACATGTGTTATGTCAGTGCTAAATGATGACGGACTGTTTCTGAGTAAACAGATAGATACCTCTGATTCCACATACACCTCATGGAAGGCCGGCACGCTCTCGCCGCGTGATTATCTCAAATACTGCATCTCAAAGCAGTGGATAGACATCACAAAGCTTGATGTAAATCAGAAATATGCTGATTCAAGTGAAATTTACACAGCACTGTGTTCATATATCAGGGATGCCATGACTGACAATAAAGACTTTGCCAAAATCATTTACAAATACATGGTAAATTCAGGGGCAGTCACAGGACAGCAGCTGTGCCTTCTTCTTTTTGACCAGGGTGTACTCGATTATGACGATGCAACTGTAAATAATATCGCCAACGGCTCCATCAGTCCATATGCATTTCTTATGGACAAAATAAACAATATAGAGATAACACCTGCACAGCTGGCTCTTGACCCGTGTACAGGCTCCTGTGTCATAACTGATGCAAAAACAGGACAGCTAAAGGCTTTAGTCAGCTATCCGGGCTATGACAACAACAAGCTGGCAAATACTGTAGATGCCGATTACTACCAGTCTCTCAGAGAGGACAAGTCTAATCCGCTATGGAATTATGCAACCCAGGAGCAGACTGCACCGGGATCTAC
>OGEP01003518.1_pt1 | contig 11677 bp, 8 predicted proteins | sample 1570721 | NCBI WGS metagenome assembly OGEP01 (sample SAMEA2582131, study PRJEB24529) | metagenome | biome: Human gut stool | place: China | collected 2011 | reverse complement strand
AAACACGGAAATTCCGGCAAGCACCTGTCTGGTGGTGAGCGTTCCATGCTTTCCGGTTTCCAGGAAGCTGCACAGAAAATTCAGGAGAAGGATGAATACGCACTTGTTCCATTCTTCCGTTTTTACGATACCGTACATACTTTCCTGGATGGTTCTATCCGCCGAGTAATTGAGCGTTGCCAGAAAGCTGCTGACAATGGGGACGGCATCGAACAGCAGGATGTGGATGTACTGAAACTTCTGTACTTGATTCGATATATTGATGATATTCCTTCTAATCTGGACAATATCGTTATCCTTATGGCGGACGATATTCGTGTGGATAAGATTATCATGCGCGAAGCTGTTCGTGGATGCCTTGACCGTCTGATGAGCCAGAACTATATTGGCAGAACTGGCGATACTTATAATTTTCTGACCGATGAGGAACAGGATATTCAGCGTGAAATCAGAGATACCAATGTGGATACCGCTTCTATCGTGGAGCGTATCGCCCAGATGATTTATGGCGATATTTTCACAACCAAGAAGTTCCGTTATGGGAAATATGACTTTGCTTTCGATCAGATGGTAGATGGCATTACGGTTGGAGTGGCAACAGGTGGTATGCGTCTGCGTTTCCTGACCGTTGCTACCGATGCTATTGAAAAAACAGATTACCGTCTGATGGCAGAGTCCAAAGGTAATGAAGCAATCGTGGTTCTGGCTGATACGCCTTACTATGAATCTCTGGAATCTGCCATGAAGATTCGTAAGTATGTAAAGCAGAGAAATGTAAGCCAGCTTCCTAAGAGTGTACAGAAAATTATCAGTGACCAGCAGGATGAAGCCGGAAAATATGAGCTGAGTGCCATGACCGAATTACAAAATGCTATCGAAGGGGCGCAGTTCTATGTAGACGGTGAGCATCTGGAAATCAAAGCCGGAAATGCCAAGAGCAAGATTGACCAGTCTCTTGAATATCTGGTTGCTCATGTATATAGCAAGCTCGACCTGATTACAGATAATGCAGGCAGTGATGCAGATATTATTGCGATTCTGACAGGTGCAGTAACAGCACTTCCAGGCATGGAACCGAACCGTGATGCTGCTTCTGCTATGGAAGAATATCTGGAAATGCAAGATGCGAAAAAGCTGCCGACTTCTATGGCAGATGTGCAAAGCAAATACAGTGCGATTCCGTATGGCTGGAAAGAAATCGACATTGCTGCGGTTGCGGCACAGCTGATTTATTCCCAGAAAGTAACCATCAAGTATGCAGGCAATACCATTCAGCCGGATGACCCAAAACTGCCAGATATGCTCCGCAAAAAGAGTGAAATCGGTAAGACTTCCATCAGCAAGCGTAAAACCATTTCTGCTACGATGATGCGTGATGTAAAATCAATGCTCAGAGATTATTTCGATGTTATGGATGTACCGGATGATGAAGATGGTCTGATTCGCTTTGTGACTGAAAAATTCAGTGAACAGCGTGATTACTATGCTTCTCTGGATGCCTGTTATGATGGACATAAATACCCGGATCGTGCATTGGTACAGGAAGCTATTCATCTGATGGATGATGTACTTTCTCAGAAGAAAGACAATATTGCTCTGATTGAGCGTGTGCTGAAAAAAGAGGATGCTCTCTTTGATAATAAAGAAGCCATGAGCAACGGCATTGAAAACTTCTTCAAAACTCAGGTGACAGTATTCGACCAGGCAGTACAGTTTGAAAAATCTCTGCATGATGACCTTGACCGTATTGCAGAAAATGAGGAAGCACACAAGGCATTGAACACCATTCGTCTGATTACGATGGTTCAGAGCGGAAGCAAGTTCAACTATAACCGGATTCGTGAACTGAATCCGTTGATGGATACGGTTCGTACCGCTCATGACAAGATGCTGGAAGAAAAACGTGCCGAGGTTCTGGAAACGGTTCGTCAGTGTATGGAAGCAACTCACACTGCCGCAAATGGTGATTCCAAAGTATCACATCTGATTGAAAAATCGGATAAATATTTCAGCCAGTGCAAGGAAAAAATCGCAGAATTAAAGAGTCTTGCTCTTTTGGATGCTATGTTCCTGCCGATGTGTCAGTACAAGGATGATACGGTCAGCAATATCGAGTCTGTTCTGGCTCCGCCTGTACCGAAGCCACCAGTACAGCCGACACAGCCGGGAAAAGAAGCGACTCCGGCAAAGAAGAAAGTGGTTCGTGCTTATAACCGTCAGGTTGTATTCCAGGCAAAGACCTTACAGACGGATGCGGACATTGATGATTATGTAGAGAAGATTCGTTCTCAGCTGAAACAGTTGCTGAAGAATTGCGATGCAATCAAGTTGAATTAAGGAGGACTTATGAAAAGTACGATAGAACATCCCAAAGTATTTATCTCTTATGCATGGGGATCTGAAGACTATAGGTTGAAAGTACGTTCTTTTGCAACAGATTTAATGGAGAATGGTATTGATGTCTTGTTAGATCAATGGTCTTTAAAAGAAGGAAATGATACATATGCATTTATGGAACAGAGCGTAACTGATCCAACAATAACAAATGTATTAATATTACTTGACCCGATTTACGAGAAAAAAGCGAATGGAAGACATGGCGGAGTAGGAACGGAAACACAGATTATTTCACCGGAAATTTACAACAAAGTTAAACAAGAAAAATTTTTACCTGTAATTTTTGAACGGGGAGAAAACGGAGAAATTCCAAAACCTCAGTACTTAAAAACGATGTTGCATTTTGATTTATCTCAAGAAGAAAAGTATGATTCAGAATATCAGAGATTGGTAAAACGATTATATGGAATAGAAATAGTAGAAAAACCTGAATTAGGAAAGAAACCTTCATGGCTGGAAGAAAAATCTATGATTCCAACAAAAATGCGTACAGGATATGACTGTTTAAAGCAACAGAAATCAGATAATATAAAAAAAGCTGAATATAGAGATTTTTTATTTGCTGTAAAGGAAAAGATAGTAAATTTTAGTAAGGATGAACTTGGAGATGGTGTATGGGCAGATAAGTATATAGAGTTATATGCTGATATAAAATTATATAGGGATGAGTTCTTACATTTATTAAAATATTCACTATATGTGCCGGATGCGCACAAAATTATAGCATCCGTTATGGAAGAAATATGTGTGAAAATAAGAGATAAAAGTGGGGACGAAGGCGAAGTTACAAAGACTTTATTGCATGAGCTATTTATATATATAGTAGCATTTTATCTAAAAAATAAAAATAATGACGCATTAGCATATATTTTGTCAAAAACATATTTTGTCGGCAGATATAGAAATAATAGCGAAGCTCAAAGTTTTGACATCTTTTATGACAATAATGAGAACCTTGACAGAGCTGTATCACAAAAAGATGATAAAAAGTACTATTCAGGAACAGCTAGCTATTGGATTAATAATATTAATTTAGAAGTGTGCAACAAAAATGAATTTGTATTTGCTGATATATTTTGCCATAATGCATCTATGTTTATTGAAAATTACACGAATGATTGGTTTTGGTTTCCAATAACATACGTATATGAGAGAGCAGAATATGGAAACAGCCTCTTCAGACAGTTTGCGATTCGTTTGAAATCAAAAGAACATTTACAAGAAGCTACTAAAATAATGGGATTCTCAGATACAGAAGCATTTAAGAAGAAATATATTGAAATTGAAAGAAAAATGAAAGAAGGAAATTTTAGAGGGTATGGATATCATAATGCATATGAAACTGCCCCCATTATATGTCAATATGTTAAATCAGAAGAATTAGGAATTAGAAACTAGTAGAAAATCATGATAAAGGAAAATTAGTAGAGAATAAATGGAGAAGAATGCGATTAAAAAATTTGCTGTCTGGGCAAGAACAGAGCTGATCGCCCGTGTTTCCCTGAAAGGTGTGGAATACGGTATCACAGAGGACAAGATTGAGGATGCCAATGCGGACAGCGTTGGCGGCAAAATCCTCACTGCAGATGAAAAGAAACAGCGTCAGGCTCTGATTGCCGAGATTAATGATAAAGGATATAAGTAAGTCATGGAGGAGGTTGCCTACACTTGGTTCAACCGCTTTTCTGCTCTGCGATTTATGGAAGTCAATGGTTATCTTCCTTCCCATGTGCGTGTATTCACGGATGAGGAAAACAACTTTAAGCCGCAGATTATAACCGAAGCCATTCATCTGGATTTGGATGGATTGGATATGGAAAGGGTCTATGAGCTGAAAGATGCAGAAAAGACCGAAGAACTGTATAAATATCTTTTGATCGTGCAGTGTAATGCCCTGAATAAGATTCTGCCGGGAATGTTTCAGAAGATTGCGGACTATACCGAGCTTCTTCTGCCGGACAATCTGCTCCGTGAAGGTAGTGTGATTCAGCAGATGATCGAGCTGATACCGGAGGATGACTGGAAGGATGCTGTCCAGATCATCGGCTGGCTGTATCAGTATTACAACAACGAGAAAAAGGACGATGTTTTTGCAACATTGAAAAAGAATGTGAAAATTACAAAAGAAAACATCCCTGCAGCAACCCAGCTTTTTACCCCGGACTGGATTGTTCGCTATATGGTAGAGAACAGCCTTGGGCGTTTATGGCTGGAGGGACACCCGGATGTGAAAGAGCAGCTTCTTCCGACTGAGGAAGAACAGTCTGCTTATGCTGCCGGAAATCGTGACCCGGAAGATACCAAATGGCACTACTACCTGGAAGAAGCCGAGCAGGAGCCGGAAGTACAGGCACAGTTGGCTGAGATTCGCAAAGAATACGCCGCACTGACACCAGATCAGCTGAAGGTCATTGACCCATGCTCCGGTTCCGGTCATATCCTTGCTTATATGTTTGATGTGCTGATGAAAATTTATGAATCCTACGGCTATACCACCCGTGAAGCAGTAGCAAGCATTGTGGAGAATAATCTTTACGGTTTGGATATTGATGACCGTGCGGCACAGCTGGCTTATTTTGCGGTAATGATGAAAGCTCGTCAGTATGACCGCCGATTCTTCAGCCGTGGCATTCAGCCCCATGTGTATGCTATTGTCGAGAGCAATCATGTAGATAAATTTGCTGTGGACTATTTCTGTAATGGCGCTGCGAATCTCACAGCGGCTATGGACACCATCATCAACGAACTGCATGATGCAAAGGAATACGGTTCTATTCTGACTGTAACACCGCAGGATTGGTCTGCTTTGTATAACCGTTTTGCAGAGATTACGGAAGATATAAATATGTCTCGTGAGACGGCATTGAGAGAATTATTGCCGCTGGTACAGGAGGCAGAAGCACTGGCACAAAAGTATGATGCAGTTGTGACGAATCCGCCATATATGGCAGTTAGCAACGCAGGTGGAAAAGTAAACGAATATGTAAAGAAAAGATTTCCAGAAGCAAAAGCTGATTTGTTTGCAGTGTTTATGGAAAAAGGATTATCTATGCTTAATACAACAGGATTACAAGCGATGATAACACAGCAAGCCTTTTTATTTACGCCATCATTTGCTAAATTTAGAGATAAAGTTGTAACAGATCGGTTAGTTAACCTAATCCATATTGGCTTCAATTCATTTCCTGAACTCAATTCAAAGGTAGCTCTGGGAGCAGCTTTTGTAATGTTTGCTATATCTCATCAGGATTATGAATCGAGATTTTTAGACCTTAATAGCAATTATCCGCTTTCCAGTGAAAAAGAAGTAGCTTTTTTTGCTGAAAAAAATGAAGGTTATGTTGCTAAGAGTTCAATGTTTGTAAATATACCTAATCATGCGATTACATATTCTTTTAGCAATGCAATGCTATCTGCATTTGCAGCTCCTAAGATTGAAAGATATATTGTTTCGGATGGTCAAACCAAAACAGGAAACAATGATTTATATATGAGAAATATTTGGGAGGTAGAAAGGGAAAAAATTGGACAAGGAAAAAAATGGGCTTTAATTGCTAAAGGTGGAGATTCGAGAAAATGGTACGGAAATGTTCTTGATCTTATTGACTGGAGTGATGAAGCCAGAAAGCATTATAGAGCAGATAAAGTTGCTCGTATTGCACCTGAATATATTTGGTTTAGAAAAGGTATATGCTGGAATCACATTGCAACAAGCAAAGGATTTGCGGCAAGATATTTGCGAGAAGACACATTATTTGAAACAGCTTCTCCAGCAATTTTAATTGATGATAAAGAACAACTTGCAATCATAATGGCATTTTTGAATACTCCAATCACTCGATCAATGATGGAATTATTGAATCCGAGCGTTTGTAAAAATGTCGGTGATGTTACAGGACTTCCTCTTATACTTAAGGAAGATGAAAAAGATATGATAAATCGTTTATCTGAGAAAAATCAAAAATTGGCTGAAGATGATTGGGATTCATTTGAAATATCTTGGGATTTCATAAAACATCCGTTGGTTGAAGTTGTTTCAAATGATAATGCAATGTCAGTCGAACAAGCGTTTAACATATGGAATGAGACGTGCGAAAAACGATTCCATTGTCAGAAAAAGGCTGAGGAAAAATTAAATGAATTATTCATTTCAGCATACAGAATGGAAAATGAAATGTCTTATGAAATAGAGGATAAGGACGTTACTGTCCGCAAGGCTGACCTTGGCAGAGACATTCGCTCTTTCATTTCCTATGCGGTTGGCTGTATGTTCGGTCGCTATTCTCTGGATGTGGATGGTCTTGCCTATGCAGGCGGCGAATGGGATGCCAGCAAGTATGCTTCTTTTTCTGCGGATAAGGATAATATTATTCCGATTTGTGATGATGAATATTTCGAGGATGATATTGTTGGTCTGTTTGTAGAGTTTGTGAAAACCGTTTATGGTGCGGATACGCTGGACGAAAACCTGAAATTCATTGCTGATGCTCTGGGTGGCAAGGGGCAGCCGAAAGATGTGATTCGGAATTACTTCCTGAGTGATTTCTATTCTGATCATTGCAAGATTTATCAGAAACGTCCGATTTACTGGCTGTTTGACAGTGGCAAAAAGAACGGCTTTAAGGCTCTGATTTATATGCATCGTTATCAGCCAGACACCATTGCTCGTATCCGTACCGATTATGTGCATGAACAGCAGGCTCGCTATCGCACGGCCATTGCCAATCTGGAACAGCGGATTGCCAATGCTTCTACTGGCGAGCGTGTGAAGTTGAACAAAAAGCTGACCATCTTGCAGGCACAGGATGCAGAAATCAGAACCTATGAAGAAAAGATTCATCATCTTGCCGACCAGATGATTTCGATTGATCTGGATGCTGGTGTGAAGAAGAATTATGCAATTTTCCAGGATGTTTTGGCTAAAATAAAGTAAGGAGGGATAGTTATCGAACCGAAACAAAAGAAATCTGTTCTCTTGGGGAATGGAGTAAACATACAGTTTGGCGGAAAAGCCTATTCAAATAGGTTCATTTTGTCAAGAATTATCTTCAACGCACAGTGTGATAAGTATGATAGTCTGTTTGAAGGTACGCTGTCGGGAAGTGAAATTGAACAGATATTCCGAGGACTTCTTCCTGCTGCAAATGCTGTGCTTGATGGAAAATATGATACAATCAATGCTGACGATGAAGTGAAAAGAGCTGTAATGGAGTTCAAGGCACAAAACGAAGAACGTAGCAAATTTGAGCATTATTATGAAATTCCATTAGAAGATTGGTTTCTGTTACTTCGATTATTCTTCTTGGATAATCCAGATTTAAGTGATATGTGGAAAGCATCAAAACAAGGATTTGAATGGATGATTCTGGATGCTATCTATAATGCTGGTAAGATTCAAGAAATTTATCAAAAAATGAAAAAGCCTGTCAAACGTTTTTTCAAATCGTTTGATTCGATATTTACATTAAATTATGATAATAATATTGAAAAGCTGACCAATAAAACAATTTACCATTTGCATGGGGATTATTCTGTACTTGCAGATTCTGAAAATCCTGAAACAGTTCAAGGATTTTTGAACAAACAAAACGGAAAAATCGTTATGAATCCAGATTATCCGCAATGTTATTGCAATGCGCTACTTAATTTTAGTGGACAGAATAAATATAAAGAAGCGCGGGATAAAGAGAAAGTAATTGAGACACTTCAAAGACTAAAGCAATTACATGACACGGATGTAGAAAAATTTGAGATAATGAGAGCAGGTGTAGAATCAGAAAAAGCTCAAATTATAGATACTTATATCAAACATCCAGAACTGAAAATTGCCACGGATTATCATTTTGTGGAACTTGAAAAACTTTCAGGTGAATTGCATATTATAGGGCTTTCACCACAAAATGATAGTCATATATTTGCTTGCATAGAAAAAAGCTCATTAGATAAGGTGATTTTTTATTCGTATGGTGAACCGCCAAAAAAGTTGCCATTGACTAAACCATATGAATTTGCGGATATTAAGCAGTTGTGGAAGTCATTGGATGCGAATCAGCCACAATATAATTGTGGTAGAAAATATCCGGATTCTGATGAAGCAAAAAAGTTTTTTGAACTTTTTAATGCATTATCCCTTGATCAGATTAAAAAAGAAGAAATTGAGAAAGAAGCAAATTCAATTCCTGAATATATGGCGATGCCATTATGCAAAGAAGCTATGAATTTGATTAAGGTCCAGACAACACCCAAAAGTGAAGAAGAACTTAAGAAACAGTTTAGAATGGTTAGTAGAATTGCTTTAAGAGAAGGGATTTATCCATCTGCTTTTTATTTGATTTTAATAGACAATTTTTCAAAATTATCGTAAAAGGAGGGCTTGCATATGATAACGGATGAAAGAATCAAAAATTCCAGTGAGCTGGAGTTTGCTGTATTTTGTATTGAAAATGTAGCAGCAAAGCTGGGTGTGGATGCAGAGCGTGTCTATCAGGCATTTACTAAACAGAGTGATATTTTGCACGGTTACATCGTGCCGGAATATGAAGTGCTGCATACCCAGAGCCGGGAATATATCGTTGATGACCTCCTTGATGTGATGAAAGAAAGGGGTGTGGAAGTATGATTCTTTATCATGGTTCTTTTTTAGAGATTGCAAAGCCGGATTTGCTTCATTCCCGCTCCAATGTGGATTTCGGGCGTGGCTTTTATGTCACGCCGCTGTATGAACAGGCGGCGAAGTGGTGCGGCAAGTTCAAACGCCGTGGGAAAGATGGCATTATCTCTCGGTATGAATACGATGAAAGCCGGGAATCTGAACTGAAAACGCTGAAATTTGATTCTTATTCCGAAGAATGGCTGGATTTCATTCTGAACTGCCGCAGTGGAAAAGATTCGACAGATTACGACCTTGTTGTAGGTGGTGGTGCCAATGATAAAGTGTTCAATACTGTGGAGCTGTTCTTTGACGGACTGATTGATAAAACGGAAGCCATCAACCGCCTGCGTTATGAAAAGCCGAACCTGCAAATATGTTTTCGCACAGAGAAATCACTGTCTCTGTTGCATTTTGAAGGGAGTGAAACACTATGACAGCAAATCCGATTTTGCTTCAGAAAAAATATAGCCGTGTTATCGAATGTTTTGCTAAACAGCAGGGACTTTCACTGGATGCGGCATTGGATTTCTTTTATCATTCCAAGGTCTATCAGCTGATCCGTGATGGTGTCTCTGATATGCACTGCATGAGCGATGCATATTTGGCAGAGGAATTGAAACAGGAATATGAGGAGAAAGTGCCTGAAAAAGCGGTAGTAAAGGAGAGAATAAAGTGAGACATAATATTTTTGATTCAATACCATCCGATATAGTTTCCGGTAAAGATAATGTATTTGCAAATTTTTTGCAAACGGCTGGACTTTATGAGTCCATGAAAATAGATGAAGATAATATTGAAGAGTTAATTTTTTTACTTGATGGAAAAGTCCGAATAAGTGCTTATTGCAAAGAGTGTAAAGAGAAACGTGTTTTTTCAATGAAGCCTTATATTCACTTTGAAGAGGATGATACGGGATGTTATTCACAGAAACTTTCTGAGGAGGTTTTTAGACTTCAGAAGTCTTATATTCTTGAAAACACACCGTCATCTAATGATAGTGTAAAAAAACAAAACACAGCATGGAAGTGGAAAAACTGGCAAATTGAAGAAGTATCAAGGGTCTTGGTATTCCAATTTGTCTGTAGTATGGATGATGAGCATCACCTCGACTATATTGTTTTGACAACAGATAATTCAATGACAAAAATTGGGCAGTATCCATCTGTTGCAGATATGACGTTTCCGGAATTGGATGCTTATAAGCATGTGATTTCTAAGGAAGATCGTAAGGAACTTGGAACAGCGATAGGACTTTTTGCAAGTGGAGTTGGAGCTGGTTCATATGTTTATTTAAGACGAATTCTTGAACGACTTGTTTATCAAGCCAAAGAAACTGCAGGAGATGTGATTGATGATGAGAAATTTGAGCAGGCAAGAATGTCTGAACGAATTAAGATGCTAGATGGCTATCTTCCAGAAGTACTCATCAATAATACAACTATCTATGGAATTCTTAGTAAGGGCATTCATGAGTTAAGCGAAGAAGAATGTCGAAAATATTTTCCAGTTGTAAAAGAATGTATTTATCAGATACTTGGTATGTGGGAAAGTTTAAGAAAAAAACAAGCTGATGAAGCTGCTTTAAGTAAAGCTTTAAGCGCAATAACAACATCAATCAAGTAGTCAAAATGGTGGTGAATACTACCAAAGAGAGCGAGGTGTTATGATGACCATAGAAGAAATTCTTGCAGGAGAATCGAAGAATGTGGAGTTCAAAGAGAACCTGCCTGAGAAAAGTATCAAATATATGAAGTCTGTGGTTGCCTTTGCAAATGGAACCGGAGGAAAAATCGTTTTTGGAATTACCGATAAAACCAGAGAGGTTGTCGGCTTTGACAAAGAAGATGTGTTCAAGAAAATGGATGCCATTGCCAATGCCGTATCAGACAGCTGTGAACCGGCGATCATCCCGGATATTACTTTACAAACGGTTGATGACAAGACTGTTATTGTGGTAGAGGTTTCAGAGGGCAGACAGCGCCCATATTATATCAAGGCTCTTGGCAGAGATGGCGGTGTATATGTCCGTGTTGCCGGAACTACCCGCCTTGCCGACGAGTATATGATAAAAGAATTGTTGTTTGAGGGTAGTAATCGTTACTACGATCAGGCTTTATGTACTGGGTTAAATGTTACAGATGAAGATATTGATGCCCTTTGTAAAGCTATGAAGGAGCAGGCTGTTAAAAATGCCCGTACAGAGGAACAAAAAGCAGCGATTAAAGATGTAGGCAGACAGCAGTTGCGTTCCTGGGGAATTTTAATCGAGCGTGATGGAAAAGATTATCCGTCTAATGCTTTTGCTATTTTGACAGGCAACGGAGGCCTTCATGTTGCAACGCAATGTGGTGTGTTCAAAGGTACAACGAAAGCAGTATTTGTTGACCGTAGAGAATATACCGGTCCGCTTTGGGAGCAGATAGATGAAGCATTTCAGTTTGTTTTGAGAAATATTCATTTGGGTGCTACCATTGTGGGAATTTATCGGCAGGATGTTTATTTTGAGAATTTCTATGACGGTATTTTACAGGTAGCAAATATGCAGAAATTCTTCAAAGAACATTCTGATGGATTCCATACTACAGAGGCCAAAGGCATCTGGAAGGAATATACGGAAAGTTACTATCG
>OGEP01003517.1_pt1 | contig 11677 bp, 10 predicted proteins | sample 1570721 | NCBI WGS metagenome assembly OGEP01 (sample SAMEA2582131, study PRJEB24529) | metagenome | biome: Human gut stool | place: China | collected 2011 | reverse complement strand
GAATGAAGTTGAACAGGGAAATGATCAGTGAGATCATGATCAGCATTACGAATACAGTTCCCATACCGATCAGAGTGTTCAGTGCAGCTTTGGTCATCAGGCCACCCATGGACTCCACGGGGTTCAGCGCTGCAGACTCCATGCTCAGGAACATATCGTTGGTGAAGATCACTTCTGCCTGTGCATTCTGTTTGGCACCGGTCACATCTACATGTACAATGATCTGATCATCATCGATGGCAGCTTCTGCATCACCGACAGCGGTAATGCCGCCAATGGACTTTTTAGCGGAGTTGAAGGACTCGATAGCAGTTTTGTATGCATAACCATCAACGGTGATACCTACATTTTCCTGTACCATATATGCCACTTCATCAGCGGTATACTCAGAGAAGCTCTCCAGTGCAGCTTCGTCTTCAAAATTCTCCAGAGAAGGAATCACATACTGGGTAGCTATCTGGATTGCAGTGTCCATCTTGCGCTGCTCATAATCCGTATAGGTCTCCTCACTGCCGCACGCGGTCAAACCAAAGATGCAGGTAATCATACATACTAAGCTTAAAAATTTCTTCATTTTATAATCACCCTTTCTTATACAGTTCCGTGTTTCTTGGCAGGACGGTCTTCACTCTTGGTGAATAGCATCTCGAATGCGCCGATCACATATTTTCTGGTATCAGCAGCATTTACGATCTGGTCCACATATCCTCTCTTGGCTGCGCTGGTTACATTCAGAGTAAGTGCTTCGTACTCAGCAGCCTTTTCATTAATCACATCAGCACCCTGGCCATCATACATGATCTTGGCAGCCAGCTTGCCGTCCATAGCACCAATCTGTGCATCCGGCCATGCCATGGTGATATCCGCACCGATTGCCTTGGAGTTCATTACCACATAAGCGGTTCCCAGAGCCTTGCCGATCACAACGTTCACCTTGGGAACGGTAGCGTTGGCAAATGCGTAGGTCAGCTTTGCAGCAGCCTTTGCGATAGCCTTCTCGGAAGCCAGAGTTGCTTCGTAACCCTTTACATTGGTCAGGGTCAGTACAGGAATGCCGAAAGCATCACAGAAGTTTACGAACTCAGCAGCCTTCTCACAGCCCTCTGCAGTCAGAACTGCATCCAGCTTCTCTGCTACCTTGCCTTCTTCGTCGCAGATCTCGGAACGGTTAGCTACCGCACCAACGGTAACGCCATCCAGACGTAAGAAACCGGTTACCATGTTCTTGGCATATCCGGCCTTCACCTCGAAGAAGTTGTTGTCATCTGCCAGAATGGACAGAGCAACGGATGTGTCGCCGACGCAACCTGCGATCTCAGGATTTACACGGTTCAGATCATCAGTGCAATCCTCTAAGAAGCTTGCATCATCCTCGTTGTTGGCAGGCAGGAAGCTTACCAGCTCTCTTACCTTCTCCAGAATGGTCGCTTCGTCAGCTACTACGTCAACAATACCGCTCTCTTCTGCCTGGAATTTAGCGGAAGAAGAATCACACTTGGTGATCACATTACCGTCCAGAGCGTTAGGAGCATTTACGAACAGCTTGGCATTCTTCTCTTCCATGAAAGTGAAATCGGTCATGGTAGGGAACAGTCCTAAGCCACCGCCACAGGTTCCGAATACAGCAGTGATCTGAGGGATCACGCCGGAAGCCATGGTCTGCTTTAAATAGATCTCACCAAATGCAGCCAGTGCATCGGTTGCTTCCTGCAGTCTTAAACCTGCAGATTCGATCAGTCCGATCACAGGTGCTCCGGTCTTCATAGCCAGATCGTAGAGATTGGTGATCTTCTTTGCATGCATCTCGCCGATGGTTCCGTTCAGTACGGAAGCGTCCTGGCTATATACATATACAAGATTACCATTGATCACTCCGTAGCCGGTAATACAACCGTCAGAAGGAGTTTCATTGGGTTTCAGATTGAAATCCGTAGCTCTTGCGGTTACAAGTCCGCCGATTTCAACGAAACTGTTGTCATCGAGTAAAGCTGCTATTCTTTGACTCGCTTTTGAAGTAGTACTCATATGTTTTCAGCCCTCCGTTGATAATATAATAAAATATAATAGAAAACGTTTATTAATATAGAAGCACAAATGCCCCCATGATTAACAGTCTGTAGTATAACATAAAATCTGCAACTCGCAAAGAACGAATTGCAGATTTTTACATTTTTTATATATTGTACCTCATTTTGAACAATTTCCCCGTCATTTTTTCCATTCCATTTTTCTGCAATCCCTACGGGAATGCTACCAGAAAACGTTTCAGGATCTGTCTGCCACACCAGGAAAGATCCACGGCCTCCACTGTCCAAGCAGCATACAGCCGCTCCCTGCGCCAGATTTCGCCATCCACCAGATAACAGATTTCTCCCACCGTCGTTCCTTCCTTTACCGGTGCCTTCAGTTCTTTCTCTTTCCGGTAGAGAATCTCCACTTTCTCGTCTGCGCGCATAAGCAGGCCTTCCGCTCCTTCCGCCTCCGGATCCAGTTCCACCGCCAGCTGCACTTCTCCTGTCAATTCCTCATCCTGTGCCTCCGTCACCGGGATCGGCATAAGGTACTGTTCCCGTCCGGAAAATTCTTCCTCTCCGAACTTCCGGTAAACAAAATTTTCCAGTCCATATCCAAACAACTCTCTGCTGTCACTCCATTTATAGGTCTTATGATTCGGCCACCCACAGGCCAGAAGTGCCACAATCATACATTTTCCATCCCGTTCCAGTGCTCCCACATAGCAGTACCCCGCCTTGTTCGTAAATCCGGTCTTGCCGGTAAAAGCTCCGTCCATCATCTGCAAAAAGGCATTGTGGTTGTGGCACTGAAAGGAGCGTCCGTTTTCCGTGAAACAATACTCCTGTGTCCGGGTGATCTCCCGGAACAGATCTCTCTGGGAAGACTCTCTGATACAGTACCGTAAAATACAGGCCAGATCCTTTGCTGTGGTATGGTGCTCCTTTTCCAGAATACTCCCGTCAGGTAATGTCAATGTCTCTGTGGCATCCAGCCCGTTGGGAGTGATAAACCAGGTATCCTCGCAGCCGATCTCCACCGCCTTTTCATTCATCGCCTGTGCAAATCTATGTAATGCTGCCTTACTCTCTTCTGTAGTATGCTCCGAAGCCTCTTTCGTCTCACCCAGAAGCTTTCCTCCGATATATTCCGCCAGTGCCGCAGCAGCATCATTATGGCTTTCCAGCATCAGGGAAAACAGCAGTTCTCTTACCGTATAATGCTCCCCCTTTTTCACATAGAGCTTTACCTTGGGCATAGTGGCTGCATAGGCGGAAATACTGACCTCTTCCTCCACCTTTGCATTTTCCAGCACCAGAATGCAGGTCATGATCTTGGTGGTGCTGGCCATTGCCATGGGAGTCTCTTCATTTTTTCCATATAGTACCCGCCCGGAGTCGGCATCCAGAAGCACCGCCGCCTGTGCATACAGGTGTAAATCCTCCTGCAGCTGCCCGGCTTCCTTTTCCGCTGTTTCATTAAAAAGGTGCGTAGCCTGTTCCCGGATTCCCTCGCTGACATACCCCTGCCGACAGAATCCGCCTATACTTTCCAGACACAGAATTCCGGCGAAAAGGGCACAAAAAAAGCCTCGCATAATCATCACTCCCAAAAGAGTCCCTTATTACTATGATTATTATGAGGCTGATTCTTTGTCCTATTCTATTATATGTTTAATGTGAGCTGTACTTCCTGCTCCGCCTGCTGTTTGAATTCCTCCACCTGCACCGGGTTCAGTTCCGGCAGTTCCTCCAGGCTCTTCACACCAAAGCAGCGAAGGAACTGTTCCGTTGTGCCGAACAGCAGAGGTCTTCCGGGAGCATCCAGCCGCCCTAACTCCGTGATCAGATCGTATTCCAACAGCTTATTGATGGCATGATCGCAGCTGACCCCTCTGACTCTCTCGATCTCCAGTCTTGTTACCGGCTGCTTATAGGCAATGATGGACAGGGTCTCCAGAACCGTATCCGTCAATGTCATCTTTCGGGGAGTCTTGGCGATCTTGATCAGGTATTCATACATATCCGACTTGGTACACAGCTGTACCGAATTGTCAAACTGTGTCAGTCCGATGCCACGGTTCTCTTCCTCATACCTCGCCGCCATATCTTTTAAAATGGATTTTGTGGTCTTCACATCCTCTTCGATCACTTCCGCAAGTCTGCTGATCTCCACGGAATCCCCCATGGTAAAAAGGATGGCTTCTATTACTGCTTCTGCTTTACTGCGTTCCATGTTCCGACCTCACTGTATCTTAAACGTTAGATGTAATCATAATATCATCGAATATATTTTCCTGACTGATGTTGATCTTGCCGGTCTTCATCAGCTCCAGAATGATCAGGAAAGTAACGATGACCTCCATTTTGCTGTTCTGCTTCTCCAGAAGCTTTCGGAAACTGAAGGTCTTATGTTCTCTGGCATAAGCTTCCACATACAGCATCTTGATGTCCATATCCACCTCGTCCTTTTCGATATTGCCATACTGGCTGCGGACAGGGTCGATCTTGTCCTCCTGTTTCTTCACAATAGATTTGAATATTTCATGAAGCTTGTTCAAGTTCATATCGCCGATCAGCTCTTCGTAATCGATGGGCTGTCTGTAGGCTTCCACTTCCTTCGGAAGTCTCTGTTCTCTGTACATATTTCTGGCAGCATCCACCTGCCGGTCTCTGAGTTCGAAGGACATATATTTGTACATCTTGTATTCCAACAGCTTCTGTACCAGCTCCGCTCTGGGATCCTCTTCCTCGCCGTCCTCGTTCACTTCCTTGGGCAGCAACATTTTGCACTTGATATCGATCAGTGTTGCCGCCATTACCAGGAATTCACTCATGACGTTCATATCTTCCCGCTGCATCTGCCTGATGTAATCCAGATACTGGGCCGTGATCTCCACAATAGGAATATCATAGATGTCTATTTTGTTTTTCTCGATCAAATGAAGCAACAGATCCAGAGGACCTTCAAATGCTTCCAGTTTTACAGATATTGCCATGTGATAAAACTCCTATTTCCCCTCATCACTCCCACCGGCCTCTTCTCCCCCCGGCAGCAGATCCACTTCCAGGACCTCTCCAGGATTGAACAGCCGGATCGGAATCGTATGCATTCCCAGTCCTCTGCTGAGCAGCATTCTGGTTTTCCCCAGTGTGAACTCTCCGCCATCATATTTTGGAAAAAGTCTCACATTGGGAGACACCACGCCTTTTCCCCAGATGGGGACTCTCACCATACCGCCGTGGACATGGCCGGCCAGCACCAGATCTGCTCCCCAGTCCGCGTATTTCGGAAAATAATCCGGATTGTGGGCGATCAGGATCGTATACTTTTCTGCGGAAGGTTGTCCCAACAGACTTTTCAGATACTCCGGATCCATGGGCTGGATCCCGAAGCGCTTGTAATACAGCTTGTCGATCTCCGATCCGTAAATGCAGATCCCGGATTCTTCCAGAATGGTATGTTCATTCACCAGCCTCCGGATTCCGATCTTCTGCAGGGCCTCCTCGTACCGCTCCGCCATATCTCCGTAGTTCTCCGGGTACAGTTTCAAACGGTGTTCATGATTGCCGTTGCCGTAGTAGATCGGATATTTCCCGGCAAGCTTCGTAAGCAGGTCCACCGCCGTCTCCAGACTTGCCTTCGGCTTTGCCGTCAGAATATCTCCGGCGATCAGGATCATGTCCGGCCTTATCTCATCAATGGCCTGCAGCAGGCGCTCATTTTCTTTTCCGTATCTCTTATTGTGCAGATCCGCCAGAACCACTGCCTTAACAGGCTTTTTGATTCTCTGATCCCGCAGGAAATAATGCCGTACCACAAAACGATTGCTGTCGTACAGCATTATCCATACAAGAACCACCAGGATCACTGCGATCACGGTAATCACCACATCCAAATTCTTTGCCCCCATGGTCTATTTCCAGTTAATTGCCAATATGTTCTATAGTATAACATATTTTTCGGGCTTACAAAAGATAAAATTCCATTATTTTAAAGAGGTAGTCCTTGTATACCGCTTTCGCCACATCATTTTCATACAGGATCGGAACGCTTCCGATCTCCACTCCGTTCAACAGATAGACCGCTCTGCCTGCCTCTGCCCCCTTTGCGACAGGCGCCTGTGCCTCCTCCGGTAATTCTATGGTTTTCTTCACTCCGTCCAGCGAATTGCCTTCCGTATCCAGATACCGGAATTCGCTCTGGTATCTGACAGGTACCGTATCTTCCACGCCACCTTCTATCCGAAGGTCCTCCAATACATCCGTATTCTCATCCAGATACAGGTCACTGACATTGAAACCGTAACTTAACAGTGTCTGAGCATCCTTAAAACGTGCCTTGTAGTCCGGGGCTCCCATGACCACGGCAATCAGGTCAATACCATCCTTCGTGGCAGTGGCAGACAGGCAGAATTTAGCCTTGGAGGTGGATCCGGTCTTCAGTCCCGTAGCCCACTGGTACTGTTTCAACAGCTTGTTGGTACTGTTCAGGGTAAATGTAGAGCTGCCCTGTCTGGTCTCATGGGTGATGTCTTCCATCCAGATACCGGTATATTCAAAGACCTGGGGATATTTCACCGTAAGCTCTCTGGACATAATGGCCACATCCATGGCTGTCGTATAGTGTCCGTCGGAATCCGTCAGTCCGCAACAATCCTCGAAATGTGTATCCACCATTCCCAGTTCTGCCGCCTTTTGATTCATCTGATCCACGAAAGCCTCTTCACTCCCCGCTATGTATTCTGCCACCGCCACACTGGCATCGTTGCCGGAAGCTACAGCAATACATTTGATCATGGTCTCCAAGGTCTGTACCTCGTTCTCCGCCAGGAATACCTGGGAGCCTCCCATGGAACTGGCGTAAGCACTGACGGTCACCGGATCCTCCAGTTTTATCTTCCCCTGATCCAATGCCTCGAATGTCAATAGCAATGTCATGATCTTGGTAATACTGGCGGGACTTCTGCGCTCTCTGGCATTCTGTTCAAAGATCACTTTCCCGGTAGAGCTCTCCAGAAGCACGGCACTGGGAGCTTCGATTGCCGCCGGCTCCGCAGATACACTGATCCCGTCCCACCAGAATACCTGTATGCTGACCGTAAAAAGTAAGATCCCTGTGAAAATCCTTTTCCTGTTTTTTTGCATAAAAAAGCCACACTCCCTTATCCTTTCTTCTAAAAGATATGGTCGTATGGCCTTGTATATACCTGTAATCCAACCGTCCGGAACACTACAGTCTGGTGATCAGTGCCTGACAGCGTTCCTTCAGGGCTTCACCCTTGCTGCGCACATCGATGTGAAATACTTTGATCAGCTGGACCACATAATCCACAGCTACAATCGCCAGAATTACCTGAATCAAACGGATGCCCACCTGGATCTGTACTCTGTCAATAATGTGATACATGGCATCGTGAACGAACTGTACGATTCCTATTGCATAAAAGCCCCAGGCAACAGTACTTTCCAGGCAGATGATACCACGGTAATTGAATGGCTTGTTGTTATAATCCCACCAGAGTTCTCCGAGGAAACGGATCATACCGATTCCCACCAGATATTCAAAAGTGGTGGCCAGAATGGCTCCAAGAAAATACAGCTTTACCAGTTTCCCGCGCAGGGGACTTAAAATCAGATATCCCAGCACTCCGCCGAAACCGTAGATCGGGCAAAAGGGACCTTTGCCGAAGCCACGGTTGGTCAGCTTGTGATTGCAGAAAGACATATAGGTAGATTCCAATGCCCAGCCAAGAATACTGTACAATACAAACGCTGCTAACAGATGATAGATATCTGTTCCCAGTATTTCATAATTCCACATTTTGTTTCCCTCATAAGTACAAAGTCCCCGGTGATTACGCCGAGGACTGTTGTCTTGCATTAGTTATATTTACGTTTTCTTGCTGCTTCAGACTTCTTCTTACGTTTTACGCTAGGCTTCTCGTAATGCTCTCTCTTACGAATCTCCTGCTGGATACCAGCCTTAGCGCAGCTTCTCTTGAAACGACGTAAAGCGCTATCTAAAGTCTCGTTCTCTTTTACGATTACGTTTGACATCTTACACCCGACCTCCCTTCAGTCCCTTCAAGTAACATGACTGACTGGGTTATTCTAATGCGCAGTTGTTCTACACACATTTGATATTATAGCATAAAAAATACATTCGTCAACTACTTTTTTAATTTTTTATTATATTATAGTCTCCGTAGCCCGCATGAAAATAAGGACAAGCAGACCCTAAGCAACCGTCGGTACTTAGCGAGGGTATTTTCCTCGCTTATGTACCGTTACAGTTAAGCGTCCGAAGCGAAAGCGGGTCTGCGGTTCTTATTCTCATGCGAGCTACTGGCTTTAACAAAATCTTATTTAAAAAACTTATCGTAGATACCAAACAGGAAGATGAAGATCACGATCAGGGGCAGTCCATAGGTCAGATAACCGCGCATCCAGTCGTGGACTTTTAAGCCTTTGCCGGTATTTACTTCTGCCTTATAGTTCTCCCATCCCCAGCCGTATCTGGTCACACAGAACAACAGATATACCAGAGATCCTAACGGCAGGAACAGATTACTTACCAGGAAATCTTCGAAATCCAGTACTGCTCCGCCGAAGATGGAGAAGCCGTCCCAGCTCCATACATTGTAGCCCAGTACGCAAGGTACGGACAGTACGATGATCAGGAACAGGTTCACCAGGGAAGATTTCTTACGGCTGGCACCGGTCAGTTCCATACCACAGCAGATGATATTTTCAAATACTGCCAGTACTGTAGACAGAGCTGCGAACGCCATGAACAGGAAGAACAGGCTTCCCCACAGGCGGCCGTAAGGCATATTTGCGAAAATATTCGGCAAAGTAATAAAGATCAGGCTGGGCCCGGAAGTCTGATCCACCCCATAGGTAAAGCAGGCGGGGAATATAATCAGTCCTGCGGTAATTGCCACGAAAGTATCCAGTACCACAACTCTGACGGACTCACCCATCAGGGAATGATCCTTGCCGATGTAGCTTCCGAAGATCGCCATGGCACCAATGCCAAGACTTAAGGTAAAGAATGCCTGATTCATGGCACCTACCAGTGTAGATACCACACCAACCTCCTGCATACGTCCAAAATCAGGTACCAGATAGAACTTCAGACCTTCCTTTGCTCCCGCCATGAAGAAGCTGTTGATGGCAAGTACTACCATGATGGCAAGCAGTGCGATCATCATGACTTTCGTCACACGCTCCAGACCGTTCTGCAGGCCACCGGCACATATGACGACACCGATGACTACCACCAGTACCATCCAGAACATCATGACCCCTGGATCTGCCAGCATCCGGGTAAACTGATCCGCTACCGCATCTGCGGAAAGACCGGAAAGTTTACCGGTAGCCGTCATATAAAAATAGTGTAACATCCAGCCTGCTACGGTAGTATAGAACATCATTAACAGATAACATCCGATTAATGTGATGTAACCGTGGATATGCCATTTCTGTCCTGGTTTTTCCAAAGCGTAGTAAGCTTTTACAGGACTTTTCTGACTTGCTCTTCCAACGGCAAATTCCATTGTCATAATAGGAAGTCCGAGCATGAGCAAGAAAATGAGATAGAAGAGTACGAATGCACCGCCGCCTCCCTGCCCAGCCATGTAAGGGAACTTCCATACATTTCCGATTCCAATTGCACAGCCGGCGGAAATCAGAATGAATCCAAGACGAGAACCTAATTTTTCTCTTTCTTTCATAAATACCTCCCTGATGATGCACTCACGGAGTTTTCCTGTATTTGATTTTGAAAATAGCTTTTTGGTGGCTGAATTCAAATTTTATTAATGTTATGCATCATATTTATTTTATAAATTTGAGTACAACCAATCAAAAAATAACAAAATTAAATATAGAATAATTCCGAGATTACAAAAAATGCTTCAAAAATTATATAGTTTAGGCACTAAAATGTCAAGAATTACTTTCCTTGATTTTATGGGATTCTCTGTTATAATTATAATCATGGGATAGTGAGAACAATACTATACAATATGTTGGTATAATAGTATAATAAAAACAGTAATATGTCATAAAATATAACACAACCGTGGGACACACGGGGATAGCTCGCATATGCTTAGCACAGTAGTGCTATCGAACGAGAACCAAACTTGCCGAGGATGGGAAGCCCCAACCTCTACAGGTGGGGGAGGATGTCACATAGATTAGCACCTTAATATAATATTAGGGACAAAATACTTTTTGTTTCTAATATCTTAATATATGAGAAGGAGAGATTATTATGGTTAAAGTAGAACTATTAAAAGAACTGAATAACGGCATTCGTTTTTACGCTTTGGAGAATGAAGCTTTGAGGCTTGTTGTTGTAAATATGGGATGTAGAATTATGGAAATCCTTGCACCTGATGCTTCTGGAAAAAGGTCTGATGTGATTCTTGGTCTTAAGAATATTGAAGATTATGCAAATGATCCTGCTTATTTTGGAGCTGTCATCGGTCGTGTTGCTAACCGAATCGGAGATGCACGTTTCACATTAAATGGAAAGACTTATGAACTCTATGCCAATAATGGAAAGAATCATTTACATGGGGGAAAAGAAGGATTTGATAAGAAAATCTTTGATGTTACTCCTTTAGAGAATGGTCTTCGTTTCCATTATCTTTCAAAAGATGGAGAAGAGGGTTATCCGGGTAATCTGAATCTGTATGTAACGTACACTTTAGATGACAATACATTTTCCATTCATTATGAGGCAGATACGGATGCGGATACTGTCGTAAACTTTACAAACCATCTGTATTTCAATCTTTCTAATACATTAGAAAAAGTTACAGAACATTCCCTTCAGATTAATGCAGATTATATCGGCTGCGTAGATGATACTTGTCTTGCAACGGGCGAACTGCTTCCTGTAAAGGATACTCCTTTTGATTTTAATAAAATGAAGAAAATCGGACAGGATATTGAAGAGGATCATATTCAATTAAAGAATGCTTTCGGCTATGATCATTCTTTTGTATTAAAGGGAGAGGAACGACAGTTAACTTTAGAAGAACCGGTTTCCGGCAGAAGACTTGTCATCTCAACAACTGCTCCTGTCGTTCAGGTTTATACCGGTAACTTCTTAAAAGATGGCTGTATCGGAAAAGCAGGCAGAGTTTATGAAAACCGCGAGGGTGTTGCATTAGAAACACAGCTTATGCCAAATGCAATCAATACGGAGGAAAATCCTTCTACAATATTACGAAAAGGGGATAAATTCGAATCAAACACAAAGTATGTGTTTGAAATAATGTAGCTTCTTAATTAGATAGACGGAAGTGACCTGCTATCGTTATGGCATCTGCTCTATCGTCGCGGCGCATTGAATGTTCGCTTAAGCGCTCACATCCAACACTTGCTCCGAGGCCACAAATATAGATTCTTTTATTTCCAGATGGATGTGCTTTGGCTGGAGAAGCAAAATCAGAATTCACGTTGTAGGATTTGGATATCATTTATAAAATTATAGCTTTCCATGAAATGAAATATTAAGGATTGACACATAAAATATTATTATAATATCACAGCAGTTTTACAATAATAAGTTAGAGTTCTTATTTCTTCTGTCCCCTTCCCCAAATTTTTTTCAACTGATTTGTAGGACTGAAATACACAGAACC
>OGEP01003509.1_pt1 | contig 11704 bp, 10 predicted proteins | sample 1570721 | NCBI WGS metagenome assembly OGEP01 (sample SAMEA2582131, study PRJEB24529) | metagenome | biome: Human gut stool | place: China | collected 2011 | reverse complement strand
TCCCCCAGTATATCAATTATGATTCCTTCCGTACCCTGCGGGACGACTGGAATACTAACTGTATCCGCCTCGCCATGTATACAGCGGAATACGGCGGTTATTGTGCCGGCGGTGATAAAGAACAGCTGAAGCAGCTGGTAAGAGACGGTGTATCCTATGCCACAGAGCTTGGAATGTACGTGATCGTAGACTGGCATATTTTAAGTGATTACGACCCGAACCAGAACAAAGATGAGGCGATCGCCTTTTTCCGGGAAATGGCGGAAGTTTTTGCCGACAACGACAATGTGCTCTATGAGATCTGCAATGAACCCAACGGCGGTACTTCCTGGGACAGCATCAAGTCTTACGCAGAAGAAGTCATCCCGGTGATCCGGGCGCAGAAGCCGGATGCCGTAATTCTCGTGGGAACACCAACCTGGAGTCAGGAGATCGACAAGGCTGCCGCTTCTCCGCTGGATGACAGCAATGTAATGTATACGCTGCATTTCTACGCAGGCACCCATAAAGACGACCTGCGGAACCGCTTAGAGACCTGTGTTCAGAACGGGCTTCCGGTATTTGTCAGCGAATTTGGCATGTGCGATGCCTCCGGCAATGGTGCCAATGATTTTGTTTCCACCACCAAATGGCTGGATCTGCTGAACAAGTACCAGATCAGCTTCTGTTGCTGGAATCTCGCCAACAAAGACGAAAGCAGCAGCGTCTTCAAGGCTTCCAGCACGGCACTTTCCGACTGGACCGACGATGATTTCAATGAATCCGGACGCTGGATCCGTGACTACTTCCGCGGAATGCCACAGAAATAGCCACATATCATTTCTTTACAATAATTCTTCGTCATAAACCGCTCTGCCGCCACCAATGAATTTCGGTCTGGTGCGGGCGCATACCACATGGGCGTCTCCGATCTGTCCGGACCGGAGGCGCACCGGTACTGCCACATCTCTCAGATGCATTCCGATCAGCGTATCCCCGATATCCATTCCTGCTGCCGCCTGAATATGTTCCACAGCCACCGGATGCTCGAAGGCTTTATACGCCGCCGTCGCAAAAGATCCGCCTGCCTTAGGCTGAGGTACCACATTTACCATGGGATAACCATATTTTACCGCAGCCTCTTTTTCCAGAATCAGTGCACGGTTCAGATGCTCACAACACTGCGCAGCCAGATATACCCCGGCTTCCTGCGTGGCCTGGTAAATACCGCCGAAGACCATCTCCGCCAGCTCTGGGCTGGAATAGGTACCAATAGTAGCACCTCCCACCTCACTGGTAGAACAGCCTACCACAAACAGCTCTCCCTGCTCCAGCCTCGCCTTTTCCAAGATCTCCTTGGCCGCCAGATAAGCCTCTTCTGCAATGATTGTCATATCTTCTGTCATGACGAATACCTCCCAGATTATTTTTTAGTTATTGCCATCTTTTCTGCCTTTCCCGGCAGATAGACTGCTTTCTATAGTTACAGCAGACAGTTTTCCAATACCAATATCATTAAAAAAACGATATTTGCTATGGTAAACCATCCAAAATACTTCTTTTTCTCTCCCGGAATCTGTCTGGCCACCTGTTTATAAGAGATCAGACTGGCCATGGATGCGATCAGCGTCCCCAACCCTCCCAGATTCGTACCGATGATCAATGCCGTTATATTTTCCGTAAATCCGGATAACAGCAGGGCCGCCGGAACATTACTGATCACCTGACTGGCAATCACGGCTGTCATCACTTCTCTACCTCCGATGATCTTCTGCAGGAAATCACAGAAAGCAGGCATTCTTCCCATATTTCCTATAAAAATAAAGAAGCCCACAAACGTCAGCAAAAGCGAATAATCCACTTTTATAAGAGTACCACGATCTAAAAGGAGAACCGCCAATGCCACAGTTCCCAATGTCACCGGATAAGGAATCATATGAGCCACAGTCAGCAGACACAACACAAATAACAGCAAATATGCCGGAAGTAAATATTTCTTTTGTTCCAGCTTCTCATCTTCCGTCAGCAAAACTTCTGCTCCCCGGACTTCGATTCCGCTTCGTTTTGCCACAATTACCACACAGATCACCAGTAAAAGCAGTGACACCAGCGAATAAGGCAGCATCAAAAGTATAAATGTTCCAGCGGACATCTGTGTTTTCCCATATAAATACAGATTCTGCGGATTTCCGATCGGCGTCAGCATACTTCCCAAATTGGCAGATATCGTCTGCAGAACAATCACCGGCACTGCCAGTTTTTTCACAGCTTCTTCGCCTGTCAGCCGTAGCACAATGAAGGTAAACGGTACAAAAGTGATCAATGACACATCATTAGTGATGATCATACTGAAAAAGAAACACAAAAGTACCAATACCTCTGCCAACTGTATAGTATTCTGTGTATGCAGCAACAGCGTTTTTGCAATATTACGGAAAACACCCAGTTTCTGTAATCCTGCCATCACCGTCATCAGACAGAAAAGGATCGAAAGCGTGCGGAAATCAATATATCCTGCATATTCTCTGTCCGGTGGAATCATCACCGCAGACACTATTGCTAAAAAGACAGCTACAATCAGAACCGTCTCTCTTTTTAGAAATTCACTCAGTTTTCTCTTTACTTTCATACTCATTTGTTCCTTTACGTCGTATCTCACAAAAAATTTTTACAGGAATATAGTAAAATTAAGAATATTTTCTACGGAGCATGCTATGTCTGTTCTGCCCTCATTGCTCTTCGGTATCTCCGCCAGTCTGGATGCGCTTCTGGTAGGCTGCGCACTGGGACTGCAGAAGGTTCCTCTTCCTGCAAAACACAATCTGCTGATCAGCGCAGTCACTCTCACCGGTACTGTGATCTCTATAAGCCTCGGTAACCTTTTACTGCCTCTGATCCCCGGTGAGATCGCAACCCGGACCGGAAGCAGTATCCTGATCCTGTTCGGGCTCTACTATGCCGGAAAATGGCTGGTCTCCAGATGGCGCTGCGGTTCTTCAGATAACAGCAGTCTATGCCGGGAGAAGAAAAAATTTGCCGAACATCGGAATCTGACTCTCCCGCAGACGCTGGCTCTGGGCTGTGCCCTCTCCATGAATAATATCGGTATCGGATTCTCCGCCAGCATGACCGGCCTTCCTTTTCTGCCTGCCTCGATATCCACCTTTTTCTGTTCCTTCGGATTCCTGGCACTGGGGAGCCGCCTGGGACGTTCTGTCCTCCTGCAGCGTGTCGGAGAATATGCAGATCCCATCTCCGGGCTCTTATTGATCCTGTTAGGCCTGTGGCAATTATATCACTGATGAACTGAATAGTTACCAAAATAATGGGGAATCTATCTGAATAATACAATATACCCACCGAGCAGTCTATGCAATCATTATATCATTATTCAGAAAGGATTCCCTTTTATGGCACAAAACATTTCGTTATCCACAGAACTTTCCCAAAATATTGATCTTCTCCACAGATTGCTTCCTCTGGGTAAAAGCTTTGACCTGATCACACGCGATCTCCGGTTGGGGGAAACTCCGGCATTCTGGCTGGGGATCAATGGTTTCTGCAATACCGAGATCCTCCAGCAGATCTTCTCCGACCTGCAGGATCCTCACTATACACTGGATTCCGAGATCCGCGATCTCCCCCGTTATGTACAGAGCAGGCTCGGCTATGCACAGGTATCGTTGACCTCCTCTGTGGATGATATCCTGCAAAATCTCTTAAGTGGGCCTTCCATCCTTTTGGTGAACGGCTTCGATCAGGCGGTGATCATTGACGTCCGTACCTATCCCGTCCGCAGTATCTCCGAGCCCGATACCGAACGGAGCACCCGGGGTGCCCGGGACGGCTTCGTCGAGACACTTTTATTCAATACAAATCTTATCCGCCGCCGGGTGCGTTCTGCAAAACTGACTTTCTCCATCTGCACCCTGGGAACAGAGAGCCGCACCGATGTAGCGATCGCCTATCTGGCAGACCAGGTTAACGAGGAGTTACTAGAGGCTCTGAAGCAAAAGCTCTCCCGGTTACAGATCACTTCGCTGACTATGGGCAGCAAAAGCTTAGAAGAGCTTCTGATTCATAAAAGATGGTGGAATCCTCTGCCCAGCATCCAGCTGACAGAGCGTCCCGATGTGGCATGCAGCTACCTGTGCGAAGGACACATCCTGCTCATCGTGGACAATTCTCCCGCTGTTTTGCTGCTTCCCGGTACGATCTTCCAGTTTACCCAGAGTCCGGAAGACTATTACAACAATCCACTGACCGGAACTTATTTCCGCATGATACGCTTCCTGTGCATTCCGGTGAGTCTTCTGCTTCTGCCGGTATTTTTACTTCTTTCCGCCTATTATCCCGAGATCACCGCCTCGCTGCAGCTCACACCCGTCAGCGATCTGTCACCCTTCCGCCTTTTTTTCTATGTGCTGGCGGTCGAGTTTCTCTTAGATCTCTTCAAATACTCTGCCGCACTTAGTTCCAGCCGTGTCTCCGGTGCACTGTCTATCGTAGGAGGCTTGTTGATTGGTGACATTGCTGTCAGTCTTAACTGGGCCTCTACCGAAGTCCTCTTCTATGCCGCCGTCACCATGTTGGCGAATCTGTCCCTCTCCAGTATAGAATTCGCCGATGCCCTGCGAATCTATCGAATTCTCCTGGTGGTCACGACCGGATTATGGGGTCTGCCCGGCTTTATCATCGGTCTGACGCTTGTGTCACTCTCCATGATTACCACACCGACCTTCGCAGGCTTCAGTTACTTCTGGCCCCTCTTCCCCTTTAACGGACCCGCACTGAAAAGCCTCCTCTTCCGCCGCCCCACCTATAAGGCACAGCCCAGTAAAGTCTGGTCCCGCGGTCATGTGCATACAAAATGAAGCTCCTATACGAACCGAAACAAATACGCAGTACCTTTTGCTTTTGAAATTTTCCGTGCAGACAAGCGCGAGACGGCGCACGAATTATACCAGCGTCCGCAAACCCAGTAAATACAAGGAGAAAAGCACCCCACCTATCAAGTGTCTACAGCCTGTCTACAACGCATTCTAATATTTCCGACAGCATTTGAGAAATAACATTGCACTTTAAAAAAAGAATAGCAGTGCTATTATTAACATATACTAATTGTGCATTATCCGGATAGTTGTATGAGGTGGTAAATTTCGTAGCGACCACACGCCGATGGTACGACAGGGGAGACCCGAGAGATGCAGGAGCGGCTACGCCTGCCATATAATTATCCGGTTATGTATAATAGAGATTAGAAACTACAACCATCACAACTGTGATGGCTTTTTTATTTATAATAGTATTGTATAGTAGCAAGCAATTATATTTACAATCCACTCACAACAGAGGAGACACAGAATTTATTAGAAAAAGCATTATAGCCGATACAATAAATCGACTGGGTGCAGGTGGGTGCAGGTCTGCAACCACATAAAAAGAGCGGAAACCCTGTAAAATCAAGGCTTCCGCTACAAATAAAAAGAGCGCGAGACGGGGATCGAACCCGCGACCCCCTCCTTGGCAAGGAGGTGCTCCACCGCTGAGCCACTCGCGCATACTGTACAGGTCAAAACCTGTATCTTGAAGGTATGAAATTAATTGTATCGGCATTCATCCGCAATCTTATGAATGTCTGCTGTGTCTCACAGCAAAGACTATATTACATGATGAATGCCAAACTGTCAAGCAAATTATTGAAATTTTTCGTAAAATTTGTAATATAATTATTTATCCGTAGTCAGATGGCTGTACTCACCCTTGCGGTTATAGGAATCTGTCAGATAGCTTTCATCCGTGAGAATGCACTCGATCTCCTGATCATCCTGCTTATACTGACTTCTCTTCCGCAGATCTTCTTTCGTTTGCTGTTGTTTCGTCTGCAAAAAATCACCTGTATGGGATCCCAGAAATCGACCCGGCAGCCGGTCCATCAACTTTCTCGCTACCTTCTGTACCTGATAACGTACTTTCTGAAAAGGATTCGCCGGCATGCTATCCTTCGCCTCCACAGGTCGGAAATACGTATGGGTAGCTGCCGTCTCCACTGCCGCCCTGTTCATTGTGGTCTTTACTCCTACAGAATTCCCGGTGACCAGCGTTTCCTGCCCTGCAATAAGATTTTCGCTGCCATTTTGTGAAGTGATCGCATCATTAGCTTCCTTGCTCTCTCCCCAGATTTTCTGTAAAAGCTGTTTGCCTTTACTGCTGATATTCTGCACCCAGGACATAAGATTCACCGAAGAATTCTCCTGCAATACTTCCTCGACGGTCTGTGTAGTCTGTACGATTCCTAATTTGGCTCCAGCGTCGCCTACGTCCTTATTTTCCCCATGTTCGTGAATACATCCTGTCACCTGATGAGAATATGTGTCATGCCCGCTTCCTACTCCACCGACCTGCATAAGTCCCTCCGTTCCTATTCCCGGGTCTACCTGTTCTATCATGTATATCGGAGGTATTCACTATTTTATTCAGTCTCCTAGAACACCTTGTTATAATTGGTCCTCCGCACGCATCTCGTTCACATACTCATCAACATTGCATCATTCTGCTTAGAAAAGATCTCTTGAACGTCAAACCTAACTTTGGTTTTATGAAATTGTTCCAGGTCAAAAAATGCTGCTCTTTTTATCTTGACATGGGAACATATGTTTTCTACAATTATTGTAGAGCAGCTCTACTAATTTAATTGAAAGGAGAATTTATGGATTTTGATAAGCAATTAGAAGCAATGCGGCCAAGACATGTTCTACATATAGATGATGACACTGAATCATCAGATAACTGGGATGAATCATCAGAAGTGCCGCAACAAAGCACCTCTCTTCCAGAGCCTATGCAGGGAGACGTTTTATTATATCAGTCAGATGATCAAAATATTTCTGTTTCAGTATATTTTTACAATGAAACATTCTGGATGAATGTAAAAGCAATGGCGGATTTATTTGAATGCTCCACCAATAACATCCTTGTTCATCTAAAGAATATTTATTTTGAGAAAGAATTAGACGAAATTCCAACTAGTAAATTTTTTGAGGTAGTTCAAACAGAAGGAAACAGGCGGGTTAAGCGTTCCATGAAGTATTATTCTCTCGATGCGATTATATCTGTGGGATACCGTGTAAATTCTAAAAAAGCCACTAAGTTCCGTCAGTGGGCAACCAAGACACTAAAGGAATATATGATTAAGGGTTTTGTCATTAACGATGATATGTTAAAGAACGGAACGCCTTTCGGACAAGATTACTTCGATGAATTACTGGAACGTATCAAAGAGATCCGGGCCAGTGAACGAAGATTTTATCAGAAGATCACCGATATTTATTCCCAGTGTAGTTATGATTACGACAAGGACAGCGAGATCACTCAGAAATTCTTTAAGACTGTACAGAATAAACTTCTCTTTGCTGTAACACAGAAAACAGCTCCGGAAATTATTCATTCCCGCGCCAATAGTCAAAAGGAACATATGGGACTGACCACCTGGAAAGACTCACCCGATGGTAAAATACATAAATCCGATGTTACTGTTTCGAAAAACTATCTTTCCAAAGAAGAAATATCTTCGTTAAATGATATCGTAACTATGTATTTAGACTATGCTGAAAATCAGGCAAAACGAAACAAGCTTATGTCCATGCAGGACTGGATAGACAAACTTGATTCTTTTCTGAAATTTAATGAATATGAGCTTCTTCATAATGCCGGTTTTATTTCCAGCGAAGTTGCAAAAAAGCTGGCAATCAAAGAGTACGAGATTTTCCGTGTAAAGCAGGATGAATCTTATGTTTCTGATTTTGACGCCGCTATAAAAAAATACAAATAAAAACCGGATCGTGCATTCAAAAATTTTGATATCACTTGGTATCAAACCAGGTAATACAAAAACAACGGGAAGCCTTCATCTATCAGGCTTCCCGCAAAAAAATAGAGCGGGTGATGGGAATCGAACCCACGTATCCAGCTTGGAAGGCTGGTGTTCTACCATTGAACTACACCCGCATGTTTATATATGAAGCAGGGCGGCCATTTTAATAAATGGTGTCCTGCGAAATGCCCAGAACCGGAATCGAACCAGTGACACGAGGATTTTCAGTCCTCTGCTCTACCAACTGAGCTATCTGGGCCCGCGACTTAATCCTTCTTGCAATCTGTATCTCATGACTGCTCTGCGTCACAACAATCGTAGTTTACATAAATTCTGATCAAATGTCAAGTGGTTAATAGAAAAATTTTTAATTTTTTGCAATTATTCCTCTATCTCTTACAAATGTTTCGGTTAGTACTCCTCTTGTTGGCCGTACCATTGTAACAACAGCTCCACTACCCGGTTGTAGCTGACCATGCCATCCGACACACCATTCAGCTTCAGCGAAGCATCCGTCAGAGTATCTGAGACACTGTCCACGGTCTCCGTGTCCACCACCGCTTTCCCGTTGATTCGCTCCCATTCCTCCTCTGTGACGAAGATATTGTCCTCCTGTACCTGCTGCAATACCTGTAGCGGACGTACTGCCTCCCTGGCTGCCGCATAGCTCTCAGGGTCCGCCAGTCTCGTCTTGTACAGATCATTCACCACATAATTCAGGACGCTTAAATATCCCGAGTACTGAAATGCAGCATCATCCGACTCCACACAGGCGAGAAACGCAATAAAATTCGCCTCATCCTCGTAGATATATCCCCGGATATGCGCCAGTTCATGGCACATAGTCGCCGGCTTCTTCATGACAGACATAACGTCATTATAATTTGCTTCCATGGAAAATGGGAAATAGTACCCGCACATATACATCTGACACATGAAATCCGAGAAAAACATAGCCTTCGGTCTCGGATAATAACCATCCAGCTGGGCATAGCTTTTCCCCAGGTTCTGCATCGCATCGATGGCTTCTCCTGCCATATCCACCGCATTCCCCTTACTGTCCACCCCTCCGGAATATACCACGACGCCACTGTCATCGCGCTCCATCTCCATACTCAGTGCATTGCAATGGGACACAATATCGTTATAAATCCTGAAAAGCTCCTCCGTCCGCTCCTGCAGCGTTACATCCTGCTGCCCCTCTTCCTCTCCGAAATACTTCTCCGAAAAGGTAGAACCATGATAGATCATCGTACAATTCAAAGTCATGATTGCAAACACGAATAGCAATACCCATGCAAAAAAACGAAAAAACCTCTTAACACCGTGACAATACCTTGCCGAATGCCTGCATCCCGGAAAAAGCATACTCATCCCCAGCAGAACCGCTGATATTATAACAGCGATCCCCGCCACGATCATCCATTCTCCCACAGAAAAGGGGAAGCTTCCCGTGATCCTGCCATAGGTATTGACCCAGATGGGGAAAATATAAGCAATATAAGCATCGCTGAAGCTTCTGCTGTTCCAGGCAATGACCTGAAGCAGCAAAAGTACTATAACGATGCTTATATATATACGAAGACTCTTCTTAACTTTTTTCTTACTCTCCATGGTACTCCTTAAGCAGCTTATTTTCCCACTTTGATCCGCGTCTTCTTCCAGATACCACAGCGGTACAGAACATACAGGATCAGGGAAGAGATACCGTTACTGATCACCACGGAATACCAGACACTGCGCACGCCCATATGCAAAATGCTCTCGCAGAACCACAGCGTCAGGAAACGGAATACCCACAGTCTGGTCACATCGATCGCCATCGTTACCTCTGTGTGTCCGGTTCCCTGGAACAGCCCGGAGGTCGTATTATATACTCCGTTGGTAAAACACCACAATGCCATCACGCTTAAAAAATCTGCTGCCATTCCCACAACCTCTGCATCTTTGGAGAAAATACTGACGATCGCCGTGGAGATCATATCTCTTGATAAGATCATACCACCAATGAATAAAAATACAACCGATATCCACATAGAAAAGCGATATCCCCGCTCTGCACGCTCCGGCTGTTTTGCTCCCATATTCTGTCCCACGATCGTTGCAGTCGCTGAGCCGATGGCATTGGAGGGCAGAGTGATCAGACCATTGACCTTGTTGCCGATACCGTAAGCTGCCATCGCCTCTGTTCCATAGACAAATACATTTTTACTCATGAGCAGGAATCCGAGCTGCATGGTGCTGCCTCCAATAGCAGTGGGCAATCCGACCTTCAGGATCATGCCCAGTTTTTCTCTCTGCAGCTGCATATATCTGCGATTCAGGCAGATGTCATTTTCCGGTCTGCACAAAAGAATAAATGCCACCGTAGCAGGCACTGCTTTTGCCAAAAGCGTCGCCAGCGCTGCTCCCGCTGTTCCCATATCCAGAATGATCATAAAAAACGGATCCAGGAACAGATTCAGCGTAATGCCTCCCAGATTCAATAACATAGGTCTCACCGTATCTCCCTGCGCCTGGTGCACCGCGGAGAATATGTTCACCATATACAAAAATGGCATATCCCAGATAACTACCCGCAGATAGACTCTCGCATAATATGCCGTGCCTCCGTCAGCACCAAGCCAGTTCACGATCGCCGGTGTCTCCAGAAAGCATAACGCTGCACAGACTACCGCAAACCCCATGGCACAAATAAATATCTGATTTGCCATGGATCTGGCATCCTCTTTTTCCCCCGCACCGATATACTGTGCAATGAGAACTGCTCCGGCCACCGTGATCCCGCTGCCGAAATTCGTGATGATATTCTGCATCGGTGTTACCAGATTGATCGCTGCCAGCTGCTCCGTGCCAATCTTCCCCAGCCAGTAAGTATCTGTCAGATTATACATGGTCTGTAAAAAGCTGTTGATCACCACCGGGATCGCCAGAGATAATATTGCACGGATCAGATTCCCATGCAGGATCAGATCCGGATTATATTTTTTTGCAGCCTTCATTGCCTTCACTCCTAAACATTTTTACTATGCTTTATTATAAGGCAAGTTTTCAGTGATATCCATGAGATTTTTACGGTTATTGCATATAAATCGCTTGTTTTTTGTCATGGTCATTCATCAAATTACACATTGTCGCGCTTATCAAGTTGCATGATCGCACAAAAAATCCCTCCCGCGGCGATAGCACCACAGAAGGGCTCTTATTACTTTTATCATAATGACTGTATTTATTTGATCACAACATTGTTCCAGCCATCGGAAGGAACCAGAGAGATGTATGTCTTACCGGTATTAACCTCGATCTCTTCGCCGGTCTTCGCATCATAATAATGTGTGATCGCATTCTCGGAAGACTTGGTCCAGTTCACTTCGATTGCCTTACCCTCGGTGATATAGTAGCCGGAGCGTCCGGAATCGATCGCATTGTAGATCAGGTAGCCTTCGCCCAGATCTGCAAAAGTGGTATTCTGCAGGATAACGTTCTCAAAAGTCAGCTGTGCGCCGCTTGCTGCATCCTTGTGTGCAGAACCATACTCATAATAATCATAGGTTCCGGTCTCTTCATTATACTTCAGAGTAGAACCGTTATGCTTAAAGGGAAGCTCAATAGTGGTTGCGCTGATCGCATCGTTTCTGTCAGCAAAGGTAACCTCTGCATCTGCGAACTTGAAATGAGGTCCCTGATAATAGTCATTGTAAGTCGTGGTATATCTGGAGCTCTCAAAACGCTGCTTCAGACCATCATAGGTCTTGCCCTTCTGGGTATTGGTGTACTTATCGTAAGTGATATACTCTGTGAACTCTGCTGCCTTACCGTTGCTGTAACGGGCAAAGCCGCCGCTGAAGTTCG
>OGEP01003504.1_pt1 | contig 11710 bp, 10 predicted proteins | sample 1570721 | NCBI WGS metagenome assembly OGEP01 (sample SAMEA2582131, study PRJEB24529) | metagenome | biome: Human gut stool | place: China | collected 2011 | reverse complement strand
GGGCTCGATATAGACGTGGTCGGCGATGTCCTTGTCCGTCATAATGGTGGCGGGGTTGGAGTTGATCAGGACGACCTCCAGGCCCTCCTCCTTCAGCGCGCGGCAGGCCTGGGTGCCGGCATAGTCAAATTCGGCGGCCTGGCCGATGACGATGGGGCCGGAGCCCAGCACCAGGACCTTCTTAATATCGGTATACTTCGGCATTACTTGGCACCTCCCATGGAATCAATAAAGCGGTTGAAGAGGTATTCCGTATCCTTGGGGCCGGCGTTGGCCTCGGGGTGGAACTGGGTGGTAAAGCAGTTGGGGCGCTTGTACCTCAGTCCCTCGCAGGTGTCGTCGTTGACGTTGATGTGGGATACCTCGGCCACGGCGGGATCCACCGTGTCGGAGAGGACCATATAGCCGTGGTTCTGGCTGGTGATGAACACGCGGTTCTTCTCCAGGTCCCGGACGGGGTGGTTGCCGCCCCGGTGTCCGTAGGCCAGGCGGCCAGTCTTGGCGCCGGTGGCCAGGGCCAGCAGCTGGTGGCCCATGCACACGCCGAAGATGGGGATGGTGCTGTCATAGAGCTTGCGCAGCTCAGCGATGATCTCGGTGTTTTCCTCCGGGTCGCCGGGGCCGTTGGAGAGCATCACGCCGTCAAAGCCGCCGGAGAGCACGTCGGTGGCGGGGGTATAGGCGGGCAGGGCCACCACCTTACAGCCGCGGCGGCGCAGGCACTCGATGATGTTCTGCTTCACGCCGTAGTCCATCACGGCGACCAGATGCTTCTCCTCGCCATAGGCCTCGAACACCTCAGGCTGGGTCCGGGTCACCTTGCGGACGGTGTCCTTCACCTCGTAGGAGCGCAGCCGCTCCATGACCTCGGCGACATTAAAATGCTCCGCACAGGTGAGCATACCGTTCATGCTCCCCTGACTGCGGAGTATTTTCGTCAGTGCCCGGGTGTCCACGCCCTGGATGCCGGTAATATCGTGTTCCTTCAGATAGGTGTTCAGATCGCCCTCACAGCGGAAATTGCTGCCCCGGGGGGACAGATGACGGACCACGAAGGCCTCCACCCAGGGACGGCTGGACTCGTTATCCTCGTGGTTGACGCCGTAATTGCCGATGAGGGGATAGGACATCACCACGCCCTGTCCGGCATAGGAGGGGTCGGTCAGGATCTCCTGATAGCCGGTCATAGAGGTGTTGAACACCATCTCGCAGATCCGGTCGGAGGTGCCGCCGATGCTGGTCCCGGAAAAAACGCTTCCGTTGGCCAGGATCAAAGTCGCTTTCATCAATTCACTCACACGCCCTTCTGTTCCAGTTCACTTAGCCATATCCATGTTCAAAGTGTTTCAAGATATTGTATCGAAAATTTGGGGTTATTTCAAGAGGAGGAACCCCCCTTTTTCCAAAAAGTTTTCCCCGGACTTTTGGGCATATTGCAGGAAAACGCTCCGGGGGACTTTCACTGCGGACTGGGATAGCACGGAGGAAAAACGGGCAGACTGTGGGAGAGCGGCCATTGTCCACGGCGTATGGGCCGCAGAACGTCAACGGGAGGAGCGAGAGACTGTGTTCACCGGACTGATCCGCACCATCATCCTATACATCCTTATCATTGCCGGGATCCGGCTGATGGGTAAGCGCCAGGTGGGGGAGCTGGAGCCCTCGGAGCTGGTGCTCTCCCTCATCATCGCGGACCTGGCGGCGGTGCCCATGCAGGATTTCGGCATCCCGCTGCTCACCGGAGTGATCCCCATCCTGGCCCTGCTGGCCATGACCATGATCCTGTCGGTGATGACCATGAAGAGCATTCGCTTCCGGGCACTGCTGTGCGGGCGGCCCAGCGTGGTCATCCGGCGGGGGGAGATCGATCAGGGGGAGATGCGGCGCAACCGGCTGACGGTGGACGAGCTGCTGGAGGAGCTGCGCAGCCAGGGCTATACAGGCCCTCAAAAGGTGGAGTACGCCATCCTGGAGACCAACGGGCAGCTCTCCGTCCTGCCCTGGGCAGCGGAGAAGCCTCCCACCCTGGAGCAGCTGGGGCTGGAGGCCCAGGAGTCCGGGCTGCCGCTGGTGCTCATCAGTGACGGGCGGCTGCTGGAGCGGAACCTCCGGGTCCGGGGCTATGATGGGCACTGGCTGGACAAGCAGCTGGAGCAGCGGGGCTTGAAGAGCTGGGAGGAGGTCTTTTTGATGACGGTGGACGAGCAGGGACAGATCTATCTGGCTCCCCGGGAGCGGGAGGGGAGGCGGGGCGCGTGAAGCGGCTGTGGAGTGCGGCAGCGCTGCTGCTGGTCCTGCTGGGGGGAGCGCTGTGGAACGCGTGGTACGCGGACCGGCTCACCGGGCGGATGGCCGGGCAGCTGGAACAGGCCCAGGAGCTGGCCGACCGGGGAGACTGGGAGGGGGCGGCCCGGCTCAGCCGGGAGAGCTTCGGCCTTTGGCAGGCCCATGACGCCTATCTCCATGTGATGATGCGCCACTCGGACACCGACCAGATCCTCCGGGGCTTCCGGGCCCTGGATCAGTACCTGGCCCTGGAGGAGTCCGACCAGTACACCGCCGCCAACGCGGAGCTGATCTGTCAGCTGGAGCTGCTGTCGGAGATGGAGCAGCCCTCCCTGGTAAATATTTTTTAAGAAGAGACAGCCCCCGGATCTGACGCAGTCAGGTCCGGGGGCTGTCTTGAAACGGAGCGGTTCAGGCCGGGAGCAGCCCGGTGGAGATCAGGAAATCCCGGGCCACATCGTCCACCGCCTCGCCTTCCACATCCACACGGTAGGTCAGCTCGCTCATTTTCTCATCGGTGAACTGGCCGTTGAGCAGCTGGAGGGTCTCCTTGAGGCCGGGGGCCTCCTCAGCGAAGCGCTCAAACAGGTCGCTGCGTACCAGGATGGTGCCGTAGTAGTCGGGGAAGAAGTGGAGATCGTCCTTCAGAATGGTCAGGTTGGCCCGCTTATTCAGACCGTCGGTGGCATAGACCACCATCACGTCGTACGCGCCCTGCTCCACCATAGTGTACTTCATCATAATGTCCACATGGAGCACGTCCTGGAAGTTCAGGCCGTAGAACTTGGAAAACGGGCCGAACTTCATGCTGCCGGCGTCGGTGAAGAAGTCCTGCTCCGCGCCGAAGCGCAGCTGGCCGGCGATGGGGATCAGGTCGCTGATGGTCTCGGGGTGATAGGTGTCCATCACTTGCTGAGTGACGCCGATGGAGTAGGTGTTGTTCACACCGATCTTTCCCATCAGCTCCAGCCCGTACTCCCCGCGCATCCGCTGGTCCACAAATTCATAGAGGGTCTGACCGTCTGGGACATCGGAGGTGTCCAGGCCCATGATGGTGGTCAGCAGGGTCCCGTCCCAGGTATACATCAGGTCGCAGGAGTGCCCCGCCCCGGACAGCTCCGCAAAGTTGTTCTTGGCGGTCATCTGGTCCTTGATGGTGACAGGGATGCCGTGGCGCTCCTCCACCAGCTGCTGGATCATGCTGTTGACCAGCTGCACCTCGGAAAATTCGCCCTGGTAGAGGACCAGACCGTCGGTGCGCTGGGGGAAAAAGGCCACCACGCACAGGGCAGCCGCGGCAACGCAGGCAGCGGCGGAGGCGGCCCGGGCAATGAGGCGGCTGGTTCGGGAGCGCTGGCCGGTGCGGCTGTTCAGATAGCGCTCCGCCAGTCCCATCAGCAGATCCAGGACCAGGGCCATGGCCATCAGCACGCCGGTGCCCAGCAGGATGGCCTCCATATCATCCTGACGGATGCCGGTGGTGATGAAGCTGCCCAGTCCACCGCCCCCCACGAAGGAGGCAAAGACCGCGGTGCCGATGGCGTTGACCGTGGCGATGCGGATGCCGGTGAAGATGATGGGGGCGGCCAGGGGGAGCTCCACATGAAGCAGGCGGTACATCCGGGTCATGCCCATGCCCCGGCCGGCCTCGATGAGGTACTCCGGCACCTGGCTCAGGCCCAGGTGGGTGTTCCGTACGATGGGCAGCAGGGAGTAGAGGGCCAGACCGACGATGACGGTGGGCTTGCCCGCCCCCATGAAGACCATGATAATGCCCAGAAGGGCCAGGGCGGGGGTGGTCTGGATCAGGTCCACCACCCGGAGCACCACCCGCCGGGCGGAGGGGTAGAAGTAGCACAGGATGCCCAGTGGGACGCCGGCCAGAATGGCAAAGACCAGGGCGGCCACCACAAGGGCCAGATGAGTCAGGATCATGGAGAGGGTCATGTGGCAGAACCTCCCTTCCGCAGCCCCTTGGGCACCGTCCGGCGCTGGAGCAGATCCACCAGGGTGCCCAGGGCGAAGGCCAGCAGGGCCGCGGGGATGGCCCCCAGCAGGATCAGGGCGTTGTCATTGGAGCTCAGGCCGGCGTAGATGAAGTCGCCCAGGCCGCCCAGGCCGATCATGGAGGCCAGCACCGCCCAGCTGACGGTGTAGACGGTGGACATCCGAAGCCCGCCGATGATAGTGGGCAGGGCCAGGGGCAGCTCCACCCGGAGCAGGCTCTGCCACGGGCTCATGCCGCAGCCCCGGGCGGCCTCCAGATACTGCGGGTCCACGGACACCAGGCCGGCGTAGGTGTTTTTCAGCACCGGGAAGGTGGCGTAGATCCCCAGGGCGGCCAGCACGGTGGCCGCGTGGGTGCCCCAGGCCAGGAACAGCAGGCCGATGAACACGATGCCGGGGATGGTGTTGAAGATGGACAGGATGGGCAGCACCACGCCGGACAGCCTGGGCCGCCGGGACAGCAGGACGCCCAGAACCACGCCCAGCGCGAAGCCGATGGCCACCGAGGCCAGGGTGAAGAACAGGTGCTCCGCCAGCTTGACGGGGAGGTCATGGATGCTCATGCGTCCTCACCCCCAAAGCTGTTCCGCCATGGCGGAGGCCATGCTGGTCTTGGTGATGATGCCCGCCACCTGCCCCTGGCCGTCCAGCACCACCAGATAGGGCGCGCCGCTGGAGATCAGCTGGTCGAAGCAGTCCTTTGCGTTGTCCTCCGCATGGACGGTGGGTGTGTTGCAGCGGATCAGGGGCTCGATGGTCTGGACCACATGGCCGGTGAGACGGATGTCCGCGATGGAGACGGTACCCTGATACCGGGCTTGGTCGTCCACCACGATCAGGGTGTCCACGTTGTGGCGCTGCATCTTGCTGATGCACTCGTTGATCCCCTTCCGGGTGGAGACGGTGTAGACGCCGGTGCGCATGAAGTCGGCGGCGGTGAGTTCCTTGTGGGCCTGAAGGTCGATGAATTTGCCCAAAAAGTCCTGGATCTGGCCGCTGGCGGGATGGGAGAGCATCTCCTCCGGGGGAGCCATCTGAACGATCCTGCCATGATCCATGAAGATGATAACGTCTGCCAGGTCCAGGGCCTCCGCCATGTCGTGGGTGACAAAGACGAAGGTCTTGTTCAGCTTCTGCTGGAGGGTGCGCACCTCCTGCTGGAGGGTGCGGCGGGTCATGGGGTCCAGGGCGGAGAAGGGCTCATCCATCAGAACGATGGGAGGGGAGGCGGCCAGGGCCCGCAGGATGCCGATGCGCTGCTGCTGTCCACCGGACATCTCCGAGGGGTACTTGTGGGCGTACTGTTCATAGGGCAGGTTGACCATGTCCAGCAGCTCACGAACGATGCGGTCGCACTCCTCCCGGCTGTACTTGAGCAGGGTGGGGACCACGCTGATGTTCTGGGCCACCGTCATATTGGGGAACAGGCCGATCTGCTGGATCACATAGCCGATGTGGCGGCGCAGCTCCACCTTGTCCTTGGTGGTGATGTCCTGTCCATCCAGATAGATCCTGCCCGCGGTTGGCTCAATGAGGCGGTTGATCATCTTCAGCGTGGTGGTCTTTCCACAGCCGGACGGGCCGATGAGCACCGCCATCTGTCCCTCCTGGATCTCAAAGGAGAGGTCATCCAGGATCTGCTGGCTGCCGTAGGAGAGGGAAACGTGTTCAAAACGAAGCAAAGGGGCACCTCCTTACTGCGGCGTGCCCCTGAGAAACAGGAAAATGTTGAGAATTGGAAGGGGGCAGGCCAGGGAATCTTGAAAAATCAGGTAAAATATATAAATTATTATAGCAAAATAAAGAAAAATAGTCAAATAAACAAATTGTAAATTTTGCGGCCGGTCAAGCCTGAGGCGGGATTTCACACACTTTTAGTCAAAACTTAAGAAAGTCCCCAAGGATTTCTTAAGATTCCTCTGGTAGAATCCGGTCAAAACCGGACAGAGGAGGAGTCTGTATGAGCTTTCTGACGGCGGCTGCGGCGCTGCTGGGCGCCGGGATCACCCTTTGGGGGAGCTATTATCTGCTGGTAGGCCTGATGTCCTGGCGGCGGCCCATGGAGTACGGCAGACATCCGGCCTCCACGCGCTTTGCCGTGCTGGTCCCGGCGCGGAATGAGGAGCTGGTGGTGGGCAGCCTGATCAATACCCTTCTGATGCAGGACTATCCCCCGGAGCTCTACGATATATGGGTGGTCCCCAATCAATGCACGGATCATACCGCGCTGGCAGCCCGGCGCTTTGGGGCCCATGTGCTGGAGTGTACCGTTCCGGTGAAGAGCAAGGGCGAGGTGCTGCGCTTTGCGTGGGAGCGGCTGGCGCACCGGGGCTATGACGCGGTCTGCGTCTTTGACGCGGACAACCTGGCGGACCCCCAGTTCCTGCGGGAGATGAACAACGCCTACCGGGCGGGGGCACGGGTAGCCCAGGGCTTTCGGGACAGCAAGAACCCCTATGACAGCGTGGTGTCCGGCTGCTACTCCATCTACTATTGGATGATGGACCGCCTCCACAACGGGGGCCGGGCCGGGCTGGGCCTGCCCGCCATGATCAACGGCACCGGCTTTATGGTGGCCGCTTCCGTCCTGGAGCGAATGGGCGGCTGGCGGACGGAGACCATCAGCGAGGATCTGGAGCTGTCAGTCCAGTGCGCCCTGGAGGAGGTCCAGGTCTTTTGGGTCCCCAAGGCGGTCACCTATGACGAGCAGCCCCTGACCTTCCGGGAGTCGGTGAAGCAGCGCAGGCGCTGGACCAGCGGGACCCTCCAGGTAGCCGGGAGCTATCTGCCCGCAGTGGGGCGGGCGCTGGTGGCACGGCCCTCCGGCGCAGCCTGGGATGTGGGCGCCACCCTGCTGATCCCGGCTTACCAGATGGCGGCGCTGGTCAATCTGGCGGTCTCTGCCCTGGCGGCGGGCCAAATGGGGCCGGACGGTTTTTCGCCCCTGCTGTGCGCGGCGGGCGCGGCGGGCAGCCTGGCCATTGCCGCCCTGGGGGCCACGCTCCTGGCGGCCCTTGTGCTGACGGTGGAGGGGAAGTGGGACCGGCGGCTGGGAGCGGCCCTGGCCTGCTACTGGCTGTTTCTGCTCAGCTGGATCCCCATTACCATCCACTGCATGTTCCAAAAGACCACCGTTTGGGAGGAGATCCGGCATACCCGGAACCTGACAGCCGTTCCGGGCTGCGGAAAGGCCCCGGCGCTGTAAATCCCGGAGGACACGGGAACAGCCCTGCGGCGTGCAGCAGATGGACTTTGTCCGGCGGTGCGGCCGTGGGAAAGAAGAAACAATGCCCCAGGCGCTTTGGAGCGCCTGGGGCATTGCAGTCTGTTGGAAAAGACTGAGCTGCAGATGGGGGAGAGGCTCAGGCCTCAGAGAACTGGCTCTTGTCCGCGCCGCACAGGGGACAGACAAAGTCGTCGGGCACATCGGCCCACAGGGTGCCGGGGGCGATCCCCTCATCGGGGGCGCCGGCGGCCTCGTCATAGATATAGCCGCAGAGATCACAGACAAACTTTTTCATAAAGACAACCTGCTTTCCATTCAGATTTGTGCCGGAGCGCTCCGGCTGGGGGCTGGGGTCAGGCCAGCGGCTCGAAGTCGCTGGCGGGACGGCGGCAGATGGGACAGGTGAAGTCCTCCGGGAGGGTGTCCGACTCATAGACAAAGCCGCAGATCTTGCAGACGAAGCCCCGGGGCTTGTCCGCTGTCTCGGGTTCCGCCTCCAGGGCGGGCTCCTCGCCGCGGACGGAGGCGGCCAGGGTCCGGGCCAGGGCCTCCAGCTCCTGGTCCTGTCCGGGGGCCAGGGTGGACTTCAGGGTGACCGGAGCCTCCAGCAGTTCCATGTCCTTCATGCCGCACAGGATCTCCGACATGAGCTTGCCGCTGGCAGGGGCCCAGGAGCCGTTCTGGATGAGAGCCACCTTGCGGCCGCGGAGGGCGTGGTGGGCCAGATCCCGGAGGAAATTGTCCATGGAGACGAAGATGCCGTTGTTGTAGGTGGTGGAGGCAAAGACGAGGTGGCTGTACTTGAAGGCCTCAGACAGCACATAGGAGTAGTGGGTGACCGATACGTCGTACAGGTCTACAGGGATGCCCAGCTCCGCCAGACGGCAGGCCAGGATATTGGCGGCGGTCTCCGTCCCGCCATAGACCGAGGCGAAGGCGATGAGCACGCCCTGAACCTCGGGCTCATAGGCAGCCCACTTGGCGTACTTGTCCAAAATATAGCCCAGATCCTTCCGCCACACCGGGCCGTGGAGGGGACAGATCATCCGGATGTCCAGGCCGGCGGCCTTCTTCAGAAGGGCCAGGACCTGGGGGCCGTACTTGCCCACGATGTTGGTGTAATAGCGCCGGGCCTCGTCCAGCCAGTCCCGGTCAAAGTCCACCTCGTCGGCGAACAGGATGCCGTTGAGGGCGCCGAAGGTGCCGAAGGCGTCGGCAGAGAACAGAATCCCGTCTGCGGCGTCATAGCTCACCATCACCTCCGGCCAGTGGACCATGGGGGCGTTGTAGAAGGTGAAGCTGTGGCGGCCGGTGGAGATGGCGTCCCCCTCGTTGACCAGCAGGACCCCCTTGGGATCGGTGCAGTGGAACTGGCGGATCATATTCAGGGACTTGCCGTTGCAGACGATGGTGGCCTCCGGGTGGCGGATCATCAGATCCCCCAGGGTGGCGGCGTGGTCGGGCTCCATGTGGTGGACGAACACATAGTCCAGGCGGCGGCCGCCCAGGGCGTGCTCCAGATTTTCAAAGAACTGGGTCTGGACCGCGCGGTCTACCGTGTCGAACAGGACGGTCTTTTCATCCAGCAGGAGGTAGGAGTTGTAGGACATCCCGCGGGGGACGGGGTGAGCGCTCTCGAAGAGAGGGCTCTGGCGGTCGTTGCCGCCGATCCAGAGAAGGTCATCGGTGACCTTTCGGATGCAGTACATATCAAAACCTCTTTTCTATAAGTAGGCTTGGGCAGCGTCTTACAGGAACATCATAGCATAGTCTGCGCCGGAATGGTAGTAAAAAAACACATTTCGGGAAAAATCACAAGACAGATCAAAATAATAGGAAAAATAAAAGACAGGATGCAGAAAACGCGGGCCGCTGCTTGATGCAGCGGCCCGCGCCGGCGGGGTTCATCCGTGCTTTGCGCTCAGCGGAAATACACCAGGGGATCCTCCGGGGCGTCGGTCTGCTCCACCCGGTCGGCATAGAGGACCACGCCCTCCCCCTCATAGACGTCGGCCTGCTCCCAGCGGATGACGGCGTGGACCTTGACCCACTGGCCCTTTTTCAGGGTGCGGGCCCGGTCGTACTTGCACAGGAAGCCGAAGAAGCGGATGTCCTCCTCGCAGCAGGTCATGGCGTTGCGCCCGGGGATGAAGGCGCCCCGGGGCAGCTTCATACTGGTCATGGCCTGGGCTTTGAAGGTGATGGTCTTGTCCACATACCGCTCCGGGTGGTCCTGGATGTCCAGGTACCAGATGCCGTAGTCGTCGTCCTCCAGATCGATGTGGGGCTCTTCCAGGGAGTAGGGGAGGATGTCCTCCACCTCCAGCTCCTCGCCCATCTCGTCCTCAAAGACGATCTCACACATCCGGTTGACCGCCCGGATGGACCGCTTCCAGCCGGAGAGGGGCATCTCCGGGGTGCAGCGGTTGAACAGCACCATGTCCGCCTCGGTCACCATGTCCACGATCATGGACTGCATATTGGTGCGGTACATCTCGAAGGTGGTGCCGTCGATGACGTCGATGGCCTGATAGAGGCCCCAGGTCCGGGGCAGCTTCAGGTCCCGCAACAGCTGGATGGGCCACATCCCGTTGTACTCCAGCAGGACGCGCTCGGGCTGATAGCGGCGGTCCACCTCCTCCAGGAAGGCAGTGCAGATCTGGGACTGGTCCTCCACCGGGACCACCCGGCAGTTGCGCTTGGACAGCTCCGCCTGGTCGTACTCCTCCTCGCCGTCCTCGCACCGGAGGAGCACTGTGCGCTGTCCGTCATTAAAGTAGTCCATAGCCAGGGTGTCGGTGAGCAGGGTGGTCTTGCCGCTGTCCAGAAAGCCGGTGATGAGGTACAGGGGGATCCGGGAATCACTCATGTCGGCGACCCCCTCACACCAGCTGGAACAGCTTTTCCAGCCCGGCCTCATCCAGCCCGGAGCCGATGACGCACAGGCGGCCGGTGTAGTCGGCGGCGCCCTCCCGGATCTGGAACTCCTCAGGGACCAGGTCGAAGTGGAGCCAGGTCTGCCCGTCGTCGCAGGGGACCATGCCCTTGGCCCGGAGGATATAGCCGTAGTCCTCGCTCATGGCCAGGGCGGAGAGGGCGTCCTGAAGGTCCTCCCGGCTGTACTTGCGGGGGGTCTCGCGGCCCCAGGAGGTGAACACCTCGTCGGCGTCGTGTCCGTGGTGATGGTGGTGGCCGCAGCAGGCGTCGCAGGCAGCCTCGTCGTGGTCGTGGTGGTGTTCGTGGCCGTGCTCGTGACCCAGGCAGACGTCGCAGGCCGCCTCGTCGTGGCAGTGGTCATGCCCGTGGTGGTCATGCTCATCATGGTGCTCATGGTCGTGGTGGTCATGGCCGCAGGAGCAGCCCTCGCCGTCATGGTGCTCGTGGTGGTGATGGTGGTGCGCCTCATCCCCGCCGTGGCTGTGGCCGATCTCCTCCAGCAGCTCCTCCGCCAGGGAGCGGCCGCCCTCCATGGCGGACACGATCTGGTCCCCGGTGAGCTGCTCCCAGGGGGTGGTGAGGATGGCGGCCTTGGGGTTCTTGTTCCGCAGCAGGCTGACAGCCGCGTTCAGCTTGGCCTGGTCCATGTTCTGGGTGCGGGAGAGGAGGATGGCGGAGGCGTGTTCCACCTGGTCGTTGAAGAACTCGCCGAAGTTCTTCATATAGATCTTGGCCTTGGTGGCGTCGACCACGGTGACAAAGCTGTGGAGCTGGAGAGCGGGGGCCTCCTTCTGCACCCGCTCCACGGCGGCGATGACGTCGGACAGCTTGCCCACGCCGGAGGGCTCGATGACGATGCGGTCGGGGGCGTAGTCGGCCAGTACCTGCTTCAGGGCGGCGCCGAAGTCGCCCACCAGGGAGCAGCAGATGCAGCCGGAGTTCATCTCGGTGATCTCCACGCCGGCGTCCTTGAGAAAGCCGCCGTCGATGCCGATCTCGCCGAACTCATTTTCAATGAGGACGATCTTCTGACCGTGGAAGGCCTCGTCCAGCAGCTTTTTGATGAGAGTGGTCTTGCCGGCCCCTAAAAAGCCGGAGATAATGTCGATCTGTGTCATAGTATTGCCATATCCTTTCTGATAAATCAAGAGTAATCAAGGAAAAACGCCCTCCCTCTGGGAGAGGGCAGTTCATACAGGGTCAGTCCCAGAGCAGGCCGGCGGACTCCAGCAGGGCGTGGAGCAGGCCGGCGGC
>OGEP01003488.1_pt1 | contig 11749 bp, 6 predicted proteins | sample 1570721 | NCBI WGS metagenome assembly OGEP01 (sample SAMEA2582131, study PRJEB24529) | metagenome | biome: Human gut stool | place: China | collected 2011 | reverse complement strand
GAGAAAAGGTGTTGGCCAGGCTCAAAAGAGGCGTCATATGCTTCACTTCCGTAAAGCCCGGCTTGGCATAGCCCCCCACATGCTGGCTGGGAGAATCCGGTGTCACCAGTTCCGGATACTGGGCTTCCAGCTCCTTCAGCTCCCGCATCATGGCATCGTATTCCGCATCGGTGATCAGGGGATTGTCCTGGACATAATACAGATAGGAATTTTTCTTCATGACGGCCCGCAGCTCATCGATCCGGGCTGCCGCCGCCTCTTTCGTCATTTCACTCATGGCCTTACCCCCTCAGATTTTCTGCAGGATCTTATACTTGGTGGCCAGCTGCTTGATGCCGCTGCCCGGGAAAGCCACCGTCACCAGCTGCCCCTCACTGCCGTCAGGACGGGCCTCGATGATGGTCCCTACTCCGAATTTCTTGTGCTGGCATTTGTCACCGGGATGGAATTCCGGCACACTGTCCCCTTCCGGCACAAACCGGCTTTGGGGAGATGGAGTATCCAAGATGCTGCCCCCCCGCTTCCGGGCAATGTTCCGCAGGCTGGCATGGGGTGCAGCCGCCGGGTTCTGGCCTCGGTATCCCCCATAGCCCCCATAGGTGCTCCGGCGCACCGCCACATTTTCGATCAAGTTCCGGGGAATCTCTTCCAAGAACCGGGAAGGCGGATACATGACCACATGGCCGTAGACCATCCGATTCCGGCAGCTGGTCAGGTACAGCCGTTTCTTGGCCCGGGTGATCCCCACATAGCACAGCCGCCGCTCCTCCTCCATCTCATCCTGCTCGCCGATGGCCCGGATGCCGGGGAAGATACCCTCCTCGGCTCCTACCACAAAGACCACAGGGAACTCCAGCCCCTTGGCGGAGTGCATGGTCATCATCACCACGCAGTCCTGGTCCGGATCGTGGTTGTCCAGGTCGGTATACAGGGCGATCTCGTCCAGGAAGCCCGCCAGTGACGGCTCCTCCCCCGCATTTTCCAGATAGCCGTTGATGGAGGTAAGAAGCTCCCGCACATTCTCCAGCCGGGTACGGTCCTCCACCGTGTTCTTCGTCTCCAGCATGGCGGCGTAGCCGGTGCGCAGGATCAGCTCCTCATAGAACTGGTCCAGAGGCAGCTGGGTGAGCATGGCGGACAGCTCCCCCATCAGATTGGTGAAGACCGCCAGCTTGGCCGCCGCCCGCTCCAGCTCCGGATACATCCGGGCGTTGTCGATCACGGCATACAGAGAGCTTCCGTCCCGCCTGGCAATGGCCTGGGCGGTCTCCACCGTCCGGGCCCCGATCCCCCGGGGCGGGTTGTTGATGATCCGGGTGAGGCGCAGGTCGTCCTCCGGGTTGTTGAGGACGGCCAGGTAGGCGATCATGTCCTTGACCTCCGCCCGGTCAAAGAAGCGGGTGCCCCCGATGATCCGGTAGGGGATGCCGTTTCGCTTGAAGGCCTGCTCCAGCTGGTTGGACTGGGCGTTCATCCGGTAGAGGACCGCGTGATCCTTCCAGGGCCGGCCCTGGCTGTAATCCTCCATCACCTGCTCGGCCACATACCGCGCCTCATCATTCTCGTTCATGGCGGTGTACAGGTGGAGCTTCTCCCCCTCCCCCGCCCGGGTCCACAGCTCCTTGCCCTTGCGCCCCTGGTTGTTGCGGATGACAGCGTTGGACGCCTCCAGGATGTGCCGGGTGGAGCGGTAATTCTCCTCCAGTCGGATGGTGCGGCAACCGGGGTACTGCTTCTCAAAAGAGAGGATGTTCTCGATGGTGGCCCCCCGGAAGCGGTAGATGGACTGGTCATCGTCGCCTACCACGCAGAAGTTTTCGTACCCTCCCGCCAGGGTGGAGGCCAGGAGATATTGCAGGTTATTGGTGTCCTGGTACTCATCGATCAGTACATAGCGGAATTTTCTCTGATAATACTCCCGTACGTCATCAAATTGTTGGAGCAGGCGCACGGTGTGGAGGATGATGTCGTCAAAGTCCAGCGCGTTGGCCTCCCAAAGGCGGCGCTGGTACTCCACATAGACCTGGGCGATCCGGGTCAGACGGTAGTCCCCTGCCTTCTCGCACTCAGCCAAATACTGGTCGGCCAGCTTCATGGCGTCCTTGGCCCGGGAGAGATAGCCCAGCACCGTCCGGGGCGGAAACTGCTTCTCGTCCAGATTCAGGTCCTTCAGGCAGTCCTTAATGACCCGCAGGGAGTCGTCCGTATCGTAGATGGTGAAGGAGGAGGCGAAACCCAGCCGCTCGATGTCCCGGCGCAGGATACGCACACAGGCCGAGTGGAAGGTGGAGGCCCAAATATCCTCCGCCCCCGGTCCCAGCAGGGCGGCCAGGCGGTCCTTCAGCTCCCCGGCCGCCTTGTTGGTAAAGGTGATGGCCAGGATGGACCAGGGGACCGCCGGATCCAGGCGGCACAGCCGCTCCTGCCGTTCCCTGTCCCCCTGCCCCGTGGCGGCGTATCCCTCCAAAAAGGTCAGGTCGTCCCCGGTCACCCACTGGGGGACCTCCGGACTGTCGGAGCCCCGGCCATATTTCATCAGGTTGGCGATGCGGTGAATGAGCACGGTGGTCTTACCGCTCCCCGCCCCGGCCAGCAGAAGCAGCGGCCCCTCGGTGGCCAGCACCGCACGCTGCTGCTCCGGGTTCAGCCGGGCAAACTCCCGGGCGATGGCCGCCCGGCGCGCCTTACAAAATCGAAGTTCCTGTTCGTGGTCCAGCATGGTATCTCTCATTCCTTCATCCAGTGTGGTATCGTCCCATTGTACCCGAAAAGGGGCCTGCGGTCAACCGCGGCTCCCTCAGGGCCGGCACATGGTCAGTCCGATGCGCCCCCGCTTTTCCTCCACATCCACCACCCAGACAGTGACCACATCTCCCACGGCCAGCAGCTCGGAGGGGTGCTTCACCCGGCGGGGCAGGCGGCTGATGTGAACCAGGCCGTCCTGGTGGACGCCGATGTCCACAAAGACGCCGAAGTCGATGACATTTCGGACGGTGCCCTGGAGCTCCATCCCCGGCTTCAGGTCCTTCAGCTCCATCACATCGGTGCGGAGAATGGGGGCGGGCAGCTCATCCCGGGGGTCCCGTCCGGGCTTCATCAACTCCCGGATGATGTCCGCCAGGGTGGGGGCGCCCGCGCCGCAAATCTCCGCCAGCCGGTCCAGTCCGATGGCCTCCGCCCGGGTCTTCAGCTCCTCCAGCCCGCCTGTCTCCACGTCTGTCTGGGTATAGCCGCAGGCGGCCAGCAGCTTTTCCGCCGCGCCATAGCTCTCCGGATGGACGCCTGTGTGGTCCAAAATAGAGGGACTCTCCGGCACCCGGAGGAAGCCGGCGCACTGCTCGTACGCCTTGGGACCCAGCTTGGGCACCTTCAGCAGCTGCTTCCGGGTGGTGAAGGCCCCGTGCTCCTCCCGGTACCTCACCAGATTCCGGGCGGTCGCGGCTGTAAGACCGGACACCCGCTGGAGCAGGGAGGGCGACGCGGTATTCGCATCCACTCCAACAGCATTGACGCAGTCCTCTACCACGCCGTCCAGCGCCTCTCCCAGGCGGGCCTGGGGCATATCGTGCTGATACTGTCCCACGCCGATGGCCTTGGGGTCGATCTTCACCAGCTCGGCCAGGGGATCCTGGAGCCGCCGGGCGATGGACACGGCGCTTCTCAGGTTCACATCGTACTCTGGAAACTCCTCGGCGGCCAGCTTGCTGGCGGAGTACACCGACGCCCCCGCCTCGCTGACGATCATATAGCTCAGCCCGCCCCCCAGGCGGCGGATGAGCTCCACGGCCGCCTGCTCCGTCTCCCGGCTGGCCGTTCCATTGCCGATGGCGATGTGCTCCACCCCGTGCTTCCGCACCAGCTGGGACAGCCGGGTAATGGCCTCCTCCCTCTGCCGCGGACCGTGGGTGGGGTAGACCACCGCGGTGTCCAGCACCTTTCCGGTGCCGTCCACCACCGCCACCTTACAGCCCATGCGGTAGCCGGGGTCCAGTCCCACGGTCACCCTGCCCTTCACCGGGGGCTGCATCAGCAGGGGCTTCAGATTTAGGGCGAAGGTGCGGATGGCCCCCTCGTCGGCCTGCTCGGTGAGCTGTGCCCGGACCTCCCGCTCCAGCGAGGGCTGAAGCAGCCGCTCCCAGGCGTCGTCCGCCGCCCCCCGGACAAATTCCATGGCGGCGGTCCCCGGGACGGTCCTGCGCCGGACCACCACCCTGGCAGTCTCCGAATCCAGCTCCACCGATACCTTCAGCAGCTTCTCCCGCTCCCCCCGGTTGATGGCCAGCGTCTGATAGCCCTGGACCCGGCTCACCGGGCACTTGAAATCGTAGTACAGACGGTAGACGCTGTCCTCCGGCTCCTTGTCCGCCGCTTTGGAGGTCAGTACGCCCCGGCGGAGGTACAGCTGGCGCAGCTCCTTCCGCAGGTCGGCCCGGTCGGAGATCTCCTCAGCCAGGATGTCGCTGGCCCCCTGGAGTGCGGCCTCCACCGTCTCCACCCCCTTTTCCGGGTCCACATAGTCCTGTGCGGCCCGCTCCAGATCCACCGCGGGCCCCCTGGCCGCGGCCAGGGCGGCCAGAGGCTCCAGTCCCTTCTCCCGGGCCATGGAGGCGCGGGTGCGCCGCTTCTGCTTATAGGGGCGGTACAGGTCCTCCACCTCCGCCAGCGTGGCGGCGGCGTCCAGTGCGGCGGACAGGTCCTCGGTGAGCTTGCCCTGCCCCTCGACGGCGGCGCGGACCTCCTCTTTCCGGGCGGCCAGGCCCCGGAGATATTGCAGGCGGTCGGCCAGCCGGCGCAGCAGCTGGTCGTCCATAGAGCCGTGCAGCTCCTTCCGGTATCGGGCGATGAAGGGGATGGTGGCCCCCTCGTCGATCAGCCGGACCACATTTTCCACGTGCTCCGGGGCGGCGTCCAGCTCCCGGGCCAGCGTTTGTATCAGATCATTCATGGGCGATGCTCCTTTGTTTTACTCTTCCCTAGTTTAGCGGAGCGCGGCAAAAAAGTCCAGTGCATCCGCCGCAAAATCCTCCCCGGGAAGCGCCAGTCCATTTCTTCAGCAAATTTTAAGAAATTGTTCGCAAATTTTACATTTCTCTGTGGTATGGTATGAAAGAACGATAAGCGGCCCTCCCGGATCTCCCCGGTCCCCGGCCGCAGCAACACAAAGAGAGGTTTCGATCACGGATGAAGCGATGGTTCAAATGGCTGTTTCTGCTCCTCACTGTCCTGCTGTGCATTGGCGGGGGGCTGTTTCTGTGGCAGAGCGGATTTTTTGCCGCTGCCGGTTCTCAGGAGTCCCTGCGGGCGTATATCGAGGATTTTTCTCCCTACTCCCACCTCTGCTTCTTTTTGATCCAGTTCCTGTCCGTCATCCTGGCCCCCATCCCCAGCAACATCTCCGCCCTGGCCGGAGGGGTGCTCTTCGGCACCTGGGTCTCCTTCCTGCTCACCTTTTCCGCAGTCGCCGCCGGCTCGCTGCTGGTGTTCTCTCTGGCCCGCGGCCTGGGCCGAGACGCGGTCACCCGCCTGGTGGGCCAAAAGGTCTCTGAAAAATATCTGGATGTGATCCACGCCAAGACTGACATTTTCCTGGTGCTGGCCTTTCTGTTTCCCTTCTTTCCCGATGACGTTTTGTGCATTCTGGCCGGACTGACCCAGATCTCCTTCCGCCGGTTCGCCGGCATCATCCTCTGTACCAGACCCTGGGGCCTCCTCTTTGCCAGCGCTCTGGGCGGCGCCTCTTTCTCCATCCCCGCCTGGGGCATGGCCCTGATCGGCGCCGCCGGTCTCCTCCTCTTCCTGCTGGGGATGAAGTACGGCGACCGGGCGGAGGCCGCCATCCTGCGCCGCCTGCGGCGGAACAGCCACTCTTGAGCCCTGTGTATCGGGTCCCTGCCGGACCCGATATTTTTTTATTCTTTTTTCATTTTCCCTCTTTACAAAAGCCTGGGGATATGCTATTATCTATTTGCAAACAAGAATTACTACTGTTTAGGAGGACAACCTGTGGAACGCGCAACCCGATACAGCAAAAAGCGGGAAGCCATCCTGACCGCGATCCGCAGTTCCGACGCCCACCCCTCCGCTGAGTGGATCTACCATACCCTGAAAAGCACCCACCCGGATCTCAGCCTGGGGACCGTGTACCGCAATCTGTTATTCTTTCAGCAGAATGGAACCATCCAAAGCGTTGGCGTGGTCAACGGGCAGGAGCGCTTCGACGCCGTTACGGCCCCGCACAGTCACTTTGTTTGCACCTCCTGCGGCGCAGTGATCGATCTGCACCGGATCCCCATGGATCCAGCGCTGACCGCCGCCGTCAGGGAGCAATATGGGTTCGAGGTCCAGCGCCACGAGCTCACCTTTTACGGAAGATGCCAAAAATGTATGCAAAAAAGAATACACGAGGAGGATTTATTAGCATGAAGAAGTTTGTTTGTTCTGTCTGTGGTTATGTTCACGAGGGTGAGACCGCTCCTGAGTTCTGCCCCATCTGTAAGGCCCCCAAGGAGAAGTTTGTGGAGCAGTCCGCTGAGCGCACCTGGGCCGCTGAGCACGTGGTCGGTGTGGCGCAGGGCGCTCCCGAGGAGATCCTCCAGGGTCTGCGTGAGAACTTCGTCGGCGAGTGCACCGAGGTCGGTATGTACCTGGCTATGGCCCGTGTAGCCCACCGTGAGGGCTACCCCGAGATCGGCGAGTACTGGCGCCGCGCCGCTCTGGAGGAGGCCGAGCACGCCGCCAAGTTCGCTGAGCTGCTGGGCGAGGTCCTGACTGACTCCACGAAGAAGAATCTGGAGATGCGTGTGGACGCCGAGAACGGCGCCACCATGGGCAAGTTCGAGCTGGCCAAGAAGGCCAAGGAGCTCAACCTCGATGCCATCCATGACACCGTGCATGAGATGGCCCGCGACGAGGCCCGCCACGGCAAGGCTTTCGAGGGCCTGCTGAAGCGCTACTTCGCCTAATCAACTTAAATTCCGATCCCCCCGGTCCCCCGGGGGGATTTTTCTGCCGTGGCGGGCCTCGTCCACAAGCATTTTTGCCCCGGCAAAAATCTTGGCGCAGGCGGAATTTACTTCCGCCGAGCATTTTGATCCAAATGGGGCCCCCACAGGACCTGTCCTGTGGGGAGGGACCGCCACGGCAAGGCTTTCGAGGGCCTGCTGAAGCGCTGCTTCTCAGCACATAAACCTAGTTTAAGCACTTTTTGAGAGGGAATGGGGAAACCTGTTTCCTCTCTTTTTGCGTTTTTCTTTTAGAGGGTGTGCAGCTTGTATGCAACTTTTCCCTCCTTTCTCTCCCATCTGCGTTGCACATATCGGCCTCGGACATATAACTTCATATACAAAACCGCCGCAGAACTGCTGTTCTGCGGCGGTTGACATTTGGATCAGCTTTTGGATCACAGGGTCGGGACCTGGTCCTCCTCAGAAGCGGGGGACTCCAGTTCCAGAACACCAGTCTCCTCCAGTTCCACGAGATCAGTCTCCTCGGCGATCTCATCCTCACCGTCGGCCTCCAGGGCGTCGGCTACAATGCCACCGGACTTCTGGCTGGTCAGGTTGCCCTCCTCGTCGAAGGTGTCGAACTTCCGGTACTGAGTCAGGCCGGAGCCGGCGGGGATCAGCTTACCGATGATTACGTTCTCCTTCAGGCCCAGCAGGTGGTCCACCTTGCCCTTGATGGCGGCCTCAGTGAGGACCTTGGTGGTCTCCTGGAAGGAGGCGGCAGACAGGAAGGACTCGGTGGCCAGGGACGCCTTGGTGATACCCATAAGCAGGCGGGTGCAGGTGGGCAGGCGTAGGTCCTCGCCCATCTCGTTCTTCTCCCCGGCATCAATGCGGGCCTGGACCGATGCCTCGGCGTCCAGGAACTCCACGATGTCGATGGTGGAGCCGGACAGGAGCTCGGAGTCTCCGGCCTCCTCCACGCGGACCTTCCGCATCATCTGGCGGATGATGACCTCGATGTGCTTGTCGTTGGTGTCAACGCCCTGCTGGCGGTACACCTTCTGCACCTCGCGAATCAGATAGTTGTGGCAGGCGGACAGGCCGCGGATACGCAGCACTTCATGGGGGGACAGGGCGCCCTCGGTGAGCTGGAAGCCCTTCTCCACCGTGTCGCCATCCTTCACCCGCAGACCTGCGGAGTAGGGCAGGGCGTAGGTGACTACTTCCCCATCGTTGGCGGTGATAGTCACGTTGCACATGACATTGCGCTTGGTCTCCTCGATGGACACGCGGCCGCTGATCTCGGCCAACTGGGCCATCTTCTTGGGCTTGCGGGCCTCAAACAGCTCCTCGACTCGGGGCAGACCCTGGGTGATGTCGCCGCCGGCCACGCCGCCGGTGTGGAAAGTACGCATGGTCAGCTGGGTACCCGGCTCGCCGATGGACTGGGCGGCGATGATGCCCACGGCCTCGCCCTCGCCCACGGGCTCGCCAATGGCCAGGTTGATGCCATAGCACTTGGAACAAACGCCACTGCGGGCGCGGCAGGTGAGCACGCTGCGGATCTTCACGGAGTGGATGCCGTGGTCCTCCAGCAGCTTGGCGTGGTCGGCGGTCATCATGGTGTGGTGGTCGATGAGCACCTCGCCGGTATGGGGATCGCAGATATCCTCCACCGGATAACGGCCCTTGAGCCGCTCGCCGAAGGTCTCGATGACCTGGCCGTTCTCCACGATCTCGCTGACGGTGATGCCGTCGTCGGTGCCGCAGTCGTGCTCGCGGATGATGACCTCCTGGGACACGTCCACCAGACGGCGGGTCAGGTAACCCGAGTCGGCGGTACGCAGAGCCGTGTCGGCCATACCCTTTCGGGCGCCTCTGGAGGAGATGAAGTACTCCAGCACGGACAGGCCCTCACGGAAGTTGGACTTGATGGGGATCTCGATGGTGCGGCCGGAGGTGTCGGCCATCAGGCCGCGCATGCCGGCCAACTGGCGGATCTGGGCGGAGGAACCACGGGCGCCGGAGTCCGCCATCATCCAGATGGGGTTGTAGCGGTCCAGGCCGGCCATCAGGGCGTCGGTCACGTCCTTGGTGGTCTTTTCCCAGGCCTCGACCACCAGGCGGTAACGCTCCTCATTGGTGAGGAAGCCGCGCTTGTACTGCCGCTCGATCTTGACGATCTCCTTCTCGGTATCGGCGATCAGGCCATACTTCTTCTCGGGGATGGTCATGTCGTAGATGGAGACGGTGAGGGAGCCGCGGGTGGAGAACTTGTAGCCCCGGTTCTTGATGGTGTCCAGCACATGGGCAGACACGGTGAAGCCGTGCTTGACGATGCACTTGTCGATGATCTTGCCAAGCTGCTTCTTGCCCACGATGAAGTTGACCTCGGGGTCGAACATCTGCTCGGGGTCGCTGCGGTCCACGAAGCCCAGATCCTGGGGGATGCCCTCGTTGAAGAGCAGGCGGCCCACGGTGGTGCGCACCAGCTTGTGGCGGACAACGCCGTCCACCTCCGCCTCCCGGCGGACCAGGATGGGCACGTGGAGCTCCAGCTCGCCCTCGTCGTAGGCCAGGCGGGCCTCGATGTCGTTGGAGAAGACGTGGAGCACCTCGCGGGGCAGCGCGCCGTCCTCGGTCTCGGCGCAGATGCCGGCATAGGTGGGAATATCATCCAGGGAGCCGGGGTTCTTCACCCAGACATAGGAGTCGGGGGTGATGGCGCCCGCGGCCAGGGCGGCCTTCACCGCCGCCACGTCGTCGTAGGTCTCCTCGGCGGTGTGCTCGGGATACTTCTCATAGGTCAGGTAGTAGGAGCCGAGCACCATGTCCTGGGTGGGCACGGTGACGGGGCCGCCGTCCTGGGGCCGCAGCAGGTTGTTGGCCGAGAGCATGAGCACCCGGGCCTCGGTCTGGGCCTCGGCGGACAGGGGCACGTGGACAGCCATCTGGTCGCCGTCGAAGTCGGCGTTGAAGGCGGTACACACCAGGGGGTGCAGCTTGATGGCGCGGCCCTCCACGAGCACGGGCTCGAAGGCCTGAATGCCCAGGCGGTGCAGGGTGGGGGCGCGGTTGAGCATGACGGGGTGGTCCTTGATGACAAACTCCAGGGCGTCCCACACCTCGGCCTTGCCCTTGTCCACCATCTTCTTGGCGGACTTAATGTTGTTGGCCAGGCCGTCCTCCACCAGCTTTTTCATCACGAAGGGGCGGAAGAGCTCGATGGCCATCTCCTTGGGCAGGCCGCACTGGTAGATCTTCAGCTCGGGGCCGACCACGATGACGGAACGGCCGGAGTAGTCCACGCGCTTGCCCAGCAGGTTCTGGCGGAAGCGGCCCTGCTTGCCCTTGAGCATGTCGGACAGGCTCTTGAGGGCGCGGTTGTTGGCGCCGGTGACGGCGCGGCCCCGGCGGCCGTTGTCGATGAGGGCGTCCACCGCCTCCTGGAGCATCCGCTTCTCGTTGCGCACGATGATGTCGGGGGCGTTGAGCTGGATCAAACGCTTCAGGCGGTTGTTGCGGTTGATCACCCTGCGGTACAGGTCGTTCAGATCGGAGGTGGCGAAGCGGCCGCCGTCCAGCTGCACCATGGGGCGCAGCTCGGGGGGGATCACCGGCAGCACGTCGATGATCATCCACTCGGGCTTGTTGCCGGAGATACGGAAGGCGTCCACCACCTCCAGGCGCTTGACAATGCGGGCCTTCTTCTGGCCGGAGGCGTCCTTCAGCTCGGCGCGGAGCTGGTTGGACAGCTCCTCCAGATCAATGTCCTGGAGCAGCTTCTTCACGGCCTCGGCGCCCATGCCGGCCTCGAAGTCGTCCTCGTACTTCTCCCGCATGTCGCGGTACTCCTTCTCGGAGAGGATCTGGTTCTTGGCCAGGGGGGAGAAGCCGGGGTCAGTGACAATATAGCTGGCGAAGTAGAGCACCTTCTCCAGAATACGGGGGCTGATGTCCAGCAGCAGGCCCATGCGGGAGGGGATGCCCTTGAAATACCAGATGTGGCTCACCGGGGCGGCCAGCTCGATGTGGCCCATGCGCTCACGGCGCACCTTGGCACGGGTGACCTCCACGCCGCAGCGGTCGCAGATCTTGCCCTTGTAGCGGATCTTTTTGTACTTGCCGCAGTGGCACTCCCAGTCCTTGGTGGGGCCAAAGATCCGCTCGCAGAACAGACCGTCCCGCTCCGGCTTGAGGGTGCGGTAGTTGATGGTCTCCGGCTTCTTGACCTCGCCGTAGGACCACTCGCGGATCTGCTCCGGGGAGGCGATGCCGATCTGGATGGCGTCGAATTCAGCGTAACTCATATCTTTGCTCGTCCTCCCTTAATTAGTCCATATCCTCATCGGAATAGTCATCCGAGAAGTCGTCGCTGTCGTCCAGCTCCTCTGCGTCCGCGGCGGCCAGGTCGTCGTCGTCGCTGCCCTCCTTGAGGGTGTAGCCCGCGGCGGCGAAGTCGGACTCCCCGCCGGCGTCGTAGCCGTAGTAGTCGTCGTCCTCGTCGCGGAACTTGCCGGGCTGGTAGTTGTCCTCGTCGTCGTCCTTCAGCTCGATCTCCGCGCCCTGGTCGTCCAGCACCTTGATGTCCAGGCACAGAGACTGCAGCTCCTTGACCAGGACCTTGAAGGACTCGGGCACGCCGGGCTTGGGCACGTTGTGGCCCTTGACGATGGACTCGTAGGTGCGCACGCGACCGGTGACATCGTCGGACTTGACGGTGAGGATCTCCTGCAGGGTGTAGGCCGCGCCGTAGGCCTCCAGGGCCCACACCTCCATCTCGCCGAAGCGCTGGCCGCCGA
>OGEP01003481.1_pt1 | contig 11789 bp, 5 predicted proteins | sample 1570721 | NCBI WGS metagenome assembly OGEP01 (sample SAMEA2582131, study PRJEB24529) | metagenome | biome: Human gut stool | place: China | collected 2011 | reverse complement strand
TTTTTGAGCAGCGTAATCGTTGGCTGGTGCTACTTCAACTGTGACTTGTGCACTAGCTTCTGCCTCTAAGCGAGCTAACTCTTCCAGCTCTGCCTTTTTGGTCACATAGTAATCGTAATCACCTAAGTAAAGGGTTGAGCCTTCTTCGGAGATTTCTAGCACTTTTGTGGCGACACGGTTGATGAAGTAACGGTCATGGCTGACAAAGAGCAGTGTCCCATCAAAGTCGATAAGGGCATTCTCCAAAACTTCCTTGCTGTCAATATCCAAGTGGTTGGTCGGTTCGTCAAGGATAAGGAAGTTGTTGTTTTGCATTGAGAGTTTTGCCAGCAATAGGCGTGCGCGCTCACCACCTGACAGCATGGCAACCGATTTTTTGACATCATCGCCTGAGAAGAGAAAGGCGCCCAAACGATTGCGAATCTCTACTTCTGGCGTCGTTGAAAAATCGTTCCAAAGCTCGTCAAGCACCGTGTTAGTACGCGTCAAATTAGACTGTGTTTGGTCATAGTAACCTGCCTCAACATTGGCACCGTAAGTCGCTGTTCCTTTGATAAATGGAATCTGTCCTACGACAGATTTGATGAAGGTTGATTTTCCGATACCATTTGGTCCAACAATAGCGATGGCATCAAGTTTTTTCACATCCAGGTTAATAGGCTGCGCTAAAATCTCACCGTCATAACCAATGGCTGCATCAGTCACCGTCAAGACGACATTTCCTGAAACCTTGTCCGCATGGAAGGTCATATTAGCTGATTTTTGTTGTGAAGATGGTTTGTCCAAACGTTCAATTTTCTCAAGTTGCTTCCGACGAGCTTGAGCGCGTTTGGTTGTTGAAGCGCGAACAATATTTCGATTGACAAAGTCTTCTAATTTAGCGATTTCTTTTTGCTGCTTTTCAAAATTCTTTTCTTCTGTGGCTATTTTTTCAGCCTTAAGGTCCATAAATTTTGAGTAATTTCCGACATAGCGGTCAAGGGAATGCGCAGTCAAATCATAAGTCACGGTTGCAACCTTGTCTAAGAAATAGCGGTCATGACTGACAATGATAAGCGCACCTTGGTAATTGACCAAGTAATTTTCGAGCCAAGCAATGGTTTCGATATCCAAGTGGTTAGTCGGTTCGTCCAGCACCAAAAGCTCTGGTTTTTCCAAAAGCATTTTTGCCAGCGCTAGCCTTGTATTTTGCCCGCCTGACAGCTCTGCAATTTTCATGTCCCACATGTTACTATCGAACTTAAAACCGTTTAAAATAGCCCTAATATCTGACTCGTAGTTGAAGCCGCCCTTTGTGCGGAAATCCTCTGATAGCTGGTCATAGGACTTCATAAGCTGGTCTAGGTCGCTCCCCGTCACTTCTCCCATCTGCAATTCCATAGCACGTAGCTTTTTCTCCGTTTGACGAAGGTCGTCAAAAACATGGAGCATCTCGTCGTAGATGGTGTTGTCAGATTCAAAACGACTATCTTGGGCCAGATAAGACAAACTTAAATCACGCTTGGTATTAATTTCGCCACTAGTTGGCGCTTCTTCTCCGACTAAAATTTTGAGAAGGGTCGATTTCCCTGCACCGTTACGCCCGACAAGCGCAATGCGATCTCGCTCATCGACTTGAATGTTAATGTTATCAAAAAGCACATCACCTGAAAATGAGCGCTCAATTTTGTTCCCGTTTAAAATAATCATACTGATATTATACCATATCCCAACCAGAAATTTGCACCTTTTTCCCCTTTGCGTTACAATGAAAAGTAGAAATTTTCTATTAAAGGATACATTATGTCAATTACAAAAGAATTTGATACTATCGCCGCAATTTCAACACCACTTGGTGAAGGGGCTATCGGTATCGTCCGCATTTCTGGGTCAGACGCGCTAGCCATTGCCCAAAAAATCTATCGTGGCAAAGACCTCAGTCAGGTTGAGTCGCACACGCTTAATTACGGACACATCGTTGATCCGCAAAATGACGAAGTGCTTGACGAGGTCATGGTGGGTGTCATGCTGGCTCCAAAGACCTTCACTCGCGAAGACATTATCGAGATTAACACTCACGGTGGAATTGCCGTCACCAATGAGGTTCTGCAGTTGATTTTGCGCCAGGGCGCAAGAATGGCAGAGCCCGGAGAGTTTACAAAGCGTGCCTTTTTGAATGGTCGTGTGGACTTGACTCAAGCCGAGGCTGTCATGGATATCATCCGTGCCAAGACTGACCAAGCTATGAACATCGCTGTCAAACAGCTAGATGGCTCCCTCAAAGACCTCATCAATAAAGCCCGTCAAGAAATCCTCAATACGCTTGCCCAAGTCGAAGTCAATATCGACTATCCAGAATACGACGATGTTGAAGAAGTGACTACTGCGCTCGTTCGTGAGAAAACACAAGAATTCCAAGAGTTATTGGAAAACCTTCTTCGTACAGCTCGTCGTGGTAAAATTCTCCGTGAAGGCTTATCGACTGCTATCATCGGCCGTCCAAATGTCGGTAAATCAAGTCTTCTAAACAATCTTCTCCGTGAGGAAAAAGCCATCGTAACTGACATCGCTGGAACAACGCGTGACGTCATTGAAGAATACGTAAACATCAAAGGAGTGCCACTCAAGCTAGTTGATACAGCTGGTATCCGTGAAACCGATGATGTCGTTGAAAAAATTGGTGTTGAACGCTCCAAGAAAGCTCTCTCTGAGGCTGATCTGGTCCTTCTGGTCTTAAACAGCTCAGAGCCTCTAACGCAACAAGATCGCGATCTCCTTGCTATTTCTGATATGGCAAATCGCATCGTTCTCCTCAACAAAACTGACCTCCCTGAACAAATCGAAGTTGATCAATTGCCAGACGATGTCATCCGAATCTCCGTCCTCCAAAATCAAAATATCGATCAAATCGAAGAACGCATCAATCAACTCTTCTTTGATAATGCTGGTATGGTTGAGCACGACGCTACCTACCTGTCAAATGCTCGTCACATCTCCTTGATTGAAAAAGCGGTTGAAAGCCTTAAAGCTGTTAACGAAGGACTTGAATTGGGTATGCCAGTTGACCTTCTTCAAGTTGACATGACCCGCACTTGGGAAATCTTGGGAGAAATTACTGGCGATGCTTCTCCAGACGAACTCATCACCCAACTCTTCAGTCAATTCTGTCTTGGAAAATAAGCAAAAACAAACACCAAACGGTGCTTGTTTTTTAATAAGTGTTTTACATAATTAAATATATGTATTTCATTTAGTAAAAAAGAAACCTGCATTTCAGCAAGTTTCTCTAAACATCCATTATTGTGCAACTAGGACGCGGAGGTCACGGTCAATCTGTTCTGCAGTCTTACGACCTTCACGGATTCCCCAAATCACAAGACTTGGTCCACGACGTGCGTCACCTGCAACGAAGACTTTCTCATTTGAGGTTGAGTAGTCATCATAGACTGCTTTAATATCAAATTGGTCAAAGAGTGCTGTTTCTGCACCTGTGAATCCCATAGCTAGTAAAACAAGGTCCGCTTTAAGTTCAGATTCTGTTCCTTCAACTGGCTTGAAACCTGGTCCCATTTCGATGGTTTTGGCAGCCGTTACATGACCATTTTCACCGACAAATTCAGTTGTTGATATTGCAAACAAAGTCAATTCTTCATCTTGGACGAAGTTAGCTTCTTCCTGACCATAACCTATACGTTTAATCATTGGGTATTCTGGCCAAGGGTTACTTGGTCGACGTTTGATTGGTGGCTCAGGTGTAATTTCTAATTGCTTGCCTGAGGCAGGCCCAAGACGAACTGCGGTACCGATACAGTCATTCCCTGTATCACCACCACCGATTACCAAGACATGCTTGCCGGCCAAGCTCTTGCCCAGCTTATTGTCGTCAGACTCAAGTACCGCCTTTGTGGTTTCCGTTAGGAAATCCACCGCAAAACGAATCCCTTCAAGCTCACGACCTGGAACTTGCAAATCGCGTGCAACACTGGCACCAGGAGCAAGGATGATACGGTCGAAATTCTCTTGAAGTTCTTCAGCAGTCACATTACGGCCAATCTCAGTGTTAGCAATGAAGTTGATACCAAGCTTAGTCATGACATCAATACGACGTTGAACAATTTCTTTATCCAATTTCATGTTTGGAATACCATACATGAGGAGACCACCAAAGCGGTCGCTACGCTCATAAACAGTTACAGAATGACCAAGTTTGTTGAGACGCCAAGCGGCTGAAAGTCCTGCTGGTCCTGAACCGACAATAGCAACCTTGAAACCTGTACGATGACTTGGACGACCTGACTCTTCAACCCATCCATTTTCAAAAGCGGTATCAATAATGAAGCGTTCGTTATCATGAATAGTGACGCCTTCACCATGAAGTCCTTCGGTACAACCTTTTTCACAAGGTGCAGGGCAGACACGACCCGTCATTTCTGGAAGTGGATTGGTGCGAGTAAGGCGTTCAAAAGCTTTCTTGAATTCACCACGGAAGAGTAGGTCATTCCATTCTGGAATCAAATTATCGTTAGGACAACCTGATACGGCACGACCGCCACCATAGAATTCACCACTGTGACAGAAAGGAATCCCGCAAGACATGCAACGTGCAGCCTGTGTTTGGCGTTTCTCTTCTGATAAGGGCGTCTGCAATTCTTCAAAATCAAGAATGCGTTCGCTGACTGGTCGATAAGGGTTATCGACACGTTTGTATTTCAAAAATCCAAATGGATCTGCCATCTTATTGACCTCCTCTGTGACTTTCTGTTAGCAAGTCTGCTTTTTCTTGAGCGGTTTCTGCACCACCGGTAGCAATTTTAAAGGTACGTAGTTCAAGGGCATCGCCTTCCATACCTTGATGTTTAAGGGCATGTTCAATATCGTTGATTTCATGGAATTCTGTTGGGTAGACTTTGACAAATTTCTTAACTTCACTTGCCCAGTTATCCAAAAGGAATTTAGCTTTTTGGCTTCCAGTGTATTGGTAATGCTTTTGAATGAGATCAACAAGAACATCATCACCACGAGTTTCACCAACTTTGTACAAGTCAACCATTTCCATATTCACTTTGTCAGCGAAGTCGCCAGCTTCATCGTAAACATAAGCAACACCACCACTCATACCGGCAGCGAAGTTACGTCCAGTTGAACCAAGGATGACAGCCACACCACCGGTCATGTATTCACAGCCGTGGGCACCGACCCCTTGAACAACCACATGAGCGCCTGAATTACGAACACAGAAACGTTCACCAGCACGACCAGCGAAGTAGGCTTCACCATTAACAGCACCAAAAAGGGCAACGTTACCAACGATTGGTGAATTTTCATGGTCATAAGCCGCATCTTCTGGCGCCTTAACAATCAAGCGACCGCCTGACATTGATTTGGCAATGTAATCATTGGCTTCACCTGTCAAGGTCAATTCCATACCTTGTGGAATGAAGCTTGCAAAACTTTGTCCTGCGATACCCTTGTAGTGGTACTTAAGCAGTCCTGCTGGAACACCGTCATTACCATAACGTTCAGCAAGCCAACCAGCCATACGAGCACCGACTGCACGGTTGACATTATTGATGTCATTTTCAACAGTGACGCTACTGTTGTTATCAACTGCAGCTTTGGCAAAACTATCCAATTCTTTCCATTGACGTTTAACCTCAAATGGGTCATCAATCTTAGCTTCGATTGGCCATGCTTGTCCGATGACACGACTGAAATCAAGTGATTTAGCTTTACCAAACGAAACAAATTTAGCTTGTAAGAGTTCCGCATGTCCGACCATTTCGTCTACTGAACGGAAACCAAGCTCTGCCATGTATTCACGAAATTCCTCTGCAAGGAAGGTCATCATGTTAATAACGTGTTCTGGTTTACCGACAAAATTCTTACGAAGTTCAGGATTTTGCGTTGCCACTCCGACTGGACATGTGTTGAGCGAGCAAACACGCATCATAACACATCCTACAGATACCAAAGTAAGACTGGCAAATGAATATTCTTCGGCTCCAAGAAGCGTTGCAATGGCGATATCACGCCCGGTCATCAATTTACCATCAGTTTCAAGCGTCATGCGTTGACGGAGTTTGTTCATTGAAAGCGTTTGGTGGGCTTCTGCCAATCCCATTTCCCAAGGAAGCCCTGCGTCACGAACGGAGTTACGTGGTGAGGCACCAGTACCGCCATCATAACCAGAGATAACAACTTTGTCAGCGCCAGCTTTGACACAACCAGTCGCAATAGTCCCAACACCGGTACTTGAAACCAACTTAACATTGATTTTGGCATAAGGGTTGATGGCTTTAAGGTCAAAAATGAGCTGCGCCAAATCTTCGATTGAGTAGATATCATGATGCGGTGGAGGTGAAATCAAGCGAACCCCTGGCGTTGCGCCACGAATTTCGGCCACCCATGGGAAGACTTTTTGCCCAGGCAACTGACCACCTTCACCTGGCTTAGCTCCTTGTGCCAACTTGATTTGCAATTCTTCAGCCGACATGAGGTATTCAGCGTTAACACCGAAACGACCCGATGCAACTTGTTTAATCTTAGAGTTAATATTGCGTCCATCAGCTTGTGGTTTGAAACGATTGCGGTTTTCACCACCTTCACCAGAGTTTGATTTAGCTCCGATACGGTTGAGGGCTTCGGCAATGGTTTCGTGTGCTTCTTTTGAAAGTGACCCGAAACTCATGGCACCAGCTTTGAAGCGTTTTACGATTTCAGATGCTGGTTCGACTTCTGAAATGTCGACACTTGGACGGTTAGATTTGAATTCCCAGATAGAACGCAAGGTCGTTGGGTGTTCAAGAGCTTCCTTTTCCATCTCAGCAGTGTATTCTTTGAAGAGGTTATAGTCACCACTGCGGACAGCTTTTTGGAAATTATAGATAGTTTTTGGATTGAAGAGATGATATTCACCATCAGCTTTGTATTGGTAAATACCGCCACTCTCAAGATAATCATCAGCGTAAGGTCCAAAAGCATAGTCATATCGACCGATATATTCGGCTTCCAGTTGGTCCAAATCAAGACCACCGATACGAGTCACTGTTCCTGTGAAGTATTGTTTCACAAGAGCTTCTGAAAGTCCAACAGCTTCAAATAATTGAGCACCTTTGTAGCCAAGAACCGTTGAAATTCCCATACGGCTCATGACTTTGACGATACCTTTTTCAGCAGCCTTACGGAATTTTTCATAAGTCGCTTCTGATTTACCATATTCTTTCAAAGTGAGGTAGGCACCATATGGGTGAATAGCTGCCGCACCATAGCCAACCAAGGTTGCAAAATGATGTACTTCAAAGACTTCTGCAGAATCAACGACAATTGAGAAAGCAGAGCCTTTCCCCTTACGAACCATATAGTTTTGAAGACCAGCTACCGCCAATAAAATTGGAATAGCCATGTGACCTTCAGTCAAACCACGGTCAGTTAAGACAATGATTTTAGCACCTGCATCAACAGCTTCTTCAGCACGTTTGAAGAGGCTATCAAGTGCTCCTTGAAGACGATTTTTAGCTGGTTCAACCAAGGCATAGCTTGTAGACAAAACTTGAACCTTATAACGGTCATCCTTAAGAGATGCAATTTTAGCGAAATCTTCTGATGATAAGACCGGGCTGTCAATTTTCAACTTCGTACAATTATCAGCACCATTTTGACGAACATCACCATCACCACCAAGATAGACGTTAGTTGATACAACGATTTTTTCACGGATAGCATCAATAGGTGGATTGGTTACTTGCGCAAATTGTTGTTTGAAGAAGGTGAATAGGGATTGATGCTTGTTAGATAAAACTGAGAGTGGGCTATCAAATCCCATTGAAATAACTGGTTCTTCTCCATTATCAGCCATAGCTACGATGACATTACGAATCACTTCTTCGTTGTAACCAAAGAGTTTCCAGACTTTTTGAACATCTTCTTCAACTGGAACAACTTGACTTCCTGGAAGGTCATTAAGAGCTTTAACATTTTGGTCAACCCATTCTTTGTAAGGGTGTTGACTAGCGTATTTTGCCTTAACTTCATCATTTTTGTAGATGCGTCCTTCGACAGTGTCGACTAGCATCATATTACCTGGACCAAGCACACCTTTTTCAATCACTCGGCTTGGTTCTAAGTCAACGACACCAGACTCACTTGAACAGATGATAAAGTTATCTTTAGTCACTGAATAGCGGCTTGGGCGCAAGCCATTTCGGTCAAGACGAGCCCCAACCAAATCACCATCGGTAAAGACGATAGCGGCTGGACCATCCCATGGTGCTACAAAACTTGACGAATATTCGTAGAAAGCCTTGAGGTCATCATCAAGACCAGATTCATCACCCCAAGCTTCTGGAACCATCATCAAAAGACTTTCTGGAATTGAGCGACCATTACGATAGAAAAATTCCATACAGTTTTCAAGTTTGGCAGAATCGGAATTGTCGTCATCGTACATTTCCACTTGATGGCTGTGCATCCAATTTTCTGCACCACGAAGGGTATTGATTTCACCATTGTGGGCAATAAAGCGAAATGGCTGCGCACGATTCCAAGATGGGAAAGTATTGGTTGAGAAACGTGAGTGTGTAAGTGCAATATGAGACTCAAAACGTTCATCTGTCAAATCAGGGAAGAAAAGCCCAACTTGAAAGGCATGAAGCATTCCCTTGTAAACGATTGTTTTACTAGACAAAGAACATACAGTCAAATCAGATGCTGAAAAAGTTTTTTCCAACTGACGACGTAGACGGAATAATTTATCCTCAAATGGTCGTCCTGCCTCCGTACCCTCTGGTTTTTTAATAAAGAGCTGCACAAAAGAAGGCATGATTTCTTGTGCTGTCGGACCACAATTTTCAAATCGATATGGGACATCACGCTCAAGAAGGACTTGATATCCTCGTTTTTCAATAGCTGATACAAGACTCGCTTGTAAGGTTTGTTTAGCAACTACTTCTCTTGGTAAGAAAAGCTGTGCGACAGCATAGTCACCTTTGGAGGCAAGTTAACACCTGATTCACTAGCAACACTTTGGAAAAATCGGTCTGGTAGTCCTAAAAGGATACCTGCACCATCACCTGTATCAGGTTCTGCACCTGTACCACCACGGTGATTCATGCGTGTTAACATGGTCAAAGCATACTCAATCAGCGTATGACTAGCTCGACCATCAATTTGAGCGACATAGCCCATCCCGCAGGCAGCTGACTCAAAAGATGGATCCCACATGGTCGTCTGCTGTGCTTTCAAAGCCTGTTCATCCATAGCTAATACTCCTAACTTCAATAATATTCAGCAAATTCTAAGTTAAAACCCCTATTATTATAACATATTTTTTAAATTAGAGGAATTTTCTGACAATTTTATAGAATAAAACAAAGTTGAGCGTTTTGCTCAACCTTGTCCGTTTTCTGCTTAATCTTCTTAGTAAAGATCCAAGTAGTTATCGATTTCCCATTGAGAAACAAAGGCTGCGTAGCTTGACCATTCGATACGTTTAGCTTCAACAAAGTTTGTGTAAATATGATCACCAAGCGCTGCTTTAACCACTTCATCTTCCTCAAGAGCTTTAACAGCATTGTGAAGAGTTGAAGGAAGGTCAATAATACCTGCTGCTCTACGTTCTTCTGGAGTCATCACATAAATGTTTGTTTCAACAGGTGCTGGCGCTTCAATATTATTCTTGATACCGTCAAGCCCTGCTTCAAGAAGCACTGCAAGAGCAAGATATGGATTTGCAGTTGGGTCAACTGAACGAAGTTCCAAACGAGTTCCCATACCACGAGACGCAGGAACGCGGATCAATGGTGAACGGTTACGACCTGCCCATGCGATATAAACTGGCGCTTCGTAGCCTGGAACCAAACGTTTGTATGAGTTAACTGTTGGGTTCATGATTGCTGTGTAGCTGTATGCGTGTTTCATCAAACCACCAAGGAATTGGTAAGCTGTTTCTGACAATTGCATACCACGGCTATCTTCCGGGTCAAAGAAAGCATTGTTTCCATCTTTGTCGAACAATGACATGTTACAGTGCATACCAGAACCGTTGATACCGAATTTTGGTTTAGCCATGAATGTTGCGTACAAACCGTGTTTACGAGCAATCGTTTTAACAACGAGTTTGAAGATTTGGATGTTATCGCAAGCTTTCAACACATCGCCATATTTAAAGTCAATTTCGTGTTGTCCTACAGCAACTTCGTGGTGACTTGCTTCAACTTCAAATCCCATTTCAGTCAAAACATTTACGATTTCACGACGAGTGTTATCCGCAAGGTCAGTTGGTGCTAAGTCGAAGTATCCACCACGGTCATTGACTTCAAGCGTTGGTTCACCTTTTTCGTCAAGTTTAAATAGGAAGAATTCTGGTTCTGGACCAAGGTTGAATGATTTGAATCCAACTTCTTCCATGTGTTTAAGAGCACGTTTTAAGTTACCACGAGGGTCACCAGCAAATGGTTCACCATCAGCAGTGTAAATATCACAAATCAATCCAGCGACAGCACCATTTTCGCTACCCCAAGGGAATACTGTCCAAGTATCCAAGTCTGGGAAAAGGTACATATCAGATTCATTGATACGCACGAAACCTTCAATTGAAGAACCGTCAAACATTGCTTTGTTTGAAAGAACTTTGTCTAGCTGCTCATCGGTAGCAGGAATTTCAACGTTTTTAAGTGTTCCTGTAATATCTGAGAACATCAAACGGAGGAAAGTAACGTTTTTCTCTTTGACTTCGCGACGAATGTCAGCTGCTGTGATTGCCATAAATGATCTCCTTTTGTAATACAAATATTTTTTCAGTACTAAACTGTTAAATTTAGCATCAATTCCCGAACATTAGTTAACTAAAGAACTAATTTGTTAGCTCATTTCTTATTAACACCACCATTATAGACCTCCTTTTTTGAGATGTCAAGGGTTTGTGTGAGATTTTCTAACATACGTGCAAACTTTTTTTATTTTCCGACAGTTATCATAATTCCATGAAGTTTAATGGAGCTAATCAAGCAACAAGATATCCGACTTTAATTGATGATTTGAAAGTGCTATAATGTTAACAATTGTTAATTTTTATAGGAGTCTATTATGACAGAAACCTTTATTGCTTTGACGATTATCGCCTTTGTTTCAGCGATAACGCCACTTATTGCAAGGGTAATTCCTAGGCAAGTGGTTCCAGAAACCGTCATTCTCATTGCTGCGGGAGCGATTTTAGGACCAAATACGCTAGGAATTATCCACTCTAACAGCGAAGCCTTGAAGCTCTTGTCTGAATTGGGCTGTGCCTTCCTCTTTCTTCTTGCTGGTTTTGAAATTGACCCTAAGGTATTGATTGGCAAAGAGGGTAAGAAGGGATTTTCTACTTGGATGGTTACCTTCATCATTGGGCTTGCCGTTGCTTTTCTCTTGCCAGACATTGCTTCTGGGAAGCAGGGCATGATTGCTACTGCTCTGCTATTTACCACAACTGCCCTCGGTACCTTGATGCCAATCCTGGAAGAGCGCGGACTGACTGGTACTCGAGTTGGAAATCAGATTCTCGCCTACGGTACTTGGGGTGAGCTTGCGACCGTCATCGCCATGGCCATTCTGCTATCAACTCGACGGACATGGAAGACAGCACTGATTTTGGGAGCTCTGCTACTGATTTGTCTCTGGGTTGCCCATCTTGGAAATCGTGCTGTTAAGGGCGGAAGTGCCATTTATCGCTTCATCGAATCAAAATCTGAGACGACCTCCCAGCTCATGTTGCGCATCACCATTCTCATCATGATTATGCTGGTTGCCTTCTCTTCTATTTTTGATTTGGATAG
>OGEP01003464.1_pt1 | contig 11848 bp, 7 predicted proteins | sample 1570721 | NCBI WGS metagenome assembly OGEP01 (sample SAMEA2582131, study PRJEB24529) | metagenome | biome: Human gut stool | place: China | collected 2011 | reverse complement strand
TGGGGCGAAGGCCCCTGGGAGAGTAGGACGTAGCCACGTAATCTTTTTTTATTTTCCAAAAAATAAAAAATAGTATTTTAATAAGATTGTTAATAAAATATTATATATTTATTGCTACTATGTAAAAATATAATATTAAAACGATAAAAAGCTTATATATTAAAATGATTAATAATCATAACTCTCTAATTGAGGAGAGTTATTTTTTTTTGAAAATTTCAAAAAAATCACTTATTTATTAATAAATTTAAAAATAAAAGTAAAAAGCCGTTTAATTAGTGTTATAATAAACAAGACACTAAAAAAAATACTATTTACTTTAATTTTGAAAATGAAAATGATATTATTATAGGAAAGTGGGAAAATAATTCTTTATGAAAGAAAATATTTACCTTAGATTTATATAGTGGAGTCTAATATTTTTAGATAAGGTTAAAAGTTATATTATCAATATAAGAATAAATAAGGAGGATAATCTGATGACTAAAAAGTTTAATAAAATACTTGTAGCTAACAGAGGTGAAATAGCTATAAGAATATTTAGAGCATGTTCAGAACTTGGAATAAAAAGTGTAGGTATATACAGTAAAGAAGATAAATATGGATTATTCAGAACTAAAGCTGACGAATCTTACTTAATAGGAGAAGGAAAAGGTCCTATAGATGCATATCTTGATATAGATGGAATAATAGCTTTAGCTAAAAGAAAGAAAGTAGATGCTATACATCCTGGATATGGATTCTTAGCTGAAAATGCAGAATTTGCTAGAAAATGTGAAGAAAATGGAATAACATTCATAGGTCCATCTTCAGAAATAATGGATCTTATGGGAGATAAAATAAACTCTAAAAAAATAGCTCACGAGGTAAATGTGCAGACTATACCTGGTGTAGAAAAAGCTATAAAATCTACAGCTGAAGCTAAAGAAGTTGCAGCTCAGATAGGTTATCCAGTAATGATAAAAGCTTCTAACGGTGGTGGCGGTAGAGGTATGAGAATCGTTCATCGTGAAGAAGACTTAGAATTAGAATATGAAACAGCTTGTAGTGAATCAAGAAAAGCATTTGGTGAAGATATAATATTCATAGAAAAATATATAGAAGATCCAAAACATATAGAAGTACAGATATTAGGTGACCAGTATGGAAACTTAGTACATCTTTATGAAAGAGACTGCTCTGTTCAGAGAAGACATCAGAAAATAATAGAATACGCACCAGCATTCTCTTTAAGTGAAAAAACTAGACAGGAAATATGTGCTGATGCAGTAAAACTTGCTAAACACGTTGGATACTCAAGTGCTGGTACATTAGAATTCCTTGTTGATAAACATGGAAACCACTACTTCATAGAAATGAACACAAGAATACAGGTTGAACACACTGTATCTGAAATGGTAACAGGAATAGACATAGTTCAGAGCCAGATACTAGTTGCAGAAGGATACTCTTTAGATAGCCCTGAAATAGACATAAAATCTCAGGATGACGTACAGCTTAGAGGATACTCTATACAGTGCCGTGTTACTACTGAAGATCCTAAAAACAACTTCATGCCTGACACAGGAAAAATACAGGTATACAGAACTGGTTCAGGATTTGGTATAAGACTTGATGGTGGAAATGGATTTACAGGTGCAAACATAAGCCCATACTACGACAGCTTACTTGTTAAAACAATTTCTTATGATAGAACATTCAAAGGAGCTATAAACAAAACTCTAAGATCTATAAAAGAAATGAGAGTTAGAGGGGTTAAAACAAATGTAGGATTCCTTGTAAACGTACTTAACAACCCTCAGTTTGAAAAAGGTTTATGCTCAACTAAATTCATAGATGAAAACCCAGAACTATTCGATATACAGGAAAGTAAAGATAGAGGAACTAAACTATTACAGTACATAGGAAACGTAATAGTAAATGAAAATAAATGTGCAGAAAAACCAAGATTCGATGCATTACATGAACCAGACTTATCAAGAGAAGTTCCTATAATAGAAGGAAGTAAAGCCAAATTTGAAAGACTTGGAAAAAAAGCATACATAGAAGGAATAGCAAACGATAAAAAAGTATTATTAACTGATACAACTATGCGTGATGCTCATCAGTCATTACTAGCTACTAGATTTAGAACTAATGACTTCTTAAACGTAGCAGAAGCAACTGATAAATATCAGAAAGACTTATTCTCACTTGAAATGTGGGGTGGAGCTACATACGACGTTGCATATAGATTCCTAAAAGAATCTCCATGGAAAAGACTTCAGAAATTAAGAGAAGCTATACCAGATATAAACTTCCAGATGTTACTAAGAGCTTCTAACGCTGTTGGATACAAAAACTATCCAGACAACGTAATAGAAGAATTCATAAAAGCATCTGCAAGAGAAGGAATAGACGTATTTAGAATATTCGACTCACTAAACTGGGTAGAAAACATGAAACCATCTATAACAACAGCTTTAGAAACTGGAAAAATAGTAGAAGGTACAATGTGCTACACAGGAGATATATTAGATAAGAGCAAATCTAAATATAACCTAGAATACTACATAAAAATGGCTAAAGAATTAGAAGCATTAGGTTCTGACATAATAGCAATAAAAGACATGTCAGGTCTATTAAAACCTTATGCTGCATACACTCTAGTAAAAGAACTTAAAAAAGAAGTAAAAGCTCCTATACATCTACATACACACGATACAAGTGGAAACGGTGTTGCACTTTGCTTAATGGCAGCAGAAGCAGGAGTAGACATAATAGACTGTGCATTAGAATCAATGGCAGGATTAACAAGTCAGCCTTCTCTAAATGCTATAGTTGAAGCATTAAAACACACAGAAAGAGACACAGGAATAGACTTATACGGATATGATCAGCTTGGAAGATACTACAAAGACTTAAGAAAAGTATACAAAAGATTTGAATCAGACCTTACAAACTCTTGTGCAGAAATATACAACTTCGAAATACCAGGTGGACAGTACACTAACTTAAAACCTCAGGCAGACAGCTTAGGATTAGTAGGTAGATTTGATGAAGTAAAAGAAAACTACAAAGTTGCAAATGAAATAGTTGGTGACATAATAAAAGTTACTCCATCATCAAAAGTAGTTGGGGACTTAGCAATATTCATGTCTAAAAACAACTTAACAAAAGAAAACATATACGAAGAAGGAAAACACCTTGCATTCCCAGACTCAGTAGTTGACTACTGCAAAGGTATGATAGGACAGCCAGAAGGTGGAGTACCAAAAGAATTATCAGAAGTAGTACTAAAAGGCGAAGAAGCTATAACTGTAAGACCAGGTTCACTTCTACCAGCAGAAGATTTCGATGCTATAAAACAGCACTTAAAAGAAAAATTCGAACTAAAAGAAGTAACAGATCTTCAGGCAATAAGTTACGCATTATATCCAAAAGTATATGAAGAATACTTAGAACATATCAATGAATACAATGAAATATCTAAACTAGAAAGTGATGTATTCTTCTACGGATTAAACAAAAATGAAGAATGTGAAGTTGAAATAGAAGAAGGTAAAAACCTAACTATAAGACTTACTGACATAGGAGACGTTAAAGATGACGGATTCAGAACTGTTGATTTCGAATTAAATGGAATGATGAGATCTGTTGAAATCAAAGATAACAACTTCTCTGGAGCTATAAACCACGTTGAAAAAGCTGACATGGGAGACCCACTTCAGATAGGTGCAAGTATACCAGGTAAAGTGGTTAAACTTCTTGTAAAAGAAGGAGACGCAGTAACTAAGAACCAGCCATTAATAGTAATAGAAGCTATGAAGATGGAAACTAACATAGTTGCTAAAACTGATGGCGTAATAAAATCTATCAAAGTTGCAGATGGTGACATGGTAGTAGACAAACAGCTACTTATGATAATGAAAGAAGCAGAATAATTTAATAAAAGCAATATATCTAGGGAATAAGTTATTAAACTTATTCCCTATTTTTTACATTTATAAAATAAAAAATAGTATATTATTAATTAGAATCTCAATAAAATATTTTAAAACATAATTATTAAAAAGTGATATAATTTAGTTAGTAAAATTATTTATAGAAAAGAGGAAATAGATATGAATTATTCAGTTGTTTATGCAACATCTACAGGAAATACAAAATTATTAGCAGATAATGTGGAAGAAGTACTAGGTTCAGAATGTGTTTATTTTGGACAGTCAGATGAAAAAGCAAAAAAATCAGATATAATATTTATAGGATTTTGGACAGACAAGGGAACTTGTAACGAAGAAATAAAAGACTTTATATCAGAATTAAAAGATAAAAAAGTATTCTTATTTGGATCAGCTGGAGCTGGAGATGAAGACTATCTAAACATGGTAATAAACAATGTAAAAAAAGAAATAGATAAAAGCTGTGATGTAATAGGTGAATTTATGTGCCAGGGTAAAATGCAGCAAGGTGTTAAAGCTAGATATGAAAAAATGTTAGCTGAAAAACCAGGTGACGAACAAATACTAAGTTTAATTAAAAACTTTGAAGAAGCTTTAAATCACCCAAATGAAGACGATTTAACTAGACTTAAAAATAAAGTAAAAGAAGTCGTTGAGAAATAGAAAAATTATCATAAAAGACAAAAAATTAGTTGAGAAAAATATTTTTCAAAAAAGTTAAAAAATTTTTAAAATAAAAGAGGAAAACGTATTTATATATAGAATTTAATACATTGTAGAGTTGTTCTTTGGCTCTAAACAAATTGCAAATTATTTTATTAATTTAAAAAAATTACTATTCTCAAAGGTGGGTGTTCATATGAAAGTATATGATAGCAAAATGATAAGAAATGTAGCAATATTAGGTCACAGTGGATGTGGGAAAACAAATCTTATAGAAACAATATCTCACGTAGCAAATGAAAAAAAAATACCTAAACTTACTGCAAAAGCAAATATGACTTATAGTATGGGTCTTATCCCAATAGAATACGACGACTATAAATTCAATTTACTGGACACTCCAGGTTATTCTGATTTCAGTGGTGATGTTATATCAGCTTTAAAAGTATGTGATTTAGCTGTTATAGTAATAGATGCAACAGATCCATTACAGGTAGGAACTGAAAAAGCAATAGAGCTTACTGAAGGAATACCAAAACTAATGTTTATAAATAAAATAGATAATGAAAAAGCTAGATATAAAGACGTTATAGAAATGCTAAACGGAAAATTCGCTCATAAAATAATAGCTATGATAAGTCCAATATACAAAGACAAAAAATTCTGTGGACTACACAATGTTTTTGAAAATGTAGATGACTTAGAAGGCGAATTCAAAGAACAGGCAATAAGCATGAAAGAAGCTCTTATGGAATTAATAGCTGAAACTGACGATGAAACTTTAGAAAAATACTTCAGTGGAGAAGAATTAACTAAAGAAGAAATACAGAAAGGTATAATCATAGGAGTTCATAAAGGTGACATAATACCAGTTATATCTGGATCAACTATAAATAACGTAGGAACAAAAGAAATAATAGAAACTATATCAAACTATATAGAACCTACATATCTTGACAATGAAAGTCCATTCAAAGGACAGGTATTCAAAACTGTAGTAGACCCATTCGTAGGAAAAATGTCTTACATAAAAATAGTTCAGGGTACAGTTAAGAAAGAAACAGAAGTATACAACCTAAACAGAGAAGTAAAAGATAAATTAGCAAATATATACTCTATAAACGGAAGCGAACTTATAGAACTTGAATCAGCAAAAGCAGGAGATATAATAATAGTTGCTAAATCTCCAACATTAAAAACAGGAGATACTATATCTACTTGTAAAGATGAAATACCAGAAGATGAAATAAACTTCCCTAAACCACAGATATACTATGCTGTTAGTCCTAAAAACAAAAACGACGACGAAAAAGTTGGTACAATATTAGCTAAACTAACAGAAGAAGATCCAACACTTCACTTCTATAGAAATGCTGAAACAAAACAGGCTCTTCTAGGTGGACAGGGTGAACTTCATCTAAAAACAATAATAAACAAAATGAAAGACAAATTCGGTACAGAAGTAGAACTTAGCGACCTTAAAGTTGCATATAGAGAAACAATAAAAGGTAAATCAGATGTTCAAGGAAAACATAAAAAACAATCTGGTGGACATGGACAGTACGGAGATGTAAAAATCAGATTTGAAAGATGTGAAAATGAATTTGAATTTGATGAAGAAATATTCGGTGGTTCAGTTCCAAAACAGTACATACCAGCAGTTGAAAAAGGATTAAAAGAAAGTATGGCAAAAGGTATACTAGCTGGATACCCAGTATGCAACATAAAAGCTACTCTTTACGATGGTTCTTATCACGATGTCGACTCTTCTGAAATGGCATTCAAAATGGCAGCTTCTATAGCATTCAAAAAAGGTATGGAAGAAGCACAGCCAGTACTTCTTGAACCAATCATGAAACTTTCTATAACAATACCAGATGAATACATGGGAGATGTTATGGGAGACATAAACAAGAGAAGAGGTAAAATACTAGGTATGGAACCTACTGACAATGGAAAACAGTTATTAATAGCTGAAGCTCCACAGGCAGAAACATTCAAATATGCAATAGACCTAAGATCTATGACTCAGGGTAGAGGATACTTTGAAATGGAATTTGCTAGATATGCAGAAGTTCCTAACCAGATAGCTGAAAAAATAGTTGCAGCAGCTAAAAAATAAATTTATTTGAACAAAAAACTTAGAGTTTAACATAATATTTTAAGATATTGTCCTATATATATGATAAAATTATATAGGACAATATTTTTTTGTAAAAATATAGAAGAAGGAAATTTATAATGGCAAAAATAAAAACAAAATATCATTTATCAGCAGCATAAATGAAGAAATAAAAGATAGTGAATGATATTAAGATACATTAAATATTAACAGCTATTTGTTATATAGTTACTCCCCAAGAATAATGTAAAAGAAAACACCTGAAAAGGTGTTTTTCTCTTGCATAAAAAACCCTGAACAAAAGTCCAGGGTAATTTTATATACTAATTAATTTGTAATTCCATATTTTTTCTTACATACTTCTAATGCTTCAAATAAACCAGAAACGATTCTCTTTAACTGATCTTCATTGAAGTCTACGTACTTAGCCATATCAAATCCTTCGCTCATACCTCTGTATAGATAGTACATTTTGTCAGCTGAGAACTCTGGGTTTGCGTAGACAGAAACGTCTAATTTTTCAGCAAGACCTTTTCTTATTTCTCTCATCTGCTGGAAATCAAAAGCAGTATTTGCAAGAAGTGTAACATCAGAACCTTCTTTTATAGCCTGTCTTATTTCATACATCTGATGCATGTTGAACTCTGGAGTAGCATAAGGTGTAACATCAAGGTTTATTCTAATTTCACACATCTGTTCTGCATTGAAATCAGTAGTTGCATAAACAGAAACATCACAGTCTTCCATTAGACCATGTCTTATTTCATACATCTGCTCTTTAGAGAATTTAGGTTTTGCAAATACATCTACATCAACGTGTTTTTCAAGACCTTTTACTATCTGTTCTAATCTATCTCTATCAAATTTGTAGTTTTCCCAAGCTGTAGTATCTAGTCCATCATTTTTGTAATGAGCTATTATATTAAGCTGCTGCTGAGTTACATTTTCTCCTGATGCAAGTGCATTTCCAACACATTCTCTAACTAATTTTACTCTATCTTCAAACATATGCTCATTTGAAGGATCAGCATAAGAAGAAACATCTATACCAGCTCTAAGTCCAAGTATAACCTGCTGTAACTGATATTCTGATAAAGCATCTATATCAAATGGAGATAAATCAAGTCCTGATTTTAAAGCTCCAAATATTTCTGCCATTTTATATCCGTCGAATTTTTTCTTTGCGTAAATAGAAACATCAAAACCTTCTTTTAAACCTTTTGATATCCAATAAAGTTCCTGAGAAGAAAATCCTTCTTCTAAATATTTAGATATATCGTTTCCGTTTTCTAACGCTTCTCTTATAGTCTGCATATCTTTGCTGTCAAAGCTAGGTTTTGCATAAATAGAAACGTCCAGATTAGCTTTTAATCCAAGTCTTATTTCTCTCATCTGTTCGCTGTCAAAACATTCATCTCTGTAAACAGAAACATCAAGACCTGAACTAAGACCTTTATTTATTTCTCTAATCTGGTTTGCATTGAATTTGTTAAATTTCATTGTAATCAACTCCCAAAATTATTTTACTTATACATATTTTATAAATTGTTTAAAACTTATTATAATAATTATAATATAAAAAGTAAACGATTTCTATACATTTTGAAATTTGAAAAAATAAGAAAAAGAAAATATATTTATTTTGTATGAGTACAATCTTAATAATGAGTGTAATATTGTACTATTATCTGAAACGTTTGAAGAAGTTATAGTATAATAGAATTATAAAAAATAATTGATAAAAATTAATTCTATAATTAATAATTTTAAGATAATGAAATAGGAGTGATAAATTATGATGACAATATTCTACCCAATAGGAGATAGTCTTTATGTAAACCTTACAAATAAATGCCCATGTAGATGTGTTTTCTGTGTAAGAGAAGAACATGAAACAGTAGGAAATAACAATAGCTTATGGTTAGACCACGATCCATCTATGGAAGAAATAAAAGAAGATTTAGAAAGATTTGATTTAAAAGATTACAAAGAAATAGTGTTCTGTGGATTTGGGGAGCCTATGATGAGAATGGACGACCTTATAGAAACAGCAAAATATATAAAATCTAAAGCTGATATAAAAACAAGAATAAATACAAATGGACTTGGAGATCTTATTCATGAAAAAAATACAGCTGAATGTATAAAAGATTGTATAGACTCTGTATCAATAAGTTTAAATGCTCCAGATAAGGAAAGTTATTGCAGAGTAACTAGACCTAAGTTTGGAGAACAGTCTTTTGAGGCTATGCTTAAATTTGCCGAAGAATGCAGAGATTGTGGAATAAATATAGCATTTTCTGTAGTTGATGAGATTACTCCAGAAGAAATAGAAAAATCTAGAGAATTGGCTGAATCTTTAGGAGTTAAGTTGAGAGTTAGACATAAACGGTAATACATAAATCGTATATAAAATGATATAATATTATATATGATATATTTTATAAAAATAATATATGATAATATCGTACATAATGCACTTCAATAATTAAGTGAAAAATTTTGCTTAAAAAGAAGTGTGTGGATGGAGGAAAAATGAAATTAAACAAAAAATTTTTAACAGTACTTTTATCTTCAATAATGGTATGTTCAGTTAGTTTACCGTATTTATCTGAAGCCACTCAAATAGAAACTATTAGAGGAAAAGATAGATACGATACAGCATTAAAAATATCTGAAAAGGTTGGTAGTTATAATACAGTAATACTTGTAAACTCTACCATTTCATTGGCAGATGGATTGTCAGCATCTGGATTATCTGGTGCAAAAAATGCTCCTATAATCCCTGTAAGAAAAGATGATATTCCAGAACAAAGTTTAAAGGCGATGTCTTCAGCATCTAATGTATATATAATAGGTGGAGATGCAGCAATATCAAAAAAAGTAGAAGCTAACTTGATAGCTAGTGGAAAGGTAGTAAATAGAATAGAGGGAAATAATAGAATAGAAACATCGCAAAAGGTAGCTGATTTAATAGGAAATTATGACAAGGCATTTGTAGTGAATGGATTTAAAGGAGAAGCTGATGCAATGTCTATTTCTTCTGTTGCAGCACGAGAAGGAGCTCCAATAATACTTACAGACGGAAATAATCCTAGCATAGAAAAGAAAAAAGGAGTAGAGTACTATGTAATAGGAGGAAGTACAGTTGCATCAAATAAATTACAGGATGCATACTCAGCAAAAAGGTTAGCTGGCAACGACAGATATAAGACTAATAGAGCTATTCTAAATAAGTTTTATCCTAATTCTAAAAAACTATACTGTGCAAATGGAACTGCACTTATAGATGCTCTTACTGTATCTTTACTTGCAAAAGATAATGGAATAGCATTTGTCGGAAATAATTCAGATAATAGTATATTAAAAGGGAAAGATATAGTAAATGTAGGTAAGGTAGAAACGGAAACAAATAAACCTAATAAACCTGTTACAGTTGAATATTTTAAGCCTTTAATTTTAGATCAGTCAACTAAAAATAAGATGAAGGGATTATCTATGCCAGATAACGCAACTGGGATTAAATATGATGATTTAAGAAGAGTAAATGTAAAATATTGGGGATTTGATAATAAAGCTCATACAGATGGTGTTTTAATAGTAAATAAATCAGTAGCCAATGATATTTGCAGTATTTTCAACGATTTATACAAGGCTAAGTACCCTATTGAAAAAATAAGAATGATTGATGAGTATAAGGCAGATGATGAATCATCTATGAAAGATAATAATACATCTTCTTTCTGCTACAGATTAATAGCTGGAACTAAGGTTCTTTCAAAACATGGTAAAGGTGTAGCTATTGATATAAATCCTCTATATAATCCTCAAGTAAAAAATGGTAAGGTATATCCAAGTATTAGCAAACCTTATGCAGATAGAAGTAAGAATGTAAAAGGAATGATTAAAAAAGGTGATGCTTGCTATAAAGCATTTACATCTAGAGGATGGAAATGGGGAGGTAATTGGAAGAATAGTAAAGATTACCAACATTTTGAAAAAATACAATAAGAAATATGAGTATATAGAAGGTTATATTCAATCTTTTTAGACTTTAATGATAAAAAAGATTGGATATGCCTTCTTTTTTTATGTTACAAAATTGTAAGGTTAGACATATAAACTGTAAGGTTAATCGATTTTTCTAATAAATATTAAACAATATAATTAAATCAAAGAAAATAATAAAAGAGAGGTCGATTTTTATGAAATACATAATAAAAACTAACAACCTAGATAAAAAATATAAAAACTTTTACAGTGTAAAGGGTGCAAATCTAAATATAAGAAAGAAGAGAATTTATGGACTTATTGGCCCAAATGGAGCTGGGAAAAGTACTACTATGAAGATGCTGTTAGGACTTATTAAGCCTAGTGGAGGAAGTATAGAGATTATGGGAATGGAGATGAACGAAAAAAATAGAAGTAAAATTCTATCTAATGTAGGCTCTCTTATAGAAAATCCAGCATACTACGAACATCTTACAGGCATGGAAAATATGAAAATAATGCGGAATTTGATGAATGTATCAGATGAAAATATTCCAGATATTTTGAAGACAGTAAATATTTACGATAGCAGAAACAAAAAAGTAAAAGATTATTCTCTTGGAATGAAGCAGCGTCTAGGAATTGCAATGGCTCTAATCTCATATCCAAGTATATTGATACTAGATGAGCCTATAAATGGGCTAGATCCAGCTGGGATAATAGAAATAAGGAATTTAATAAAGACATTACCAGAAAAATACGGAATGACAGTAATAATTTCTAGTCATATACTATCTGAAATAGAGCATATATGCGATGATATTGCAGTGATAGAAGATGGAAAGATAATATTTGAAGATGAAATATCCGTATTAAAAGAAAAGGGAAGAGAGCAGATAGGAATAGATATTTCTGATTTAGCTTTGGCAAAGAAAATATTAAACGATAGAAAAATAGCTTCAAAAATAGAAAATAATAGATTAATGTTAGAAAAATTAAGTGATGATAAAATTGCAGAGATAAATAGAATATTTGTAGAAAATTGGTGAAAGTAGTGCGTTTATCTGCGCTATCGAAGTCAAACCATATAGCCACATATCACTAGGAGATGTTTCCCCTCTAGAATAAAAGT
>OGEP01003462.1_pt1 | contig 11858 bp, 9 predicted proteins | sample 1570721 | NCBI WGS metagenome assembly OGEP01 (sample SAMEA2582131, study PRJEB24529) | metagenome | biome: Human gut stool | place: China | collected 2011 | reverse complement strand
TGACATTGCTCGAAAAGCCCGCTTTTTGCTTTTCCAAAGCCAGAAGCATCAGGCGCTTTGCTTCGTAATGCTTTTATGCGAACTGCTTGTCCATGGCAATTCGTTGCATCCTTTCTTCTCCAGAGTTTTTGCTTGTCTCAGTGCAGGGTATTTGGAGAAAAATGCATCAAATTCCCAGAATTTTGATGCATATATGCAGGTCTCTGTCCTTGCCTGAAATTGGTTGACAGTTTTCTGCGGTGTGACTGAATAAGTAAACAGTTCTTTGGTTTTTGCCTAAAACTGTCGACAGTTTTTTTGCAAAGACCTGATTTGGTTGACACCGAACGGTCTCGTCGGAGGGGCCTTTTTGATTCTATTCTTGCATCATCCTCCTTACCGTGACGACGTAACGAGTCGTGATTAACTTCGACTCAGGGGGTGATTGAGTCAAGCCCGAAGCCCCGTTTAATGGGGACCCGCTTAGCGGGGTGTAGGCCGTACATCGAGGCGCAGTGGCTTGCAGCGCAGATGGATTAGGCAATGAGGCCAGAGGGTTTGGCACTCTGTCCGACGACGAAGAGGAATGATCTACTCAAGGCCAACTGAATTGCGGCAGATCTGAGCGTGTCGGGAAGCGATAGGAAAGTGTGAAGATTATGTTCTGGCAGATTGTAAACTGGCAGAACATAATCTTTAATAGTTAAATCAGGAAAATAAAATAGTTGGCGCAGGAGCAGAAGATGGGCGACACAGATTTCTTTGGCCGCGTCGGTGAACTTGAATCATTGCAGGATGCGTATGACAGCAGAATAGCCGAAATGGCAATTATTTACGGCCATCGGCGTATTGGAAAAACGGCACTTATTCAAAAATTCTGTGAAGGAAAACCCACCTTTTTCTACACAGCGAAAGCATGGAAAGATCCGTACCAATTGGATCGTTTTTCTCAGGCTGTGGGAACATTTTGCGGAAATCCGCAATTGCGCTATCTCGAATGGACTTCGGCGCTCAGGGCACTTGCGACTCAGCCGTCACCGGCTCGCAAGGTGATTGTCATTGACGAATTTCAATACATTGCCAAGGAGCGTCCGAGCATACTCTCCGAGCTTCAGGTGCTTTGGGACGAGGAGCTGTCTCGAGAAAACATTCTGCTGGTGCTTTGCGGCAGCGCTGTTTCTTTTATCGCCAAAAAAGTTTTGGGAGAAAAGAATCCTCTTTACGGGCGAGCGAGAACCATCATGAAAGTTCGTCCGCTTCCTTTTCAGACGGTCGCCGAATTTGTGCCTTCTTACTCTGTGGATGACGTTTTTCGCGGCTACGCCGTGTTGGGCGGAATCCCTTATTTCTGGCAGGGCGTGAATCCACAACGTTCAATGACGGAAAATCTCGCCGCCAATATTCTGAGATCTAACGGTTTTCTCAATGACGAGGCTCAATCGGTATTGAGGCAGGAATTTCGAGATCCTGCCACCTACAACGCCATTCTTCAAACGATTGCCTTCGGTTCAACGTCAAGAAACGAAATTGCGCAGAAGAGCTTGGTGGATACGCGAACGCTTTCCAAATATTTGTCCGTACTGGAAGACATGGATTTGGTTGTGAAGGAATTACCCGTCTTTGCCGGTTCGGGGGAGTTGGGAAATGCGTCTCGAGGACGCTATCGCATTGTCGACCCGTACGTGAAATTCTGGTTCCGGTTTGTAGCCAACAATCCGACTCTGATCATGACGCGGCAAGAGGCCCTTTCAGAATGGAAAGCGACCGTAGAGCCTTGTTTTGCGGATTTCGCAGCGGAATCTTTTGAGCAGGTCTGTCGTCAATATCTGATACGACTCCGTTTTTCCGGGAAGCTGCCGTTTTCTGTGACGACTATGGGGCGATGGTGGAGAAACGGCACGGAGATTGATTTGGTTGGAGCCGATCACGAAAGACGGCATTGTCTTGTGGCTGAATGCAAGTATCGCAATCAGAAAGTCGGAATAAAAGTGTTGCGTTCCCTCCTGGCCAAATGCGAACAACTGCCGGTTGCGGAGGACGCCGTTTTTCATTATTGGATTTTTTCTCGCATGGGATTTGACGACGTGTTGCTTGATATGGCTACACGGGACCCTTATTTGCATCTTGTCGGGATGGATCAGTTGCTGGATCAAAGGCAATGAGTCGGTAGCAAAGCAGTAAGAGCAATTGATTCCTGATGACAGTTTGGGGCAGGCCATGAAGCCTGCCCCAAACCTAAAAGAGCAGTGAAGTAGGGGCGAACCGTTACTTATTCAAACCCAAAGCAGTCTTAGCTGCAATACGTCCGAACGTCAACACATCGGCAGTAGCATTGCCGCCCAAGCGGTTGCTGCCGTGAACGCCGCCAGTCACTTCACCGGCTGCATACAAGCCTTTGATCACGTTGCCCTTCTTATCGAGCACCTGTGCCTTCGGATTGATATACAAACCGCCCATTGTATGGTGGATAGACGGTGCGCGAGGTGTTGCATAGAACGGAGCCTTTTCGATCTTGCGGTCGAAGAGCTTGCGGCCGAACTTCGGATCGTTCTTCGCTTCAACCATCTTGTTGAACTCTTCAACGGTAGCCTTCAGATTTTCCGGCGGCATGCCAAGCTGCTTGGCCAGACCTTCCAGCGTGTCGTCCTTGTAGATGCGACCGAGCTTAACAAGCGTTTCGACGTTTTCTGCAAACGAGTTGTATTCCTGGACAATGCTCGAGTCATTGATGTCGTAGCACATGGCACCGGGCTGTTTCTTAATGGCAGCCACAAACTCGTCACGGCGAGCGTCTTCCTTCACGAAGCGCAAGCCATTCTTATTCACGTCAATCACGTCGTCAAGGCCGGACATCTTGCGGGCACGTCCCTGCAAGGCACCGGAACCAGGCGTTGCCAGCGGGTAAACCTGAACGTAATTCATGCCGGTGAGATCGGCACCGATCTTCGTGGCCATGACAATGCCGTCGCCGGTAGCACCCGGCTGGTTTGTCGAAACCATGTCAGGCGTCAAGACGGGCGAAGATTTTTGGCGCATTTCCTTGTTCTGGCTGTAACCGCCGGTGGCGAGAATCACGCCGTATTTGCTCTTGAACTCGTAGGAATTACCCACCTTGTCGCTGGCTTTGACGCCCACGACTTCGCCGTTGCGGTAAATGAGTTCCTGGGCACGCATACCGGTGATGATCTGGACGCCTTCCTTATTGGCGGCCTTGAGCAACGGTTCAATGAGTCCGGTCCCGGCGGGCGCGTCAACTTGGTGTGTACGCTGCCAAAGAGCACCGGCACCTTGACTGACTCGATCCATCACAGGCGTACCGTGCTTTTGCATCCAGTGAAGTGTTTCAAGCACATTTTCGGCATAGGTACGAATCAGGGGAATATGTCCCACCTTGTCGCCGCCGTTGTAGGTCTGCAAAGCATGCCATTCGGGGCAGTCAAAAAGCGTCTTGCTGCCGCTCTTCAAATACGCTTCGTACTTGGCCTTAACGTCGGCCATCAGTTTGGCGTGATCCGCGTTGGCCGGTTTTTCGTTGATGGCCTTAACGACGGCATCCTTGAGGGTGTCGGTCATCGGAAGCAGTTTTTGACGTTCCGGATCAGCGGCATTGAAAGCGCTGGCGCAGCGAAGCGTATTGCCGCCGATCACAGGCATCTTTTCCAGCACAACGATGTTGTATTTGCCTGCTTCGGCCGCAGTCACCGCAGCTGACAGACCTGCACCACCGGAACCGACGATGACAAGGTCATAACTTTCGGTCTTCGTACCGTTGAACTTCTTGATCTTGACGGGGACGGGGGCCTGCAGCGCAGCCAGATTGACGCCGGTTTTTTCCAATGCGGCAATAACAGCCTGTTTGAATGCGCCGCTCGTGACCGTCGCGCCGGAAACAGCATCCACATTGACGGTCTGATAATCAAGGATGTCTTTGGTCATTGTGCGAATGGCCATGCCACCCATCAGATCGGTTTCTGTGTGGCCGGGAACCTTAATGTCGGTGATTTTGTCTTTGCTAACCGTGACTTCGACATTGAGGTAACCGTTGTTGCCGTAGACCTGAGCTTTGTATGTACCCGGTTTAAATTGTGCTTTACCGACCTTCTTACCCTGGGAGGCATCCAGGGCCTGGTTGACAGCCATCAAAATGCCCTTGGAAGAGACACTGGCACCGGTGACGGCGTCCACCTTGGTTGAGTTGGCCTTTACGATCTTTGCCGGCAACGTTTCAATTGCTTTGGTACCCACCCCGGGCGTTTCGTTGTGTTTCATAACTTCGACTGCCGTAATCTTGCCGCTGTCGATTGCGACCTTGACAGTCATCGGGCCGTTGTGGCCCGGAACCGTCTGAGTGTAGGTCGCTGCAGACGCGCTGATGGCACAAAAAGCCATTGTTACGGGAAGAACTATCTTTTTCAATGTAAAGCTCATCTTTACCTCTCCTCAGTGACGAACTTGATTGGGCTTATTAAGCCTTCTGCGGAATATGCTACTCCCGTAGACATGCAGTGGCTATAGAGGATTAGCTCCATGGTTTACGTGAATGAGGAAGAAAAAGGAAACAAGGCACCAAAGTGGTTTTATATTTTTAAATCTTTTTTGAATTCGGGAAGTGGAGTTGATTTGTTGACTTGATACAACTTCCAGCTCAAAAAAAGCGACAAGCCGAAGCGCGTATCCTTGTTGTGTTTGCGGCTAAATCAGAAACTTACTTAGCAGCGAGCGGATTTAAGTTTCAATTGAGGTGCTAAACGAGAAATTCAGAAGAAAGGTGGTGCCGCTGGCAAGCGCCCATGAGTTTTGAGGCGTGAGCGATGCGGCGCGATTATCTTTCGCCGTGTCCGACAACGAAGTGGTATGACCTGTCAAGGTTAATTGATCTCAAAAAGAAACCGCTTGCGCTTGACGTGGATGGCAGAACGCTTGCGGTTTCGTTTGATCGTTGATCAGCTTGTGTTGTTTAACGCTTTTTAGCTGATGGCACTAGAACCGAAGGAACTTTGGCGGAGGGGACTTCGGTCACGGGAACCTGTTGCAAAGGTTGATTGGCTGAAGCAGCCGTAGGTGATTCACAAACAAAGTCAATGGTGGCCGTAGCGCTCTTGTCCGCATTGCCGTCATTGAAGCGAGACTTGAGCAAAAGGAATTTGAGATCCTTGTCCGCACAGAATTCCTGAGCTTGTTTGATCAGTTCAACACGAACAATGCCGCCGTTGTCGGTGGAGTCGCTCGAGGCGCTGACCGTGTAGGTGTTGTTTCCAATCTCGACGAACTCCGAGCGTTCGGGAGAGCTGGCGCAGCCGGCAAGAAGCAACGCAGATGAAAATGCGAGAGCCAAATTCAGACGATGGTTGAGCATGAGCGACCTCTCGAAAAAGTACTACCTGCTTTGATTCTAACGAGACGCGACCGTTACAAAGCCCGTGAAAATTGCAACAAACATATAGTTCCGAGAAAGGCAAAATGGAAAGATAGTGGTAATTTTTTTGTAATGACTTCCTTTTGACTGCGTAACGAATTTGTTAGTTCTGCTTCCTAGACTTGATTTGTAGAGGTCTTTTTTCATCAAGACCTGCAACTTCAATACAGGAGAGAACAAGATGACCCAGAGCACACTGCAGAGCTCTCGCAGGGCGTTTCTGAAAACCGGAGCTGCGGGCGTCATGACGCTTGGCGTCGGTGGTATGGCGCAAGCTGCCACAACAGCCAAAGCATTACCGAAGTGGGATAAGGAATTTGACGTTATCGTGGTCGGCAGCGGTTTGGCCGGCTATTGCGCAGGCATTACCGCGGCCGAACTGGGACGAAAGACCGTCATTCTGGAAAAAATGGCTGTTCCCGGCGGTTCATCTGTGATCAGCGGCGGCACGTTTGCGGCTTGCAATACCAAACGTCAACAGAAGGAAGGCGTCAAAGACAGTGTCGAGCTGTATGTGAAAGACGTCCTTAAAGCGGGTGGTCGCCTCAATGTGCCTGAACTGGTGCAGACCATGTGCGAACAATCCAACGAGGCTTTCGAATTCCTTGTAGAACGTGGGGCGCAGTACAACGAAGAATTGCGCAAGGTGGCAGGCCACACAGTAAAGCGTTGCTTCCAGCCGCTCTACAACAACGGCTTGAGCGTGATTCAGCCGTTGCACCGTCATTACTTGAAGCTCAAGAACACGAGCCTTCAGCTTCGTACTAAGGTTGACGAAATCATTCGCGATCAGAAGGGACGAGCGGTAGGCGTAAAGGTTCGCGAAGCCTACATTTTTGATCCGGAAAGCAAGGCCGACGACCGTTTGAACAAGACCGGCGTCGTGAAGTTCTACAAGGCCAAGCGCGGTCTGGTGTTTGCCACCGGCGGCTTCTCTCGCGACTTCGAATTCCGTCAGCGCGAATTCCCGCAGTACAACAAAGTGCCGTCTACGGTGAGCTGCGGTGCCACGGCCGGTGCGTTAAAGCTCATGATGAAGGCTGGAGCTCGCTCGATTCACTTGGCGCACGTTCGCTTCGCCATTTCGATCGGCTTTGAAGACATTGAAAAGGGCATTCTGGTTGACCAGCGTACAGGCAAGCGTTTCATTAACGAAGGCGCACCGCGTATGGGCTTGTCGTACAAGATCATCGATACTGTGAACGCAGGCAGTGATTGGCCGGCATTGATTTACGACGAAGCGGGTCTGGCAACGCTCTATGACCGCGAAAAGCTCAACATCATTCTCAATAACGGCGAAATGCCGAAGTTTGACACCTTGGAAGCGCTTGCCAAGCACTTCAAGATTCCCGCGAAGGAAATGATCGAAACGATCAATCGTTACAACGGCTTCCTGAAGAACAACAAGGACGAGGATTTTGGCAAAGACTTTAAGAAGACGCACGCCGTGCCGATTCTTAAAGGTCCGTTCTACGCTTGCCCGGTTTACCCGAAATTCAACTACTCGCAAGGCGGCATTGCCATTGACGCACGCACCCGTGCGATCAGCGCTGAAGATGATCAGATCATTCCGGGGCTCTTTGTCTGTGGCGAAGCCTCCGGTGGTGTGCACGGTGCCGTTCGTGTGACCGGCTGTTCAATGTCCGACTGTGCCGTGTTCGGCCGTATTGCCGGCCGCGAAGCCGCTCAGATGCCTGCCGTTTGACTTGAGGGAGTACCGAAATGAAAAAGACAACGTTGATTGCCATGACTCTGGCTGCGTCCCTCGTGTTGGTGACGGGAAGCGTGAACGCAGCTCAAACGATGAAACCTTTCCATAAAGGGGTTTCGTGCGAAGCTTGCCATGGAGAGAAGGCGCCGACAGCTCCGACGAAGACCGATTGCTCGTCGTGCCACGGCACACCTGAAGACGTGGCCAAACTAACTGCCGGTAAGTACAAGAAGTACTACAACCCGCATGATTCGCTGCACTATGCAACGTACTCGGACTGCGTGGCTTGCCATCGCGAACATCAACCTTCGCGTTTGGATTGCAACAACAGCAACTGCCACCGCGAGTTCAAATACAAAGTGCCGTAATGCACTGATCTGACATCTCACTCTCAAAACCGCGGCAACGGGAATGTATTTTCGTTGCCGCGTGTTTATTGGGGCAGCGTTTCCATTCGATAACCGATGCCGGAATGGCTGACAATGCCGCAGTCGTCCTGCATGCCCGCAGTCCGAAGTTTTTGGCGCAGTCGAGCCAGTGTAACCCGCAGATATTGAACGTCTTGCTGTTGGCCATTGCCCCAGACATGCGCGATGATCTGTTCATGAATCAGCACGGAGTTAACGTGCCGCATAAAGTACTCCAGCATGCCGAATTCAACGGCCGAAAGTTTGATTTCTTTGTCTTCAAACCAGACTTGATGCGATGATGTATTGAGTTTCAGGGAACCGTTGACGATCTCCTGATCGGGCACCTTGTGCGTAGTGGACAGGCGTCTTAGAACGGCACGTACGCGGCCGAAGAGTTCCTCCAGAGCAAAGGGTTTAGGCAGGTAGTCGTCCGCTCCCAAATCGAACGCGCGGATCTTATCTTCGATCTGGTCTTTGGCCGTGAGCAAAATGACAGCACAGTTGCTTTTTCGACGGATGCGGGTCAAAACGTCATAGCCGTCGAGGCCGGGCATCATGATGTCCAGAAGCACCAGGTCCGGCTGATGATCTTCAAACACCTGTAGGGCACTGGGACCGTCGACGGCACAGATCACTTCGTAGCCGAGACTTGCAAGATTGATCGACAGCAACCGACGGATTTTCGGTTCATCATCTGCAACGAGAATAAGCGGTTGGGACATGGTCAGTTTTGCTCCTCAATGCTCACTGTAAATGTGCTGCCGTGCTTTGGTTTGCTTTCGACGGTAATGTCTCCGCCGTGGGCTCGAGCCAAGCCTCGGGAAATCGTCAGGCCCAGGCCGGTTCCTCCGGCTCTGCGGGTCATCGACATGTCGATCTGATGGAATTTTTCAAAGATTTTTTCCTGAGATTCCGGTGCAATGCCGATGCCGTTGTCTTTGACGGCAAATCGTACCTGAGTTCCGCTGCGAGTGACATGCACGCGGATGCTGGGAGTGGTGTCGCAGTAGCGAACGGCATTGGCAAACAGATTGATGAGAATTTGTCTTAGGCGATCCGGATCGGCAAAGACTTCAGTCGCATCCTTTTCAATGTGAAATTCAAAATCAGCCGACTGTGCCGCCGCTCTTCTTGCTTCTTCAATAACGGTACTGGTTTTGATCAGACGACGGCGCAAAACGATGGCTCCGGCTTCGATGCGAGACAGGTCGAGCCAGTCGCGCACAAGCGTTTGCAAACGATCGATGTCTTCAACCAGCCCGTCGATCAGTTCGGACTGCATTTCCTTTGTCCAAGTAACGTCTTTTCGGGCTAGCGTTTCGGCCTGCATGCGAAGCGAGGCAAGAGGTGTCTTGAATTCGTGAGCGGCGACGGAAATCAGCGAATTCTTCATCACGTCAAGCTTGTGGGCTTCGGTAATGTCACGCACGACGACACCCATGCCGATGAGCGCACTTTCTTCTTTGACCGCGAACGAACTCAGAAGCCAAACTTTGTCGTCGGATTCCACCAACGTAAATGTGGTGTTGGGTTCCGAGAGCATTTTGATGACGGCTTCAACGCAATCCGGGTTTTTCTTTTGAACGGCGCGAATGAAGTCCTCTCGCGTGAGTGTCGGCACTTGAGAATCTCTGTTGACGAACTCGAGAAGACGGTGATTGAGCAAAGAGAAATTGCCGTCACGGTTCATTAAACCGAAACCGTCACGCATGGAGTCAATGGCGGCGACCAACGTAGCTGTCCGTTCTTTGACGCGGTTATCGAGCAGGATGTTTGCCGCAAGCAGTTCCGTTTGAGCCTGTTCAATCGAGTAGGCCATGCTTTCAAACGTTTGAGCAAGGGCTTTGACTTCGGTAGGCGCCCTTGGTGAGAGTGTTACGGAACGAGCCTTCGTGTATTCATGACGTTGCAGAAATCCTGCTTTAGCTCCCAGAGCCTCAATTGCCAGCGCGAGTTTGCCTGATATCGTGTTGGAGATAAGTACGACAAGAAGGATCACGATAAACACCAAGGCCGCACTTGATGCGAGCCATTGGTGGAAGATTGCGTTTTCTTCAGCCAGAGGGATGCTCAACCAGACGTACCAGGAAGGTGACGCCAAAACGGCTGCCGTGGTGACGACAGGTTGCTTTGTCAGCGAAGAGTCGTGACGTATCAGTCGGATCAGACCGGGGACGAGATTTGCCTGCGAAACGGCTTTGATGTCAAGAGCCTCGGGATGGTTTAACGCTGACCATCCGGGAGCGTATATGGCATGCCCCCGATCGTCAGTTACGACGGCGTAGATGCTTTTATCGAGTCCGGCACGTTCAATGATGGTGCCAATCTTTTCCAGATCCAAAGCACCCAATACAAAGCCGTCAAAGTTGCCTGATTTGTCGAAATAGGGGGCAACGATTGTGCAGAGGAGTTTTTCCGTACCGCCTATCCCCTTGAGAACAGGGGAAATGTAGGTTCGAGGTTCCTTCAACAAATTTTTGAAGTGTTCCCGAAAACTGAAATCGGCGCCCACCATGGATTCACCACGGGCGTTGAATTCGGGGTGAAAGGCAAGCGTCGTTGCACGCTTGTCGGCAAAGTACATATTGATAAAACCCGGGAACTGCCGGTAGAGCGCCACGAGAATGGCGTCGAGCTTTTCTTTGCTTCGTTCTCCGCTTTGCGTAATTTGAAATGCGGCAGCTTCAATGCCTCGCCGGTGCATTTCCACAAACGACTCGATTTGATCGGCGATTTGTTGTGTGGAGACGCTCTGGTGTTCCTCGGCTTTCCGAATTTCAGCCTGCAAAAGCCAACTCTGGTATCCGATCAGAACACAGATGGGAATCAGGGCGACGGTCAGAAGAGAAACCAATAGTTGGTATCGGTGGGAGCGGATGGGCATGGACTTCAATGGGTACGAGGCAATTCACAGGCACGAGCCTTCACTTTATCTCAGAGGTTTGCCAAAACAAATAAATGACCACGGGCTTTGGCCCGTTACATCGGAACTCGTTACGTGATCTTTCCGAGATTTCAAGGTCAGCATGGGGACACCGTTGTCAAATCGTAGCCGTAGGGAACCGATTTTGGTTTAGACGGGTTATGGATATTAATTGGATGCGACGCTCGTTGTCGTTGGTCATGATAGAACCTGATTCAAGGAAATGACATCCCAGTGCAATGTCGTGTTTGGCAGAGCACTTCTCGACGGGTTGGTTTCCTGGAAGACGAAAAATGTCCGACAGTGGAAATGCGGACTGCCGCATTCCTGAAGTGTTGTGTAAGGCTTAGAAAATGACGCCGAAGACCGTAACCGATCTCAAAGTCCTTGAAAAATGGCGCACCGCAAAAAAGATGGTGATTTACTACGCAGGCTGGGGTTACGAATGCTACGGAGATCCTTTGCAAGTTGGCGATACGATCGAAGATTATTTCGTCACTGAAGAAGAGGATCCCACCTGGGGTGAAGAGTGCGGCCGTAGGGAAAGCTTTTGAGTCTGTCGGACAGTGTGACAAGCAGGACGAAAAATTTGCCACTTGGCGGTATACGGAAAACGGCGTGCGTTGGAAGCTTTTTTTCACCGACTGGCTGCTGTGGGTGGATTCAAAGCAAAAGGGGACGAGCTTTTCTTATTTGGCCCAAATGCTCGATCATCCTCAACACGTCGAGCTTATCCGGGATCTGAATGTAGAAAAGTTGTCAGACGATCCGCTGGAGAACTTCCGCAAACAGTTCGCGGACAGAGCCGAGACAATGCGGATTGTGTCACGTTCGCAAATCGAGCATTGGATTGCGCAGGAAACTCCGAGCATCCAAGACAGAACGGTACTTCATCGTTTTGCCAATCTGGCACTGATCAATGCCTCGGAAAACGTGGAAAACAGCAACAAGACGACGGATCAGAAAACGACACAACTTTACGACAATCCGTCAGCAAAGCTGCTTTGGCTGGCTTCGTATGCACGAGCGACAGCTAATCAGCAGGCGCTGCTTGCCAAGCGCTTGTGTACGGTGGAAACGGACCGTTTTTGGGCTGACTACATCGCATCGTTTGCCAAGCACGATTGGCTGGGCTCGTAGTCAGAGTGGCTATGTACAAGAACAGAAATGCACGGTCTCCGATTAGTCGAGAGGGCAGAATTAAAGCCGTAAGCCCTTCAACTGAATGTTGCTTTATGACGGAAAGGTTAGATCTGTCAAATGGCGCTGAAATCTGTTTGAAGTGTCTTGGCAGTTCCTGTTGTGTCCAAGAGCAGACTGCTGACAGTTAATGCACGAGCGGAGCAAATCGCGTATCTGTTGCGAGAAGAGCAATGTTGCTAAGTCAGGTAAATGACAATCGAGCTACAAGAAGTCTGC
>OGEP01003440.1_pt1 | contig 11937 bp, 11 predicted proteins | sample 1570721 | NCBI WGS metagenome assembly OGEP01 (sample SAMEA2582131, study PRJEB24529) | metagenome | biome: Human gut stool | place: China | collected 2011 | reverse complement strand
ATAAGCGGGAATCCTCGGCAATTCAATTACCGAGATGAAAGCGCAAACTGTGCATATCTGCACTCATAATAAATACAAATAACAAAACGGTTTTCATTCAATTTAACCCCCTCCTATAAAAAGCTGTATCCAGCATTATAAAAAAGAAAATATGTTCGATATTTTATTGCGAAATTTTTGATATCATGGTATACTATATGCATGAAAGAAAATCTTATACATTACCGCACTTGTGTGTGCAATATTAATTACCATATGGTATGGTCAGTAAAATACCGGCGGAAGATATTAAGTGCGGAGGTCGAGGCATATCTGCAGGAACTGGTGCAGGAGATCGCGGAAGATAAGGGCTTTACGGTCCATCTGTTTGAATGTGGGGAAGGAGACCATGTACACTGTTTTGTGTCAGCCCCTCCGAAATTATCCATAACTGCGATCGTGAAATACCTGAAGGGGATCTCCGGCAGGAAACTTTTCGAACGTTTTCCGGAAATAAGAAACCAGCTTTGGAAAGGGGAGCTGTGGAACCATTCCTATTATGTGGAAACGATCGGATCTGTATCTGAGGAAAATATCCGCCGTTATATGGAACATCAGAGCAAGTCGTATTCATTTAAAGCGGACTGTAAATACCGATCCGTGTTACTGTCTGAGGGGAGGAAGAGGGATGCTGCTGTCACACAGAACATCTGTAAAAATCGGGCCGGAATATTCCAATATCATAGGGCATATGTGTTATGCAGCTTCCAAACTCTGGAATATCTGCAACTATGAACGGCATCATTATAAAGAGCTGGGACTGGAAAAATATCCTGACTGGTATTATCAGAAAAAAACACATAAAGGAAATCTGTGGTATAAACAGCTTCCGTCACAGACAGCGCAGGAGACCTGCAAGCAGCTGGACAAAGCATGGAAATCTTTTTATGTCCTGAAAAAGACCGGAGGGATCAAAGATCCAAATCCGCCCCGTTTTAAACAGGGCAATATCCCGGTTACATACATGCAGATGGGGATCCGGCATGAGAAAGGTTCAGACCAGCTGCGGCTGTCTCTGCCAAAGGATCTGAAAAGCTACATGGAAGAAACATATGGGATCCATGATAAATTTCTATATCTTGAAAATAAGATTTTCAGGAACATGGACCATATAAAGCAGCTGAGGATCTATCCACCGGAAAACGGAAAATGCGACCTTATTGTTATCTATGAGATTGAAGAGCCGGAACAGCTTTCCCAGAATGGACATTATTTATCTATTGATCCTGGACTTCATAATCTGATGACCTGTTATGATTCCGGAAATGGCCGAGCTTTTATTCTGGGAAGAAAGTATCTTTCCCTGGAAAGATATTTTCATAAAGAAATCGCCAGAGTGCAGTCTGTATGGTATGCACAGCAATCGGAAAGAGGGATAAAATATCCAAAAACATCGGAACATATCCAGCGGCTTTACAGGAAAAAGCAGAATGCAGTGAAGGATTACCTTCATAAAGTAACCAGATGGATCGCAGAATACTGCAGAAAAGAAGATATCCGCTGTGTAGTTGTGGGAGACATTCGAAATATCCGTAAAGAAAAAGATATGGGACATAAGACCAACCAGAAGCTTCACAGCCTGCCATATAACAGGCTGTATATCATGCTGGAATATAAACTAAAACGGTATGGGATACAATTGATAAAGCAGGAAGAAAGCTATACCAGCCAGTGCAGCCCGTTATCACCGGAAGTATCAAAAAGATATGCAGAAGCATCAAACCGAAAAGCGCGGGGTATGTATATGACTGACGGAGAAAGATACAATGCAGATGCAGTAGGCGCATTTAATATCCTGCGAAAATATCTTTCCGTATCCGGAAAGCATAAGAAACTGTCCGTAGCCGGACTAAAAAATCCAGAAATAGTAAAAGTAGCTGCATAGCCGAAAGGCAAGCAGTATTGGTGTCATGGACGCACCCTGAAAAAAGACGGTATCCCGCCAGATTTCAGATGCTCTGGTAACTCAGTTACCGAGTAGTTCACAAAATATGGAATTCAGCAGGAAGGAAATAAACATGACAAAAAAATATGATGAAAAAGAAATAAGAGCAGATTACCGCAGACTCACAAAATTACTGATCGAAAAAAAGTTGACGATCACCACGATGGAATCGGCAACATCCGGGCAGATTGCTTCTCTGATCACAGATACAGAAGGCTCATCGGCAGTTTTAAAAGGTGCGTTTGTTACTTACTGCAACGAAGCGAAGATCATGCAGGGCGTTCCGGCAGAAATCATTGACAAATACACCGTTTATTCCACACAGACCGCAGAAGCAATGGCAAAAGCCTGCACAAAAGCCTACCGTGCAGATATCGGCATCGGAGTGACCGGAACCATGGGAAATGTCGATCCGGCAAATCCGGAAGCATCCATTCCTGGACAGGTTTATTTTGCAGTTGAAATGGACGGCAAAGTCAGATCCTATTATGTGGAACTTAAGCCGCAGCCGACAAGACGGGCCTATAAGCTGGCAGTTGCCAAAGAAATTTATGATGCAGTCATGGAGCAGATGGAGGAAAGTCAGCATGAGACAGCAGGAGAATAAAAAAGAAAATTTCCGTGAGAATCCCACAAAATTAACCTGGATTCCGAAGGTTTATAATTATGCAGAAAGAACAGGAAATCTGAAAGCGGAGGCCGTCGGTGTGGTCAGCGGAGAAAAACATTTCCCGGTGTTTGAAGGACGGATGGTCTTTAAACCGCTCACAAAATCAAAGCCGCTCTCTACGCCGTTGTTTGCCTATGCAGAAGTATTCTGGTCCTGGGTGATCGATGCCTATTTTATTCCGGCACCGCAGTATCAGCTTGCCCTTTGCAGAGGATATGAGGCAGAGTGCGGCAAATATTATGATTACGGGACCGTATCTCCGATGATCTACGAAGAAGGAGAGCATCTTTTAAATCTGCTTGAATTTTTCCGGGCGTATCCGGATGACAAAGTTCAGATCGATGATTACTTAAATTACTGTCAGATGTTTTATGATTACACCGAAATTCTGGAAGCAGATTATTTTCAGAAAAACCGGGAGATCGCAAAAAATCTGGCAATGCAGATCCTGATCTCCGTCCTGAAAGGCGATCAGAATTATCATTATGAAAATATTGCATTTGTGTGCAATGAGTCTGGTGAGATTCTTCGGATGGCGCCTATGATCGATCATGAATTTTCAACGTATTTCATGTTTCCTGACAGTATGGGACAGCATATGTACTGGTTCGGAGAACTGGAAAGATCCATAGAGGGGCGTGAGATTCGGGTGGACGAATATGACTGGCTTGTTAATGAGACGGAGCGCCATATGATGGAAAAGAGCGCCACCTGTCTTCATAAGAATCTGGTTTATATCCGGGAACACTATCCGTTAGTTGCAGAAGAATTTCTGAGAAAATTAAGTCGGTTTGAAAATGATCTGATCGAACATAAGGAATGGTTTGCGGTGAAGAAGAGTCCGGGCTATCCAGATCATGCTAACTCAGATGCCTGGATGATAGGAAAAGCCAGATATAAAGACCATGACGAGGTGAAGGCAGCAAACTATGAGGTAAAATATGGTGGACCTGGAAAAAAGATAAAGTTTGACACTTTGAATAGTCTGCTTATCTATGATGTGAGAAAAATAATACAACAGATAAAACAAGTGTTGAACGGGGGAGCGTATATATGTCAGTAGAAGTAGAGATCAAACTGAAAATAGAAGATCCTGAGCAGTTGATAGAGAAGCTGGAAGGGCTTGGGTTTATAAAAGGGGAACAGCTGCTGGAGTCTGATACATATTTTACATCTGAGAACCATGATTTTGTGAAGTTGGGCGAAGCACTGCGGGTTCGGCAGATTCGGAATGTTGACACAGATGAAACGTCTGCAGTCATTACTTATAAGGGAAAGAAGCTGGATGATCGTTCCATGGCAAGGGAAGAACTGGAATTGGAGATCCCAGATGCGGAAGTTGGAAAAACACTTCTTCAGCGGATTGGATTCTATTCGGTGCCGGTTCTGGAAAAAAAGCGTTGGTATTTCAGGAGAAATGAGATGACTGCCTGCGTGGATCAGGTGACAGGACTTGGAGATTACCTGGAACTGGAGATTATGGTAGAGACCGAAGCAGAGCGGGAAGGTGCACTTCAGAGGATTGAGAATGTGCTGGTAAGTCTTGGGTACTCTATGAAAGATACTACCAGACATTCGTATTTATCAATGCTGACAAATCAGACGTGTGCAATGGAGGTGGCGCATGAACATTACATATAATAAGAAAAAGTATATTTATATAGTTATCTGGCTTTTGATTGGAATACTTTCATTTACGGTGCTGGAGAAATATGCATCTGCACCGGGATCGCATCAGACAACCATTGCATCTCTTGATGAGAAAAAAGCGACTGTTCTGGAATTGACAGCTGCTACGACAGCGACTTCGGCATTGATCACGCTGATCCCAGGGGATGTAGGAACTCCTATTGCAGAGAAAGTAGCAGATCTAAGTGGATATCTTTTGATTGTATTGTGTGCGATTTTTTTGGAAAAATATCTGGTGACGATCACCGGATATGCGGCATTTAAGATTTTTATTCCTGTGGCATGCGTACTATTTGCAGTCAATATGGCGGCACAGAATCGAAGTATTGATAAACTTGCGAGACGACTGTTAATATTTGGAATCTGTATTTTTCTGGTAGTTCCCACAAGCGTGAAAGTGTCGGATCTGATTGAGACGACCTATCAGTCTCAGATCGATGCAACACTGGAGGATGCAAAAAGCACCAGAGAAATGCTGGAAAACAGCAGCGACTCCGGACAGGAGCAAAATGAGCAGACGCAGGAGAGCGAGATGGAACAGACATCTGGAGTTACTGGCCTGCTGGACAAAGCAAAGGATGCACTTTCCAGTGCAAAAGATTCTGTGACCACAGCAGTCGGAAATGTGACTATTTCTTCGGAAGAGCTGGTTCAGAAAGTACAGGATTCTTTGAATCATTTTGTGGAAGCAGTGGCAGTGATGCTGATCACATCCTGCGTGATTCCGATTCTTGTATTATTAGTATTTTTCTGGTTGATTAAAGTATTGCTGGACGTAGATATTTCTTCTGGAAAGTCTGGGTCTGGTGAATAACGTAATAAAAGCATAAGAACACTACATTTAGAAAATCTAATCGTTAGTATATGAGGGATGATTGAAATCAGGTATAAAGGAAGAAAAGAATATCCCAAAAACTACCATGATGTTTTCTCAGAATTGAATGACCTGACGATTGAGGCAAAGGACGCATTTTATGAGGAACAGTCTTCTTTCTGAGTCCTTGTCTTATACCATCTGAACCAACCATACATTACTGTGTACCATAAAATAACCGATTACTACTTTGATCAATTCAGTTGCCTGTACAAGGAAGTACACACTTACGATACCAAGTCCTGTGAAGTGTGCCAGTAAAAAGGCAGTTGGAACGACAACGATCCAGGTGAAAACAGAATCAAACAGGAATGTAACCATTGTTTTCCCGCCGGAGCGTAGCGTAAAATAAGATGCATGGCTAAAGGAGCAGAAAGGCATGATAATTGCGGATACTGCGATAAATCTGGTTGCCAGTGCACGGATTTCCTCAGAGGTATTGTAGATCTGAGGGAAAAATCTGCCCATAAAAAGCATACATACAGCTACAATGACACAGCAAAAAACACTGAACACAATCATTTTGTTATCTGCATCCTTTGCTTTTTCTAGTTTACCGGCACCCAGATACTGTCCCACCACAATGCTGATGCAGGCACCAAGCTGGATATAAATGATGTTGAACAGATTGGTGATGGTCGTAGCAATGTTAAGTCCGGCAACTACTTCCAGGCCACGGATCGAATAACACTGTATTACGGCGGTCATTCCCGCAGCCCACAGAACTTCATTCATCATAAGAGGCAATCCTTTGATGATGATTGCTTTTAATTCATCTGTGGGAATACCAAAACCGGTATATGCTCCTTTGAGATACCGGTTTTTCTCTCTGTGACTGTGTGCCCAGATGATAATCATAAGGGCTTCTATGTAACGGGCAATAACCGTTGCCAGAGCAGCACCCTGTACACCAAGTTCCGGGAATGGTCCAATACCGAAGATCAGGAGATAGTCCAATATAGCATTACTTCCAACGGCGACAAAACTTGCGATCATAGGAAGCAGGGTCTGACCAGTTTCCTTGATATTGGTCGCATAAGACTGATTTACAGCAAAGGGGATCAGTCCGGCCATCATAATGATCAGATACTGTAATCCATACTGCAATGCTGCACCTGTCGCACCACTTCCGGAAGTATCCGTGAGATAAAGAGAAATCAGGCTTTCTCCATTTGTTACAAACAGCAGAATGGTAAGTGCTGTAACCGCCAAAGCTGCATACAGCTTAAAACGGAAAGAATACATATGCCCTTTATGATTTCCTTTTCCGAAATACTGGGCACCGAAAATGCTGGCTGCTGATACAGCTCCGAATACTGCCAGATTATATACAAATATCAGCTGATTGACAATGGCAACTCCGGACATCTGCTCTGTACCAAGCTGTCCAACCATAATATTGTCAAGAAAACTAACCAGGTTTGTAACTGCATTTTGTATGATCATGGGCAATGCCAGTGCAATGTATCTTTTATAAAAATTTCTATCTCCAATATATTTTCTGTGAAACTTTTCTAACATAAATCCCTCTCTTTATCGAATCCCCATTTTAATACCTGTTCAGCATAACATATTTCCGTGGGATTTTATATCTTCTTTTTCACTAATTTATATCGTATGGTCTACCGACTCAAGTGGGTTTCTTCAAATGTAAGAGTGAATGGATTTGGCATAGTAAGAAACATCAACTTCATTGATTGAGGTTTTACAGCTTTTTGTGCATTCTTCCATTGCAACCTCGGAAAAAAGTAAGTATACTTTAGCTGATTATTGACAGAATTAAAAGAGGATTTTGCATGGATACACTTGCAATGCTGGAAGAACTGCTGGAGCAGGATCAGTTTGAACTATTAATACCGAAAGATGGTATGTCAGGGGAACTACGTCTGGTTTATCTGATGAATGACGCGGTTGAGAGCTTTCTGGTATTCAAAAACGCACGAATGACAGGAGCTTATCTGGAAGATTATGAGGGTGAGCTTACATATTCTATCAGTAAGGATGGGTGTGGGTATGCGCTGGTAGTCTGGCAGGGAGAACATGCCGTCACTATTTTGTTTGAAATGCTGGAACTGGAAGTACACTTGTATGATTATGGCGAGATTGCCCATTTCTGGGTCCTAAAGTATGAATATTTACGGCAGCTGGAATATCGGATTGCGATCCTCAGAGATAAATATGAATATCTCGGACCAGAATATTGCACACCGGAGGAACAGAAGCTGGCACATCTGGCATATTTTCCACCGCTGAATTACTGCTGTTACCCGGCGGTTCTGGAAAAATATATTGTTCCCATCGAAGATCCATGGAATCCATCAGAACAGGCGCTGAATGTGATGGAAGAACTGGCGGAAAAAGCTGGAAACAGGAAACTTGGGCGAATGCTTTTGTTATATAGAAGATTTCCGTATCCGTTTCTGGCAAAGCGAATCGCAACTATGCTTCACAGAACAAGTTGTATGAATGTAGTGGATCTGCTTGATCGGTGTCTTCGGGAAACTGTAAAAAAATATCCGCGACGTTCTTTTGGAAAGAAGGCAGACAAAGAATTTGGACGATTACTGTCACTGGCAGAAAAGAAAAAAGAAGAATTGGAAAAGCAGGGAATCCGGGCAGATGTACTGCGGGAAGAGCCGTTTACTACAGCCCAGGACAACCTTGCAGTTCATGTATATCTGATGATCTGGGAGACAAAAGGAAGAGACTGTCAGGTGCGGATTGAGACTATAGAACAAGGAAAAGAAGGAAGTACATGGTAAAGATAGATCTGATCACAGGATTTCTGGGGTCTGGAAAAACAACTTTTATTAAAAAATATGCAAAATACCTGATGGCGCATGGCATGAACATTGGAATTCTGGAAAATGATTTTGGCGCGGTCAATGTGGATATGATGCTGCTGAAGGATCTGGAAGGAGATCAGTGCGAACTGGAGATGGTGGCAGGCGGATGTGATGCAGACTGCCATCGAAGAAGGTTTAAAACCAAGCTGATTGCCATGGGTATGTGTGGCTATGACCGGGTGATTGTGGAGCCATCAGGAATCTTTGATGTAGATGAATTTTTTGATGTGCTCAGAGAAGAACCGCTGGATCAGTGGTATGAGATCGGCAGCGTGATCACGATCATGAATGCAAAGCTTGAGGACACTTTATCGGAGGAAGCAGAATATCTGCTGGCATCGGAGGCGGCCAATGCGGGATGCGTCGTGCTCAGCAGAAGTCAGGATGCATCCCCGGAGGAGATCGCAAAGACCAGAGCACATCTGAACTGTGCTTTACAGGCAGTGTATTGCTCCAGACAGTTTGGAGATGAAATCATAGAGAAGAACTGGGAGGATTTTACGGAACAGGATCTGGAACGAATCCAGAACAGTGGATATCATGTGGAAGACTATACAAAACTGCATTTTCCGGAAAAGGAAAGATTCCAGTCGGTCTGCGTGATGAATCAGGAGATGACAAGGCAGGAACTGGAGAAAAAGGTACAGCAATTATTTGCAGAAGCTTCCTATGGAAATGTTTTTCGCGTGAAAGGATTTCTTGAATTGCCGGACGGTAATTGGATGGAACTGAATGCGACCAGACATGAGATGACATTTACAACTTGCACAGAAGGACAAAAAGTGGTAATTGTAATCGGGGAGAAATTGAACCAACCGATGATAGAAGAAGTTTTAGGAGGCACACAAATCTAATGGCATTGATATTGATGGAGCAGATTATTGTGTTGTTTTTGATGATGGGATGCGGACTTGCAGTTGTGAAGCTGGGAATGCTGAAAGTAGAGGATAGTAAGGCATTGTCGGTCATAACCTTATATCTGTTGTTGCCGAGTGTGGTGATCCATTCCTTTGATATTGAGTATACACCGGAGGTTATGTCTGGATTTTTGCTTGCATTGGCAGCGGCATTGGCTTTTCATGTCCTACTGTTTGTTATTTGTGCAGTATTGAGCTTGATTTTTCATCTGGGTGCCGTAGAGAAGTGTTCACTGATTTATACTAATGCAGGAAATATTATCATGCCTTTGGTAGCAGCACTTCTTGGTGAAGAATGGCAGATCTACGCAACAGCATTTCTGGCAGTACAGATGATGATTCTGTTCAGCCATGGGCAGTCTGTAATGGAAGGAAAGCCGGGCATCAATTGGAAGAAGATCGTGACAAATCCGAATATGATTGCGGTTGTTGCAGGGCTTGTATTGTTTTTGACACCACTTCAGCTGCCGGATGTAATGGCAGATACGGTGACATCCATGGCAAGGGCTGTAGGACCGGTCAGTATGATCATGTTGGGAATGACACTGGCGGATATTGAATGGAAGAAACTGTTCACCGGGAAACGAGTTTATGGTATAGTTTTGGCGCGGATGGCGCTGCTGCCACTGGTGGCAGTATTCTTTTTGCGAATATGGGGAACGCTGTCTTCGGTTCCTGACAGTCGCTCGATCTTGCTGGTGACATTACTTGCGGCAATTACCCCAACTGCAGCTACGATCACGCAGATGGCACAGCTTTATGATCAGGATGCAGCATATGCCAGTGCGATCAATGTGATGACTACCGTGGTATGCGTAGTAACGATGCCGTTGATGGTTATGTTATATATGATGTAAGAAAAGAGGCGGAATGGACAAAATAGTGAAATATTATATGGCACCACTGGAATCAGTGACTACCTGGATCTATCGGCAGGCACATGCGAAGATATATGGAAGGCTTGACAAATATTTTATCCCTTTTCTGGAGCCTCATGAGAAACGTGATTTCAAGACCAGAGAATTGCAGGAAATCCTGCCGGAACACAATGAGAACATCTATGCAGTGCCTCAGATCCTGACGAACAGATCTGAGGGATTTATAAAGCTTGCAAAGGCACTGAAAGAATGGGGATATGAAGAAATAAATCTGAATCTTGGCTGTCCGTCTAAAACGGTGGTGACAAAAGGAAAAGGATCCGGATTTTTGGCAAAGCCGGAGGAACTGAAGCTATTTTTGACGGAAATATTTGATGCATTGTCGGGAGAAGTAAAGATTTCTGTTAAGACCAGAATTGGAAAAGAGGATCCAGAAGAATTTCCAGCACTATTGGAGTTGTTTAACAAGTATCCGATGGAAGAACTGATCATTCATCCGCGGGTACAGAAGGATGGGTATGGAAATGTGCCGAGGCTTGAGATTTATGAGCTGGCAGAAAATCTCATAAAAATGAAGGGGCATACTCCAAATGGCGATATTAAAATTGAAATAGTAGGTTTGAGACCTGGTGAAAAATTATATGAAGAATTGCTGATGGACGAAGAAGGCCTTAGCAAAACTGAAAATCAGATGATTTTTATAGGTCAACCTATTGATTTTGATGAAGAACTGTTTACCCATCAATTGGAAGAACTGGATGAGCTGTCTCGGATGGACAGCCCGAAGATCAAGGAAAAAGTGATGGAAGTGGTTCCAACTTATCATATGAAAGGGTAGCAGAAAGCTATGAACTATGTAATCACACAGGTGGCAAAGCCTCAGAAGAATACGTTGCCGCAGATGCAGCAAAAATCTGTACAAAATGTGGATTCTGCCATGAATGTATATTTGGAGAATGCACTGGTATCACTGGCATCTGCAAAGCAGACCACACCTGATGCAGTGTGTATTCTGAACTGTAATTTTGAGGTTCCGGAGAGATATCAGAAGACGGCGGAAGTTGCAGGTGTTGAGATCCATCAGGTTCCTTATGGCAAATATAAGAGCAATGAGGATTTTCCATGGGCGATCACTCAGTATAAATTTGATTCCATGGAACATGCCATTGGTCTGATGCAGGAAGAGGACTGCCTGATGATGCTGGATACAGATACAGTCTGTGTGCAAAACCTCGATGAAATCTTTGAAGAGGCGAAGACAGGACTGATCCTGTATGCAACTCATCACGGATATGAGCAGAAGATCCGTCAACAGATGCTTCAAAATTATCAGAAGATGTATGGGATAGAGCGGAAGAATCTGGTTCATTATGGGGGCGAGTTCCTGGCAGGCAGCAAAGCGGTGATGAAAGAACTTCTGGATGACTGCAGCAAGGTCATTATAAAAGCGCGCGAGACGGAAGGAATTCATCCATGGGCGGATGAAGAAGCATTTTCCATTGCGATAGCAGAGTTCTGGGATAAGAAGATCTATCCAGCCAATGCGTATATTTACCGGTTCTGGACCAATCAGTTTTATCTGGTGACGACCAATTATTATTATGATCCTCTTCGAATCTGGCATCTTCCGGCAGAAAAGAACTATGGAATGGTGCTTTTGTATGAGTATTTTGAAAAGAATCATCGCTTCCCTTCTATGGAGCAGATGGCAAAGATGGTGGGAATGCCGGGAACAAAACATAAAAAGTGGAATCTTTATCGGTTAAAGATGAGAATTAGAAATAAACTGAGTCATTAAGAAAAGAGGCGTAACTATGGCACATATTTATCTTGCTTCTCCGCACATGAGCGAAGAAGGATATGAGCAGCAGTATGTGAAAGAAGCATTTGATACCAACTGGATTGCACCACTTGGCAAGAATGTCAATGAATTCGAGAAAGAACTGGCAGCATATGTAGGAGCGAAGGATGCAGCGGCATTATCCGCAGGTTCTGCAGCCCTGCATCTGGCACTGAAAGCAGCTGGAGTGAAAGCTGGCGATATTGTGTTCTGTCAGGATCTGACTTTCTCTGCAACTG
>OGEP01003437.1_pt1 | contig 11946 bp, 7 predicted proteins | sample 1570721 | NCBI WGS metagenome assembly OGEP01 (sample SAMEA2582131, study PRJEB24529) | metagenome | biome: Human gut stool | place: China | collected 2011 | reverse complement strand
CGCCTGGTTCTCACTGGTGCGTAAATCTCGCCCGGGCATTCTGGTTTTCTGCGCTATTTTGACATCGCTGATCGGGACTTTTTTATTGGTGACACACGGTAATCCGACGTCATTATCGATCTCTCCGGCCGCGTTATTCTGGGGCATTGCCTCGGCATTTGCTGCTGCATTCTATACCACCTATCCCTCAACGCTGATTGCCCGCTATGGCACGTTACCGGTCGTCGGCTGGAGTATGCTGATCGGTGGTCTGATCCTGCTGCCCTTCTATGCCGGGCAAGGAACAAACTTCGTGGTTAATGGCAGCCTGATTCTGGCGTTTTTCTATCTGGTGGTAATCGGAACTTCGCTAACCTTTAGTCTATATCTGAAAGGCGCACAGCTCATTGGCGGGCCAAAAGCCAGCATTCTGAGCTGTGCAGAACCATTAAGTAGCGCGCTGCTCTCTTTGCTGTTGCTGGGGATCACGTTCACATTGCCGGACTGGCTGGGAACGCTGCTGATTCTGTCATCGGTGATTTTGATTTCAATGGATTCTCGTCGCCGCGCCAGAAAAATAAATCGTCCGGCGCGGCATGAGTGAGAATTACCAGCCAGGCACCGCGCCACCGTTAAAGATGGTTTCTGCCGCTTTAGCGACTTCGGGCGATTGATAAGATTGCAGAAATTCCTTCACGTTTTCTGCATTCTTATTATCTTCCCGTGCCACCAGAATATTCACATACGGCGAATTCTTATCTTCAATAAATACGCTGTCGTGCACCGGAGAAAGCCCGGTCTGCTGAATGTAAGTGGTGCTGATAATCGCCACATCAACTTTGGGATCATCCAGTACGCGCGGGAGCTGTGCCCCCTCGAGTTCCATAATCTGCAAATGACGAGGATTCTCGGTTATATCCAGCGCGGTAGGTAGTAACCCTTTTCCCTCTTTCAGAGTAATTAGCTTCTCTTTTTGCAACAGTAAAAGCGCGCGACCAAGGTTGGTCGGGTCGTTGGGGATCGCCACTGTCGCGCCTTCTTTTATTTGCGCCACGGTTTTGATTTTTTTGGAATAACCCGCCATGGGGAAGACAAACGTATTTCCCACCGCTACCAGTTTATAACCATGCGCCTGATTATCTTGTTCAAGAAAGGGGCGATGCTGGAAGACGTTCGCATCAAGCTCGCCATGATTTGTCGCATCGTTCGGTAGCAACGAACCGCTAAATCCTACCAGTTCAACATCGAGGCCATACTTCTCTTTTGCCACCTTTTTAGCGACTTCCGCGACATCTTGTTCTGCGCCATTAATAACGCCCACTTTAATGTGCTTTTCATCGCTGTTGCTCTGGTCGCAACCTGCCAGCAGAATTCCTGCCAGCAATAATGAGGCCCCCACCCGTAGATGATGTGTTGTCAGTTTCACTTTTTTATCCTTTTTTTAATCGTTAACTGACTATAATGGCAAGATCACTACGATTTAAAAAACGAAAAGCTATCGAATAGAAGAAAAAGGTATATAAAACTGGCACTTCTTACTGACCACGCAAACACCTTTCGTACAGCATGATGAGAGCGGCAAAAGCAAACTACACTTATGCTTCATTCGATGCACATTTGCAGAAGGTTGCAGCTATGAAGCCAACGATGCTACTCATGATTACCGTATTCCTGACTTTTTCAGCCATTTCTCAGGCCGAATCGCCATTCAGTTCTCTACAGTCGGCAAAAGAAAAGACCACGGTATTGCAAGATTTACGTAAAATTTGCACGCCACAGGCGTCATTATCAGACGAAGCGTGGGAAAAATTAATGTTGTCTGATGAGAATAACAAACAACATATCCGCGAAGCTATTGTGGCGATGGAGCGTAATAATCAGAATAACTACTGGGAAGCGCTGGGTAAGGTGGAATGCCCGGATATGTGAATTTCGCACACCTCCGCGCTCAGGCCAGCAGCCGCTGACGTACGCTCGCACATCAGTAAATCACCTGCTTTTTCAAATTCCAATCAAAATTGCACCCGTTCATCAGGATTGTGGAGGAATTTCCCTCTACATTGTTTTCATTTCATCACATAGAAAATCTTATCTCATTGAAACAATACTTGTTTTTAATGAAGAAAAGGAAGCCCAACGGATGGGCATAAAAATGAGCGAATTTTGATATCACCACCCTCTAAAAAATGGTGAAGTCTGCACAAAGAATGTTCGAAAGGAGAGAGTAGAGATGGAAAGCGCAAATCTGGATTTAGAAGAAAATAAAGAAATTGCCAGTAAGTTCGAACGTGCACTAGGTATGGGAGCAACACTTGCAGAGCTGCATGGCATTACTCCGGATACACTTGAAGGCGTTTATGCTTACGCTTATAACTTTTATGAAAAAGGAAGACTTGACGAAGCTGAACTCTTTTTTAAATTTCTCTGTATTTATGATTTCCAAAATTATAACTATTTAAAAGGATATGCCGCCGTCTGTCAGTTGAAGAAAGATTATCAAAAGGCATTCGACATGTATCATATCTGTTTAATGCTATCTCCCGATAACGATTTCTCTTTGGTTTATTACATGGGCCAGTGCCAGATGGGCTTAAAAAACACTAAAATGGCCACGGAGTTATTTAATACAGTCGTAACCTACAGCCAAAATGAAAAAATTAAAGAGATGGCTACTGCTTATCTTGAACTCTTGACAGCCAATACCGAAGAGGAAGTTCAAACAGAGTGAGTCGGCAAAATGAACATAAACGGAAAAAACTCTTCTTTTACGCCTGAAGAGTTAACCAGGAAATATCATGAGAAAGCCCCGGTTGATTTAAAAATAACCATAGCGATAAAATAAATGAGAAGAATAACAATAAACACATTGCTTACTTTCCCGTTGATGCCATTTTAGATGGGAATAAACATCTGCCATGAGTTAAATAAAAAAGAATTAATTACACCCGATGATAGCTTAAAAAGGAGGTGAATTATGTCGGCACCGATTACGGGACAAACGATCACGTTTGAACAAATCAGCGAAACATTGCGCACACAGTATAGCGATGCGGAAAAAAGACTGCAGGACAGCAGCAAAACGCAAGTTGATCCCATGCGGCTTAATAAAAACCCGAAATCCCTTGATAATGATATTCGCGCTCGTCTTGAAAACAAACCGATGCTTGCTCCGCCTGAAATGCAGGTTTTAGATTCAGACAACGCCACTACAGCAAAGACGAACGATGCCCGCCTGACGATGATTTTGGGTAATCTAACAGGCATTGCCGATCAGGATATTACAACACGATTGCATAATAACCTTGACAGCACCCTGCTTCGACACGAAATGGCACATAATAAGTTTCGTGAATTAAGTGACGCTTACTCCTCGTCATTAGATTCCGCGCAAAAAGCCGACGACATCATGCATCAGGCCAATAATAATTACAATGCGGTCGATAAAAAGGTGCAATCGCTGGAGAAAAAAGTCAATGCATTGAATCAAGAGCTGTCGCAACTGCAACCTGGCGATCCGCAATATAATAAAGTGCTGACGCAAAAAAATGCGGCTGAGAAAACACTCACGCTATCATTACAAAAAAAATCGTTAGCTGAGAAATCGTTAAATACAGCCATTATGGATGCTGATGCTGCGATCGGCCAAAGTATGGAAATTTTTGACGAAATTCAACAGCAAGAACAGATTAATAACTTTACCACCAATATTTGCCTGACCCAGGAAAACCAGAAAAACAGAAACGCGACAGCCACATTTATCCTTTTGATTACCTCAGTAATGGAAGTTATTGGTGATACCAATTGCGAATCTATTAAAAATCAGTCTGAGGTAATGAAAGAGATTAACCATGTCAGGGAAAATAAACCCAATGAAACAGCGCGTAAATATACTAAATGGACAAAAGTTGTAAAAATCGTTAATGAGTGTGTAACTGTAGCTACCATTGCCATGAGCGCAATCTTAATTGTTGTTGGTCTTCTTGCTGCAGTTCCAAGTGGTGGTTCAAGTATTGCGGGTGCATTGGCACTTATTGGAGGAATAGCGGGCGCAGTAGTATTAGGTGTAGATATCACTTGTCAAATCGCTCTGGGCACCACGGCTACCGGCTGGATTTTAGGGAAAGTTGTAGAAGGTCTTTCGGCTGCTATTAAAACAGTTGATCCCACTCTGCTCGCAATCACCGCGCTTCTGGACGTTATTGGTGTCGATCAAGATACGATTGAACTGGTTAAAAGTATTTACGCAAGTGCAGCCGCTTCTATTGTCATGGCGACAGTAATGATTGGTGCAGCTGTAATATGTTCTGTAGCAATAGGGGCCGTTGTTTCTGCATTATCAAAAACAGCCGCAGAAGAAGTCACCAAAGAAATAACAAGCACTATAAAATCAACCATTGAATCTATTATTAAATCCGTTTCAAAAAATATTATAAAGGTATTAAACAGAGTATGCAGCATGATACAAACATCAGTCGTAGTTTTGAAGTTGATTGCCAAGATAAGTAATGCTCTGGAGAAAATAGGCTTAGCTATCTGTGAAACAGCAACATCGATAATGAATTATTGTGTTGCTGAAAACTCTGCCGACATGGCAATTTTACAACAGGACATGAGTAATCTATCAAAAACGCGTGAACAAATGCTTTCAGTATTGCAAAGGGTGGATAAAACCGTCGAACAAGAGGTAAGTCAGATGGTAAGAGTATTACAACACCGAACTGAAACCTTAAAATTTGCTTCCCATTCTATCGTATAAGAGGGTTCTAACATGGCCACCTATGAAATTAAAAATGCGACCAGCACACATAATATTAACAATCTCGATAAAACAATCTTTGATAGAGATTATAGTAAAGAAAACAACATACCAAATGATAATAAAATTGTGCAATACTATAACCTTAAAGATATTAAGCATGACATAAGCTCTCAGTTTATAATATTAAAAAATACAGACAGAGAAGTCTGTCCGGAACTAAGAGTAAAACTATTGGATAATCTTAATTATTCAAGGAATACGCTAGATAATTTGAGGGGTGACCTTAACAAACCTACAATTACATCCAGTCAATCAAGCAGTTCTACAGAGCAGACCACTATTAAAATATCTAAATTTAATATCCTTGATATGCTAGATAATTTGACCATGCGACAACAAGCTGTTATGGAGGAATTTTTAAGGGTATTCACATCAATGTATAAAGCCTCAGCTATGTCTGAGGCTATTATGAGCAATGTTTTTGAACAACTTGTCCAGTATCAGAGAAAAGAAACCGAACGCGCCACAGCAGCAAGTTCGATAGGTGTTATTATCGGGTCAGGAGTTGGCGCAGTCGGGGCCTCGGCATCTGCCGTAGCAAATTACAGAAGCCATCCCAAAAAGATGGTAACCCTTACACCTGACCAAGAGCATACTATCGAAAGAACTGATGATAATGCACAGCGCGCGTCAAAAAGGGAAGTTATAGAGCAACAAGCTTCTCTCAAACAAATAGATGAAAAAATAAAAAATACAACGAAAGATACGAATCTTAATGAAAAAGAAAAAGAAGAGGCGCTGAAATCATATGATAAAGAAAAAGAAGCTACTCTAGAAAAGATTAGAGATACAAACGAGAAAATTAGCACAAAACATAACAATAGGTATAATAAATATTTTACTATAGGTAAAGCAGATGTACTTTCACAGCTTAGCAATGAATCAATTCGAGCAACATCTAGATATCTAGAAAGCACTACTCATGCAGAAAAAGACATTGTTGAACAGGCTAAAAATGTTATGCATTCAGTTATGAGTAGCTATCTGGATCAAATTAGTCGTGATGTTCAAGGAAGAGATCAGGCACTTAATTTATTACAACAAATAATACAAACCATTATTGATACTGATAGCGCTATCGTTCAAGGCATTCGCCCATAAATAATTGCAATAATAGTTAATTATATTTAAGGAGGAATGACTCATGATTAATAAAGATAATAATTTAAATATAGATATTCTACGTCAGCAGAATGCAAACATTCCTCTCAAAGAGGCATCCTCGCAAAGTGAGGAGCCTCATCAACTGGGAAACAGCGAAAGCGAGGGTAATTTTCATAACAGCGCCAGTAAGGATAATAATATTGGCGCTATGCTCAAGAAAGATGTTGAGAAACTATCAACTTTAGTCAGTGAATGTAGCCCGCGAAATGAAGACTGGAAATGCCAGCACGACATACAACTTAACTTCGTTAAAAACATGCTCAGAAATTTTCCAACTGAGAACCTGTCAGAGAAAGGATCCGCGCTCTTACACGAAAGTTATTTGCTGATAAAAAACGTTCTGCAGCTTACAGAAAATGTTAATACTATTGACGGAAAGTTAAAGGATCCCGCTAAAATATTGACCCTGCATAACTCTGTGAGAAAAACCCTGGCTAACGTTGCTGACAACACAACCGGGTCAATTGCAATGGCAACGACCAAAGGAACCTTAACTCACGCTATCGCTTCTTTAGAGAGTTCTGCACCTGAAGTGAGAAGTTCAGAAACCAGCAGTACTTTAACTGCCAGTAGTTCAAGCGAATTTAAAAGTGATAAATATATATGCAGTGATATTGCTGATTTGATGAGTGTGCTCGGTAGCGACTACCTCGAAATCTATGCAAATAGCGTTGAGATAATGAGCGCATACTGGCAGGACTTCAGTGAACATATCCAAAGCAATATGGGAAAGTGGACTCACTCTAATAAAAAAGGCGATGCGATAGTTTTTGATGTCAATGCATTTCAAAAGGCCTTGATGCATTTTTATTATATCGATAAATATCCTAATGGTGATTTCCACTATCATTACAATCCAGACTATGTTTTATACCCTCCGGCACCAGCTGACAAAATTGGTGTTCCACTGGAAGAAGCAGAAAAATGGTGCGCCGCTTTAGATCTTCCGGTAATTCCACCCGATCCCAAACACCGCACACCTTCTCCGATTGTCGAAGTTGAACCGCAAGGTAGCGGTCTGTATGTTATTATTCCCAACCCTCAGATTATTGACAGTATGAGTCAGTCTTCAGACTCAATGGTACACAGGGACGATAAAGGGAAGGAAAAAAATATATCTAAAGAATTCACCGGCTACGAAATAAGCACGGCTGAATACCAGGCATGGCTGGCGGGTTATAACGGCCAGGCAGAAAACATGAAAACCGACGTGCAGGTTATCACGACTAAATACAGTACAGCCAACTCCACCTACGATACGATTATCAAATTATTATCGTCAACCATTACTGCATTGTTTGATTCAGCGAAGGATTATTTACGTTTCTGATTAAGTAACACCCACAATTATCATCCACTATCTGGTCCCGAAAAATGGGACCAGCGCTTTATATTATTAAGCATCACCTTTCATTCATTTCCTCATCACAATCTTACAAAATGAGCGTTTTTTGATAGAGCAATTCTGCCAATACTTTATTTTATATTGATCAAATTAATACTATGAATAGAGAAAACGGAAGGAGCGTTCTATGCAACTGCAACATGGAAAAAATACTACACAACAATATATATTTGGCGACTTTGTATTAAAAAACAATGGAATATTATTATTCAAAAACAAAGAATATCATATTCCACCGAAAGAACTTGGCGTTATCATTCTATTACTTAATGCTGACGGTGAAATTGTTAGCAAAGAAGAGATTATCGATAAGGTCTGGAGCGCGAGTGTTGCCAGTGATGAATCTCTAACACGATGTATTTATGCATTGCGCAAACTTTTGCATGAGAATAAACAGTGTAAGTATATCGAAACGGTCTATGGTCGTGGATACCGTTTTACTGTACCTATTGTGATTGTGACCGATAATGAACCGGTAAAGTCGACCACCACTCTTGCCGTTTTTCCCTTTCGTACCGAAGGTTCGATCAATGTTCTAAAACTCCATTACGAACTTGTCCAGGGCCTTTCAAAATATGCTTTTTGTGGTTTAGATATTTTACCCGCTTCGGTAACAAATGAGGCCAGTGATTTCTCCACTATCCATCAGTTTATCAATAAAACAGGTCCAGAATATTATATTATGGGTCAGGTCGTTCACTATGGTAAAAACTGGCGTTTATTTATTGAGTTAATTCATGCCAGAACACATAAATTGATTGATCATCAAAGCATTGATTTCAATCCCGATAATCCTCTTTCCGTATTATTATCACAAGTAATTAATATTCTTATTGAAAAAATACCCAACATTAATTTTAAATCTATTAATACACAACAAATGCCATCTCTGGATTCTGCTGTTATGTATATGAATGGCAGAATGGAAATGTACCGTTATACACCAGAGAGTTTGAAACGAGCATTAGTAATATTTAGAGATTGTGTAAGTACGCAACCGCAAAATACCTTGCCCTACTGTTGCCTGGCGGAATGCCATATATCATTAGCCCTCCTTGGACTCAGTGAACAAAAACAAGCAATAACTACGGCAGTAACCTCCATTGAAAAGGCTCTTGAAATTAACCCTTCAAATTCTCAGGCATTGGGTTTACTGGGTTTAATCAGTGGGCTAAAAGATGAACATTCAGTGTCTAATGTGCTATTTAAGCAAGCACATTTACTCAAACCTAATTCGCCAGACGTTTATTATTATCAGTCTCTGCTATGTTTTTTGAACGGTGACCTTGCAAGAGCATTTAATCTAATAGAAAAAAGCATTGCTCTTGAACCCAATAAAATGGGTATAAGCATTCTTAAATTAATTATACTTTATTACACATCCCCCCTCGATAACGCGATATCTTTTGCATTAAATCTTAACAGTCAAAACACCTGTAACAATCCAATTATTACCTCTATTCTGGCTATGTTCATGGCACTGAAAGGACATAATGATAAAGCCAAAAGTTTATTGCTTAAACTTGAGCCTGAACATGGTCTTGATTACACCTGTGTTAACTCGCTTTATACGAAGTTTCTGATCTATGGCGCATCTATAAAAAATGACATTATGAAGTTACTGGCAAATATTAGCACCAACAAAATCAATGGTGTTATTTTGCCGTTAATTTACACTGTGTATGGTAAAAAAGAATATGAAAAGCGCTGGCAACAATTAATTAAAGAGAATGATTTATGGTCAAATGTTTTGCTTCATGACCCCCGTTTGCTCAGTGTGAAAAACGAATTTAATACTATTGGTGTGATGCGTACTTCTGCGTAATAACGAATATAAATTGCCCTGCTGAAGCAGGGCAATCTAGTGATTACTTCGTTAATAATACTCTACGCACAAGCCAGAAGACTTTCCTGTCCCAAGCTCTGATATACCAGTTTCAGGATTAAATTTCTCGTGTACTCCCATGAGCTGAGTACTTGTCCAATAATCCGTACTGCTAAAAGCGTTCCCATACGTTTTTAAATTACCATATTCGCCCCACAACGTACCTACTTTTCGCGGTACTACCCCACCGCTTGGCCGCTGCGCTAATTCTAAAGATGACGGCATTTGACCATAGCTACATGAAGTATTTATGATATCCCAGGTATTACTACTGCTAGCACCTAAACTAGTAAACCATTTTTTAATCTTGAATTTAAATACAACATCATTCCCTTTACCATTCTTGGGTTTCCCAGTAATAGTAACTTCACTTCTTATCAGCACAGATAATGTTACTTCTCCATTACTATCAACATTAATTCCATAAATCCCAGCCGTCCAATTATAATCCGTATTTTTCATATTATGGGTTAGTAACAGCGTGAATTTTGCACCATCAAACCCTGTTTCTGGAAAACCATCTGTCGCCCTGAATTTTACACCATTAACACTCAGCGACTCGACTTCCACAAAAGGAAGGATGTTATAGGATGGTTGCCCGTATATACGCCAACCTTTAATCTCCATAAATGAAGTTAAATTTTCTCCTTCTTGGTAGGCCATATATGTACGTTCATATATGCCATCACCCACATATCTCCATTTTTCCCCTTCTTTCTTTTCTACATTTTGTAAGTACACTGCATCATCCAGCAAATCCAGACCGTTATCCACCGGATTTCCAAAATCATCAACTAATAAAGCACTGACAGGTAAATCCGCCCCTTCCACTACTAAAACTTCTCGTATACGAAGCTGTGAACCAAGCGGACTCACTTCACCTGGTTTGATAGTATAATTGTTTGAATAATTGGCATCGCTCCAACCAGCCATCTTCAGTTGCGCATTCAAATTCGCTTCCGCAAAATGTGCCATATACTGTCTTTGATATTGCCCATTGCCGTTGTAAACCCAATTATTGCCCTGGATAGGATCCGCATTCCTGACTTGTACGTTTTCCTCATTAAGCTGAACAACACCATCAGTAATAAAGTTACCCTGGGCATCTTTAAGAACAACGGTCACCGTTATGCTATCCCCAGCGATATATATCGTTTTGTCCGCGACAATCGTTGATTGAGTTTTTGCCGCTGCACCTGGTTGTATTCCATATAATGAGGACTTAATCTCCGCTGCCCATGTTTTTAATTTCAGACTGGCAACCAGATTTTCCTCGGCACCCCATGCTGTCCAGACAATGGTATATTCACCATTATTCTGCTCGACCCACTGCATAGAATCGGGAGTTGCGCCGCCTACCGCGAAACTATCAATATAAGACTCGATGACTTCTGATGTCAGCCCGAAAGCAGGGTTACCAAACTCATCCCGTAACGTTACTGTGACGGTTAATGGCTCCCCGGCGATATATGCCGATTTATCTGTCCTGATAGCAGAATTTGCCTGCACCGGAGCACCGCTGTGGATGGAATAACTCTCTGATTGTTTACTGCTGCCCCACTCAGACAACTTCAGCGTCGCGTGGTGAGAGTCTCCCGCCATTTGCGCCGACCATGTAGCAGTATAAACACCGGCGTTTTCAGACCATCCTCCTGAACGTACGGCTCCTTCCACTATTACGTTATCACCAGACAGTAAGGACTCGCCCCCTTCAACCAGGTTACCGTGCGCGTCTTTCAGCGTCACGGCGACGGTTATGGTCTCGCCAGCGGTGTATGCGTTTTTATCCGTGGCGATAGTTGATGTGGCTTGCGCCGGAGAACCGGACTGTATGTCATAGCGATCTGACGTTACGCCATCACTCCACGACTGCAATTGCAGGTTGGCGTGCTGATTGGTACTGGCAATCGTCGCCATTCGGGTTGTGGTATACACGCCACCTGATTCAACCCAGCTTCCCGTTTCTGACGGGTCGGTGCCAGCCACCGTCAGCACACCATTAGCGGCTAACTGTGAAGCTGCACCGGTTACCAGATTATCGAACGCATCCCGGAGCGTTACCGTGATGGTGATTGTCTCTCCAACCGTATAGTTCGACTTATTTGTTTCAACGGTTGAAGTGAGCTGCGATGCATCACCCGGTACAAAGGTGACGTTCTGGCTCTGGCTGCTGTTGTTGATGCTGGCGGTGACCACACTGGTTCCGGCGGTCTGGCTGGTGACAGAGATTTCCACCGTGCCATCCGGCTGAGTGGTCACCGTCGGGGCAGTCGTTGCGCCGTTGCCTGCCATCACGCTGACCGTCTGCCCGGCAAGCGCATTACCGTTAGCATCAGTGACCTTCACCTGCAGCGTATTCGCCGTCGCGCCGTCAGCCACTGAGCCGTCCTTAATGACCACCAGATCCGCGATCTGCGCCGTTCTGACATCGGCGATAAACGTCACATCCCGGCTCTGGCTGCTGCTGTTGATGCTGGCGGTGACCACACTGATTCCTGCCGTCTGGCTGGTGACACTGATCTCCACCGTCCCGTCTGGCCCTGTGATGACCGTCGGGGCAGTCGTTGCGCCGTTGCCTCCCAACACGCTCACCGTCTGCCCGGCAAGCGTATTACCGAACGCATCGGTCACCCTCGCCCGCAGCGTGTTCGCCGTCGAACCGTCCGCCTCTGAACCATCCTTAATGACCACCAG
>OGEP01003434.1_pt1 | contig 11956 bp, 10 predicted proteins | sample 1570721 | NCBI WGS metagenome assembly OGEP01 (sample SAMEA2582131, study PRJEB24529) | metagenome | biome: Human gut stool | place: China | collected 2011 | reverse complement strand
GGATTGATTATGGATTGACAAATAAAAAAGACAGCATGGATGATAATAATAATTTCATATCAGACTATTATTATGTAACTGTGAAATTAAATGTTAACAAAGATATTAATGATCATGATGTACCTCCAGATGGAGAAATAAGTATGTTCCAGACAATGTGGTATATAGGAAAGGTAGATAGTAATGGAACATTACAGCGTATCAGTAATAGTGGAGCTGTTGGTTCAGATGTACCAGATAAACATGGAAATGTATATTTTGAAAAAGGAGAAACTAAAACAATAACATTATATTTTTTAATAACTGATGAAGAATTTAAAAATGAAACATTAGCAATAGATTTTCATATTTACGGGTCTCCAGATAGAGGAACTTTAGCAATCATACATGAACCAGAAGCAAATTAAATAAGTTAAGTACTCATGCATTTGATTAAAATTTAAGGAGCATTCTAAAAGAGAGAAATATGAAGAAGAAAATAAAAAGTGCAGTAATAAGTATAATTATTATAGTAGTGTTGTTATTGTCAATTCTAATAGGTGTTAAGAATGGAACAATAGATAAGCTGACAAAAGAAATGCCGACACTTGCAACAAAACAGGCAAAGACTGAAAAGTCAGCAGAAAATGTAAAAAATGATTCTACAGAAAGTAAACTTTATCAAGAAATAGAAGTTGCTGGGTATGGGGAAGAGTTTGAAATAAGGAGAGAAATAGACATAAATCGTAAGTATGATGAAAACGATAGGACTACATATAATGTATACCATGTAAGAGTTAAAGATTGCAGAATATCAAGACAGTGTGATTTTGATATAAATAGGATTGATTATGGATTGACAAATAAAAAAGACAGCATGGATGATAATAATAATTTTATATCAGATTATTTCTATGCAGCTATCGAATTGGAATTAACTAAAGATATTAATGATAATGATGTGGATGATTATTATAATGTTTTCCAGACTTCATGGTTTATAGATAGTTTGAATGACGATGGAACATTTGAACCTATTAAAAATGCAGGAACGGTTGGTTCAGATGCAGAAGCCAATAAAATTGGAAAAACAAATTTTAGTTTTGAAAAAGGAGAAACAAAAAATTTAATATTATATTGTATATTTACAGATGAAGAAGTTGAGAATGACATAATTGCATTGAATTTTCATCTAAGAAATTCACCATTTATAGGACCATTAGCAATCGTACATGAACCGGGAGGAGAAAATGAATAAATTAATTAAAATAGAATTGGAAAGAGCATTTAAGAATAAGATGCTTATAATATCTGTAGTAATAGGATTAGTTATTGTTGGATTTAATATATGGAACGAGATTATTCCAGCAAGAAAAACATTAGATAAACTGCTTGAGATGGGGAAATACAGCGGTATACAGCTTCCGGGACTATATATGAAGTGGATGGGAGTAAGACCGGGGTCTTATGTATTTCTTTATTACTTTATTATGCCGCTGCTGACAGCATTGCCATATTCTATAAGCATATTGATGGATGTGAAGAAGCATTATGTTAATAATATATTTACAAGAATTGATAAAAAGAAGTATTACAAAGCGAAGCTTTTTGCCCAGTTTATAGTAGGCGGTTTTGTGGCAAGCTTTCCGCTTGTTATATCATTTGTTGTGACAGCTATGATTTTGCCGGCTTTTAAGCCAGAATCGGTCAGCTCACAGTTTAATTTCTCGAAACTGTCAGTTTTTGGAGATTTATTTTTTAAAGCACCGTTTGCAATGGCTGTTATAGTATTTTTATTTGCATTTGTGGGATTTGGACTGATTAACTGTATTGCATACATATTTGCAGACCTTGTAAATAACAGGTTTATGGTCGCGCTTACACCATTCATGATATATTTCTTTTATTATATTGTTTGTTCATCTATTGGAAGAGATGGCCCTATGGAATATCTGACAGCATCCAAACTGCGTTATTCTGAACTGAAATTTATGATAATTGATATGGTGATGTTAATAGTGCTGATAACAGTATCGTATTTTGTACGAAGCAGAAGAAAGGATGCAATCTGATATGAAGAAGAAAATATTAATAATAGCGTTAGTATGTATATTGGCGGGAGTGGCAGCGTTCTATATAGTTAAAGTCAATAAGATGTATCCACAGGGAAGTGTAACTGAATATGAGCTTAATGAACCGGTTGAATTGAATGGATATTCGGCATCTGTCAGCAGTTATAAGGTTATGTCAATTGAAGATTTTTTGAATGAGTATGGAATTGATAAAAGAAAAGACATAAGTGATGAGCAGGATGATTTATATGTGATGGTTGCTGAATGTACTTTAGATATAACGGGAGAGATGAAAGGATTTCCTTATGCAGATATCAGACTGGCATCGGGAGCTTTCTCGCAGGGAATATCTAATGATTATATAAGAGATATTAACAAAGAGGTTAATTTTTCTAAGTTTGAGCAGGGGACAAGCATTACTGTAGATATACCTTTCCTTATCCACAGCATATCATTTCCTCACAGCATAAATGCTGATAAGCTGAATAAAGAAGAATGGCAGTTGTATTTCTCAGTAACTCCGGGTAAGTATGTGAGAATGGGTAAATAATATGTGGAATGAATTGAGAAGAAGATATGTTAATACAGAAATGCTGTTCTGGCTTGCAGGAGCAGTTATTTCACAGGAAGTTCTGCTTACAATTTTCTTAAGGTCTTTACAAAGAAATGCGTCGGGAACACCGTGTGTATTAGATGTATTGACCTGTATGTCACAGAATTATGTGTTTCCACTGATGATGATTATAGCAGCTGTATGCAATCAGAGAATGATGAAATGCGACAGAGATCCAATGATAATTCTGAAATACAGTTCGAGGGCAGGAATATATCTGTGGCAGAGTATCTGTACGATAGTGTATTCGGCAGTGCTGTCGTTAATATATGAACTGGCTGCAATTGCATATGCAGCAACTAAGTTTGATGTATTTTTTAACTGGAACAGTTATTCAAGTTATAAATTAATGAATATGGATGTATTGCCGGCAGGTCAGGTAACAGGTATGCAGGTAATGTTTGTTTACTGGATATTAATGGCTTTGATGATTGCAATAACATGTTTTATAGGAATTATATGCGAGATTATATTTTCATCAGATGTTATATCAGGTGCGGCTGTTATTATATTTGCAGGAGTAGATATATTTATACCGCTTACCTATCATAAAATGATTATATTCGGGGCTGCATGGTATAGTTCTGAAGAGTGCGCCAGAAAACTTGGCATAGCTGCTTTAATTATGGCTGTTCTGATTATTGCAGGTCTTATTCTTCAAAGAAAGCGTGAGTATTATGAATACAAAAAAGAAGATGAGTAACAAAAGTATAAGAGGCGTTATATGGCATGATATTGAAAGAGGTTTCTATGCTGACAGATTCAGATATTTAATTGCTGTTCTTATGCTTGCCGGAGTGCTGATAATATTAGGAAATCATGAATTTGGAATGATGGATACGATATTCTTTATTCAGGGAGGCTATGATCCTGTTCTTATTATTAAGGAGGGAAAGATTGTATTTCCTTTTGTATGGATGCTGATTCAGTTTCTTGTGCCATTCATGATATACAGTTATTGCAATGATGACTGTGAAGGCGTAGGGATTGATTTTCTTATGAAATGCAGAAGCAGAAGATTATGGTGGAATAGTAAATGTCTGTGGAACTGCCTGACTGTGCTTTCTGTATATGTAGTTCAGTATGCAACAGCATTTGTATATGGATTATGTAATGGGAATCTGAGTATGAAGGTTAATTATGAGCTTTTTGAAAAGATTAGTAATAAGTCTGTTCCGGATAATCCGGCAAATGTGTGGATTATAGTGTATATGCTTGTAATGCCGGTTGTTGTTTCTTTGGTAACAGCACTGGTTCAGATGACAATCTCCATGTTTACGAATCCGATGATTGGCATGCTCGCAGTTATGGCATGGAATGTTATGTCAGTATTTATAAACAATCCGCTTATGATAGGAAATAATTCTATGGTGGTAAGAAGCAGTGTGTATAATGCACAGAGAATACAGGTATGGCAGTCAGTCGCAGTATGCATTGTCGTGTATATTGTTGTGTATGTGGCCGGTATGATTGGATTTAATAAAAAAGATATTCTTGTGAGGGAGGATTAAAAAATGTATATTAAAATAACAGATGTTAATAAGACAATAAAGAAAGCACCAATATTAAGGGATATCAATCTGGAATTCACAGGTGGAAAGGTATATGGATTAAGAGGAAAGAATGGTTCGGGAAAGACTATGCTTATGCGTGCAATATGCGGGCTTATTACTCCGGATTCAGGAATAATTGATATTGATGGAAAGATACTTGGAAAAGATATATCTTTTCCGGAAAGTATAGGCGTGTTAATTGAGAATCCTTCATTTATAGGTAATTATACAGGGCTTAAGAATCTTAAGGTGCTGGCATCTATTCAGAACAGAGTAAGCGATGAACAGATTAGAAAGGCACTTAAGGATATAGGACTTGACCCTGATGATAAGAGAACTTACAGAAAGTATTCTCTGGGAATGAAGCAGAAGTTAGGAATTGCGGCAGCAGTTATGGAAAATCCTGATATTATTATTCTTGACGAGCCGATTAATGCACTTGATGATGTCAGTGTTGAGAAGGTTCATGATATATTAGAAGAACAGAAGAAAAGAGGAGCGGTTATAATTATTGCATGCCATGATAAAGAAGAACTTGACCAGGTACCCCAAAACTTTCAATCAAGCGTTTCAGAGAATATGGGTTGAGATATCAGATGGCAGAATTATCAATAAAACCTGTTAATAGTATCATTACATAGTACCGGAGTAATGTTACAAAATTGTAATGTTCCGTAATATTGAACAAACGACACCGGATTAGTTAAGTGGTAAAACATAATTAATCTAAATGAAAGGAAATTATTATTATGGAAACAATACTTAAGATTGATAACATTGAAAAGTATTATGGAAACAAATCAAGCCTTACCAAAGCGATTGACAATATTTCGTTTGAGGTTGGAAAGGGAGAATTCGTTTCTATAATGGGAGCGAGTGGTTCAGGAAAGACGACTCTTCTTAACTGTATATCAACACTTGATAATGTGACTACAGGTAAGATATATGTCGGAGGCAATGAAATTACCCAGTTAAAGGGAAATAAGCTTAACAAGTTCAGAAGAGAGGAGTTAGGATTTATCTTTCAGGACTTTAATCTTCTTGATACTTTAACAGCATTTGAAAATATTGCACTGGCGCTTTCTATACAGAATGTTCCGGCAAGGGAGATTGGATTAAGAGTAAGACAGACTGCAAGAGAGCTTGGCATTGAAGATGTATTAAACAAATATCCTTATCAGATGTCAGGCGGACAGAAGCAGAGAGTGGCAAGTGCAAGAGCCATTATTACGAATCCAAAGCTTATTCTTGCGGATGAGCCGACAGGGGCGCTTGATTCCAAGTCGACGGATGAGCTGTTAAGGCTCTTCGGGGAGATTAATGAGAAGGGGCAGACTATTCTCATGGTGACACATTCGGCTAAGGCGGCAAGCCACGCGGGGAGAGTATTGTTCATAAAGGACGGAGAGGTATTTCACCAGATTTACCGTGGGGATGACACCGGGGACGAATTTTACCGCAAGATAGCGGATACGCTCACGGTGCTTGCGACGGGGAAGAAAGATTGAGGTGACTGAGTTTTTTGTTTTAAAATGTGCTAAGACAATGAACTTTTGCAAAGAATGGGGATAAGTTAGAAAATAAAATTTTCAAACTACTTATTGATGGCAGTACTGCAAGCGGTGCTTGCAGTATGCAGGAGGATAAAAAATGGGAATAGGTTTTTACCCGCATCTTGCGTGGGACAGTATAAGAAAAAATAGGAGATTCTACCTTCCGTACATACTGACATGTACCGGAATGGTGATGATGTTCTATATAATTGCATTTTTAGCCGGAGATCCGCTGCTAAAAACAATCAGAGGTGGTTCGTTTATGGCGGAAATGCTTGGAATGGGAACTTATGTGATAATAATTTTTGCGGTGCTGTTCCTTTTTTACACGAACTCATTTCTGATGAAGAGAAGGAAAAAGGAATTCGGTCTGTATAATGTGCTCGGTATGGGAAAGGGCAATCTGGCGAGAATTTTATTCTGGGAGAGCGTTCAGATTGCGTTCATATCGCTCACTGCAGGACTTATGTTCGGCATAGTGTTTGCGAAGCTTGGCGAGCTTGCCATGATGTATGCAATCAAGGGGGAGAATAATTATAATATAACAGTGAACACGGAAGCGCTGTTTATGACATTGAAGGTTTTTGGCGTAATATATGTACTTCTTTTTGTCAACATGGTGAGACAGGTCAGAATGTCAAAGCCGGTTGACCTGCTAAGGAGCGAGAACAGGGGAGAGAAGCCTCCTAAAGCGAACTGGTTCATTGCACTGTGCGGTGTAGTTATCCTCGCAGGAGCGTACTACATTGCCGTGACGATAGAGGACCCGCTGAGCGCTCTAAGTATGTTTTTTGTGGCAGTTATAATGGTAATAATAGCCACATATCTGCTGTTTATAGCAGGCTCGGTGACAATGTGCCGTCTGCTGCAGAAGAACAAGCGCTATTACTACAAGACCAATCATTTTGTGTCGGTGTCATCGATGCTATATCGAATGAAGAGAAACGGCGCAGGTCTTGCCTCAATATGTGTGCTGTGCACTATGGTGCTTGTCATGCTCTCGGCTACGGTATGTCTTTATGCCGGTGAGGAGAGTGTTGTGAGAAACAGGTATCCGAGGGATATCAATCTCACGACAGTTTTTAACAGTTATCCGGATATGGAAAATTATATGGGTGATATGAAGGAATCCGTAAAGAGCTGTGTGGGTGCTGCGGGTGAGGAGATTGTGGATTTAACCGATTATACGGCGGCTATATTTTCATGTGCCTATGCGAACGGAAAAATTAATTACACAGATTATGAGACCACAGATTACTACAGTGCCGGACTGTCGCCGACCATATATCAGATGTTTGCAATCTCATTGGATGATTACAACCGCCTGATGGATGAGAATGTGGAGCTTGATGATGATGAGGCGATTGTATGCTTCACGAAGGGAATGGGAAGTGCTAAGAATGTCTCACCTGATGAGCTGGTTCTAGGGGACGATGGACCGCACTACAAGGTAAAAAATATCATCGGAAGGTTCATAGCCAATGGAACGGAAGCATACAATGTGCTTCCGGGAATGTATATTATTGTGAACAACCCAAAGGATATAGTGCTTCCTATAATCAATACGCCGGGCAGCAGTGGAGTGATAATATCATGGTTCTATAATTTTGACATGACAGGCAGTGAGGCAGGAAAAATCGTTGCTGCGAATGAGCTTAACAGCATGTTCAACCGGGAATATAAGGAAAATGAGGCGTACCTTGCCGGGATTACCCATGTGAATGTTGAGGGCAGGGAGGCTGAGAGAGACAATTTCTACACAATGTTCGGTGCACTCCTGTTCCTTGCGATTTTCCTTGGAATAATATTTGTGCTTGCCACGGTGCTTATCATATATTATAAGCAGGTTACTGAAGGCTATGAGGACGGCGGGCGCTTCGAGATTATGAAAAAGCTTGGCATGAACCAAAAAGATATTAAGTCCAGTATCAATTCCCAGATGCTCACGGTATTTTTTCTGCCTATTATAATGGCATGTGTACATCTTGCGTTCGCTTTCCCGATTGTGAGTAAGCTTCTGCTGTGTTTCGGATTTAGCGATAAGGGCTTTTTTGCACTGGTAAATGTTGTTTGTGCGCTTGTGTTTGCGGTATTTTATGTTATTGTGTACAGAATTACATCAAAATCGTATTATAATATTGTAAATGAATAGTCAAAAGTTTCTTGAATTTTGGCATGCAAGTAGGTATAATAGACATGTATTTGTCAATATACTGTTACGAAAAAAGGACTGTGGATGAAGATATTGGAAAATATTGCTTTGTCCGGAAAAAAGGTGTATGCCATGAAAATTTGGGAATTTTTTGAAAATATGAACGAATGTGTGTATGCTTCGGACATAGATACGGATGAACTGGTATATATGAATAAAAAGGCACTCAGGATGTACGGCATTCATTCGTTAGATGAGATAGCTGGAAAGAAATGTTATGAGGTGCTGCAGCATTGCTCAGCACCTTGTGCCGTCTGCAACAATAAACAGCTTTGTGAAGGAGAGTTTATTGAATGGAGGCATTACAATCTTCTGCTTGACAAGGATTTTGCGATAAAGGATACACTTGTAACCGATGGCGGCAGAAGATACAGGGTGGAGCTTGCGATTGATGCTGACGCAGTGGGGCATGACCATGAGTGCGAGGATGCGAGCCGCTATGAGAACATCGAGGCAATCTCAAACGAGGCACTAAGAAGTGCACTTCAGGCGCCGACACCGGATATGTCATTACAGATTGTGCTTGAATATATAGGTAAGGCACTCAAGGGAGAGAGGACATATATATTTGAGCAGAATGAGCTTGGAGGGGATGACAATACCTACGAATGGACGGCGGTCGGTGTGGAGCCGCAGAAGCACACACTGCAGAATGTTCAGGCGGATGTGTGTGCTGAATGGTACAGAAATTTTGCTGAGAACAGGTATATAATGATTGCAGATCTGGAGGATATCAAGGAGAGTGACCCGCTTCAGTATGAGATCCTCAGGAGGCAGGATATACATTCGCTTGTTGTTGTTCCGCTTTATGACAATAAACAGGCTATAGGCTTCTATGGTGTTGATAATCCGCCGGTCGAGACACTCAGGTATGCTTCTAATATTTTGCACATACTTGGTCACTTCATAATCTCATGCATAAGGAGAAGAAATCTTATGAAGGAGCTCGAGATTATGAGCTACAACGACCAGCTTACCGGGCTTGGAAACAGATACGCGCTCAATGAATATATGAGCAAGGTGGATGTGAACAGAAGCATGGGCATTGTCTATTGCGATGTGACCGGGCTTAAGAAGGTTAATGATACCCAGGGACATGAGATGGGTGACAGGCTGCTTAAGGATGCCTGTGAAAGTCTCAGAAGAGTGTTTGATGGTTATGGGCTGTTCAGGATAGGCGGAGATGAATTCTTAGCGGCTGCCAACGGTGTGACCAGGGAGGAGCTTAGCGAGCATGTACGTCTTTTGAAGGAGGACATGAAGGCACACGGTGTCAACATGGCTGTGGGTGAGGTGTGGACTGACAAGGCACCAAGAAACCAGGACGCGCTTTTGACGGAGGCGGAGAAACTGATGTATCAGGATAAGGCTGATTTTTATAAGAGAACAGGAATTGACAGAAGAAAATATTAATATATAGAAAGCAGAGAGTAATTATTTTAATGGAAAACAGCAAAACAGAAAACATGACAAACACAGCAGAGGAGATGAAGAATGCAGAGAGCGCAGTCAATGCGGTAAGGTATGAGGACGCACCTATCGATGAGCGAATAATACGCGCAGTTCAGGAGATGGGCTTCGAGGTGATGACACCGATACAGCAGCAGGCGATTCCGGCACTCCTTGAGGGACGCGACGTGCTCGGTCAGGCACAGACGGGAACAGGAAAGACTGCAGCATTCGGAATACCGATGATACAGAGGATTGACCCGGAGGTTGAGGGTGTGCAGTGTATCATACTCTGTCCTACGAGAGAGCTTGCAATTCAGGCGGCAGAGGAGCTCCGCAAGTTCGCAAAGTTCATGCATGGAATTAAGATTCTTCCTATATATGGAGGACAGGATATATCCAAGCAGATACGCTCACTCAAGGGTAATGTCTCGATTATTGTCGGAACTCCGGGACGTGTCATGGACCACATGAGAAGACATACACTGCGTCTTGAGAACATCAGGGCTATCGTGCTTGATGAGGCGGATGAGATGCTTAACATGGGCTTCCGTGAGGATATTGAGACTATTCTTAAAGAGATTCCTGAGGATCACCAGACAGCATTGTTCTCAGCTACAATGCCTAAGCCTATCCTTGACATCACACACACCTACCAGAAGGATGCAGTGCATGTGAAGGTTGCAGCAAAGGAGGTTACAATACCGCTTGTAAAGCAGTATTACTATGAGGTTCAGCGCCAGAACAAGGCAGAGGTTACGGCAAGGCTTTTAGATTACTATAATCCGAAGCGTTCTCTTATCTTCTGTAATACCAAGAAGATGGTTGATGACCTGACAGAGGAGCTTAAGGGAAGAGGTTATTTTGCAGAGGGACTCCACGGCGATATGTCGCAGTTCCAGCGTGACAAGGTTATGAACGGTTTCAGAAACGGCACAGTCGAGATTCTTATTGCAACGGATGTTGCGGCAAGAGGAATTGATGTTGATGACGTAGAGGCGGTATTCAACTACGACGTTCCGCAGGATATCGAGTATTATGTCCACAGAATAGGACGTACCGGAAGAGCCGGAAGAACAGGACGTTCCTTCACACTTGTTGTCGGAAGGGAGATATACAAGATAAGGGAAATCGAGAATGTGTGCCACACCAAGATTAAGGCGCGCACAATACCTTCGGCAGCAGATATCACCGCTGTGAAGGCGCAGAAGATTTTGTCAAAGGTTATGGAGGTCAGAAACGAGAAGGACCTGACCAAGATGACCAAGATTATCGCCGACAAGATGAATGACGATGATGTTACCGCCATGGAACTTGCAGCCGCATTCCTTAAGCTGCACATGGGAGAAGAGCTTGAAGATATCCCGGTTGAGGTGTATAAGCCAAGACGTGCGCGTCATTTTGAGGAAGAGAATGGGCGTAAAGGCGGACGTGGACGCAGAGGTGGATGCGATGACCGTCGCAGAGATGATAGCGACAGGGAAGGGCGCAGGCGTAGGGGCGGAAAGCCGGAAAAAGACAGCTACAGCGAAATGGGTGGGAAATCCAGAAGGGATGACCATCATGAGAAAGGTGAGAAATCCGGCAGGGACGAGCGCCGTGAAAAAGGCGAGAAGTCTTCAAAAGAAGAACGCCGCAGGAAGGAGCGTATCGGACGCGACGGCAACGCAAGAAATGAGAAGGGAAGAGTTGATTTCGGAGTTGAGCGCCGCTTAAGAGAGAAGCGCGAGAAGCAGAAGAATAAGAAGAAAGATTGATGCATCATTGCCATTGGTGAGATAGTTTTTGACTTTGGTTAGTGTCCTCAATGGTCTGAGGAAATATTATCCCCACCTGATTTATACCGGTATCTGGTTGTCAGATTTTATGTCTGACTTCATGGAGCGAGTATAATCATCAGGTGGGGATTTTTTTGGCTTCAGGCGGTAAGCTTGAAAATAAAGTTTTCAAACTACTTATTGGTGGCAGTACCGCAAGCGATGCTTGTAGTATGCAGGAAGATAAAATTCATGAATAAGCATGCTCATTTCCGGTTACAAAGGTGGATATCTGAATACAGCTTTAGAGAATTACCTTTAGATATGCACGTATCCAAAGTATATAACGTACCACATATTGAAAATGTGTGTGTGAAAGTCATATTTATATGAAACGATTTATATGAAACAATAACATACACTCTTGATTTTTTTCATGGGTTAGTCTATACTGACAATAGAAGTTAGGCATAGCTAACTTAAATGTATTAACTTAAACATGTTAACTTAAACATATTAACCTAAACACATTAACTTAAAAGCGTGTATGATGTCACATACAATGGAAGCTTACATATAATAATATAGCAGGCATAGCTGGTGCCGGAAAAGGAGGATGTTATGAAGGGTATAATTTTAGCAGCTGTAATAATCGCTGTGTGCAGGGCAGTCAAGATTTTAATGAGAAGAGAGTTAAAAAAATCAGGGAATACAGATGACAATACATTCATGGGATATACAAGAAACAACAGATCGAGAAAAAAATAT
>OGEP01003428.1_pt1 | contig 11977 bp, 10 predicted proteins | sample 1570721 | NCBI WGS metagenome assembly OGEP01 (sample SAMEA2582131, study PRJEB24529) | metagenome | biome: Human gut stool | place: China | collected 2011 | reverse complement strand
TTATTACAAACAATATATTTTACTCACACCACGCCGAAGCCTGGAAGGGAATTAATATGTTATTCAAAGCCCTCAAAAAAGGCTGCTGCAAATCCTTGCAACAGCCTCTCTCTTATTAATGATTTCCGCATTCTCCATGATGTTCATGTTTGTTACATACGCTTCCAGTTGATTTTAAGTTTCCAGCTACATAAGCTTCTACTGCAGCTTTAGCTTCACCAGTTGCACCAGTTATAACTTCTATATTCTTTTCGTTGAATATTTCTATGGCACCACCGCCCATACCACCAGATATAACAACTTTAACACCCATATCATTTAAGAAATTAGGTAAAAATCCTGGTTTATGTCCTGGATTTGCTATTGATTCTTCTTTCACTATTTTACCATCTTCAACATCAAATATATTGAAGTTTGAACAATGGCCAAAGTGTCCTGCTACCATTTTTTCTTCACTTGCTACTGCTATTTTTAACATTTCAAATACCTCCATATAATAATGTCGTAAAATTGCGACTGAATTTAAATTATTTATTTATAAAGTCTCAACAGATCCTGAGGCTAAATAATCAATCTTATCTCCCATGATTTCTTTAAGTCTTTCATAGGCTGGAATTCCTGTGCAATGACCTGTGTAGAACTTAGCTCCTGTTTCTAATAGGAATTTTCCTACTTCATCTACATAGCTAAAATCAGCATCTGCGTCTGCATTTTTCCAAGAAAAATGGAATCCTCCTATCACGAAATCTGGGTATCTTCCTTCATTTTTGTAGAACTGTTTTAATATATTAACTATTCCATTGTGTGAACATCCTGTAAATAGGACGTACTTCCCATCCTCTTTTATAATTGTATTTTGCTCATGTAAAAACTTATCCTGAACTATTTCTCCATTTTCTTTCATAAAAAGACCTGAATTTGAAGCAGGTAATGGAGTTTCGTGTGCTACATCTGAGAATAATTTAATATCTTCATCAACTTCAAATATACCTTTAGTTTTTACAATTTGAGTATTTTCTTCAAGATTTTTATCCATTCCAATGTATTTTATTTCTCCGCTGCTCTTAGAAAAATAATCGTCAAATCCAAGCTCGTGCACATAAATCTTTGCTTTTTTATTCACTTCAAGGAATTTGTTCAATCCTCCAACGTGGTCGTAATGCCCATGTGAAATCACAAGACATTCCACATCAGATACATCTACTCCCATTTTTTCAGCGTTTTTATAGAATAAGTCTGTCTGACCTGTGTCTATCATAAGCTTTCTTCCATTATTTAACTCAAGATAAAAACTAAGCCCATGCTCAGCTTTTATATCTTCATTTACAGATGTGTTCTCGCAAAGTGTTTTTATTATCATAGTTTAACATCTCTTTTCCCAAAATATTTTATATTATTAATATTTCATAATATACTACAATTAATACTTTATAATGTTATTACGTTTTCGTAATCCTTCCCTTTAGAAACTTTCTCCGTTTCTTCAGAAAGCATATCAACAACCTTTTTATATACCTCTCTAACAGCATTTCCAGAAGGGCAATCCACTTCAACTATAGTTTTTCCACTGTTTATCGCCTTAACTGCCTCTGTATCATAAGGAATTTTCCCTACTAAAGAAATATTATTTTCTTTACAGAATTCTTCTATTTTATTTGTATTTTCTATATTAGTATCGAATTTATTTACACACACTGCAGTTTTTACTCTAAATCTCGCTGCAGTTGTTATAATTCTCTCCATATCGCTCATCCCAGAAATAGAAGGCTCTGCAACGATAAGAAGTGCATCCACACCATTTAAAGAAGCTATTACTGGACAGCCAATTCCTGGAGATCCATCGATAACAGCTATTTCTACATCATCAGCTGCATTATCTCTCATATTTTTCTTAACTTCCGTGACAAGTTTTCCAGATGTCCCACTTCCCATGTACAGCTTGGCTGTTGAAAATACTCTATCTTCATCTTTGTAAATCATAGTATCTCCTGCAGCTGATTTCTGCATTGTTATTGCACTTGAAGGACATACATATTCACACACACCACATCCCTCACAGCCAAATTTCTTTACAGAAAACTCTCCATTTTTTTCCATTATAGAGTCAAATCTACAGTTTTCCATACATTTTCCACATTGGATGCATTTATCTTGATCTATTACTGCCTTTGGAAGTCCATAGTACGCTTCCTTCTTAGGCTCAGTTTTTTTACTTGCTACAAGGTGAAGGTTTGGAGCATCTACATCACAATCAGCATAAGCTTTTGTATTTGAAAGCTTTATAAATGAGCTCGCCACAGTAGTCTTTCCAGTTCCACCCTTACCGCTCAGTATAAGAATCTCTTTCATGTTGCACCTCTCCTTTCACTGTTTCAAGTATATTTTTAAACAATTTATTGTATCTTTCACTTTCTCTAGCTGCTATTTTTGCATTTGAATTTAATTCTCCAAGTTCTTTTTCAAAAGGAACTCTTCCAAGAATTTTAATTCCTTTTTCTTTGCAGAATTCTTCTGATGGATTTTCTCCATCTAAGCATTTATTTAGCACTACCCCAAATGGTTTACCAAATAAACTAACTAGCTCATACACCATTTCTAAATTATGTGCTCCAAATGCTGTCGGCTCAGCAACTAGCACACAAAAATCAGCATCTTTTATACTTTCAATTACTATGCATGCACTTCCTGGAGGACAGTCTATAATAGAAAGTTTTTCGTTTCCTTCTATATTATTAGAAACCTCTCCATTACTAGAAGATTTTCTATTTTCCTCAAGTAATTTCTCTATTATAGGAACTCCCGACACCTCGCCAGTATTCAAAATTCCTGTGTATATATCAATTCCCTGAGATTTTCCTTTTTCTATTTTTCCTATTACTTTATCTTTTTCAGTAATTGCATTTTCTGGACATAGTAGCGAGCAACCACCACATGAATGGCAAATATCTCCAAACACAATCGGCGCCTTTTTTATAAATGCAAGTGCATTAAATTTGCAGAAATCCACGCATTTTCTACAACCACTACAAAGCTCTTTATCGACCTCAGGAATTTTTACAGATACATTTTCCTCTACAATTTCTTCAGGTTTAAAGAACAAATATCCATTTGGCTCCTCAACATCGCAATCTATATAAGTAGCTGATTTTGATACCGCTGCCATATTTACTGAAAGAAGGGTTTTTCCTGTTCCACCCTTTCCACTAAGTACTGCTATATTCATACTAGTTTGCACCATGTCCGTGGAATCCGGCGTGGATTTCAGTTAATTCCTCTAATTTTCCTTCTTTAAAAGCTTCTATATTTTCTCTTGCAGTTCCTTTAAATGTTCTATACATTTTAACTTCTCCAGCTTCAAGAACTTCGGCTGCATTTTCACCACATCTTGGTGTTAATAAAACTTTAACCTCAGCGTCTACTATTGTCTGAGATGCCTTAATTCCTGCACCCGCTGATTCTGCTATTGCACTATTATCTAAAATTTCTTCGTTTCCGTTTTCTGTGTCGTATATTAGGAAGTATGGTGTACGTCCAAATGATATACAAACCTCTGAATCTATATTTTTTTCGTCTACTGGTATAGCTATTCTCATAATTTTACACGTCCTTTATTTTATTTTTCTTGATGTTCTTTTTCTATCATTTTTCTTTTTCTACACTTCTTACATCCTCGCATACAGCCCATTCCTGAGCCTTCTGTAAGGACGTATTCCCCACCTTTTATAACTAAAACACTACCATTTACAAGAGATTCCGCAAGTTTTTTTCTAGCACTTGTGTAAATTCCCTGCACTGTAGTTCTTGCTATATTCATCTGCTCTGCACACTGAGTTTGATTAAAACCTTCAAGATCTATTAATCTTATTGTTTCATACTCATCTACAGTCATCGTTATAAATTTTCTTTCTGATTCAGGAGCGTCTATCGGTCCAAATCTTTCATTTTCTGGAAGACCGCAAACATTTCTCCATTTAATTGGTCTAGGCATAAAACACCTCCTAAGTTATCGACATATGTCACTTACAACTATAATTATACTCTGTTTATGACATATGTCAATAAAAGTTATCACAATTTCTTTTTAACAGCCTATTTTGCGCAATCACAATTATTTGCTCTCCAGGCTTCAGCGCCTCGCACTTTTATGTAACACATTTAGCAGTTGCGAGGCGCTTGCAGAATTGTCGATGCAAATTAATTTATGATTACACAAAATATACGGCTGATTAAAAAGCATCTTGTGACAACAATTATACAAATGCTGGAAAAGTTTTTAAAATTGTTTCAACACAAAAATGCTACTATGAAATTAATCACAGTAGCATTTTTGTTTACTTTTTATTCAAAGCTTATTTCAAAGTCCATTCCTCCAACCTGAACAGCTTCTTTTCCTTCTAATTTTTTATGGTTTGCATTTTTAGATACTAATACCATACCATTATCTTTTGCTAGTAATGACGCTGTTAGTGCATCTACTAAAGTATCCCCTTTTGCAAAGTATACTTTCTTAGAATCATAGTAGAATTCGTCGATTACTTTTCTGTTTGTTGAATATCTATCAATACCCGCAATTCTATCTGCATTGTATTTATCCGCTAATTGATTAGATACAACACCTCTACCACCTATTACAAAGTAGCTAACTCCTGCTTTTACAGGATGTGTAGAAGTTTTTCCATTAGTTAATAATATTGGAGCACCGTATTTTGCTGCAACTGATGATACAGACATTGCATCTGCTTCACCTTTCGCACCATTAACTATAAATGCCATCTTGTATCCACCAAGCATATTAGCTATTTTTGCTGATGTTTCGTATCTATCTTTTCCAGATATTCTAGTTATATTTTTTCCTTTTAACTGATTTTCTACATTCTTAGAAATTGCACCTTCTCCACCTATTATGTAGACGTTTTTAGCTTTTTCTATTTTAGCCATAGCTTCAGCAGGGATACTATCTTTTTTAACTAGTAGTATTGGAGCATTTTTCTTTCCAGATAATGATGCTGCTGAAAGTCCGTCAGCCATTGATTTATCTGAGTTTACTAGTATTACTGAGTTGTATGAAACGTTGTTCTTAACTAGCTCATCTGCTATCTTGGCAGCTGTTTCATATCTGTTCTTTCCTACTATTTTAGATGTTATGTTGCCTGGTTTGTTTGGTTTATTTGGTTTTTCATCAGGTTTCTGATCAGGAGTTGTTGTTCCTCCACCAGAACCTCCACCTTGATCAGGATTTGTTGGTTTATCTGGTTTTCCATTTTCTAAGTGTAAAATTACATTTAATTTTACTTCATCCCTTTTTCCACCACAATTGAATGTATAATTAATAATATCTGGTGTTTTTCCTAACCATTCTAATTTTGTGCCATTGAATTTTAATCCATCTGTATTTATTTTTATTCTGTTATTATCTATTTCTTCTTGAGTTATGCCAAACTCTTTATTCAAATCTATAAAATTAGAATTATTTAGATTGAATGAAATTTCATTCTCTAAAGAATAACGTTGCTGAGTACTATCACTTACTAATAACTTACCTTCTGTTCCACTTATTGAAGACATATCAGATATATCATCAATTAATTCATTTTTTGATAAATCTAAATTTTTTAGTTTATTATCTCTTAAATTTATAGTCATTAACTTTATATTTTTTGATAAATCTATATTAGTCAATTCATTATTTTTTAAACTTAGACTTTGTAATTTAGTATTATTTTTTAATTCAATTTCCTTTAATTTATTTTCCCCTAAATATAATCCTGTTAAATTTATATTATTTTCTAAATTTATATTTTCTAAATTATTTCCATTTAAGTATAACTCTGATAAGTTTTCATTTTGTAATAAATTTATATTATTTATTCCAGTTTTAGATGCATTTAAAAATTCTAATTGTTTATTATTTGATACATTTATCGATTTTAAATTTTTATTATCCCCACAATCTAAATTTCTTAAATTTTTATATTCAGATAAATCTAATTCTGTAAATAAATTTTCTCCACAACGTATAACTTGTATATCACTTGGTAATTTAAATTTTGTGATTAAATTATTTTCAAAATCTATCTCTTTTAAAGTTGTATTTCTCCTTAAATCTAATTCAGTTAGATTATTGTTATAGCAATCTAGTACTTCAAGAGCAGTAAAAAATTCTATTCCATCTAAAGTTTTAATATTGGAATTTCTAATATTTAACTCTTTAATTCTAGATATTTGTTCACTACTTATCTTTTGATTTTCTTGTACTCCTGTTATTTCTGTTATTCTCTTTCTAAAGTTTTCATCTTTAAAATTACTTTCATTTAATATAACACCCTCATCAGGTAGATTATAATTTAGATAAAAATTCACTGTCATTTTTATCGTATTATGATTTCCACCAGTATTATAAACATATGTTACCTCTCTAGGTTTTTTATTTCCCAATTCTAACTTTCCATCATCTTTTTTAGTTACACCCTCAGTTTTAACATCTACCTTTGACATATTTATTCCAGGGAATAGCTCTTCTAAGTCTAAATAATTTCGTTTTGAATCTACATTTATATTATAAAAGTTTGATTCAATAGATTCAGGATATTTAGTTAATGCATTTTCATTTAAATTTATATATCCTAATCCTGAATTATTTCTTATACCTATACTTTGTAATTTATTTGACTTTGGTAAATCCAAGGATTTTAATTTAGTACCATTAACATTTATACTTACTAAATCTAAACACTCTTTTGCATTTAATTTTTCTAAACTTGTACATCCACTAAGTTCTAATTGTTGCAGTTTTGTATTTGTTAACAAATTTAATTCTGATATTTCTTCATTACCACGTAAGTTTAGAGTTTCCAAATTAGTAGCACTTGAAAAATTATAATTTTTTACATTATTTCCTTCTGAATTAAATTCTATTAATTTTTCATGTGGCAATAAATCAATAGCTTTAATTGCAGTATATGATATATTCAATTTTGTAATCTTACTATTATCTTTATTTAATTTTAAATCTACTAAATCTTTATTACTTGATAGACCTAAATCTAATAATTTTTTATTTCTAGTTAAATCAATTGATTTTAGTGAGTTTCCATTCAAATTTATTTCAGTTAACATTTCACATTGATCCAATTTAATACTTGATATATTATTTCCGTAAGCTTCTAAATTTGTTAGTTCTGTACTAGAACTTAAATCTAAATTTTGTATATTACGATTTCCATAACATTCCAAATATTGTAAATTAATGTTTGATATGTTTAATTCAGAAGTATTGTTGTTATTAAAACGCAATTTTTTTAGTTTTTTATTCCCTGAAAAATCCGCTTTATTTATATTTTGTTCTGAACATATAAAGTCATTTAGATTAACAAATTTTTCTATTCCTGTTAAATTTGTTATTTTAGTCCTTGAATCATCATAAAAATGTAACATTGTTGTATTTTTTATACTATAAGCTGTTATTACACCTGTTCCATCGTTTGGAATTTTAAATTTTTCTGCTAATCTTTCTCTAAATGCATCATCTGGGAAGTTAACCTTATTCAATACTACATCTTTTATTTCTTGATCTACTGTGCCTTCTCTCTCAATACCTACACTCTCAATACTACTCACAGCAGCCTCAACTGGCATCGCAACTGAACTAACTGTAATCGCTGCAACCATCATCATAGCAGCAACCTTATTCCTATTCTTATTCATACAAACACCCTCTCTTGAAACATAAAATTCTAAAAATCAACAAAAAAAGGATACAGTAATTGTATCTAACAAAAACTGTATCCTTTATATATACCTATTAAAAAATTGCATAATAAAACTACAGACTTACTTGTCTGTCTGTCTGTCTGTCTGTCTGTCTGTCTGTCTGTCTGTCTGTCTGTCTGTTCAGATTTTCGCAAACCTTCAACATATCTGTCAACTCCTAGCAATTTTATATTTCATATTTTTATTTTATATAATATGTATAAAATATTATACCATTTTATGAATTAAAATTGAATAAAAACATCAAATTTTATGATCAAATTTACAAATATATTTTTAAAATCTCAAATTCCATTTCAAATTAATGATTTGATATCATAAAATATTATTTTTTACATATTTTGACTTATAGACTTATTTATTCCAACAAAAAAGCTACTGTCGAACATTCTTTACAAAATATTCAACAGTAGCACTTTTTTACTTTTCTCCCCGTACAAACAAATTTATAAACTGAGAACAAGAGTTATAACTACTCCTCTTTCTCTCAAATTAATAACATGGATGTTGCAAAATTTTGTACGCAATCCCTTTAAGATTTGAATCGCAGTTAATTACCACTGACAATCTACAGGCGACTCGTAACATTTAAATGTGTTACTTTAATGGACGAGTCGCCGAAGCCTGGAAGGGGAATAACGCGATTTGAATCTAAAAAAGGGATGCTACAAAATTTGCAACATCCCACTATTATTAATTATTTTCTTTTATTAGTTAAGTATCTGTCTATAGATTCAGCTGCTTTTTTAGATTTAACAACAGCTTCTATAACTGTACTTGGTCCTGAAGTAACGTCCCCACCAGAGAATACACCTTCTCTAGTTGTTTCACCGTATTCATCAGTTACTAGAAGTCCCCATTTGTTTACTTCTAACTCAGGGTTATTTTTAACGATTGTGTTTCTTGCAGTCTGGCTTATAGCTATTAGCACAGAATCACATTCGTATAATTTTTCGCTTCCTTCTATCATAACAACTGATTCTCTACCGTCTTCACCTTTAACTCTGTGAGTATCAGCGAATATTACACCTTCTTCAGTTATTTCTATTGGAGCTTTATATGTATCAAATACTACTCCATCTTCTTTAGTTTCTTCTATTTCTGCTTTACAAGCTTTCATATCGCAGAAGTCTTTTCTGTATGCTATTGTTACTTCATCTGCTCCGTAACGTTTAGCACTTCTTGCAGCGTCCATTGCAACGTTTCCAGCACCTATTACTATAACTTTTTTACCTAAGTTATATCTCTTTGGTGATCTTAAGTAGTTTATTGCATATAGTGAGTTACCTAATGTTTCACCTTTTATATCTAATCTCTTTGGACTCCAAGTACCAGTTCCTATGAACACAGCATCGTATCCATCGTAGAATAATTTATCTATAGTTATAACCTGACCTATAGCAGTATTTGTTCTGAATACAACTCCAGCTTCTTCTAATATTCTTATCATGTCTTTAACTATTTCTCTTGGTAATCTGAAATCAGGTATACCGTATCTTAATATACCACCAACTCTACCATTTTTTTCGAATACAGTTACTTTGTATCCTTTTTTAACTAATTCTGTAGCTATAGTTAAACCTGCTGGACCTGAACCAACTACTGCAACTCTCTGGTTTTTAGGTTCTTCTTTTATAGTTATTTTTCCAGTTTTTAAATATTCTCTTGATATGAATTCTTCTATTTTATAGAATTCTACTGGGTCTTTTTTGATTCCTTTTATACAGTGACCGAAGCACTGATCTTCGTGAGGACAAACCATTGCGCATATTGCTGACATTGGGTTGTTTTCGAATAGTATCTGTCCTGCTTCTTCCATTTTACCTTCTTTAAATAGGTTTATTATTCCAGGTATGTCTGTATGAACTGGACAGTTTGTTCTACAACTTGGTTTTTTACATAATAAACATTCATTTGCTTCATTAACTAAAAATTTACTTACATCAATCATTACTTTATACTCCCTCCATTTAAATAATCGCACCTAATTTAAAATATCATATTTCTAAATGTGTTTCAAATGTTATTTTCAATTAATATATAAAATATATTTTTTGTAATCACTTTCTTAATTATTAGAAAATTTAGCTATTCTGTTATTTTTCGTATTTATTATATTTTATTAAGTATAAATTAAATTAATTTTATTTTTTTATATATAAGCAAAAAAATACTCCATTTTATATATTATTGTGTTATTTATAAAATGGAGCATTTCAATCATTATATATTATTGTTTTTTCTATTTATTTTTATTCATACTTTTATAAACATCTATATTTAATTCTAATACATTAACTCTTTCTTCACCAAATATTCCTAAAAATTTAGAGTCTGTATTTTCTTTTATCATTTTATTTAATTTTTCTTCTGATATTCCACTTGCTTTTGATATAGCCGGAATTTGAATTTCTGCTGATTTTACACTTATATTAGGATCTAATCCTGAACCAGATGCTGTCATTAAATCTGCTGGTATATCTTCTCTATTTACTTCTTGATTATTTTTTAAGAATTCATCAATACTAGCTTCTACTCTTTTTTTAAGTTCAGGATTTGATGGAGCATAGTTAAAACTTCCTGAAGATGGTCCTTCGTATGTTCCATCTTCTTTATCTTTTTCTGTATAAGTATTGTAATTAACAGAAGACACTCTTCCTTTAAAGAAATACGGTTCTGTAAATTGTTGCCCTATGTTTTTTGATCCTACTTTTTCACCATCTACTTCTATAAAACTTCCTTCTGCTTTATCTTTGAATAACACTTGTCCAGTGGCTGTTAAAGCCATTGGATAAGCTATCCCACAAACTAGTATTAAAACTAAACTTAATGAAATTTCATTTTTTAATATATTTTTTAACCCTTTCATTTTTTTCCTCCATAAATTTCTTTTTTAAAGACCTATCATCATTAAAAGTGGTGCTATTAATAAGTCTATTAATTTTATACCTATGAATGGGACGATTACTCCACCACCACCGAATACTATTACATTTCTAAGAAGTAATTTCTGTGCAGACATAGGTCTATATTTAACACCTTTCATTGCTAAAGGTATTAAGCAAGGAATTATTATCGCATTAAATATTAGTGCTGATAAAACTGCACTAAATGGAGTTGCTAAATTCATTATATCTAACATTTCCATCTGAGGTATTGCAACTGTAAATATAGCTGGTATTATTGCAAAATATTTTGCAACGTCATTAGCTATACTGAATGTTGTTAATGCACCTCTTGTTATTAAAAGCTGTTTACCTATTTCAACAACTTCTAGTATTTTTGTTGGGTCTGAATCTAAATCTACCATATTTGCTGCTTCTTTTGCTGATGTTGTACCACTGTTCATTGCAAGTCCAACATCTGCCTGCGCAAGTGCTGGAGCATCATTTGTACCATCACCAGTCATTGCAACAATTTTACCTTCAGACTGTTCTTTTTTAATTGCTTCTATTTTATCTTCTGGTTTACATTCAGCGATAAATCCATCTACACCTGCTTCTTTTGCTATTGTAGCAGCTGTAAGAGGGTTATCACCTGTACACATTATAGTTTTTATACCAATTTCTCTTAGTCTTTCAAATCTTTCTACTAACCCTGGTTTAACAGTATCTTTTAAATATATTAAACCGTATATTTTATTATCTGCTACAACTACTAGAGGAGTACCTCCAAGTTTTGCTATTTCATTTACTTTTTCATCAAGATCTGATGGTATTTCTCCACCTAAATTTCTAACATATTCTTTTATACTATCGAAAGCCCCTTTTCTTATTTTTACACCATTTGTTAAGTCAAGACCACTCATTCTTGTCTGAGCTGAGAATTCTATAAATTCAGCACCTTCTGCAAGTTCTTCTAATTTTTCTACATTGCAATTCATGTCTTTTGCAAGAGTTACTGTTGATTTTCCTTCAGGAGTATCATCTTTTAGTGAACTTAACGTTGCAAAGTTTATTAATTCTTCTTTTTCTATATTAGCCACTGGGATAAAATCAGCTGCTAATCTATTTCCGTAAGTTATTGTACCTGTTTTATCAAGTATCATTGTATCAACGTCACCACAAGATTCAACTGCTTTACCAGACATTGCTATTACATTAAATCTTGTAACTCTGTCCATACCTGCTATCCCTATAGCAGAAAGTAGTCCACCTATTGTAGTAGGTATTAAACAAACTAAAAGAGCAATCATTGTTGATACTGG
>OGEP01003423.1_pt1 | contig 12020 bp, 10 predicted proteins | sample 1570721 | NCBI WGS metagenome assembly OGEP01 (sample SAMEA2582131, study PRJEB24529) | metagenome | biome: Human gut stool | place: China | collected 2011 | reverse complement strand
TTGGGGCGAAGGCCCCTGGGAGAGTAGGACGTAGCCACGTAATCTTTTTTTTATGCAAAAATAGCTCTTAAAAAAATTAAGTAGAATATATATATAAAATTATTATATATACATATTAAAAAATATTATAAGTAAAAATATTATAAGTAAATATTTAATATAGTATAGATTTTTTACATAATAGATAATATAATTTAAAATAGGAATATATATTATATAAAATCGATAAATTCGTTGCACAAAAATTGAATTTATAAAATATTATTGAGGAGGATAAAAATGAAATTTGCAAAAAAACTTTCGGCAATAGTTTTATCAGCAGCTCTTTTATTAACAGGTTGTTCTTCTGGAGAAAACCAGAAAGAATCATCAACAGAAGACAAATATACAAAAATGTCTTATGAAGAAGCATTAAAAGAAGCTGAAGGAACAACTGTAACATTCTATGGTTGGGGTGGATCTGATCAGACAAACAACTACATAGATAAATACATTGCTCCAAAATTAAAAAAAGAACATAATATAACTGTTAAAAGAGTTGGTATGAATATAGATGAAATATTAAACAACCTTCAGAACAGTGTACAGGCTAACGAAGAAAAAGGTAATATAGATGTTATATGGATAAATGGAGAAAACTTCTATACTGCCAAAGAAAATAACTTATTATTTGGACCATTTACAGAAAAACTTCCAAACTTTGAAAAATATGTAAATGGTGATGCTGACGATACAAAACTAGACTTTGGTTATCCTACTGATGGATACGAAGCTCCATTTGGAAAAGCACAGGTTGTTATGGAATATAATTCAGATAAAGTGAAACCTATAAAAAATGCGGATGAATTATTAGAAGCTGCTAAAGCGAATCCTGGCAAATTCACATATCCAGCATTACCAGACTTTACAGGTTCTGCATTTGTAAGAAATATAATATATGAAAAAGTAGGTTATGATAAATTAAAAGATATAGATCCAACTGATGAAGAAGCTGTAAGAGAAGCTATAAAACCAGCTATGGACTATCTAAAAGAATTAAAACCATACCTTTGGAAAAAGGGTGAAACATATCCAACTGACTCAACTCAGCAGGATAATATGTTTGCAGATGGAAGCTTATACTTCAATGTAAGCTATAATCCAAACCATGCATCATCACTAATAAGCAATGGGACATACCCTGAATCAACAAGAACTTGTGTATTTGACAAGGGAACAATAGGAAACACTCATTTCCTAGCAATAGCTAAAAATGCTCCAAACAAAGCTGGTGCAATGGTAGTTATAAATGAAATACTAGGATTTGAATCTCAGATGGAAAAATACAAACCAGAAGTTTGGGGTGACTTACCAGTATTAGATAATGAAAAACTTTCTGATGAACAGAGAACTACACTAGATAGTGTAGAAATAGGACCTGCAACATTACTTCAGAGCGAATTACTTTCAAAAAGACAGCCAGAGCTACCATCAGCAATAGTTCCTGTAATAGAAAAAATATGGACTGAAGAAATACCAGGTAAATAATTATAAATTAATGATAAAAAAATAGAATAATAAATAAAAGTAAAGGATATTCGTTTTTCGAATATCCTTTGTGCTATATTAAAAAATAAAAAATAGAATATAATAGGAGAAGAAAATGTCTAGAAAATCAAAATATAGACCATACTTGGAAACTATGCCAGTTGTAGCACTTCTATTATTTGTACTAGTATTTGGGATTTTAGGAGCTTTTGTACAAAGCTTGGGGTATTTCCCATTTATAGGTATGAAAGAAATAACATTAGAATACTACACTAAAATATTTACAAATTCTAGTTTCTTAAAAAGTCTATCATTTACGTTATACATAAGTGCAATATCGTCGATAATAGCTGTTGTACTTGGAATAATAATAGCTAGTTTGATCGTTTCTTTAAAATCTAAAAAAGAATATATATACAAAATTCCAATAGTAGTACCACACATAACAGTTGCTCTATTTGCAATAACATTCTTATCGGACTCAGGATTTTTTGCGAGAATACTTTATAGCATGGGAGTAAAAAACGCACAAGAAATATTTTCAAATATACTATTTAGTTCAAATGGAATCGGAATAATACTAGCATATATATGGAAAGAAACGCCATATGTTATGCTGACATGCTTGGCAGTACTAAAAAGACTTAGTAGCAAACATGAAATGGCAGCAATAAACTTAGGTGCATCTAAATGGTACGCATTTAGAAAAGTAACACTTCCGATGCTACTACCTACAATACTATCTGTATTCACAATAATATTCTCGTTCTCGTTTGGATCATATGAAATACCAATGTTACTAGGGGCAACAGTACCAAAAGCAATAGCAGTTCAAGCATTTATCGAATACCAAAATCCTATGATGACAAATAGACCATATGCTATGGCTATGAATATGGTAATAATAGCATTTTGTGTATTATTCGTACTACTATTTAATGCAATTATCAAAAGAATTGTTATGAATGAAAAAAATTAAAAAACTTTAGAATAAAGTATAAAAAAGGAGAAAAAATATGAATTGGAAAAAACTTACGATGAAGCTACTTCTAGCCTTATCTATACTTTCTATTATAATTCCAATACTATCCATGATACTGTGGTCCTTTACAAATAATTACATATGGCCGGATATAATGCCTACAAACTTTGGAGTTAGAGGATGGGAATATGTAATACAAAACAGCGACAGAGTAATCCATACACTAAAAAACAGCATATTCATATCTCTAATGACTACAATAATAACAATAGCAATATCAATTCCATGTGCAAAAGCATTAGCATTTGAGAATTTTAAAGGTAAAAAATTTGTAGAAATGTTAGTATTCTCACCAGTGATAATACCACCAGTATCTATAGGAATGGGACTAAACATAGAATTTATAAAAATGGGCCTTGCTGGAACGTACTTAGGGATAATACTAGTGAGCATAGTTCCTTGCATACCATATGCTGTAAATATGATAAAAGATGTATTTTTAATAACTGGAAGAGGATACATAGATCAAGCATATACACTTGGTGCAAGCAAAAAAGATGTATTTCTAAAAATAGTTGCACCAATGATAATGCCTGGAGTAATATCAGCTGCAATGATGTGTTACATTGTATCATTCAGTCAGTATTTCCTTGTATATTTAATAGGCGGTGGAAAAATAATTACATTTACAATGGAAATGTTCCCGTTCATACAATCAGGGGATAGAATGTTGGGATCTGCTTATGGATTGATATTCATAGCTAGTACAATAGTACTTCTTATAGCTATGGAATATATAATGAAAAAAATGTACAAAAACGAGCTAGAAGATTATAAATATATCTAAAGTTATAATATAAAAATTAATCACAAAAGAATATAAATATAGAAAATAGAGGAATAAAATATGTATAAACTTGAATTACAAAATATACAAAAGAAATTCTCTAATAAAAATGTATTAGATGGATTAAACTTACAGGTAAAAAAAGGTGAAAGAATAAGTATACTTGGCCCATCTGGATGTGGGAAAAGTACAACGCTTAGCATAGTAGCGGGTTTAATTGATGATTTTGAGGGAAAAGTAATCCTAGATGGAGAGGACATAACATCAAAAGCCGCAAACAAAAGAAATATAGTTATTGTAAATCAGGAAAACCTACTATTCCCACATATGAATGTATATGAAAACATAGCATTTGGACTTAGAGTTAGAAAAAAGAGCAAAGATGAAATAGATAAAAAAGTAAAAGATCTTTTATCTGACATAGGACTTGAAGGATATGAAAAGAAAAAAGTATCTATGATTTCTGGTGGAGAAAAGCAGAGAGTTGCACTTGCCAGAGCATTGGCAGTAGAGCCAGAAGTATTATTATTAGATGAAGCATATTCTAGCCTTGATACGAATCTTAGAGAAAGAATGAGGGAATTGACAATAGGACTTCAGAAAAAACATAATACAACTATGATTTTAGTTACTCATGATAAAGAAGAAGCCATACTATTCAGTGATAGAATTGCCATAATGTTAAATGGGAAACTTGAGCAAATAGACTATCCAGAAGAAATCTACACTAACCCTAAAACAAAAGCAGCAGCAAAATTTATGGTAGACGACAACTTTATTGAGATAGACAGAGCAACAATACTTATAAAACCTGAGGATATAGATATATACAAAGAAGCAGATGTACAAAATGATTTTGAAAATGATCTAAACAAATTTGTAAAAGAAAACATCAACCTAGAAGGTAAAGTATTCTCAGCAGAAGTTAAAAAAGTTGTATATTCAGGCACTAAAATGAAATATATTCTAAATGTAGGGGAAAGAACTCTAAAAGTAGACGACTTCGATATGAATAGATACGAAGTAGGAGATAAAATAGGAATAGTAATAAAGAAAACAAATATATATAGGGATTAGGTGATATTATGAAAAAAGTTATTTACGATTGCGACAATACTATGGGCTTAGATAATAGAGATATCGACGATGGTCTAGCACTAGTTTATCTAGTTGAAAATAAGGATGTGGAACTTCTTGGTGTTTGCACAACTTATGCCAATGATTCTTTAGAATACGTTCATAAACAGACATTAGAGCTTGTAGAAGACCTAGGTATAAACTTAAATGTCTACAAAGGTAGAGGAAAATTTGAAATGAATGATTATACAGGATTTGGATATAAAAGATTTGAAGATGACGGAAACTTTGAATCAAATGAAGCAGCAAAATTCATAGTAGAAATGGCGAACAAATATCCAAATGAAATAGATTTATTGGCAACTGGATCTATGCAGAATCTTTATGATGCCTATATGATAGATAATGAAATAGGAGAAAAATTAAATTCTGTAGTACTTATGGGTGGAATAACAGGCGATTTATACTTTGGAGATAAGATAATGAAAGAACTGAATTTCTCTGTATGCCCTAAGGGAGCAGAAGTAGTTATTAAAAAATATAAAAATGTGTCTATACTAACTGGAAATAGATGCATGGATGTAGAGTTTGGAATTAATGAGTTAGATAAGGTTAAAGCTTTAGGAAATAATATTAAAAATGAATTTATAATCAATAAGATTGAAAAGTGGATGAGAGAGTTTAAAGAAAAATACAACTACGATTCTATAGTACTTTGGGACGTTATTGCTGCGATTTACTTAATGAATCCTGATATGTTTAGGGATGATTTTATGAGTGTTGTTTCTACAGAGGAAGATTTGTTTGAGGGAAGACTTGTGGAAGGAGAGAGTGCAGCGAGAATAAATATTCCAGTAGTTTTAGATGATAAGAAGATAAATGACGAAATGATAAAAGTTGTATTTGAAAGATAATATAAAATTTAGAAAAACAAAAAGTGGGCAATGAGTAAAATATTATACTCAGATACCCACTTTTTTTATTTATCAAAATTAAGCAAATATAGCTTTTACAAATTCTTCTAATCTATCCATTGCAGTCATGAAAGTTTCTTCATTACAAGCATAAGATATACGCATATAATTGTCTAATCCAAATGCTATACCAGGAACTCCAGCTACATGATATTTATTAAGAAGCTCTTCACAGAATTCTATTGAAAAACTTTCTTTCCAATCGTATTTTTCTGCAACTTCACTTAAATCTATGAACATATAGAATGCTCCAGATGGCTGTATGTATGAAACATGGTCTATAGCGTCAAGTCTTTCAACAAGCATATCTCTTCTTGATTTGTAAACACTTACCATATGTTTTATATCTTCTTCGCATTCAACTAATGCTCCATATCCTATATACTGAGCAGTTAAACAAGGATGAGAAACTAAATGTCCCTGTATAGAGCTCATAGCTTTTGCAACTTCTTTGTTAGATGCAGTATATCCAAGTCTAAGACCTGTCATAGCAACTGACTTTGCAAATCCATTTATAGTTATTGTTATGTCTTTTGCTTCTTCAGAAAGAGATGCTACAGAAGTAAATCCATCAACATAGCAAATTCTTTCATATATTTCGTCAGCTAGTATGAATATTTCTTTTTCAATACATACATTAACTATATCTATTAACTCTTCTTTTGTATATACGTTTCCTGTTGGGTTAGAGGGGTTAGTAAGGATAAGCATTTTTGATTTTTCAGTTATAGTAGCCTCTAATTCTTCTTTAGTTAGTTTAAATCCATTTTCTCTTTTTGTATCTATGAATTTTGGAACTGCACCAGTAAGTTTAACCATTTCTGGATAACTTACCCAATATGGTTTAGGTATAAGAACTTCTTCTCCTGGGTTAGTTACTGCAAGAAGTGCGTTAGCTATAGAGTTTTTTGCACCGCTAGATAATACTATTTCGTCTATTGTGTAATTACAGTTATTTTCTCTTTTTAGTTTTTTTACAATTTCTTCTCTAAGTATTTTAAGCCCTGGAACAAGATCATATTTAGTGCAATTTTCATCTAATGATTTTTTTCCGTATGCTTTTGCTTTTTCTGGTACTGTGAAGTCTGGTTCACCTATGCTTAGGTTTAGTACGTCTATTCCATTTGCTTTCATTTCTTTTACTTTTGAACTTATTCCTATCGTAAACGACGGTGTTAGTGTGTCTAATTTTGTTGCTAGTTTCATTTTTAGTTTCCTCCTTTATGATAAGCAGCCTGATTTTTGGTTTTGGTTTATTTTGTTATGTTTTATGTAATTTTTTGACTGTTTATTTTGTTTTTTAAAATCTAGTTTAATTTTTTATACTTTATATAATATATTATTTGAGGATAGATATCTATAGTTTGGGGAAAATTTTTGGGAATTTTCAGTATATATTTATTTTCATAAAGTGTTGTGTTATTATTTTAGTAATATATAGTAATGCTTTTATAAGTTATATAATAAAGTAAAGATTAAATCAAAAGGGAGATTAAATTATGAAAATACTATTTTGTAAAGTATCTAGTATGAAGTATTATAGAGGGGTTGAGGAATACAATGATATACCTTATAACGGAGGAAAATTTGTAAAAGAAAATGGATATGGATATGAAGAATATAATTTTGCTCCAATAAATATAGAAGATGAAGAATGTTTACTTGGATTTGTTGAAACAAAGTCAAATAGGGGAAGAAAAAATGAATTGCACATAGAAAATATACGAGGATGTGAAGCTTTTAAAAATGAGGATTATGTAGATGGAGTACTGGTTATATGGTGTGCTACAAGATATACAAATAGAACATCAATTGTAGGATGGTATAAAGATGCAAGAGTTTACAGAGAATATCAAGAATTAGAGGATGATTACAATTATATATATTTCAATATAAAAGCAAAAAAAGAAAACTGTGTTTTAATACCAGATAACAAGAGAAATAAGCATATTTGGGATGCTCCGGTACCAAAAACTCATACTTATGGCTTTGGGCAAGCTATGATATGGTATGCTAAAGAAGAAAAAGCAAATAATTATTTAGAAAAATTAATAAAAAATATTGAAGCATATGACGATGAAAATGTTGTAGATATGGACGTAGAGTACATAGATTAATAGAAAGTAAGGAGTTGAAATAATGGGCTTTCAGACCATAACAGAAGTAATAGAACAAAACATCCAAAACGGAATCAAAAAAACAAACCTAACAACAAAAAAACTAATCCTTCTTGGAATAGCAGCAGGATTTTTCATAGGAATCGGTGCAGAAGCGAGTAGCCTTGCAATGCATGGAATATCAAACGTGGGACTAGCAAGAACAGTAGCTGGAGCAGTATTCCCAATAGGTCTAATGCTAATCGTCCTACTAGGTGGAGAATTATTCACAGGAAACTGCCTAATATCAATGGCAGTATACGATAAAAAAGCAAAACTAAAAGGAATGATCAGAAACCTGACAATAGTCTACATAAGTAACTTCATTGGAGCAGCACTAATGGCATGGATGATAAATAACTGTGGTCAGCTAAACTTTAGCGATGGTGGTGCCGGAGCATTTACGATAAAGGTAGCTTTGGGAAAAGTTGGAATAGATCCTATTCAGGCGATAGTTTCTGGAATTTTATGCAACGTACTAGTGTGCTTGGCGATATTTATGGCTACTACAGCGAAAGACGTTGCTGGAAAATGTATAGCAATATTTTTCCCGATATTTGTATTCGTAATATCTGGATTCGAGCACTGTGTAGCAAATATGTACTATATTCCAGCGGGAATATTTGCAGCTCATAACCCATTATATGCAGCAAAAGCTACAGAACTATATGGAATAACTGCCGAGCAATTATCTGGATTAAACTTTGGTACGATGTTTTCTAACTTAGTACCGGTTACGATAGGAAATATAATCGGTGGAATGGTATTTGTTGGACTATTATATTGGTATTTATATCGGAAAAAAGAAGTATAAAAATATAATTAAAAGAAACTAAAATAAATTTTGCTCTTTATCAAAATGATAGAGGGCATTTTTTTATTAAAAAATATATTGAAATTTTTGTTCTTAAGAAAAATTAAAAAATAGATATCTGTATAAAAATATTTATATAAGATTACAAAGTAAACAAAAAACATAATAACCACAAAAACACTTTATTAAACAAGAAATTACAAAAAAATCAAAAAAATTTACCCTTCGTATAAACATTACAAACACTACAGTTCAAAAAAACGGACAAGCAATTTCAATGCTTACAGTGTATTTGACGAAAATATATAAATTTGATAACATTTAACATATAAGTTATGAGATGCCCTTTGACGTTGTTAAAGGGAATTTTTTTAGATTTTAAACACTATATATAGTGGTTATAAAAAAATCACATACTATATATAGTTGTTTGAGGGGGAATTATAATGATTGAATTTATAAAGAAAAGAGACGGCAGAACGATACCATTTAATGAAAATAAGATAACTAGAGCTATATTTCTAGCAGCTTCAGATGTTGCTAAAAAGGAAGGAAAAGCTCCAGATTTTAAAATGGCAGAGGATTTAACACAGGAGGTAATAGCTTTATTAGAAAGAAGATTTGGTGAAGAGGTACCTAGTGTTGAAGATGTACAGGATGCTGTTGTAAAAGTACTTATAGAAACAGGACACGCTAAAACTAGCGAGGAATATATACTTTATAGAGCGGAAAGAACTAGAGTTAGAAATTCTAAGACTAGATTAATGAAGGCGATAGAAAAGATAACGTTCTCTGATGCAGGCGATGCTGATATAAAAAGAGAAAATGCAAATATAGATGGAAATACAGCAATGGGAACAATGCTGCAGTATGGTAGTGCTGTTTCAAAAGAGTTCTGTAAGACAAATGTGTTAAAGCCAGAACATGCAATGGCTCATGATTCAGGTGATATACATATACACGATATGGACTTTTTAAATATGGGAACGCTTACTTGTTGCCAGATAGATGTTGAAAAATTATTTGAAGGTGGATTCTCAACAGGACATGGGTTCTTAAGAGAGCCAAACGATATAATGAGCTACGGAGCATTAGCAGCTATTGCTATCCAGAGCAACCAGAACGATCAGCATGGTGGACAGAGTATCCCATTCTTTGATTATGGTTTATCTGAAGGTGTTCATAAAACATTTAGAAAGTTATACATATCTAACTTAACTAAAGGACTTGTTCTTTTAGATGAATTAGATGATGAAGCTACAAATGAAAGTGTAAAAGAGATAGTTTACAATGTAGAGAAAGAAACTAATGTAAAAGCAAGCCTTGATATAAATAAAAGTGAAGAGTTTACAACTAGAGTGATAGAAAAATTAGCAGCTAAATTCTCTATTACAGTAGTTGAAGCAGAAAAAATAGAAAAGTTTGCTTATAGAGAAGCGTATAAAGAAACAGATAGAAAGACTTACCAGTCAATGGAAGCATTTATACACAACTTAAATACAATGCATTCTAGAGCTGGTGCACAGGTGCCATTCTCTAGTATAAACTTTGGTACAGATACTTCTTCAGAAGGTAGAATGGTAAGTAAGAACCTTCTTCTTTCTCAGGAAAAAGGTCTTGGAAATGGTGAAACACCAATATTCCCAATACTTATATTTAAAGTTAAGGAAGGGGTTAATTTAAATCCAGGAGATCCTAACTACGATTTATTCAAATTATCTTGTAGGGTATCTGCTAAGAGATTATTCCCTAACTTTAGTTTCTTAGATGCACCATTTAATGCTAAGTATTATGTTCCAGGAAATCCTGAAACAGAAGCTACTTATATGGGATGCAGAACTAGAGTTATAGGAAATGTTTGTGGTCCAGAAACTGTTAGTGGTAGAGGTAATTTATCATTTACAACTATAAATCTACCAAGATTAGGTATAATTCATGGATGTGTAGATGGTTCAAATCCTGATATAGATGGATTCTTTAGAGATCTTGATGAAAAGATAGATTTAGTTATAGATCAGTTATTAGAAAGAATGGAAATTCAAGGAAAGAAGAAAATGAAAAACTTCCCATTCCTTATGGGACAGGGAGTTTGGATGGGTTCTGATGAGCTTGGTCCAGAAGATGAGCTAGAAGAGGTTATTAAACAGGGTACTTTAACAGTTGGTTTTATAGGTTTAGCTGAGTGTTTAATAGCGCTTATAGGTAAGCATCATGGAGAAAGTGAGGATGCCCAGAAGCTTGGTTTAGCTATTATTTCTCATATGAAAGATAGAATGGATGAAGCGACAGAAAAATACGGACTAAACTTCTCATTAATAGGTACTCCTGCAGAAGGTTTATCAGGTAGATTTACTGAGATAGATAAGAAAAAATACGGAGAAATAAAAGGTGTTACAGATAAGGAATATTATACAAATTCATTCCATGTTCCAGTTTATTATAAGATAAGTGCGTTTGAAAAGATAAATATAGAAGCACCATATCATCAGTATACAAATGGTGGACATATTACTTATGTTGAGTTAGATGGGGATCCTACTAATAATTTAGAAGCATTTGAGTCAGTTGTTAGAGCGATGAAGGATGCTGGAATAGGATATGGAAGTATAAATCATCCTGTTGATAGGGACCCAGTTTGTGGATATTCTGGAATAATAAACGGAGATATATGCCCAGCATGTGGACGTAATGAAAAGGATAGCGATATAAAATTTGAGAGAATTAGAAGAATAACTGGATATCTTGTTGGTACCGTTGATAGATTCAATAATGCTAAGAGAGCAGAGGTTAGAGATAGAGTTAAACATATGTAATTTTTTATATGTTTAGGGATTAAAAAAGGAAGTGTTAATTTTATGGATATAAGGATAGCTTCAGATGTTACTTTTGATAGTATAGTCGATGGTCCTGGTTTAAGGGCTGTTGTTTGGACACAAGGATGTAAGCATAATTGTATAGGTTGCCATAACCCTCAGACTCATAGTTTAATGGGCGGTAAGGTTGTAGATACAAGTGAGATTATAGATAAAATTAAGTCTAAAAAGCTTCAGAGTGGGGTTACTCTATCTGGAGGGGAGCCATTTTTACAGCCAGAAGCAGTTGGAGAAATTGCAGCAGCTGTTAAGGAAATGGGTATGAATGTATGGTCTTTTAGTGGATTTACATTTGAGCAGCTTACAGATAAGAAAAATAAGAATTATTTTAGTAATATAAGACTTCTTAATAATATAGATGTTTTAGTGGATGGTAAATTTGAAATTGATAAGAAAGATATTTCTTTAAAGTTTAGAGGATCATCAAATCAGAGAATCATAGATGTAAAGAAAAGTTTAAAGCTTGGAAGAGTAGTTATACGGGAAGAGTATACAGAAAACTATGTAGATACATTTTTACCAATGGCAAAATAAAATAGATTAAAAAGTTTGAGTGTAGTAGATTTTACTGCACTCTTTTTTTATGAAAATTTTATTGGAGTTAAAAAATGACTAATAAATCGGATAAAATAAATATTTTAAAAGCGTTTGACAAACTCTTAAAATCAAGAGGAAAAATAAAAAATAAAAAAAGTTTAAAAAAAGTGTTGACGTTAAATGTAAAAGCTGATATTATAATACTTGTCCTTGAGAGAGGGCAAGAAAATAAA
>OGEP01003414.1_pt1 | contig 12035 bp, 10 predicted proteins | sample 1570721 | NCBI WGS metagenome assembly OGEP01 (sample SAMEA2582131, study PRJEB24529) | metagenome | biome: Human gut stool | place: China | collected 2011 | reverse complement strand
CATGACCATCCGCATAGCTGTCCCGGCGTTCCATTTTAATATATTCATCCATATCGAATTCTTCCAATAACATACCAACGACCTCCGATCTGTGTTTGATAAGAAAATCTTGCAAAATACCGTCCCTGATACATTCCTGTACAGCGGCATCCGCTGCCTGTTCTAATGGAATACCGATTCTGACACTTGAAGAAATTCTGCCGATCAGGATAGAATATTCCTCTAAAGTCCGGCATCGCGCCATCAGTTCCTGATTGTGTCCATAATTAATGTTGTAAATCCGCGCAGTACATTCTAAGCAGGGGCGGGTGCTGAAAGAGCTAGGGGTATTTTGCACATTGGAATTAGATACCACATTCGTTTCCACTGGGGTTTGCTTTGCATATTCAAACGCATCCGAAAGATGCAGTTCCATGTAATCTTTATCATTTTCCAACGGTTCAATCCCATTATAAAATATAACAAACTGCGGAAACGGCAGCGAAAGCATTTTTTTCCCATAAATGTTCAGGTTATGTTGTTTGATATAGCTTTCATACTGCTTGCCGAAATAGATTAGTCCGCGGATCGGCATGTTGGGGTTTAAGGTACTCTGGTGTTCATACAGATTTAATGTGCCACGGACGATGAATGATACGTCATTTTTATATCCGAGATAGATTACATCATCGATCGTGTAAAAGATCAGTTCATCTGCATCATCGTAATCTGTCTGATTCAGGGCATTGTATAACTCCAGCAAAACCGATTTCTCATTAAAAATCCTACGGAACAAGGCATCCCGGTACTTCTTCTGCACAAAAACATGTTTTGTGTGACTGCGTTTTCTTTTGTTTTTCCCCATGTAGTTTTCTCCTTTAATTATAAAAAATTTAAGCGTTTTTCACAATAGTTTTCTGAAATAGCTGGCGAAATGCCGGAATGAAAAAGAGTGGTATTCAGAAAATGATTCTATGGAAATAAAATCGAATTGCGATAGATGTAGTATACATGGGGAAATCATAAATTGCAAGAAGAATCTGCCGTTGTATGGATTCACATAGACAAATCAAAACGAATTGTTTATACTTGATTTATGACAACATCACCCAAAAGAGGAGAAATCAATGATTTTATATTTTGTACGTCACGGAGAGACGGGCTGGAATGTAAAAAAGAAAATAAAAGGCTAGACAGATGTGCCGTTGAACGAGACAGGAAAGCAGCAGGCAAAAGAGCTTGCGGACATGCTTCTGGATCGGAAAAAGGAAGGGACTCTTCAGGTTGTGCGGGCATATACATCCCCACAGCTTCGTGCAGCACAGACGGCACAGGAGGCGGCGATCGCGCTTGATATTCCATGTATTGCGGCGGATGGCCTGCGGGAAATGGATATGGGCGACTGGGAAGGCAGAAGCTGGGAAAGCATTACGCAGGAAAATGCGAAAGAGTATCAGGACTGGGATGCCAACAGGCGTTATGTCCATACACCGCATGGAGAATGTTACAATGAAGTGCTGAGGCGTGCGCTTGATACACTCGGAATGATCTTAGAACGGGAGACGGAAGATGTGTTGATCGTAACGCACAGTGGCGTACTGATGGCATTGCGGTGTTATATTGCCGGACAGGCATTTGAGGAAATGGGTATCATACGGTATAAGACGAAAAATGCAGAGGTGGTTGAAATTTTTGCGGATGATGTAAAAGATGCGATCGAACGTTTTCAAAAGGGGGAGTAAAGCGTTTATGATCGTGTGAATAACGGAAAGCAGTGTGAAAAAGCAGCGATTAGTATAAAATAGATCAAAAATATAAAGACTGTCGTAAGAAAAGGCTTCCTGGTAAAGAAACAGGACTGATTCTTGCGGCAGTTTTTTTGCATATTTCACAATTTTTAAAATGTTTTTTTGTGAATGATTTTGACTGATTTTGATTGACTGTGACGGAATGTGAACATATAATAGAACTATCAAAGATGAACGAAATTGAACGGTTGTGAATGAAAATGGAGGGAAAGATATGCTGACAGAAGAAAGATTTTCAAGAATTTTATCCATACTAGAAAGTATGGGGAGCGTAACCGTTCAGCAGCTCATGACAGAACTGGATGCATCAGAGTCGACAATACGAAGAGATTTAAATACACTGGATGCAAATGGTCAGCTCATCAAGGTACACGGAGGTGCAATTTTAAAAAATACCTCATATAGTACCGAGGATGACGAAGTCATGCAGCGAAAAGAACGGAACAAAGGTGCAAAAGAAAAGATCGCAAAATATGCGGCAGGGCTGATCGAACCTGGAGATTTTGTTTATATTGATGCAGGTACGACGACGGACCTGATGATTGATTTCATCACGACCAAACAGGCAGTATTTGTGACCAATGCGATCACACATGCAAAAAAACTTGCACAGAAAGGATGTACGGTATATATCCTCGGTGGAGAGTTTAAAGCGATAACTGAGGCGATCGTGGGAGAGGAAGCCGTTTCATCGGTTGAAAAATACAATTTTACAAAAGGATTCTGGGGAGCAAACGGAATCAGCATGCAGCGCGGATTTTCCACACCGGAGTTAAAAGAAGCGCTCGTAAAAAAACGCTCCATGGAAAACTGCAGAGATTGTTATATTTTAGCAGATGACAGTAAATTCAACCAGATATCAAGCGTAACATTTGCTTCGTTTGAGAGTGCAAAAATTATCACGACAGGACTTACAAAACCGGCCTACCGGAAAAGTAAAAACGTGATTGAGATATAAAAAGATTGAAAGCCTGCAAAATCAGAGTGCAGGAAATGCAGAAGGGAGATATGAAAAATGATTTACACCGTCACATTTAATCCATCATTGGACTACATTGTGACAGTTCCGCATTTTACCAGCGGAATGGTCAACCGGACATCAGAGGAAAAAATCTTTCCGGGTGGAAAAGGTATCAATGTATCCATGGTGTTAAAAAATCTTGGACTGGAAAATACAGCACTTGGCTTTTATGCCGGATTTACCGGAGCAGAGTTAGAACGTCTGATCCGGGAAAAAGGAATCAATGCTGATTTTATTCCGGTAAAAGAAGGAATGACAAGAATTAACGTAAAGATGCGCTCTGATGAGGAGAGCGAGATCAACGGACAGGGACCTGCGATCGACGAGGAACATATCAGACAGTTGTATCAACAGTTGGATCGTTTGGAGGACGGCGATGTCTTAGTGCTCGCCGGAAGCATACCGGATGTCATGCCGGATGACATCTATATGGATATCATGAAGCACTTATCTTCCAAGAAGTTGCATATCATTGTGGATGCGACCAGAGATCTGCTGGTAAATGTATTGCCTTATCACCCATTTTTGATCAAGCCAAATAACCACGAACTTGGTGAGGTCTTTGGCGTGGAATTGGAGGATAAGGAAGAAGTCTTTACCTATGCCGCAAAGTTACAGGAGCGTGGGGCACGCAATGTCCTGGTTTCTATGGCAGGGGACGGAGCAGTCCTTTTGACAGAGGATGGACAGAGATTTGAAAGTATGCCGCCGAAGGGCAAGGTCGTCAATTCGGTCGGTGCCGGGGATTCCATGGTAGCAGGATTCCTCGCAGGATATATGGAAGAACATGATTATGCCAAAGCATTTTATATGGGACTGTGTGCGGGAAGCGCATCCGCATTCTCAGAGGAACTGGCAACCAGGGACGAAGTCCTCGCTTTGATGCATAGTATCGGGAGGTAATGTGTCAAACATTATTTTATAGGAAAGGTAAAAGGAGGAATCACACATGAAAGTGAGAGATTTGCTTGGTGTAGAAAGCATTCAGTTGCAGGGGACACCAACAGGCAAGGAAGATGCCATCAGACAGATGGTAGACTTGATGTGCAAACGCGGCAACATCGCGGATCCGGACGCTTATCTGCAGGGGGTTTTTGCAAGAGAAGAAGAAGGAACGACAGGTATCGGAGAGGGGATTGCAATCCCACATTGTAAGTCGGATGCAGTATCGGCACCGGGGCTGGCAGCCATGGTCGTGCCACAGGGCGTAGAATACGATGCACTTGACGGAGAACCGGTGCATATCATCTTTTTGATCGCAGCACCAAATACAGAAGACAATGTGCATTTGGAGGTACTTAGTCGCTTGTCCGTCCTTTTGATGGATGAGCAGTTTACAAAGGATCTGATGCAGGCAAAGAGCCCGGAGGACTTTTTGCATGTGATCGATCTGGCTGAGGCGGACAAGGAAGAAAAAGAGGAAGCCAAGGCAGAGGCAGAAAAAGCAGAGGTCGGAGAGGAGACTTTTGTGGTTGCGGTTACCGGATGTCCTACCGGAATCGCACATACTTATATGGCAGCAGAAGCCTTAGAAAAGGCAGCAGCCGCAGCAGGATGCCGGATCAAGGTAGAGACCAGAGGATCCGGAGGAGCCAAGAATGTAATTACGGATGCAGAGATCGCCTCTGCAAAGGCAGTTATCGTTGCCGCAGATACCAAGGTGCCAATGGATCGTTTTGATGGAAAAGCATTGATCGAGTGTAAGGTGGCAGATGGCATCAGCAAGGCAGCAGAACTGGTTGACCGTGCTATGAGAGGGGATGCTAAGGCATACCATGCAAGGGCCGCTAAGAAAGAGAGCAAGGTCGAGACAGGAAAGACAGACAGCGTAGGACATCAGATCTATACACATCTGATGAATGGGGTATCGCACATGCTTCCGTTCGTTATCGGTGGCGGTATCTTAACAGCGATCGCCTTTTTGATCGATACTTTGATGGGCTATGGTGCGATCGGTGGCGGAAGTTTCGGTTCCTGCACACCGGTATCCGCATTCTTTAAATATGTAGGTGGTCTTGCTATGGGACTTATGGTTCCGGTACTTGCGGGCTACATTGCTTATTCCATCGCAGACCGTCCGGGTCTTGCGGTTGGTTTTACCGGAGGCCTTCTGGCATCCAATGGTAATGCTCTCTTTACCGATTATGATTGGGGCAATCTGTCCGGCTTTAGCGATTTTGTTGGACGTTTTGCTTTCCAGGGAGAGCATGGCGGTACGACCGTTTCCGGTTTCTTAGGCGGTATTCTGGTAGGTTTCCTTGCAGGATACATTATCTTGGGACTCAAGAAACTGTGCGAGAAACTGCCGGATTCTTTGGAAGGCATCAAGCCGACCCTGATCTATCCGGTCGTAGGTATGTTTATCGTGAGTGTCCTCATGTGCTTTATCTTTAACCCGATCATCGGATTGATCAACACCGGACTCTCTACCATGCTGACAGCCCTGGCAAAGGCAGGACTGATCACCTTGCTGGGATGTCTCTTGGGAGCCATGATGGCGATCGATATGGGAGGCCCGATCAACAAGGCAGCCTATGTCTTTGGTACAGGAATGCTTGCAACAGCATCTGATCTGATGGCAAGCGGCGCACAGTCAACAGACCCGGCAGTCCAGGCATGCTACATTGCAATGGCATCCATCATGGTCGGTGGTATGGTGCCACCAATCGGTATTGCCCTTGCCTGTCATTTCTTCCCGAAGAAGTTTACCGAGGCAGAGCGTGCGTCTAAGGTTTCCAACCTTGTTATGGGATGTTCTTTCATCACAGAAGGTGCCATTCCATTTGCAGCAAGTGACCCGGCACATGTGATCCCATGTACTCTGGTTGGTGCAGGTGTCGCAGGCGGACTCAGTGCATTCTTTGGATGTACCCTGATGGCTCCTCACGGTGGTATCTTCGTATTTGCAACCGTTGGCAAGCCTTTGCTTTACATCCTTTCATGGATCATCGGTTCCATTGTTACGACCGTCATGCTTGGTTTTATCAAGAAGGACGCACAGGAAGTTTAAAAAGGAATATAGATGGGCGGAAGCAGAAAAGCAGTATGCTTCCGCTGCATCTAAAATATAAAAAGAAAGATCATTAGGAGGAAAATATCATGAAAGAAATCACATACACGATCACAGATCCGGAAGGAATCCATGCAAGACCGGCAGGTGTCTTAGTAAAAGAGGCAGCAAAGTTTACAAGCAAGGTTATCATCGCAAAGGATGGAAAAGAAGTGGATGCCAAGAGAATCTTAGGCCTTATGGGACTTGGTGTAAAATGTGGACAGGAAATCGTTTTAAAGACCGAGGGCGAGGATGAGGACGCAGCCATCGAAGCACTTGGCAAGTTTTTGGAAGAAAATCTGTAAGACAGGATAGCGGGTAAGCGCTCGTAGTAGTTTAGCACAGTAACGAAGAGAGGGCGATGAATATGAAATTAGAAGGTAAAAGCGTTTTTAGCGGAATAGCAATCGGAAAGTGCAAGATCTTTGGAAAGAAGGATCAGGTCGTAAAACGTAGCAAGGTCACAGATACGGATCTGGAGATCAAGCGTTTTACCCAGGCAAAGGAGCAGGCAAAGAGCCAGTTGGCAGCCCTTTACGAAAAGGCATTAAAAGAAGTGGGCGAGGCAAATGCCGCCATTTTTGAAGTGCATCAGATGATGCTGGATGATCTGGATTATGTGGAGTCTATCACCAATATGATCTCATCCCAGGGCATCAATGCAGAGTATGCCGTGGCAACGACAGGCGATAATTTTGCCGAAATGTTTGCAGCCATGGATGATGATTATATGAGAGAGCGTGCAGCAGATGTCAAAGATATTTCCAATCGCGTCATCCATATCTTGCAGGGCGGCAGTGAGCAGGCAGGACTGGGAGACCAGCCGGTCATCGTTTTGGCAGATGATCTGGCACCAAGTGAGACCGTGCAACTGGACAAGTCCAAGGTGCTTTCCTTTGTGACCCGTCATGGATCCACCAATTCGCATACAGCGATCCTGGCGAGAACCATGAATATTCCGGCGCTTATTGGAGTAGATTATCCCGAGGATGCAGAAGGTCATATGGCTGTTGTGGATGGCAGAAACGGTGTCTTTCTATTGGATCCGACGGAGGAAGAATTGACAAAGTATGAGGCACTTCGCCAGGAAGAAGTAGAAAAAGCAAGACTTTTACAGGAATTAAAGGGCAAAGAGAATGTCACGAAAGCCGGCAGGAAGATCGCCCTTTATGCAAATATCGGTGGTGTTGGCGATGTGGCAAGTGTACTTGCTAATGATGCCGGCGGTATCGGACTTTTCCGCAGTGAGTTTTTGTATCTGGAAACAGAGGATTATCCGAGCGAGGAACAGCAGTTTAAGGCGTACCGGACAGTCGCAGAGAACATGGCTGGCAAAAAGGTCATTATCCGAACCCTTGACATCGGGGCGGATAAGCAGGTAGATTATTTTGGACTGGAACATGAGGAAAACCCGGCGATGGGATATCGTGCCATCCGTATCTGTCTGGATCGCAAGGAGATCTTTAAGACGCAGTTGCGCGCGATTTACCGTGCATCTTATTATGGCAATATTTCCATCATGTTTCCTATGATCATCTCTGTGGATGAAGTCAAGGCTGCCAAAGAGATGTGTGCGACCGTGCAGGAGGAGTTAAAGAGTGAGGGCATTCCGTATGGAAAGGTGGAACTCGGTATTATGATCGAGACACCTGCGGCGGTCATGATCTCGGATCTTCTGGCAAAGGAAGTTGACTTCTTTTCGGTTGGAACCAATGACTTGACCCAGTACACACTGGCGATCGACCGTCAGAACCCGAAACTGGATAATATCTATGATGCACATCATCTGGCAATCCTTCGGATGTTGCGGATGATTATTGATAATGGCCATAAGGAAGGCTGCTGGGTCGGCATCTGCGGTGAACTTGGTGCAGATGTGACTCTCACAGACACATTCATTAAAATGGGCATTGATGAACTTTCGGTCAGCCCGTCTATGATCTTAAAGGTCAGAGAACAGATCCGAAATAGCGATGCCAAATAATTTGATAAGCAGATGGCGGATGTTTGTTATGCTATCCGGACATTCGTCTGACTTTTGCCCGTCGTCCCTGACTGCGCTGTGGGATGACGGTATATAGAAACCACCTTTGTAAGACAGAGGTGGTTTTTTTTCTTGCCTGCCTGTGGTAAGATAGGAACGTGAAGAAAGAAGGTAAACAAAAGATGAAATACGATATTGTTTTATTTGATTTGGATGGAACGCTTTTGAATACATTGGAAGACTTGGCGGACAGCGTGAATTACGTGATGATGCAGATGGGATATCCGGTGCATCCGTTGGAGAGTATTCGGCAGTTTGTTGGAAATGGTATCCGCATCCTCATGGTCAAGGCAACCCCACAGGGAGAGGAAAATCCACGTTTTGAAGAAGCCTTTGCCATGTTTAAGGCTTATTATCTGACCCATAATCAGGTCAAGACCAGACCTTATGATGGTGTGATGGAACTTTTGCACGATTATGAGGAGCAGGATATGCCTATGGCGATCGTGACCAACAAAAATCAGGAGTCTGTAGATGTGCTGGTGCGTGATGTTTTCAAGAACCATGTGCGTGTTGCGGTGGGCGATGACGGTATCCGTCCAAGAAAACCGGCAGCAGCCCCGGTGGAAGAAGCACTGCGCAGACTGCGTCAGGTCTACGCCGACCGGTCATGGGCGCGCATGGGCGTAGAGGATGCCTTATCCGAGGAAGACTGGCTGGAATGGATCAAGCCGCACGTCCTGTATGTAGGTGATTCGGATGTGGATGCAGCGACAGCAGAAAACTCCGGTGTGGATTGTGCCCTGTGTGCATGGGGATTTCGCGAGGAATCTCTGCTTGAGACCCTGCCACATGTGGTCTTGTTACATAAACCATTAGAATTAGAAGCATTTGTGAGAGGTTAAATATGGGTTTAAAAAAGGCATATTGCCGTGTATATCAATGGATTTATAATATTGGAATGAAAGTGGTCAAATGGAAGGAGCCAGAGCGCTTGGAGGGCGTGGATAGTTTTCACAGTATCCCGGAGATCTTGGAGCAAGCAGGTGTCTGGACGCCTATGATCGTCACCGGACCCCGCATTGGCAAGACCGGATTTTTGAAAGATCTCTACAATGATCTCTCCGAGCGATCGGTCATCTATGATCAGGTGCATCCTGATCCGACGATCTCACAGATCGAGGAAATGTACCAGATCTATCAAGACCATGACTGTGACAGCATCATTGCGATTGGCGGTGGTTCCAACATGGATGCGGCAAAGGCACTGGCGGCGCGTGTTGCCCGCCCGGATAAGTCTTTGCAGGACATGAAGGGACAATTAAAGGTCGGCCGGCAGGTTCCTTTTTTTGTCGCTGTTCCAACCACAGCCGGAACCGGTTCGGAGACGACCATTGCAGCAGTTGTGACGGATGATGCCGAGAACCACAAGTATGCCATCAATGATCCGGTATTGGTGCCGGATTATGCCGTGATGGATCCAAGTCTTACTGTATCCCTGCCTGCAGATATTACGGCAGCGACCGGTATGGACGCGCTGACGCATGCGGTGGAAGCCTATCTGAGTTGGACTTACCGCACGGAAGAGACTATCGAATATTGCGAAGAGGCAGTCACGGCGATCATGGAATTTTTGCCGGAAGCCTACGAACAGGGAGATTCTCTGGAAGCCAGGGAAGAAATGCTGATCGCATCCTTTAAGGCGGGGGCAGCCTTTACACGAGCCTGCGTCGGAAATGTGCATGCCATTGCGCATGCGATCGGAGGGCTTTATCATGTGCCGCATGGTCTGGCGAACGCGGTGGTCCTGCCGATCGTCTTAGAAGACTACGGATCGGCGGTCTATGGAAAATTAGCGCGCCTTGCAACCCTTTCACAGGTGGCTTGCGAAGGAAGCGAGGCAGAACGTGCCAAAGAATTTATCAGACATATTAGACAAATGAATGAACACATGGGTATCCCGGAGCATCTGCCGCAGATCCGCGAGGAAGATATTGCACAGATGGCAGAGTGGGCAGATCAGGAAGCCAATCCCCTCTATCCGGTGCCTGTGATTTACGATAAAAAGCATTTTGAGGAAGTGATCCGAAAAGTTGCTGGAAAGTAGGAGGTAGACAGAATTGATAAACATTTACAGAACGGACAACCGTATCATCTCCGAAATAGATCAGTTCGATACCGGTGCATGGGTAAAACTTACCGCACCGTCACTGGAAGAATGTGCAGAGATCAGTGATCGTTTTCATATGGATATCGCAGATGTGCGGGCGGCCCTCGATGATGAGGAGAGTTCCCGTATCAATCTGGAAGATGAATATACACTTATTCTGGTGGATATCCCATCAGCAGAAATGCGTAACAACCGCCATTCCTATACCACAATCCCGCTGGGGATCTTGATTGCAGAAGATGTGGTGATCACGGTATGTGCGGAGGAGACTGCCGTACTGCGTTCCTTTGTGGAACAACGTGTGCGCGATTTCTCCACCAAAAAACAGATGCGTTTTACCTATCAGATCTTATACAATGCCTGCATGGTCTATCAGAGCCTGCTGCGCAGTATTGACAGAAAGCGTACTGAGATCGAGGAAAGAATCGATCAGAATACCGAGGATGTTGACTTGATCGACCTGCACGAATTGGAATCCAATCTGGTCTACTTTGCTACGTCACTGCGTGCAAATGGTGTGGTGTTGGATCGTTTGACACGTTATGGGAGGCTCCGTCAGTATTCGGAGGATCAGGAACTATTAGAGGATGTAATCATTGAGAATAGACAGGCGATCGAGATGACACAGATCTATCGTGACATCATCAATGGTACCAGAGAACTGATGTCGACGGTCATCAACAATCGCCTGAATAATGTAATGAAATATCTGGCAGCGATCACGATCGTTATGTCCATCCCGACGATCATATCGGGACTCTGGGGCATGAACGTCGGTGGCAAATGGATGCCGTTTTCGTCCACACCGCATGGTTTCGCGATCATCTGTGTGATAACGCTGCTGCTTTGCATCGTGGTTATGCTTTGGCTTCGGAAGAAAAAGATGCTTTAGCCTGAGCAAACTCGTCTGTGATCTGACGAAAGACCTGCATGATACGAGGATCAAAAGAAGTGCCGTCTTCATCTAAGAGAATGGAGACGGCTTTTTCATGCGAAAAAGCGTCTTTGTAACTGCGCTGGCTGGTCAGAGCATCGTAGACATCCGCGACAGCCAGAATACGTGCGCTGAGGGGTATATCTTCGCCGGCAAGTCCTTTTGGATAGCCGGATCCGTCCCATTTCTCGTGATGGTAATATGCCATGTCTCTGGCATCGCTTAAGAAACTGTCCTCGCCAACGATCTCAACCGCATGGGTAAGCGCCTGACCGCCAAAGGTGGAGTGTTGGCGCATAAATTCCATTTCCTCCGGGCTGAGACGTGAAGGCTTTAAAAGGGTGTTGTCGGAAATACCGACCTTGCCCAGGTCATGCAGTGGAGCACCGCGAAGCAATCTTACCTTGTAGTCCGGTGTGATCGCATCCGGGAAGGTATGTGCCTTGTCTAAGGCATTCAAGAGTATCTCGAAATATTTTGCCGTGCGTCTGACGTGGGAGCCGGTCATACCGTCACGGATTTCCAACAGGTCATTTAAACTGGCGACCAGTGCCGTCTCTACGCGTGCGACCTGCTCTGTCTTTTGCATGATGATCTCTTCCAGGTGATCCTGATAATGTGCCAGATCCAACTGGGTGCGGATACGCATGCGCATGATCTGGGGCTGCAAGGGCTTATGGATGTAATCGACTGCGCCCAGTTCCAGTCCGTGGATCTCATCGGCAACATTGTCCTGTGCTGTCAAGAAAATGATAGGTGTGTCCTCGGTCTGTGGCAGGGAACGGATGGCTTTCAATGTCTCGAAACCGTCCACTTCCGGCATTTGGATATCGAGCAGGATGATGTCTGGTGTATGTTTTTCTAAATAACGAAGAGCCATTTTGCAGGAATTGGCTGTGACGACATTGTAGTAGTCATCCAGTGCTTCCTTGGCGGTGCGCAGGTTGATGCCGCTATCATCTATGATTAAAACTGTTTCCATACTGTCAAACTCCTTGTGGTGTTTATAATGAGGTCGGAAGATCCTGACCGGCAAATCTGCCGCTGGCTCCGCAAGGGAGGGTAAGGCCGTTGCAGGAAACAGGAA
>OGEP01003411.1_pt1 | contig 12042 bp, 9 predicted proteins | sample 1570721 | NCBI WGS metagenome assembly OGEP01 (sample SAMEA2582131, study PRJEB24529) | metagenome | biome: Human gut stool | place: China | collected 2011 | reverse complement strand
CCATCCACTCGTCAGAAGTCAGGAACTCCCATGCCCAGGGAATGACCTCTTCCTTGAAGTAATCCTGGAAGGAGAAGTTGCCCAGCATCTCAAAGAAGGTGCCATGGCGGGCAGTGATGCCCACGCGCTCGATATCCGGGGTGCGGATGCACTTCTGGCAGGTAGTCACGCGATGACGGGGCGGCTCCTCCTGTGCCAGAAACCACTTCTTCATAGGAGCCATGCCGCTGTTGATCAGCAGCAGGCTGGGGTCGTTCTTGGGTACCAGGGGGAAGCTGTCCAGACGCAGATGACCCTTGCTTTCAAAGAAGCTCAGGTACTTTTCGCGCAGTTCATTCAAACCGGTCCATTGCATAGATCTTTCTCTCCTCAATCATTTTTGGCGCTCAGGCGCCGTTTTTTATGCTGTTATGGCAGAGGGGCGGCACGGTGAAAAAACAAAAAACAGCCCTCATCCCAAAAGGGACGAAGGCTGCTTGTGCATCAAACTCCGTGGTACCACCCAAATTGCAAAGGATAACGTGTCCCCTGCCGCTTTCGGCGCATTAACGCTGCGCAGCGTCCGGTTTACATTCGCCGGAAGCTCCGGGGTGGCGCGAAATGATCCCGACCGGAGCACCTTACAGCCGTGGGCGCTCTCTCTGGACGGTGGTGTGTGCATTTCTGACCCCATCATTGCCATCTGTCATAATTTTACATTCCGCAAAGCAGCGCAGTGCCCCTTTGCGTACAGCTAAATTATAGCATACGCAAAACGTTTGTCAACGGTTTTGAGCAAAATTTACGGCACCCAGATGCGGCGCACCTCCAGCACCTTGCCGCCCTGCACCACCAGCGTGGTATTATAGGTGGTCCAGTTATCGGGGTCTGCATTGATCGCTGCTGCCACGGTATCCGCGCCCGTAGTCTCCACGGCTTCGGCCTGTGGGTCGGCAGAGCTGTCCTTCAGCACTACATCCTCTGCCAGCGGCATCGTCTTTTCTCCCATCTCGTAATAGAGTGGGTAATCGTCAAAGGTCATCGTACGGTAGGTATCATCCTCCAGCTTCAGATCCAGCCCGCCGGGCTGCTCCATGCCGCCGTTGATGCTTACAAAATGGTGCTGGTCATTCCGCTCAATGCTTTTCACCTCGGTGATCACACACTGATCCTGCGCCGCCCCCTCTTCATGGAAGATGATCTTATCGCCGACGGCAAGCTTTTCAATCTCCTCTTTCTTATAAATGTCGTAGCCGAACACCTTTGCAGTCAATTTACCGTCCTGCACGCCGGAGGTAATGGCGGCAGAAACAAACGTGGTGGTCTGTGTGTCATCAAGGTCATCCAGTGTCCATGTCAGCAGATTGATCGGTTCCGTAACGCCTTCTTCTACCACATGGGACGAGGCCGGCACTGCACTGGATGCAGGGGTGCTGGCGGGGGTGCCGGAGCCGCCGCAGGCCGTCAATGCGATGCCTGCAGCCAGAACAGCCAGAATCTTATATTTCAGGTTCATAAAAATACCTTCTTTCTTGACGCGGTAGATTTATTCCGCTACAATAAAAACGAATCAAGAACCCATTTTATTGCGACTGATTTTAAGATAGAGAGGAATTTCCCGTGAAAATTTTAAAAGTAAAGTGTCTTGCCCCCACCCGGCTGGACAATTATCTGACCCAGCAGTACCCCGCCCTGACCCCCGGCCGCCTGAATAAGGCGCTGCGGGAGAACAAGATCAAGCTGAACGGCAAAAAGCAGCCGCTTTCCACCCGCGTGATGGCGGGCGATGAGATCAAGCTGTTCATTCTGGATGACGTTCTGGACGCCGACCGCCGGGTGGAAGGCCCTGCATGGAAGAATGCCCGCACCCCGGCACAGGTGGTGTACGACTGCCCGCAGATCTTGATCGTGAACAAGCCCGCCGGCGTTGCGGTGGACGGCCCGGAGGACGACACCCTGCTGAACCGTGCGCTGCTGTACCTGAACAAGCAGGGCGAGTACAAGGAGAACGACCTATACACCCCCGCCTTGTGCCACCGGCTGGACACCGGCACCAGCGGCCTTGTGATCATTGCCAAGACCCCGGAGGCTGAAGAGCTGTTCCTTTCTGCCATCAAAAACCGCGAGGTGCAAAAGACCTACCTCTGCGTCACCTTTGGCCGTCCCATGCCGCCGGACGCCACCTTGGGCGGCTATCTGCTGAAGGACGCTGACCGCGGCATCGTGAAGATCGTAGAGGACAAGCAGCCCGGTGCCAAGGAGGTGGAGACCCGGTACGAGACCATCGCCGTCTCCGGTCGTCTGGCCCTGCTGAAGGTGCAGCTGATCACCGGCCGCACCCACCAGATCCGCGCCCATATGGCAAGCATCGGCTGCCCCATCCTTGGCGACAGCAAGTACGGCAACAACAGTGCCAACCGGGAGCTGAAGCTGAAGTATCAGGCGCTGTGCGCATGGGAGCTGACCATGCCCCGCTTCACCCAGCCGGACTTTGCCTTTCTCAGCGGCAAGACCTTCCACGCCCCGAAGCCGTGGTATTACCAGCAGGTGCTGGACGGCACTTTGAAGTAACAAAAAAGGAGATGTCCTGCCGGGCATCTCCTTTTTGTTACTTATAATAGAAATCTCAGACCCGCACCATATCCGGGGTGATCTCAGCCAGCGTATGGGCACCGCACATCTGCATGGTGTCGGCCAGTTCTCCGGCAAGCTTATCGATGTAGCACTTCACGCCCTCTGCGCCGCCGCCGTAGACAGCAGTCACGAAGGGGCGGCAGATCAAAACGCCGTCTGCTCCCAGCGCCAGCGCCTTGAACACATCCACACCGGTGCGGATACCGCCGTCCACCAGTACCTTCACGTCGGTGCCCTTGAGGGCTGCGGCGATCTCCGGCAGCACCTCGGCGGTGGCGGGGCACTGATCCAGCACACGGCCGCCGTGGTTGGACACCACGATGGCAGCGGCACCGGCCTGCTTTGCCTTCAGTGCACCCTTGACGGTCATCACGCCCTTGACGATGAAGGGACGCTCTGCCAACTGCACGATCTCGGCCAGTTCCTCCACGCTCTTGCTGCCGGCGGGCGGGGTCATGTTCTTCAGGAAGGGCAGACCCGCTGCATCCACGTCCATGGCCACGGCGAAGCAGCCGCTGGCCTTGGCCTGCTCCATCTTTTCCCGGATGGTGTCGATGTTCCACGGCTTGATGGTGGGCACACCGCAGCCGCCCGCAGCGCCGATGGCGCGGGTAGCCATCTCCATCACGGTGGGGTTGGTGCCGTCGCCGGTAAAGGCAGCAATGCCGTTTTCGGCACAGGCGCGCACCAGCACATCGTTATAGGTCATATCGGTGTAGGTATCGGAGTAGTGCAGGTTCACTGCACCCACGGGGCCGGCAAAGAAGGGGTAGCGGAAGCTTTTGCCGAACAGTTCCAGTGTGGTGTCCGGTGCACCGCCGGGGCACAGGGTATCCATGTTCACCCGGATGTCCGCCCACTTATTATAATTGCGGATAGCGGTATCGCCCACGCCCTTGGCACCCGGGCCGGGGATCTGGTTTTTGCAGGCCACGCCGTTGCACACCGGGCAGGCCTTGCAGTATTGACCAATGCAGGTACGGGCATTGGCAAGCACCTCAGGATAAGTCATAAAAGCATCCTCCTTATATCCATCGCTGCGGCACAAAATGACCCGCCGCAGCGCTCTCTGCCCTCAATATAGACCCATTTTAAGGGTGCGTCAAGGGCTTTTTGTGCTTTCCGTCTATGCGGCAGAACGTCTTTTCGCGTTTTTTCGTCACTTTTAAAAAAGTCTGATTTTTTTCAAAAAAATCCTTGACAAAAAGCCTGCTTTCAGGTATTATAGTGGAGCGCCAAGGGCACCCGCCCAAAGGCAGAACAAAAGATGTGGAAAGATGGCTGAGTTGGTCTAAGGCGCACGACTGGAAATCGTGTAACGTGTCAAAAGCGTTCTGGGGTTCGAATCCCCATCTTTCCGCCAGAAACCTGAAACAGAAATGTTTCAGGTTTTTTATTTTGTCCGCAGTTTGCGGCGCTTGACATTTGCGGGCAGTTCCGTTATGCTGGAACAAATACGTTTTACCGGAAGGAGAGGTTTTCCCATGGCATCTTCCCACAAAAAGCGCACCGGTCTGCGTGCGGCGCTGATCGTTCTGCTGTGTCTGGTTCTGGTGTGCGCGGTGGCTGCGGCAGTGCTGTACAGCTTCGTCAGCCGCAAGATCAAGGCATTTCAGAGCGGTGCCAGCTTTGCGCTGGACTACACCATCACCTCCACCGAAGCAGAGCCCCCTGCCCTTTACGCCCTGCTGGACAAGTTCGGCGGCACTACCGGCAGCCTGACCGGCCAGTACACCCCCCGGGCGGTGCAGCTGGCGCTGTACCCGACGGGCACCAGCACCGTCAACGATGCCCCTCTGACCCGGATGTACATCAGCGAGGAAGAGACCCTGTACGATGCCGGACAGTTGTACAACAAGCTGCGCAGCACCGTTGTGACCGAGTATCCGCTGGCAAGCCTGCTGCTGCCGGGCTGGTCGCTGGGCAGCTACATCTCCCAAGACCAGCTGGCCACCCTGCTGGGGGTAGACCCCGCCGCCACCGGCTTGCAGCAGGTGAATGACTTTCAGCTGGATCTCAAACAGCTCAAAACCGTGCAGCCCGCCAACGCGAAGGAAGGCTACCTCTACCTTCAGCTGCCGAACCTCACCGCCGGGGAGGACGCGCCGCAGCTGATTCTGGGCATCGAAAAGCAGGGGCTGCTCAAGACCCTGTCCCCCAAGGTGCACATCCTGCTGGACGTGCCCGCCCACCACATCCATGCAGAGCTGACCGGCACGGTGACTGCCGCCCAGACCGTGGTGACCGCTCCCACCTCCCGGATGCAGGACTCTGACGTGGAAAGCCTTGTGCAGCTGCGCAAGACCATCGAGAGCATTGTGCAGTTCGTGCAGACCGCCGCCCAGAGCGATGATGCCGTCTCCCCTGCTGCATAAAGCGGACTATTTTGAATGGTCTCCGCTTCGCTCTGACCATCTTCAGCGGAAAAATTATTATTTATAGCGCAAATCCGGGCAGACTGCGGTCTGCCCGGATTTTCATTTTCACGCGTAGTTTGCGCTGCGGGAAAAGATTAAAAAAGCAGCCCCGAAACACACACAGGCGTTTCGGGGCTGCAAATCAGAACAATGATTCTGCTTTTACTTCTTTACGGTCTTTTTGCAGGGTGCACGCTTTGCCTTGGGCTTTGCGGCGGCAGGTGCGGCCTTAGTTGCAGGGACAGTAGTCTCAGCCTTGGTCTCCACAGCGGGGGCAACCTTCACCTCTGCGGCGGGGGCAGCAGGCTCAGCCTTTGCCTTAGCAGCCTTCTTCGCAGCGGGCTTTTCTGCCTTGACCGGCTCTGCAGCCTTTGCGGTGGGAGCAGCGGGCTTCTCCTCCACCTTCTTGGTGGTGCGGGGCTTGCGGGCTGCGGGCTTCTTGGCGGGAGCGGCTTCCTTGGCCGGTGCTGCCGTAGTCTCAGCAGCGGGTGCGGGTGCTTCCTCGACCTTAGCGGCACGCTTTACGCGGTCCTTTACCTCAGAGATGACCCACAGCTGGTCACCACCGCCGGGCACCTCCTGCCAGATCTGCAGCACAGCGCCCACCTCGGCACCCATGCCCACGGTGTCCACGCACTTGCCGCCTGCCCAAGAAGAACGCAGACGCACGGTTCCCTCCGGGGTGTGCTCTACCTTCCACATCTGGGATGTGCCGCCCACGTCCTCCCACAGGTGCAGCCAAGTGCCGTTGGCAGTGCCGGTCATGGTCAGATCCAGCAGCTTGCCGGAGGCGCGGTTGCGGATGCGGTACACGCCATCGCCCTCGCGGACAAAGCTCCACTCCTGTTCGGGCTTGTGGTCGTACTTGCCCAGGCGGACAGTGCCGCCGTCCTTGCTGCCTTCCACTGCCTGAATGACGTTGCCGGTGTGAGCGGCAATGGTATAAAAGCGGTCGGCTTCGATCACAGTTTGTGCTACGGATTTCATGTATAAATCCCTCCCAATCATAAAATGCACAGATTTTTCCAATTCCTTCTTATAAAGAATACCACATATCGTGATTTTTCACAAGCAATTCGACAATTCTTTAGCACTTTATATAGAAACCACCCTGTTTTCGCCTTCTTTTTCGCCCCTTCGCAGGGGAGAAAGGGCCGTTTTTCTCCCTCTCGACATTTTGCCGCAACTGCGTTATACTGTTTCTATCAGGACTATCTGCCGCTCTGGAAGGGGCGGCTTTCTCGTTTTTGAAGGAGGATATTTGCCCATGACCCAGCAGGACCGCACTGCGGTGCAGTATCACAAAATGACTGAGACCCCTATCCCCCGGCTGATCCTCAGTCTGGCCGCGCCCACGATTTTAAGTATGCTGATCACCAGCATCTACAATCTGGCCGATACCTTTTTTGTAGGGCGCATCTCCACCAGCGCTTCCGGTGCGGTGGGTGTCGTTTCCAGCCTGATGGCTATTATACAGGCGCTGGGCTTTATGCTGGGGCACGGCTCTGGCACCATCATCAGCCGCCGCCTGGGCAGTCAGGATACCCACGCCGCCACCCGCTTTGCTTCCACCAGTTTTTTTACAGCGCTGGCCTTTGGCGTAGTGCTGGCGGTGGCCGGCCTTGCCACCCTGCCGGACTTTATGATGCTGCTGGGCAGCACCGAGACCATTCTGCCCCACGCCTGCGCCTACGCCCGCCCCATCCTGCTTGCCGCACCGCTGATGATCTCCAGTCTGGTGATGAACAACATTCTGCGGTATGAGGGCAAGGCGAACCTTGCCATGGTCGGGCTGGTCACCGGCGGACTTTTGAACATCGCGCTGGACCCGCTATTCATGTTCGCTTTAGGGCTGGGCACTGCCGGTGCCGGTATCGCCACCGCCCTCAGCCAGACCATCAGCTTTGGCATTCTGCTGTATATGTTCCTGCGGGGCAAAACGGTCAGCCAGTTCCGGCTTTCTGCCGTCACCCGGGAGCCGCGCGAGTTTTTGCAGATCCTTGCAGGCGGCGCGCCCAGTTTTGGCCGACAGGGACTGAACAGCATCGGCGGGATGCTGCTGAACATTGCCGCCCGCAGCTACGGCGACGCCGCCGTGGCGGGCATGAGCATCGTGTCCCGCATTTTTATGTTCATCCTCTCGGTAGCCATCGGCGTGGGACAGGGCTTGCAGCCGGTGGCGTCCTTCAACTACGGCGCCCGCAAGTACCACCGGGTGCGGCAGGCCGCCATCTTTACCCTGAAAGCCGCCTTTTTGCTGCTGGTGGTGCTGATCGCGGTGTGCTGGTGGAACGATGAAACTTTGATCCGCCTGTTCCGGGACGACCCGGAGGTCACCGCCGTGGCGCTGCCTGCCTTCCGCTACCAGTGCTTTGCCGTCCTTTTGCAGCCGGTGATCGTGGTGGCGAACATGACCTTCCAGAGCGTTGGCAAGGCCGGGCGCGCCACCTTTCTGGCCTGTTGCCGACAGGGCGTGTGCTTTATCCCGCTGATTTTAGTATTGCCCCGGGTGCTGGGTCTTGTGGGTGTGGAGCTCTGCCAGCCCATTGCGGATGCGCTCACCTTCTTCATTTCTCTGCCCTTTTTGCTGGCCTTTCTGCGGCAGCTGGAGCAGATGGACAAGGCAGAAGCGTCCCCTGCCCCGGCGCAGCTGTAATGCAATTGTAACCGTTTTCAGCCGCATTTTTCTGCAAGACCTGCAATGAAAAATGCGGCTGTTTCGTCTTCTGAGTGAACGGAAAAATTTTCCTCCCTGTTTTTTGCAAAGGAGTGTTTTTTATGAAGCGTGTTGTCTTGCGTATCGGCTGCGGGGCGGTCTGCGCTGCCCTTGCCCTTACTTTAGGCTGCGGCTGCGCCCTGCTGCCGCCCGCCACCGGCGTGCCGGGCGCTGCAAGCTCTGCCGTTTCTGTGCCCACGGACGACAGCGGTAAGCCCCTATACGACCCCGCTGTGCTGAACGATGACCGTCTGCGGGTATTGTACTGCTATGGCCGCGCGGGGAGCAGCACCACCATCCTGTGCGGCAGCGCCCCGCTGCATCAGGCTGCCCGCAGCGAGAACGTCTCGCTGGTGGAGGACAGTGCCACCGGCATCGCGGACTACTGGCTGCGCAGCTGGTCCGACCCCACTGGCCGGGGCGGACGCCGCACCGCCTTGTACGACAAGACCGGCACTGAGGTGATGTCCTTTGAGGGCGAGCAGAGCGCCACCCTGCAAAACAGCCTGCTGGTGCTGCAGGAGAGCCGCCTTGTCGATGGCGGCTACGTCCCGGAGTCCGGCTACGGCACCTGTCAGGTCATCGACCTTGCCACCGGCGCAGCGCTGCCGGTGCCGGAGGGCGCATACAGCTGCACCCTATGCGGCGATAAGCTGGTGTTCAGCTGCTACGCCCGCCCGGAGGGACTGGACGATTACGACTGGGATACCGACTACCGCCAGAACAGCTGGGTAGTGGTGCAGGAAAAGGACGGCACCCCCGTCTACCGCGCCGATGCCGCCTCGGCATACCGCCTTTTCTATGACAGCGATACCCTGAGCGACTGGGTGGAGCTGGACGTTGCCACCGGAGCCGAGACCACCGACCAGATTTTGTACAACACCCAGACCGGCGAGCAGTACACGGGCTTTTTGCAGGTCTACCCGGGCGGTCTTGCCAGTTTTTCCACCGGCGATGGCCGGTACGAGCTGCGGGATATGACCACCGAGGACCGCGGGCTGATTGCCACCTTTGACGAGCAGCCCAGCCAGTATTTCCCGGGCTATGTGGTAACATGGCACAGCGGCGAGGATCACGGCTACGAGCTCTATGATCTGGAGACCGGCACCAAGACCCCGCTGTACGATGTGGACGCCACCGACAGCACCATAGCCATCTATGCACTGGACGGCAGCCTGCGGGTGTACAGCAAGGATAACGGCAAGCTGCTGACCGACACCACCGTAGAGCCGGTGGAGCACCAGCAGCGGGTACGGATGAGCAACTGCGGCAGCGGCTACGTCTGGCTGGAATTGCAGGACAACGACCGCTACGAGACCACCGCCACCCGGCTGTACGGCCCGCAGGGGCTTGTCAGCGACCTGACCGCCCTGCAGGGCAAGTACAGTTACGTCAACTACCTGACCACCGACCCCGACGGCAGACCCATGTTCTACGGCAGCCGCAGCGCTGTGGGCAGCGCCTACGGCAACGTATACGATGTGCTGGATGCAGACGGCAAGGTGGTGCTGCAGGGACTTTCCAGCTGCACCGGGTACTATTCCAACAGTCTGAATGCCCTGCCCGACCATGTGTTTGCTGCACAGCGGGGCTTCTATGTGGGCTGGATGGACACAAGCGGCAACTGGCTGTACTGCCAGAGTATTTTCTCGTCTGCCACTGCGGACGATGAACCGAGTTATGGCTATTGATTCAGGAGGGTTTTCTTATGAAAAACGCTAAAATTTCCCGCCGCAGTTTTCTTCTGGGGCTGGCTGCCTGCTCCGCCGCCGGGGTGCTGACCGCCTGCAAGGGCACGGATGCGCCCTCCGGCAGTACGGCTTCCTCTGCCGCAGAGCCGCCCGCATCCTCTGCGGCGACCCCCGCTGTGCAGCAGGCAGCGCCGTTTCTGACTGTGGAGGAGTTTCCCCCGCTGGACGGCAGCACCGCCTGCATCCCGCTGATGGCGCAGATGCTGGCCGATACCACCGGTATGGACTTGGAAGAAGCCCGCAGCAGCATCACGGTGAGCACCACCGCCTACGCATGGGAAAACTTTGGCTTGTACGACACCACCACCCGGATGCTGGTGGTATACGAAGCGCCGGACTATGTAAAGGAAGAGCTGCAAGAGGCCAACGTGGAGCTGGAGCAGAAGCCCATTGGGGTGGACGCGCTGGTGTTCATCGTCAACGAGGACAACCCCGTGCAGGCGCTTACCCGGCAGCAGCTGCGGGACATCTACGCCGGAAAGATCACCAACTGGAAAGACGTAGGCGGCAAGGATCAGGCCATCGTTGCCTTCCAGCGCGGCGAGGACTCCGGCAGCCAGACCCTGTTCAAAAAGCTGCTCATTCAGGGCGGTGAGCTGATGACCCCGCCCTCTGAGCTGGCTCCCGCCGCCATGGGTGAGCTGGTGGACAGCATTGCCGATTACAACAACAGCGCCAACGCCATCGGCTTCTCGGTGTATTATTACATCGACCAGATGTACTCCAAACCCGGGCTGCGTCTGCTGGCGGTGGACGGTGTGACCCCCAGCAACGATACCCTTGCCGACGGCAGCTACCCCCTGTGCAACGATTTTTACGCCGTCATCCACCCGGATGCCGCCGCCGACAGCCCGGAGCGCCGTCTGTACGACTGGCTGGACACCGCTGACGGTATTGCCTGCATCCAGAAGGCCGGGTACGTTCCGGCACAGTCTGCCGCCAAGGCGAATTGATTTTCCATGAATTGACAGCCTGTCCGCATTCTGCTACAATCTAACCAGAAGTTTGTCGAATCCTGTTTAGCAGAATGCCGAAAGGAAGGTCTTACTATGGAACACCCCTCTCACCCGGTAGAAAGCCACTGGCGCACCTCCCTGCGCAACCGCATCATTCAGGCTTCCAGTCTGCTGGAGGTACTGTTGTCCGGCTTAGTGCTGATCGGTCTGCTGTTCAGTGTTGTGCCGCTCATCCGCTGGATGCCCGGCCTGCTGTTCGACGGCAACGAAGCAGAGATCCGCACCTTTCTGGAGCGCAGTCTGGATATCGTGATCGGCATCGAGTTCATCAAGATGCTGGCCAAGCACAGCCCCGGCAGCAGCCTTGAGGTGCTGCTTTACGCCATTGCACGCCATCTGGTGGTGGGGCACGATTCCGCCGTGGAGAATCTGCTCAGCGTTGGCGCGATCGCGCTGATCTTCATCGTGCGCAAGTTCTTTTTTGTTCCGGCCTTCGGTGCGCACCTGCCGGACGGTCACCCCGCGCCGGATCTTACCCCTGCCCAGAGCGGCATCCCCGCCGACTGGTTCCGTCGGCGGCATTCCGAAGCAAAGCCCGAGGAAGAGCCCAAGACGGAAGCGTAAGCGTTTCATCAGCTCCCAAAAAAACGGCTGCTGCACAGCATTTTGTGCAGCAGCCGCTTTTTATACGCTGCAAAATACACGATGCAGCATTTATTTCGTCCGTTGGTTTATGGTGTTCCCCGTGGCCGGAGCAGGCACTGCGGGCAAACATCCACTGCCAGATCTCGCTGGCGCTGAACCGTATCTACACCGAGTGGTACCCCAGCAAGGGCTACACCTTCAACATCACCAACTCCACCAGCTACGACCAGTACTACGTCCATGGGCGCACGGTGTTCGAGGTGATGGTGCGCATCACGGACGATATCTTCAACACCTACCTGCGCAAAAGCGGTACGGTGAACCCCTATTATTCCGAATACTGCGACGGCAAATCGGTCACCTGCCCCGGGCTCAAGCAGTGGGGTACGGTGACGCTGGCCAACAACGGGCGCAGCGCGCTGCAAATTTTACGCTACTACTACGGCAGCAGCATCGAGATCGTGCGCACCAAGAATATCCGTTCCATCCCGCAGAGCTACCCCGGCACGCCGCTGCGGCAGGGCAGCCGCGGCGCGGCGGTGTTCACCCTGCAACGGCAGCTGAACCGCATCGCCAAGGACTATCCCTTCCTTGGAAAGCTGACGGTAGACGGCGTATTCGGCAGCCGGATGGCCGCCACGGTGCGGGCGTTCCAGAAGCAGTTCAACCTGACCGCCGACGGCGTAGTGGGGCGGCAGACATGGTACAAGATCAGCTATATCTATGTATCGGTAAAAGATCTCGCCGAGCTGACCAGCGAGGGCGAGGTATCCAGCGGCACTCTCTCGGACGGCACATGGGGCGGCACCGTGCTGCGCACCGGCTCTACCGGCAGTGCTGTGGAACAGCTGCAGTTCTGGCTGAATACGCTGGCGCAGTACACTTCCTCCATCCCATCGGTCACGGTGGACGGCGTATTCGGCAGCGGCACAGCCGCAGCGGTG
>OGEP01003399.1_pt1 | contig 12085 bp, 10 predicted proteins | sample 1570721 | NCBI WGS metagenome assembly OGEP01 (sample SAMEA2582131, study PRJEB24529) | metagenome | biome: Human gut stool | place: China | collected 2011 | reverse complement strand
GCATCCATACCCTTCTGGACAAGTCGCTCTGTTCTTGTATCAATAGATGAAGTAGCTTCATCAAGAATAAGTACAGGTGGGTCTGCTACCGCTGCTCTTGCAATTGCAAGAAGCTGTCTCTGTCCCTGGCTTAAATTAGCACCTCCGCCATGAAGCACAGTGTTATAGCCATCAGGAAGTCTCTTGATGAATCCGTCAGCATTAGCAAGTCTTGCTGCTGCGATACATTCCTCATCACTCGCCTCAAGTCTTCCATATCTTATATTATCCATGATAGTTCCTGTAAAGAGGTTAGTATCCTGAAGAACAATACCAAGGCTTCGTCTTAAATCATCCTTCTTAATATTGTTGATGTTAATTCCATCATATCTGATCTTACCATCCTGAATATCATAGAACCTGTTGATAAGATTAGTAATTGTAGTTTTTCCGGCACCTGTGCTTCCAACAAATGCAATCTTCTGTCCAGGAGTTGCATACATTTTAATATCATGAAGCACCATCTTGTCAGGATTGTATCCAAAGTCAACTCCGTCAAATGTTACATCACCAGCAAGTCTTGTGTACTCTGCACTACTGCCGTCCTTTGCCGGCTTCTTCCATGCCCACATCTCAGTATTTTCTTCTGTCTCGATAAGCTCATTGTTCTTGTTGTATCTTACATTTACAAGCTCAACGAAACCTTCGTCAACCTCCGGCTTCTCATCACATAACTCAAATACTCTTCCGGCACCAGCCATCGCCATGACGATACTGCTCACCTGCTGGCTTATCTGTGTTACAGGCTGTGTGAAGCTCTTATTTAAACTTAAGAAAGCAACAAGTGTACCAATAGTAAGTCCTGAAAAATCACTGAGAGCTAAGACACCTCCAACAATCGCACATAACACATAACTGATATTACCTATATTACCATTAACAGGCATTGTGACATTAGCAATCTTGTTAGCGTTATTGGCACTCTCACGCAGCTTATCGTTAATCTCCTTAAACTGCTCAATACTTTTATCCTCGTGGCAGAACACCTTGACAACCTTCTGTCCTTCCATCATTTCCTCGATATAAGCATTAACCTTACCGATATCCTTCTGCTGCTCAACGAAATATTTTCCGGAAAGTGCACTCAGCTTAGAAGTTACATAAAGCATAATAACAACCATCACAACCGATACGATTGTAAGCGGAATATCAAGCACAATCATACTTACAAATGTAGATACAAGTGTAATGCATGAATTGATAACCTGAGGTATACTCTGACTTATAAGCTGTCTTAATGTGTCAATATCGTTAGTATATACTGACATGATATCGCCGTGTGCATGAGTATCAAAATACTTAATAGGAAGTGACTCCATATTAGTAAACAGCTCTAATCTCAACTTCTTTAAAGTTCCCTGACCAACATTTACCATAATTCTGTTGTAGCAATATGAACATAATACACCGACCATAAGAACTGCAGCGAGCTTGATAAGTGCGCCTGCAAGCGGTGCATAATCATGTACTGCTGACTGTGTCAGCGGAATAATATAACTGTCAATAAGCTTCTGGATAAACAGCGTTGCTATCAGTGTTGTAAGCGCTGAAACAAGAATACACACAAGCACTGCTATACACGAAAACTTGTAATTCTTTAAAATATATCCAAGCAGCCTCTTCATAAGAGGAAGTGGATTTTCTTTATTCTTTTTATTCTTCATATCAATATTCTTATCCATATGCTGCCTCCTATTCTCCTGCCTCGTCAAAATCACCGCCGCCCTGTGTCTGGACCTCGTAGATTTCGCGGTAAACCTTATTGTTCTCAACAAGATTTTCATGAGTATCAAAACCACTCACACAGCCATTCTCAAGCACCAATATTCTGTCTGCGTCCTGAATACTTGAAATTCTCTGTGATACGATAATCTTGGTAGTTCCTGGTATCTTTGTTGCAAATGCTTTCTTAATCTTAGCGTCTGTGGCTGTATCAACAGCACTTGTTGAATCATCCAGAATAAGAACCTTCGGGTGCTTAAGCAGCGCTCTTGCGATACAGAGTCTCTGTCTCTGACCACCGGAAACATTGCTTCCACCCTGCTCAATCCATGTATTGTATTTATCAGGCATTCTCTCAATGAATTCATCTGCACAGGCCTGACGGCAGGCTTCTATGCAATCCTCCTCAGACGCATTTTCATCACCCCATCTCAAATTATCAAGAATAGTTCCTGAGAAAAGCACATTTTTCTGAAGAACAACTGAAACCTCATTACGAAGAGTTTCGAGGTCGTAGTCTCTTACATCAATTCCGCCTACGCATACAGAACCATCCTTAACATCGTACAGTCGGCTTATCAGATTAACGAAGCTTGACTTACCGCAGCCCGTTCCGCCGATAATACCGATTGTCTCACCCGCATTTATATGGATATCTATGTCTTCAAGAGCATCCTTGTCGCTGTCTTTCTTGTATGTGAAGTTCACATGGTTGAAATCAATTCTTCCATCAGGTACTTCCATCACCGGATTCTCAGGATTAGTTATATCTGCCTTCTCGTTAAGAACCTCAGCAATTCGTCTTGCACTCGCTGCACTCATTGATACCATAACAAATATCATAGAAAGCATCATAAGTGCCATCATCATGCTCATTACATAGCTGAACATTGATGTCAGATTACCCGTTGTCATAGTTCCATCTGTAATAAAATGTGCCGCAAACCACGAAAGCGCAATAATACTTCCATATATAACAAACATCATAATAGGATTGTTGAAAGCAAGCCATGATTCTGCCTTAACAAATATCTTATAAAGATTCTCGGCAGCCTTACTGAATTTCTTATTCTCATGGTCTTCTCTTACAAATGCTTTGACAACTCTGATTCCTGTGATATTCTCCTGGACACTTGCATTTAAATCATCATATTTGGCAAAACCTTCTGTGAATATTGGAGTCACCTTATATATAATAAAGAAAAGTACAAATCCAAGAAGAATAAGCGCACCTAAGAATATAAAACTTAATGTAGGATTGATAATAAAACACATAACCATACTGCATATCATCATAAGTGGTGCTCTTACCGCAATTCTAAGAATCATCTGATATGCATTCTGCACATTTGTAACATCAGTAGTCATACGGGTAATAAGACCTGCTGTGCTGTATTTGTCTATATTAGAGAATGCAAAGTTCTGGATATTCGAATAGATTCCCTCTCTTAAGTTACATGCAAGACCGGTAGAGGCCAAAGCCGCATATTTTCCTGCCTGAATTCCAGCAAACAGACTTATAAATGCAAGCACGAGCATAAGTCCGCCATACATTAACACCTTGCTCATGTCTCCCGCCTGAATACCCTTATCGATAATACTTGCCGTAACAAACGGAATAAGTATCTCCATAAGAACTTCAACAATTATATATATTGGCGTCTTTATCGAAACTTTTTTATACTCACCAATATATGCTGATAAAGTTTTTAACATTTCTTACACTTCCTTTCACAGTTATTCACATCATCGTATACTTTTTGTAACAGACGGTGTAATTCTTCTTTTTCATCAGCAGAAAGCGCTGAAAGAAACCATTTTTCTTTGTCATGCATTGCCTTGCCTGCATGAACGCACATGGCTCTGCCCTTGTCTGTTATTCTCACATGCTTGACTCTCTTATCTGAAGGGTCATAGAAGCTTTCTATCATCCCCTTCTTTTCAAGCCTTGCTGCTGTTCCCGCTATTGTCGCCTGGGCTACGCCAAAGTGCTTCTCAAGCTCCTTAAGCGTAATACATTCATCTTTAGTTTCATTAATTATCATAAGCATCTTAACCTGTGAAGATGTCATGTCATCTGCTCTTAACTCCTCATTGGCACATCTTCCAAGAATATCATTAAGACGCTTTATAAGTTCTCCACAATGGAGTGACTCTCGCTGCATATCTGCTCCCTTCGTAACAAAACGGCATCCGAACCTGCCATTCTTTTAATAAAAATCTTAAGTCGCTTTGCTATATTACAAAAATGACAGCACGCTGTCAATAGCGCGCTGTCATTTTTATTTTTATTTAATATTTAATGTTATCTGTAATAAGCAGGCTTCAGATGAACCGGAACACCATCTGAGTATTCAGCAATATTAGTTCCCTGAATAAGTGGCCTTACATACTTAATATACTCATCAGAAATATCTGTTCCCTCTGCGGTTATCCACTCTGCTGGGAACTTCTTTTCCTTATTGCATATATCGTTCACATCTGCAAGTCCGTAATTAATCTCATATCCGTTAGTATCATCTCTTTCAAATGTAATCATTTTTCCAGTTTCACCATCAAGAGCTGCTACAACCGCTGCCTTTCCTGCTTTTTCGGCTTCATCAATATCTGTTGCTGAAGCAAGAAGTGATGAGCATCTCTGTGGAAGATTAAGCTCAATACTTCTGCATTTGATTCCAAATTCTGCTTTCACATAATTTTCAAGATACTTTCCACAGCCTGTAAGCATCTTATGTCCAAAACCATCAACCGATGCTGCATCTGCATATTCACATATGAATCTGCCGTCTTTGTCCGCAATTCCTTCTGATACGCACACAACAACTGCAGTTTCCTGTTCAAGTGCCGCCTTAAGTGACTTCTTGAATTCTTCCATATCAAATGCATGCTCTGGCATATATATAAGATAAGGATTTCTACTATACTCTGTTCTTGCAAGTACTGATGCCGCTGTAACCCAGCCTGCATGCCTTCCCATAAGCTCAACAATTGTCACAGACGGGTGTGCATAACATGTTGCATCAAGTATAATTTCTCTTAATGTTGAAGCAACATATTTTGCAGTAGAGCCATACCCTGGCGTATGATCTGTCATAACAAGATCATTATCAATTGTCTTAGGTACACCTATAAATCTGATGTCCGATTTTTTCAATAATGCCACTCTTGATAATTTTGAAACTGTATCCATTGAATCATTGCCACCAATATAGAACACATATCCAATGTTCATCTGTGCAAATGTATCAAACAATTTATCATACACCTTATCCCCTAAATCTTCTGGAAGCATATACCTGCAGCTTCCAAGAAAAGAAGCTGGTGTTATCTTTAATCTATCAATCGGCTCATTATCTGCCACTTCTGAAAGATTAATAAAATTGCCTGCCAGAAATCCCTCAATTCCATGCACCATGCCATACACAGTGCCAATCTTTTCCTTATTTCTAAGTCCTTCCTCAATCACTCCATATAATGATGAATTAATAACCGCTGTTGGTCCGCCTGACTGACCTACCAGAATATTCTTTAACATACTCATGCCTCCTACATTATTGCTGTTGCTGTTGCTGTTGCTGTTGCTGTTGCTGTTGCTGTTGCTGTTGCTTAGATTGTATCATCTGTTGATTATTGATTGCAACATGATACCTATAGATAGTCGTATTTTTAATTCTCTTATAGGAACATTTCAGCCATTTTCTATCATTTAAGCTGTCTACACAGCAAAATGTTCCTATAAATTCTGTTTTTGAAGTCATCTTATAGGTCTTTTTCTGCATTTTCACAACATTTTTTCAAAATACACCTATTTTCTCAAATTCTACCTATAAAGTTAACTTATTTTTAAATTTTATAGGAAACGGCGTCTAAATCGGCAGACAGAAGATAAAACTCATATAATAATAATGTTCCTTAACAAGTTGACACATTTCCACTAAGCGTATAATATTCAATTATTCACACAAGGCGCTTAAAAGCAGCGCAGGAATGGAGTTTAATATGAGATTTGTAATCCAGCGTGTTAATCACGCAAGTGTTAAGATAGACGGTGAAGTTGTTGGAAACATCGGACATGGACTTCTGATTCTTTTCGGGGCTGGTCAGGACGACACAGAAGATATGCTTCCAAAATATGTAGACAAAATATGCAAAATGCGTATTTTTGAAGACGAGAATGGCAAAACTAATCTGTCACTGGCAGATGTCGGTGGCGAGCTGCTTATTGTAAGTCAGTTTACACTTTATGCGGACTGCCGCAAAGGCAACCGCCCAAGCTTTACTAATGCCGGCGCGCCTGATATGGCTAACGCTCTCTATGAAAAATTCGTCGCAATGTGCCGTGAGCGTGTTCCTAAAGTTGAAACCGGCAGATTCGGTGCTGATATGAAGGTCAGCCTTGAGAACGACGGACCATTCACAATACTGATAGATAGTGAGGATTTCTGATATGTTTAGAATGTGGTGTAAGCTCTTTGACGACAGAGGGCATCTTATCAAAGACACTGTAATTAAAAATGCGGATTCTGATTTAAACAGAACCCGCAAAATATTCGCTGCTATTCATGACGCATGCTATGAATTCGACCTTGCCGAGCCAATCTGGCTCGATTCCAATGTTTCAGAATTCCAGCGCCACTCGAAAGTACGCTTCACTAAAGATAACTTTGTTGAAGATATCGAATTTGCTTATATGGAAATTGAGGTTATTGAGGAAGATTAGAACAGGAGGGCTTATAACTGCCCTCCCGCTCTATTTGGTCTTAACTCTGACCTTCTTTCCTGAAAATGCAATTCCAAATTTCAGGATATCATTAATTCCTTCCTGCTTCATCTCAGAATCATATCTCATATTATCAATCTGAGTCAGTGCCTCGTCTGCAAATGTATCAAGTGAATCTGCACTCAATCCATTCTTCCATTTTAATTCCAATATAATTCCCGGATACCTGTTTTCTCTTGGAATAAGGCTGATATCATATCTTCCATCGCCTGATTCCCTGTTAGATTTAATCTTATACTGGTTATCCATCAATGCAATCAGACCAAGCATTAAACCATGATAAAAGCCCCCTGCTCCTCCATCATAAAAACTTATGGATTTATCCATGTATTCGGATATTGCAGCCTGCAATTTTTTATAATCATTTGCATAAAGACTCTCCGCAATCTTGTTAGCAGTAGTTCTTGTGATAGCACCTATCTGCAGCAAATGTGACAAAATTTCATTCTTGTAAACCGCTGCAATTTCCCTGTTAGGAATGGAAACCTCGCACAGATATGAACCATCTGCCTGCAAATCTTTTCTCGGTGTTTTCAAATATCCTGCCACTAACAACAGACTATATATATTAGCCGGATCTTCTGCAATCGACCTGTATACAACATTCTGATCAATTCTGGCAATAACAGGCTCTCCCTGTAAAAGTGCATAAAGTCTCTCCGTTATGTCATCAGTAGCAATTTCAAGTACATCTTCAAGAATCTCATTCTTTCCTGTATTAACCCAATATGCCTGTGGAATACCGTCTTTAGAAATATAATTGATAACCGACCACGGATTGTATATCTCCTCGTTACCAAATAAATATCCATCATACCATTCTTTCAGTTCCTTTTCTTTAGCTGACATACCATAATATTCAAGCATTGCTTTTACTTCATTACCTGTAAATCCGAAGAAGCTGTCATACGCTTCATCCATAACTGAATTAACTGTCAGATTATTAAGTCCACTAAATATACTTTCCTGTGCAATACGAAGAATTCCAGTAAGAAATCCATACGAAAGATTTCTGTTATCTTTAAATGCTCCTGAGAAGAAATTTCTCATAAACCCAATAATCTCATCATAGAAATCTTTTGAATATCCTTCCTGTATAGGCGTATCGTATTCATCAATTATAATAATCGGTGCTTTGCCATAATGCACAGCCAGCATTTTTGACAAACGCTCAAGTGCAGAAGTAAGTTCAACTTCATTGGCTGTGCCATTAAGAATCTTTAAAAAATTCTCCTTATCATACTCTGACAGCTTATCACTGTTAAGCAATTCCTGATGTCGTCCAAATTCTTCCTGCAAAAGTCCACGAATCTTATCAATAGTTTCCTGCCATGTATCAAATTTAACATCTTTAAATGTGAGAAAAATCACCGGGTACTTACCCTGATGCGAACGGTACTCTTCTCCACACTGCCAGATTGCCTGATTTTTAAAATATTTGCTTGTATCCTCATCAGATATCTCAAAGAAAACCCTTAACATATCCATATTCAGGGTCTTTCCAAATCTTCTAGGTCTTGTAAACAATGATACCAATGGCTTCTGGTCAAGAAATTCCTTGATTAATAATGTCTTATCAACATAATAATATTCTGACTGCGCACGCACATAATCTGATATCCCAATAGGAAGTGCCTTCAAGCCCTTTCCCCCAGATTTCTTTACATACTTTCCCGTTGAAATCCTTTTATCAGCAGGTTTTGCTGCATCATCAGGAATTCTCCATGTTCCATTCTCCTTAACAGCCCCAGCCACTTTTCCTTTTTTGCACATATCATTCACAGATCTTGAAGAAATCCCCCATTCTGCAGCTTTCTCTTTACAACTTTTCATCTGAACCTCCTCTCTCATTCCCACCGTCAACAATATATCTTACGCAAATTATAGCATTTTATGCGAAGAATATCAACTTTCGTCCGCAATATATCGATTTTGTGCGAAGAATATCAATCTTATTTGATATATTGCGTTTTTAAAAAACATTCTTCTTTTTAACATCTAATTATAGTAAAAATGCGGACTCCTCTCGGAATCCGCATTTTTATATTAAATCTAATAAATCAAACATTCAATCAGCACTACCGCACCATCATTCCACCTTGCAATCCTGCCATTATACATCTCATCAGCTTCCTGCTGTGAAACGAGCGACTGACCGCGGTTTGCTGACCTTTCCGCTGACTCTTCAGAAGCATAATAATCAACCTTGCATTCATCTACAACATTTTTCGTGCCTGAAGAGAAATCATAAACTGTGAACCTTTCAAGTCCATCCCCCTGCCATACGCCTTTTATTCCGTCCATAATATAATAATTACCATTCGCTGAAACTATCGAAACAAATCCATTTTGTGAGTGGCTGTTTCCAACCTCTTTTGTATACAAAATCTGACCTGTAATGCCATCTTTGACAGTTACAGTGACATATTTTCTTGTATCATTGAGTGCCTCTTTAACATCACTGATATCCCCGGCATATCCGTATATCTCCATTGCCACATCATCATCAACACCATCATGCGTAAGGTCGTACCTATATTCTGCTATGAGATAATTCTTCATTTTATCATCATTCTGATTGTCAGTATCTGTCTCAAACATGCTATCTGTCGATTTTTCAGCACTGCCTTTAACATTAGACCCGCCAAACGCAAAAACTGTAATTGCTGCCACCGTCACTATCATTACAAATGCTACGCTTTTGTATGTTTTCTTATTGCCAGCGATTCTCTCAATCCTTTTCTTAAGTTCACGAAAACCAGAGGACGCTCCTGATAAAAGATATATATCCGATAATCTGCCTGAACGTCTGGCGGCAGCATTTAACAGCACCTCACCATATTTCTGTCTCTCGCTTGCACTGCAATTTCTTACAACCGCTTCATCACAGAATAACTCGCAGTCCTCTTTGTGAAAATGTGCTGCCAGCCACACAAGCGGATTAAACCAGTATATACATACACACAACATTCTCACTAACGCCCACCAGTTGTCTCTGTGTCTGTAGTGAGTCAATTCATGATTTATAATAAATTCATTGTTTCCTGTATTAGTGTTAAGGTACACAGCCGGACGAAATACTCCGTACAGACAGGCCGAATCCACAACATCAGTAATATAAATGCTGATTCGCCCACTATTACCTGTCTTGATTCTTGTATATATAAGTCTTCTGTAAAATATGATATTGCTGACAACTACAATCAGAAACATAAGTGCCATGCCAGTAAACCATATACCCAGCATATAGCTTATAATATGAATATTGTCAGGCTTAGCACTACTTGTTTCCTGCATTTTTTTATCTGTGTATGTTTCGTTTTCTGCCTGCATCCTGCCATCTGACATCACATCTGTTATCCCCTTGGTATTCCCGGATGTCTGTACATTTCCAGCTATCTTAACATTATCACCAGTATCAGGCTGTTCTTCATTCGCTACAGCGCTGCCCTGCACACGCTTAATATTATCTAACAGATAATCAGCCACATTTACAACATTTCCAAATAACTGCACAGGTATTAAAAGACGCATTGCAACTAACGCCCACAATACACAGATTGCTCCGCTCTTTACTCTGCTGCCAAAAAATTTCCGCAAAATCATTACCACAACAATCATTATGCTTGATGTTATAACTACATTAATCAGCTTTCTCACCTGCCTTCTTCAAAATAGCCTGCAACTCATTAATCTCATCCTTACTAAGTTCGTTAGATTTGACAAGCGTGCTCATCATCATATTGACTGAACCCTTAAACACTCTATCAAGCAGACTCTTTGTCTCCGACAATGCCACGTCTTCCTTCTTTACCAGCGGATAATATTCCCTTGCCCTGCCGCCTTCACTGTAAGCAATCAGCCCCTTATCCACCATTCTTCCAAGCATTGTGACAACCGTACTTTTGCTCCAGCCAGTCTCCTCTTCGAGCATGTGATACAACTGCATCATAGTATATGGCTGCTCCCATAGCTTCTCCATAATTGTCCATTCACTCTTATTTAAAGTCATCGTTTTCCCTCTCCTGTCCGTTCTACATCCGTCAACCTAAAGATAGCATTTTGTTTTACAAGTGTCAACCTCTTTATTTTAAAAAACGGACTCTGGCAATAACCAGAATCCGCACAGTCCACATATTCATTATAAAAATATATATTATACAATAACATTTCGCTCTTCCCCAGCCATAAATGCCTTGATATTAAGATATATCTCGTCCATCAGGCGGGTTCTCGCCTCGTATGTCGCCCATGCAACATGAGGGGTAACGATAAGCTTGTTGCTGTCCTTAATTGTAAGAAGAGGATTGTCCTTAGCAACTGGCTCAGTGGTTATTACATCAAGTCCTGCCGCTGCAATCACGCCTTCGTTAAGCGCTCTTACAAGGTCTGCGTCATTAACAATCGGGCCACGTCCAAGATTCAGAAGAACTGCGCTGCTCTTCATCTTCTTAAGTGTCTCATAATTAAACAGATTTTCTGTATATTTGTTAAGCGGTGCATGAATTGACACGATGTCCGATTTCTTCAAAAATTCATCAAGCTCATATCTTTCGTATGGCACATCATAGCTGTGACCGCTTGCTGAATAGTATATTACATTACAGCCAAAGTCTGCCGCAATCTTAGCAACGCCTCTTCCTATATTGCCAAGTCCGACAATTCCCCATGTCTTTCCTGCCAGTTCGTGAAACACATTTGCAAAATGTGAGAAGCAAGGCCACTCTGCATACTCGCCGCTCTTTACGAAATCATCATAATATCTCATCTTCTCGACAAGATAAAATGCAAGTGCAAATGTGTGCTGTATAACTGACTGTGTTGAATATCCAGCAACATTGGCAACCCTTATTCCATGCGCTTTGGCATATTCTATGTCAATATTGTTGTAGCCTGTAGCTGCCTCTGCCACCATCTTAAGATTAGACGCGGCTGCCATGCACTCTGCGTTCATGTTAGTTTTATTAATAATAACGACATCAGGATTATGCTCTTTCATTCTTGCAACAGCTTCCTCATAAGAACTTAAGCTGTATGTCACAACTTCGCCAAGCCTGTTAAACTGCTCAAGCGAAATATCATCTCCGTATGTCATAGTTTCCAACATAAGTATCTTCATAATAATCCTCCGTTTCTGCACATTTTTGCATAATTATCGTACATTTTTAATAATTTCCCTGTACTGTTTATTTAGTTTCACAAGCTCCCTGTCTACATTTTTTAGTAAAAAAAGTCGTCCTGCACCTTTCATTTTCTTAAATGGTTTTACAGCCAGCCTGCTATGTATATCGACATTTCCGCTATCATCATCTGCATAATTTCTGATTGCTATTAATACAGTCTGCATATAAACCTCCCAAAAGACATTGAATACTACCGCATTATACAACTTAATTAAAGCAGATATTGTCGAACCACCGTCTGATTAAATATTTGCAACAAGTTCCTTCATAACCTTGACATTATTAGCAATTGCGAGCTTTTCAAATGCCGGGTAATCCATTGTTGCGCTGTCATCAGCCTTATCTGATATAGTTCTTAATA
>OGEP01003396.1_pt1 | contig 12100 bp, 7 predicted proteins | sample 1570721 | NCBI WGS metagenome assembly OGEP01 (sample SAMEA2582131, study PRJEB24529) | metagenome | biome: Human gut stool | place: China | collected 2011 | reverse complement strand
CTGCTGGCCGCCGGAGAGCTGGGCCGGCCGGTTGTCCGCCTTGGCGGCGATCTCCACCTTTTCCAGCGCCTCCATGGCCCGCGCCCGCCGCTCCGCCAGCGGGACCCGCTGGTAGAGCATGGGCAGCGCCACATTCTGCCAGACGTTCAGGGACGGGATGAGGTTATAGCCCTGAAAAATGAACGCAATCTGCCGGGAGCGGATCTGGGACAGCTCCCTCTGGGTGCGCTCCCGGATCGGGGTGCCGTCCAGGAGATACTCCCCCCGGGTGGGCACGTCCAGGCAGCCCAGTATGTTCATCATCGTGGACTTGCCGGAGCCGGAGGTGCCGATGATGGCCACAAACTCCCCCTGGTCTATGCTCAGCGTAACCCCATCCAGCGCGTTGACCTGGTTTTCCTGCCCCTCGGCGTAAATTTTATAGACGTCCTTCAATTGAATCAGGCTCATACAGAATCCCCCTTCTCAGCCCATAGGGCCGCCGCCGGGCATCCCGCCGCCCATGCCGCCAGGCATTCCGCCGCCGAAATCCGGCATCTCTCCGCCGCTGAAGTCCGGCATTTCCCCGCCGCCCGGGAAGTCGGACGGCTCCTCTCCCTGGCTGGTGGTATCCCCGCCGTTCGGGGCCGCCTGCTGGTAGCGGGTGAATACCTCCACCCCCTCCTCCACGCCGGAGAGGATGCGCACATACTGGCTGTTGGACACCCCGGTTTCCACCGGCACGGCATAGAACCCGTCGGGCACCACGCCGTCCTCCAGCTCCACCGCGTTGTCCGGCGCCGCGTCCGCCTTGACGAAGAGGCAGGTTCCCTGGCTGGTGCTCTTGAGGGCCGCGATGGGGGCCAGCACCCCCTCGGACTCGTCGCCCACGGTGATGGAATAGGAGACGTTGACGCCGGCGGAGAGGGCGCCCCCGCTGGGAATGGTGATGGTGATGGGGAAATAGGCCACGCCGTTGGAGTTGGTGGCCTCATAGCTGATCTCCGTGACGGTGCCGGTGTAATGGGTGTCGCTCTCCGCCCCCGACTGGGTGATGTCCACCTCCATCCCCATGGCAATGCCGTCGATGTCCAGCTCGTCAATGTTGGCGGTGATGGTCATGGAGTCCAGGTTGTAGAGCACCACTGCGGTCTGCCCCGCCTCCCGGGGGCTCTCCCCTTCCCGGACATTGACCATGATGATCTTCCCCGCCAGCTCGGCGGTCACCGCATAGTCGGAGCGCTTTTCCTCCGCCTCCGCGATCTTCTCCTGGAGCTGGACAATCTTTTCCTGGGTCTGGGTGATCTGCTTGTTCACCGACTCCACCTGCTTCTGGTAGTCGGCCCCGTCGAGCTGGACGAGAACGGCCCCGGCGCTCACCTGCTCATAGTCCACCGCCCCGATGCCGGTCACCTCGCCGCCCACCTCGGCGGTGAGATCCTGGCTGCGGCGGTACTCCAGCTCCCCCTCCACCGACGGATAGAGCTTTTCGCCCGAGTCCGCCACCAGATAGCCGGCGCCCGTCATTCCCTCGGTGAAGGCGCCCGGATTGTCCAGGGTGACGGTGACGGCAAAGCAGTGGGTGCCCTCCGCCGTCACCCGGTCTACCATCTGAATGTCGGTGACGGTTCCCTCCTGGTTGAGCATGAGGCTGGCCACGGATACCCCGGCCTTCATGCCTACGTAGACCTGATCCTCATAGGCGTAGCTGAAATACTGGGTCAGGCACATCTGACTGTCGTCCACAAGGGTGGCCAGCTTGGTCCCGGCGGCCACATTGTCCCCCACGTCCACGGCCACATCGGTGATCCGGCCGGCAAAGGGGGCTGTCACAGTGAGGGCGGCGATCTCCTCCTGGAGCTGGGCGAGCTGTTCCTGGTAATCGTCCAGCTGGTTTTCCTGCTCGGTGATCTGATCCTGATACTCCTCAATCTGGTCGTCCAGCTCTGAATCGTCCTGGGTGTAGAGCAGCTCGCCCACCTCCACCGTGTCGCCGGCGGAGACGTATACGCCGGTGATCTCCGCCTCCGAGGCGGTGGTGTACGTAACGCTGTCCGTCGGCATGGTGGTTCCGGTGCCGGAGAGCGTTGTGGACAGGCTGCCATAGGTGGTCTGCTCCGTCAGGGGCGTCTGCTCCTCCCCGCTGAAAAACAGGTCCAGGTTCCGGCTGGGCAGGCCCAGCACCTCCCGGTGGAACATGGGGTCGATATAGTCCGGCCCGCACTTGAAGGCGCAGGGGTCCAGCCCCCGGCGCTGAAAGGCCCGGAGCAGGGCGCAGGTCACGGTGGTCTTGCCGCTGCCGCTGGCCGGAGCAGCCACCAGCAGGCGGGGCAGGTCCAGCCTCTCCTCCATGGCTGTCCTCCTCCTTTCCAAACAAACAACCTATATTATACCGGACCGGTGGGAAAAATGCAACGTGGGCCGGCGGCTCTCTCCGTCTCCGGCGGAAAATTTCCCTTGCACCCGACCGCAGTCCCCGGATTTTGAGGGAGGGTTTTACTTTACGGGGTTAGTTCCTTTGCCCGTGGCAGCAAAGGAGGTCGCCCCGCAGAGCGAAACACCTGTGAGGCACGGCGCGCCGAGTCATCGCGCCCTACGGGCGTCATGGTCCACGGGGGACGGGCGGGCCGGTGTCCCGCCCCTACGGGGTGTCAGGCAAAATACAGCAGAACCGGACAACGGGAGGGGCAAGCCCCTCCCCTACGGGACGGTGGGGAAACATTCTGCGCCGAAGGGCGGGACCCTCCCCTCCAAAAACTCATAGAATGGCGGCAGGCGGAGGTGGGTTCCCACCTCCGCCTGCTTGCTTACAGACTGTCACAGAATGATGCAGATGAGGCCTCCGGAGCCCTCGTTGATGATCCGCTGAAGGGTCTCCCTCAGCTTCTCCCGGGCATCCTCCGGCATCCGCTTGACCTTGGCGTTCAGGTCCTCCCCCACCAGCTCGTGGAAGGATTTTCCGAAAATATTGGACTGCCAGATCTTGGCCGTATCCCCCTCGAACTCCTGGAGCAGATAGTGGATCATCTCCTCGCTCTGCTTCTCGCTGCCCACGATGGGGGACACCTCCGTCTCGATGTCCGCCCGGATCATGTGGATCGATGGGGCGCTGGCTTTCAAACGCACGCCGTACCGCCCGCCCTGGCGGACGATCTCCGGCTCCTCCAGCACCAGGGAGTCGATGGAGGGCACCACGATGCCGTATCCGGTCTCCTCCACCTCCTTCAGGGCGTCGGCCACCTTGTCGTACTCCGCCTTCACCTGGGCCAGCTGGGTGAGCAGGGCCATCAGGTCCCCGTCGTCCCCGATCTGGAACCCCGACTGCTGGGACAGCGTATCATAGAATAAGGCCCGGGGCAGCTCCAGCACGGCGGCGGCCAGTCCGGTGCCCAGGTCGATGTTGGTCACCCGGGCCTGGCTGACCTGCTCGCACTCCCGCATGGCCCCAATGGCCCCGTCCACATCCCGGATGCGGTGGAGCTGCCCCGCCCCCTGCCGGATGGCCCCGTACAGGGCGGCCTTGATGGGGTGCTCCTGGGGCAGTGCGTCCACCCAGGGGGGCAGAAACAGGTCCAGCTCCTTCAGCGGGAACTCATACAGCACCTGCTTGAGCAGGCCGCTGATGTCCTCCTCCCCCAGCTCCAGGCAGTTGGCCGACACACAGGCCACCTGGTGCCGCTGGGCGATGTCCGCCCGGATGGCCCGGGCCCGCTCGGAGTTGGGGTAGGCGGAGTTGAGCACCACCAGGAAGGGTTTTCCAAGCTCCTTCAGTTCGGCAATCACCCGCTCCTCCGCCTCCAGATAGTCCTCCCGGGGGATGTCCGTGATGGAGCCGTCGGTGGTGATGACCATTCCGATGGTGGCGTGCTCGGCGATCACCTTCCGGGTGCCGATCTCCGCCGCCTCGGACATGGGGATCTCCCGGTCGAACCAGGGGGTGGTCACCATCCGCTGCTCCTCCCCCTCCAGCTGGCCCACCGCACCATCCACCATATAGCCCACGCAGTCGATGAGCCGCACCTGGAAGGCCGCGCCGCCGTCCATGGAGATGGACACCGCCTCCTCCGGCACGAACTTGGGCTCCGCCGTCATAATGGTGCGGCCCGAGCCGCTCTGGGGCAGCTCATCCCGGGCCCGCTCCCGGCGGTAGACATTTTCGATGTTGGGGATGACCAGAGTCTCCATGAACCGCTTGATAAAGGTGGATTTTCCGGTGCGCACCGGCCCCACCACCCCGATGTAGATGTCGCCCTCGGTCCGAAGCGCGATCTCCTCGTAGATTTTGCGATCTTCCACTTGAATTCCTCCTTCGGCCCGCGAGCCGGTCATTTCCCTACACTATATGGGGATAAGCTGTGAGATATGACGGCTCCCCGCCGCCATTCCAGACCGAAAACCGCCCCGGCCGCACAAGCGGCCGGGGCGGGATGGCGCGTCAAAACGCCCTGTAAGGCGGTCAGCGCACGCTGGGGATCAGGAGCATCCGGCCCAGAGGCAGCTGCCCCTCCTCCAGGCCGTTGGCCTGGACGATCTGCTCTGTGGTGGTGCCGTAGGCCTTGGCCAGCTCCCACAGGCCCTCCCCCGGCGAGGCCAGCCGGAGCACCACCGAGGGCTGATCCCCCTCGCCCCGGGTCCGGGGCTCCCCCAGGGCGGCCCCGCACACCGCCGTGGTGTGCTGCTCCCGGAGGATGAGGAATTGGAAGTCCACCGCGAAGCGCACCTCGATCCCCCCGGCGGAGGGGGCGGCGAACACCTCCCCGGAGCAGGCCGTCCGGCAGCAGCACCGGGCCCCCTCCGGGGCGTCCAGGCGGCAGGAGACGGTCAGAGGCCTCTGGAGGGCCTGGAGGGCGTCGTTTTCGTCCAGATAGAGGATGGTGACCCGGGCCTCTCCCTCCAGCACCAGCTGGTCCCCCTCCCAGTTCCTTCGGATCTCGCCCAGGGACACCCAGCTGTCCGTCACGCTGCGGGGCAGGGAACCTGTCTCCAGCAGCTCCCGCACGTTCTGGGTGCGGGAAGACTGCTCCACCAGCTGCCACAGGACCTGCTCCTCCCGCTCCACCTGGGTCTGGAGGGCGGTGCTGTACAGGTCCTGGAGGAGGGTGACCGGGCGGCGGCTCCACACCTGGGCCTGGGCCAGCAGGTCCAGCGCCACCTCCACGGTGCGGCCGTCCTCCCCGGCGGGCTGGCAGCTCAGCTGGGTCAGCTCCACCGCCATGCGGCACTCGCCCCCCTCGCCCAGCCCCGGGACCTCCATGATCTGGGAAAAGGGGAGGTTCTCCCGGCAGGCATTCAGCCCGCCGCCGGCCTCCTGCACCAGCAGCTGGAGTTCCACCGCCCCCTTGAAAATCAGCTTGCTGCCGATGAGGCGGCTCTCCCCGCACAGGGGCACAGCCCGGCAGGCGGCCAGCTGCACCGGCTCCCCCTGCCCCACGTTCAGCCTGACCTGCTCCAAAAATGTAAAGGGTTTTTCCTGCACAGCCTCCAGCTGATAGCTCTCCTGCTCCGTCACCCGCTGCTGCACCCCGTGCTCCTCCGGTTCCAGCACCCCCTGGCAGCACACCCGCTCCCTGGGCTGAAAAGCGGTCACATCCACCGCCAGATCGGCCCGGAGCAGCACCTTTCTTGGATTCAGGGCCCGGGCCTCCGCCCCCCGGAGCCGGACGCAGGCGTGGACCCGGCCCTGCTCCGTCAGCCCCGGGGCCTCCAGCTGGGCGGAGAAGGGCAGGGCCGCCTCCATGCGGCGCAGCCCGCCCCCCTCCTCCGGCTGGTAGAGGAGGACGGCCCGGACGCTTCCGCTCACCGCCGCCGCCCCCTCCCGGGCCTGCTTCCCGTTCAGCGTCGCCTGTCCGCACACCGCCACGATGCGGAGGATGTCTGGACAGGCGTCGGGTACAATGGTCTCCAGGGTCTCCTCCTGGCAGAGCGTCCCGTCCGCCGCGATCTCCCAGCAGTGGATCACATCCCGATCAAATTCCAATTCCATGTGCAGTTCCTCTCCCTTTCCCATAGGATGGGCCTCCGGTCGCCGGGGCCCGGGCCTTCTTTGGGACACTATATGTCTGGGAGCAGGAGAATATGTCCATCTGTCTCAGCCCTTCAGACCGAACAGCCTGCGCAGCAGCCCGCGCAGGCATTTGGGTGAGCGTACCACCACGATACCCATTCCGCGACCCTCCCTCCAACAGATTGTAGTCCAGTATATGGCCCGGCAGAACCAAATGACACCGCCGGGACGAGCCAAAGATCGTGGGGCAACCCATAAAAAACGCAGCGCCGCTCAAAAGGCGGCGCTGCGGTTTTCCAATATGCGTTGACTTCCGGACTTACTCCAGGCCCCAGTCTGCCAGGGTGTTTTTCTGATAGACCACCGATTCCTCCGGCCAGAGGATCTCCCCATCCTGCACCTGATACTCCGGGATCGAGGGGGACACCCACCTCCGGCCATACTCGTCGGTGACCACGGCGGCGAAGGCGAGATCATCCCCCTCCGCCAGGTCCAGCTCCATGGGGTCCAGCCGGTAGAAGTCCTGTCCTGCAAAGCCCTCGAAGCTGTCCGGCTTCTCACAGGGCTCCAGCCAGGTCACCAGCTTAAAATTGTGGAACAGGCCCACCCGGACCTCCCGCAGCCGGCTTACCCCCAGCGCCTCGTTGACCACGGGGACGGAGGCCCTCTCCCCGCCTACGGTGACGTACCCCTCCGGCAGGGCGAAGCGGCCGTTTTTCCCCCGCTTCGAATACATCACAGAGGACAGATCCATGGGCTCCACCTGGGGGAAGCTGTCCTGGTACAGCCCCTGGTACTGGTCCAGCAGCTGGGTCTGCCGGGTGTTCCCGGTGACAAAGACGGCGGAGAGGGTAATGCTGTCTGTCAGGGGACAGACCATCTCCCCGGTAAAAGCTCCGTTCTCCTCCTCCGCGGCTTCCATCTCCCGGACCTCCCCGCCACTGTCCGCCAGAAAGACCACCGACATCCCGGGGGTATAGGTCTTGGGTACCGCCCGCAGGGAGAATCGCACCGTATTTTCTGCCAGATCGGCGGAGACCAGCTGGGTGGCATAGTCGGCGGTCAAATCGTTCTGGGCCTTCAGGATCTCCTCCACCCGGCTGGCGATGGAGCCCACCTGAGCGTTCACCGAGTGGCTGACGTTATTTACCGAGTTGGCCAGGCTGTTGTACTGCCCATCCATCCGGTCCAGACGGCTGAATACGCTCCATCCGGCCCAGACTACCGCCAGGGCAGCCAGGACCCAGGGCCAACGCCGCCGGGGCCGCTGGCTCCCGGACAGCTTCTCCCCCACCAGAGCCTCCACCTGCGCCCGCTGGCCCTGGCTCAGTTCGGCCTGCTCCGCCCGCTGATAGCGGCCCAGCAGTTCCTCCAGCAGCTTCAGCTGGTCCTCGGAGAACTCCGCCGCCTCCGGGACCTCCTCCACCCCCAGCAGCCAGCCCACCGGCACCTGGAACAGGCGGCTCAGGGCCACCAGCTTCTCGATCTCCGGCAGGGAGGTATCGCTCTCCCACTTATAAACGGTCTGCCGGGATACCCCCAGCTCCGCCCCCAGGCTCTCCTGGGACAGCTCCCGCTCCTTCCGCTTGGCGGCGATGCGTTGTCCTGTGGTCATGGTTCATCATCTCCTCGCCTCCACCCTAGCAGGCGGCCGCTTTTTCTACCACCACCCGGCGGTTTTCTCCCTGCCAACCCGGGGTTTACATCCCGTCAAAGTCCCTGCGCCCCAACAGGTCCAGCGCCTCCTCCCGGGAGTAGCAGCCATTGAGCACCTGGAGCAGGGCGTTGGCCGAAGTGTGCTCCGGCAGCGCCATCTCCTTCAGCAGGGCCTGCCGCCGCCGGGCGCTGTCCGCCCCTCCGGTGAGCCCCGCGGCCATCAGATCCGCCTTGGTCAGGCCGGGCCGGGCCCGCTCCGGGGCCTGGGCGTCCAGGACGGTGGCCCCCGCCCGGCGGAGCACCTGCTCCAGCACCTGGGGGGACATCCCCTCCACCCCCAGCTTGCCCTCCCGGCCCCGCTGGCGCTTCCGCTTCTCCTTCCCGTATACGTCCGGGATATAGGCGTGCTTCAAATGCTCCGCCGGGATGGAGCCCCGGATCCGGTTCCGGATCACAAAGCCCGCCCCGTCGGAGTCGGTGAGCACGATAAGCCCCCGCCGCTCCGCCGCCCGGCGGAGGAGGGACATCCGCTCCGGGTCCTTGAAGATGCCGAAGCCGTTGGTCTCCAGGATCAGGGTGTCCACCACCTGGGAGAGTGTATTCTTGTCGTACCGCCCCTCCACCACGATCGCTTCTCGTATGGTCAGCATGGCCCCTCCTTATCTCCGCTGGGGGGCGGGCGGGGGGGCGGGGGCGGCCAGCTCCAGCAGCAGGCCGGTGAGCAGCTGCTGCCCGTCCTGTCCGGTGGACTTCATGGCCAGGTCCACCTCGCCGCAGCGCACCACCGCCCGGCGGCACCAGGGCAGAGTGAACCGGCGGGCGGCCCCCATCAGCTTCTCCGCGGGATAGGGCTTGAGCCCCCACAGCCCCGCCAGATACTGGGCCCCCTTCCCCTGCTCCAGAGCCAGGCGGGCGGAGTAGATCTGCCGCATCTGCCGCCCCAGGGACCACATGATCTTGATGGGGGGCTCCTGCATCTGGTACAGCTCCCCCAGCACCGCCGCCGCCCGGTCGAACTTCCCCTCGCCGATGGCGTCGGTCATGCGGAACACCACCGCGTCCAGCTGGGGGGTGGCCACCGCGTCGATGTCCCCCCGGGTGATCCGCTGGCCCTTGGCATAGGCCCCCACCTTCTCGATCTCTCCGATGAGGTTGGTCATCAGATCCCCGCACAGGAAGATCAGGTCCAGGGCCAGGCGGGAGTCGATGTCCTTCCCCAGGGCCCGGAACCGCCGGCGCACCCAGTCCACCAGATCCCCCTGGTCCTGGCGGGCGAAGTTGACCACCACGCCGTTCTGCCTGATGGCCCCGGCCAGTTTGGTCCGGGCGTCCCCCTTATAGGGGATCAGGTCGTACACGAACACCAGACACACATAGTCCGGCAGGTCGCCCAGCAGCCGGATATACTCCTCCCGGTCCTTCTCCCCCGCCTTGAACAGGTCGAAGTCGGTCACCAGGACCAGGGTGCGCTCCGCCATCATGGGCAGGCAGTCCAGCGCCTCCTCCAGGCGGCGGGGGGACATCTCCCGGGCTGGGATCTCATGGAGATTGAAGGTCCCCATCCCTCCGGTGAGCAGCAGGGACCGCAGCTTCCCCAGGTAGTGGTCCCGGAGATAGGTCTCCTCCCCGTGCAGAAGATACAGCTTCCCCGGCGTCCCCGCGGCCAGCTCCTTTTTAAACCGCTGATAGCCGGCGGTATCCGGCTTCCCCTTGGGCGGCATCTACATTCCTCCTATGCGTTCGATTTCAGGCCGGACCCGGTCACAGGATCAGCACCAGGGTCCCCGCGGTGATCAGCAGCCCGCCCACCACGGTCTTGACGGTCACCGCCTCCTTCAGCACCACAAAGGCCAGCACCATGGAGATGACCACGCTGAACTTGTCGATGGGGACCACCCGGCTGGCCTCCCCCAGCTGGAGCGCCCGGTAGTAGCACAGCCAGGACAGGCCGGTGGCCACCCCGGACAGGATCAGGAAGATCCAGCTGCGGCCCCCGATGTCCCCGATGCCGTGGTGCTTCCCCGTGAGAAAGACGATCCCCCAGGCCATCACCAGGACCACCGCCGTGCGGATAGCCGTGGCCAGGTTGGAGTTGATCCCCTCCATCCCCAGCTTGGCCAGGATGGAGGTCAGCGCGGCGAACAGCGCCGACAGCAGCGCGAATCCAGCCCACATACATCCGCACCCCGTCACTGGTTCAGCACGCTGAGGTACTTTTCGATGCGGATGCCCTTGTTTTTCTCCGCCTCGTCCCGCTCCAGCCGGATCAGGGTCTCCAGCACGTCCATGGCCCGGCGCACCGCCGGCTCCAGACCCCGGCCGGCCAGCAGCTCCCCCACCAGCACGGCGGAGAACATATCCCCCGTACCCGGGAAGTGGACCTGGATGAACTGATACGGGATGGTGAAGTGGGCCCCGGTCTCCCGGTTATAGCCCCAGACCACATGGCGGCCGGTCTCCTCCTCCACGCCGCTGGTCACCACCACCGACCGGGGGCCGAAGGTCAGCAGGCCATCCACCAGCTCCCGGGCCTCCCCGGCAGTGAGGGACTCCCGCCCCTGGTACTTCCCGGTGAGGAACTCCGCCTCCGTCAGGTTGGGGACGATCACATCCGCCACCCCAAGGAGCCGGCGCATATTCTCCACCGTCTCCTCCGTCACCCCGTTATAGAGCTTCCCGTCGTCCCCCATGATGGGGTCGGTCATCACCAGAAGGCCCTCCTTCTTCTGACTGGCGATGAACTCCCGGATGATGTCCACCTGCTCCGCCGAGGCCAGAAAGCCCGTGGTGATACAGTCAAAGGAGAACCCCAGCTTCTTCCAGGCATCGATAGCCTGCACCATGTAGTCGGTGGTGTCCAGGATGCTGAAGGTCCCATAGTCCAGCGTGTTGGACACCAGGGCGGTGGGCAGGTTGTACACGCTGTGCCCCATGTTGGACAGGATGGGCAGCATGGCCGCCGTTGCCACCTTGCCATAGCCCGGCATATCGTTGATGATGAGAATATTTTTGTTGTTTTCCATGGCAATCTTACTCCTTGTCCGGGACGCCGCAGGCGTCCAACCCTGTTTTTTCTCCTCCAGGCCGGTGGCGGCCAGGGGGATCACATTGATCACCGGCTCCTCATAGGGGTGGGCCGCCCGCACGGCGGCCAGGGTCTCCGCCAGCCGGTCCTCCCGGCAGCAGACCTCCACCTTCCACTCCTCCGCCCGGCACAGCTCCCCCGGCGTCCCCAGAAAGGGGTCCGTCCCCTCCAGGGGCCGCCAGCAGCTCTCCACCCGGCTCCGGGACAGGCACCGGTCATAGGCCCCGATGTGGCCCGCGTCCACCGCCCACAGTGCCTGCCGCACCGCGTCAAAGCAGCTCTGGGGCAGAAAGATCTCCAGCTTGTACACCCGGTCCGTCATGCTCCGTCCTCCCCGTCCGTCTCCTCCTCCAGCTGCTTCCAGAAATCCCGGCTCTTCACACTGGGCAGCCAGCGGCGGCAGTCGCCCCCCCGGCCCTCCTCAAAGAGGCAGGCGGCGGCGTAGTCGCAGAAGCGGCAGGCATTTTTCTCCGGCCCCCGCCAGAAGGGGTCGGCGGCGATGTTCCCCTCCGCCAGCTCCCGGCAGATCTCCTCCAGCGTCCGCTGGAGGTGGCCCCCCAGCCTGCCCAGCCGCTCCGCCGTGGCCAGGGCCTCCCCGGAGACGGCCCCGGTGGACTTGGACACCTTCAGGGGCAGGAAGCGGTAGCCCGTTTCCCCCGGCTCCTCCATGGCGGACAGCACCGCTGGATCGTCCAGCACCAGGCCGCTGCGGGTGAGCTCCCGGTCCAGCTGCTTCCGCCACGCCTCGTCGGTCATGGCGCGGCTCCCCTTGACCACCGCGTCCCGGGCGGGGAGATAGAGCACCCCGGCCCCATCCACCGGCTGTCCGTAGTAGTCCGGCCCCCGGGCCTCCAGGGCGAACAGGTAGAGCAGCATCTGAAGGCCCAGCCCGTTCCACACCTCCGTCAGGTCGAAGGACTTCTTCCCCGTCTTATAGTCCACCACCCGCAGGTAGAGCCGCCCGTCGTGGACCCAGCCGTCCACCCGGTCCACGAAGCCGGAGATGCTGACCGTCATGCCGTCCACACTCAGCTCCACCGGGGGCAGGTCCTTCCCCGCACCGAAGCCCAGCTCGAAGGAAATGGGCTGGAACTGGGATGCGCGCAGCTCCTCCGCCACGTTGTCCACCACGGCGTACACCGATTTGAGCAGCCGCCGGAACAGGTAGCGGAAGCGGGCGGTCTCGTGCTCCATCCCGCCCAGCTCCTGGCTGACGTACCGCTCCACCGCCGCCTGGGCCAGGGCGCGCAGCTCCTCCTCCGGAACCTCCTTCACGCCCCCCCGCTCCCGGCAGGCCCGCAGCACGTGCTCCAGCACGTAGTGGACGAAGGTGCCGTACTCCGGGGCCTGGAACCCGGCAGCCCGCCGGGGCTCGG
>OGEP01003393.1_pt1 | contig 12106 bp, 16 predicted proteins | sample 1570721 | NCBI WGS metagenome assembly OGEP01 (sample SAMEA2582131, study PRJEB24529) | metagenome | biome: Human gut stool | place: China | collected 2011 | reverse complement strand
TTTAAACCTAGCATTTTACCACCTACCTTTACTGGAGTATTGCCAGATAGTATATGCTTTAATCTATTCTTGTCGCTGAGATTTTTCGATTTACAGTACACATAGATTAAAAACAAACTTACCTTTAAGAAGGTTTATTTTTAGTTTTTATTTTAAATAGTAACTTTTATAGTAAATTAGTTACTTTTACTTAATGATACAAATACCTAACGCACCCTATCTATTTATTAGCTTGTACCAAACTATGCCTAGAGGTTGCTTACTAACGCATTTCTTATCGTTTGCAAGCAAACTGCACGAAATTTTGTTTTCTTGAATACTGTTTTAGTTGCTTATTTCATTTTATAAAAAACAGATAAAAGTAACATCTTCTTTAAAAGCTAGAAGAAAAAACATATCAGTTGCGATAGTCTAATTTTCCTTAGAGCAGTCTGCTTTGTAGATTTTAAACTAATAACCATAAAACAAAAACCAAAAAATAAAAGCCTTTAAAAGGAAAAACTAAAATTAAAAAAATCGTTTTAAAAAGTGACAGATAACTAAAACGATAGAAAGCAGTAATAGCAATGCTTTCGAGCACATTGTAACATAATTTTTTTTAATTTCTTTCTCGTAGTAAAGATATATATATATATATATCAGCGAGAAAGAAACTCATTTTTTTGACTTTTAAAACCTACTCAATCCTAGTTATATCAATGGTTACACAATTTGATTTATCTGTCACTTTTTGAATCGATTTTTTTCAAAAAAATTATTTTGACAAAAAAAGTGAATAAAAAATTAAATTTGAAAGTGACAGATAATATCGCCATGATATGTCATGGCGATCAATTCATGTATATACATGAATTGATATAAAAAAAGACCAGATATACTGGTCTTTTTTTAAAATGGTATGTTATTTTCTGTTGCAACATCATACTCCCAAGAAGTTTCCTCATCTTCTTCTATTTCTACAACTTCTATAACCTCTTCTGGAGCTTCTTTTCTAGCTGCTTTCTTAGATTTTCTTCTGTTACTATTTATAACTTCGCTTATATCTATTTCTTTTGCAGTTGCTTTTATAAAACTATTCATGCATATACTATTCTGTTTTATTACATCTTCTTTTATTAAAAGTTCATCTCTAGCTTTCTCATAATCTTTCTCATATGCACCTTTTAAAAGCCTTCCAGAAGCCTTCTTTTGTCTATCTACTATACTCTCTTTTGCAGCTTTTTTAGATTGCTTGTTTATTTTAGCAACTATTTTATCTAAATTTTTTTCTTCTAATTCGCTGTATAGTTCTTCAAACTTTTCTTCGTCTATTTCAAATCTATATAACTTATAATAAAATTTTAAATTCTGGAATCCTTCTAATTTCTTAACTTTTACCAAAGATTCCTTTATAAAAGTATTCCATTTATCTTTATACTGTAATTCTTCTCTACTAGTAATATCTAGCTCTTTTAAAACTTCTAGTTCACATTCCTCTATTAGCTTTATTTCTTGCTCTGTAGCTAATCTGTACCTTATCTTATCTTCTCTGCCTGTATTAAAGCATAATCGTACAAAGCCCTTATTAAGCTCACAACAATATTCATTTTCTTCATTAACTTCATCAAAAAATTTTTCTAAATTATATTTTAATGTTGCATTTACTCTATCTATACTTGTTTTAAAAAAATTAATTAAAAATAATTTTGGAATATTTAAGTGGTAAGCTATAGCACTGGTGTTAGCTCTGCATTTACTAAAATTTTTATTTAAAAACCCTAAATCTACTAGTAAATCCATTTTTGTTGTATAGTAAAAACCTTTTTGGCTATTTTGGTGCAGAATAATTATTAAAGCATTATTAATTAACTTGGAATATGTAATAGCATTATAACCACGTTTATCATTTTTTTTAATTTCTGTAACTATAATTTTACTTCTTCCCTCTATTTTAAAATCTACAGTTTCTTTTATTTTTTTAATCTGCAGCTTTTTAGAATTTCCAGAAGTCTTTGGTTTTATTTTTATAGCTTTGCAAAACTCTGTATAGTTTGCAAAAACTTGCCCCACACAAATATTTTTTGTGCTTATTTTATCTTTGGTTTCTGTTTTTTTCAAAAATCAACTTTCCTCTCTTTCTGTATTTGCAGAAAGAAGAACCTACAAGATTGTTTTTATTGATAAAAACATATTTTTTATGTTATAATGTTGTTGTAATAAATAATTAAGCACAACAATTAACGCTTAATTATTTTAATTTAAACGGAATTTAAAAAATGTACAACAAATAAAATTTTAAAGAATTTACAATCTTGTATGTAATTCTTCTAAAAAGCTCCTTTTGGCAGAAGGAGCTTTTTTTCTGCCTTATTACAAATATTATAACATTAATTCTAATTACAAACTACATTAAATCTAGCTTAAACCCCTATCTAAACCCATTAGCCATACTGGTTACTGGTCTAATTAATTTAATTTTTTTTATACTCTATTTTTATTAGAGTTATTTTTTAACCTTTTTATCTTTACTGCGAGAAAGAAATTTATTTTTTCAACCTTAAAAACACATCTAATCCTAGCTATATCAACGATTATACAGTTTAATTTATCTGTCACTTTTTGAATCGATTTTTTTTAAAAAATAAAATTTAATCTATCCGCTTCAAAGAAAAACTATGTATTGGATCGTGATGACAAGTCATCACGCGCCTATACATAGTTTCCCTTTTCCGCTACTACTCTAAATCCATTAAGTCCTCATATTCTTTTACTAATTTATAAAATGTAGTCTTTTTTAAATCCAATAACTTCATTGCCTGTACAGCCGTAATATCCCTATTTTTATACTGTCTATATACCTTCTTAAAATTCTTCGGAAGTTCCACTCTCGGTCTACCTAGTGTCTCACCCCTATTTTTCTTAGCCGCTAGAGCTTCTTTTGTTCTAGTTCTTATCTTCTCTAGTTCCACCTGTGCAAATGTCGTATACATTTCTATAAGCATATTATTTATCATCTCTAGCATAAGCTTATTTTGTTCTGTTTCATTATTCAGCACAGTTAATGTACTTGGTATCTCTAAAATTCTAATTATTACCCCCTTCTGTTTTAACTTTCTAAGCTCTTCAAGAGTTTCTCTTTTGTTTCTACCAAGTCTATCAACTTCTTTTACAAATAGCTCGTCCCCTTCTCTTAAAATTTCTTCTGTTAGTTTTTGATACTCTGGTCTATCAAATTTGCTCCCTGTTACCACATCTGCATAAATTCTATCTAAATTATATTTTTCTAATATATCTATCTGCCTATCTGTTTTTTGTTTACCTGTACTTATTCTTGCATATCCATATTTCATTTTCTTATCTTCCTTTCCTATTCCATTCTTACCCTTCCATTTCCATTTGTTCTCTATTATGTTCGCAAAACGTTACAAAAGTTTAGCAACATTATTGAACACTTTTACAACTCATTTCCAATATTCTCAGGCATTCCTTTTTTACCCTTCCATTCCGTTTTAAAAACGACCGTTTTTCGGAATGTTACCCTAAAAAAATTTAACCACTTCTCTCGGCTCATTTTTTTAAAAAAACTACTGAAAAAGATATGTTTTAATAGGGCTACACTCCGATATAGGGCTACACTCTCAGCCACTACTTCCATAGTATTTACAATGCTTTCAGCCCCTCTCTTGCTTACAATAATAGGGCTACACTCTTATAGCCCCTCTTTCTATACTATTTGTTGCATTTTAACCCTATAAGCATAGTTTTTATGTGCCTGGTAATCGCTCTTTTTTCTCCATGTTACTGCTAAATTTCCAACCCTATTATTAAGCTTATTTTTATCTCTATGCACTATCTTTAACACGTTAGTATCAACTACATTGTTAAAGGTTTCAAATACTAATTTATGTATATATTCTCTTTTTCTTACCCCTTGGTTATTACTAATATTAACACAGTAATAGCCATTGGTTAAACGTTGTTTAAGCTCCGTCCATACCACATAATAGTATTCTTCTCCCTCTAGTGTTGTATATTGGACCATGTATTTATTAGAAAATACCCTTCCAAAAGTTGTTACATAATAATTGTTACAGTTTCTAATAGGTTTAATTTGTTCTCCATATTGCATTAATTTTAGTATATTCTCGTCCACTTCTAGCTTGTCCTTGTTTAGTTTCCTTTTCGCCATTTACCTTTCTCTCCCTCTATAACATTGTGTTTTATATACTCTCTGCAAACCTCGTCCAGAGCTACAGATAACTCTGTTTCTCTCGCAAAATTATAGCCTTCCTCTAGACATTTTTTCTCTGCTTCAAATAGCATTTTATCTATTTTTTTAATCATATCTAGCGCCATTTTCGGCTCTATATTTACACTCTGTTCGCCTTCCGCAACATTAGTTAAGAAGTCTTTCAAATCATTATACAAATTTGCATATTCATTGCTTCGTATAATTCTGTACTTATAGTTAACATCATCTTCTTCAATCTGTATATCAAACATTTTCTGTCTATGTTCTTCCCTTTGTTTTAAGAAGTCCCAGTTATCAAGTTCCATTTTCTCATAAATAAAATTTATAATCATCTGCATGAAACTTAATATTAAATATGTAACAAACTTAAAACTAAAGCACATAAACCTAAAACTTAAATTTATTATGCTATTTAATACTTTTTGTAGCACCGTTTCTTCTGTCTTTTCTGCAATCGTAATTTCATTCATTTTTACTCCCCCTCGTTTTACCGCTCCAGTTTGTTTTACAACTGGATCGTGATGACCTGTCATCACGAACCTGTTTTAAAACAACCTTCGCTACTACTTAAAATGCACAAACTTCGTCTAACACACTTGGTTCTATATCGTTCCCAAATTCTACAGTATTGGAACTAATAGTTCCAGTATGTTCTATCCTGTTACTGTTATTTCTTTTATATTCCAATTCATTCTTCTCTATTCCAGTTTTGTTTAATACATTCTGTTCTGTTCTGTCCTGTTCTATATTAGAACTATCTAGTATTTTTTTGTTTTTATAATAATTTTTAAGAATAAACAAAGCCTGTTGAGAACAAGTTCTGCACTCGTCTTCACTCTGCTGTTTTATTAGTTGCTCTAATTCTCCCTCAACCTTGTATTTAATCCACATCTATTTTGCTCTCCTTTTCTCTATTATTTCTGCACCTTCTACATTCGCCCAAAGTGCATTTTCTAAAATTATTATGTTTGTATCTTGCTTTAGGTATCTTTCTAGTGCTATTGCTCCACCGCCTACTAGAACAAGTTTATGTATTAGTTTCTTATACCCTATATCTACTAATTTTTTATATATGTTCTTTTGTATATATTCCATTGCAAAACTGTCTATTATCTCTTTTAATTCTTCTTCTAATACTTCGTATTTGTTATACACCAGTTCCGCATCTTTATCGCTAAACCCTTCTAATAACTTACTTGTAAGCACTTTAGCTAACTCCTTATAAAATCTATTCATGCCTTGCTCTGTTGCAAAAGATTGGCTTGCTACTGGTGTTCTGTTTACAAAACATCCTGTTAAATCAACCCCACCTATTTCCACTAAATAAATGGCTTCTTTTAATAGTTCTGGTTTTGTTATTAATGCAGAAAATCCTTCGCAACATACGTTAACTTCCACTACCTCAAATTTTTTTGTATATTGGCTTGGATTTGTTACCACATATTCGCCTTTTAAAAGTTCTCTATAACGTTCCTTATTCTCATTATGTATATATAAGCTAAGTGGTAATAATGTAGTTATTTCAAGCCTTTGGCTATCTTCTACAACACTATAAAGTGCCTTCCCTAATAATGCTTTTTTCTCTATTACTATTTTATTAGTAGTGTATTTTGCAGCTGCTCCTTCTCCGAATAAATAGTACTTTCCGTTTACTGCATAAGCCCCAAAAGTACCTTCTGTTACCTCTTCCGTATTAGAACTATCTATTATCTTCTTGTCATCTATAATCATCTTATAATTAGAGTTACCTAAATCTATTGTTATTTTTTTCATTTCTTCTATTAAGTTCATTTTTTTATCTCCTGTCCCTTTTTATTTAAGTAAATTTTTCTCTCTTTTTTTACTTCTTTTTTGTATACCCTAATTATAGTGTTTTATTTTATTCCTGTCAACATATTTTTACGTAAATTTTTACACATATTTAGCCACCTAGTAGAAAAACGTTGAAATTTAGACAAAAAAAAGAAGAAGTTTTAATTAACTTCTTCTTACTTTTCGTTTTCTTTTATTAAGTTATAAACTGTATTAATTATTTCTTCCACCGTTGCCGAAGCTGTTGTATTTCCTAGCTTTTTAGTTATTTCGTCCAGTTTTTCTACTGCATCTTGGCTTATAGAATAATTCTTCTTAACTTTTATATCTGCCGTTCTATCTTCTACTACTATTGTTCCGTTTTTTACTCTTAATTGTTTCTTTTCTCCCATTCCAAAACTCCTTTTTATGCGTCTTTTTTTACACATATTATATACTCTTTTTTAAGTTTTGTAAATAAAAAGTTTTATAATTATAATATAGTTGTATTTGAGTAATACTCATAACGTTCTAATGCCTTATCTATAATAACTGCCCATCCAGTTTTATTTTCTGCTCTTTCGTATTCTTTCATATATTGTTCAAATTTTTCTTCCGTATCAAAACCTTTAACATACATTATTTGAGATTTTGTAAAAGCATACCCGTTATGCCTTATTACAAATACTCTTCCTTCCTCTTTCGCCCTCTGGTCTCTTTTTGCTGTTACCAATATACTACTAGCTATATCCTTTATTTCATCTGCTTCAAAGCCACTTAAACTTTTTATTAGCTCGTCTCTATCTTTTGTATAATCCCATGTATCTTTATCTCTTCTTACCAAATCTACCGATTTAACTATTCCAGAATCTTTTATTTTATATTCCAGTCCTAATGCTACATAACCTTCATCTTCTATATAATCAACATATTGTTCTATTAATTTAAGATGTCTATTAAAAGTTTTTATTTTTCCTACTGGATTACATACATAATAGCTTAGTATTTCTATTTTTGTTTCTTTCATTTAATCGTAACTCCTTATTTTTATTTTCCTAATAATACACAATTCACTCTAAAAAATCAACGTGACATTACATTAACTTATTGCAATTACTAGGTTATATACTATATTCTTATCTATATTTTTTCTAAATCGTTACCCCGTTCCAGTTGTTGCACAACTGGATCGTGATGACGTGTCATCACGAACCTGTTGCTTACAACTTCTACTTACTTGTTTTCTACATCCAGATATATGTTATTGTATTTACTTTCCCCTCGCCCCCTATAAATTTTAGATTTATTCAGTATATCAAAGTCTTTCTCTAGCTTTTCTATAGCTTTTTTTAACTCTTTTTCATCTTCTCTGTTATATGTAATTCTTACTTTTAGCATTACTTAACCTCCTATCTCTATTTCTTTTAGCATATATGCTTTTAACATTTGCACCGCAGCTGTAGTTTTCTCTATACATCTTGTAATTTCAACGTATTCCAAATTAAACAAGGCTTCCGATTGCTCTACTATATCCTCTTTTTTAAGGTCTAAAAAGTATTCTATTTCAGTAAATTTCGGAAACTTATAGTCCCCCATGTAATCGCTCCAATCAATTTTTAATATATCTTTGTATTCCCACATTAAGCATACTTTATCGTTTTTAATTTCATATTCTTCCCTGTCACATCGTCCAAACTCCCAAGTCAAAAACTCCCAAAAGAATCCAAAGTTATGTGTTGCTATTAAATCCACATTTTTAAAATCTTCGTAAATCTCTTTACAATAATCTTTAAACCCCTTGCCATTACTCAACTCTTCTAATTTTTCTTTTGTTAATCCATGTATGTTCATAGCCCCATAACTCATCTCATCTACACTAAAATAAAATTTTTTAGCTACTAATGGATTAAACATATCGTCTAAAATTATGTATGCTAAATGGCATATCTGGTCACACATTGGGTCTAGCCCTGTTGTCTCGGCATTGAATACTAGGTATTGTTTTAGTTTCATCTGATACTCCCTCCTTTTGCTTTAGATTATATACAGAAAATTCCGAAAACACAATAGCAAAATTGTCTTAACCCCTTGCAATTACTAGGTTATATATAAATATATAATATATATTTATATATAATTTTCTTAAAAAAATTTTTAATTATAGTCCGCTCCAATAATTTTATCTTATTGGATCGTGCTGACAAGTCCGCACGAGCCAAACGAAAAATTACCTCCGCTATGCAAAAAAGACATAGTAAAAATTAATTACTATGCCCTTCTATTTTTTATTTATTTAATACTATTTTATCTAAAAGTATCTCTACAAAATCTTCATCATCACCTTCATCTATAAGATAATTATGTACATCTTCTTTTAAATCCATAATTGCTTCTAATACTGTCATATCATAATACTTAAAATCAGAATCAATTCTGCAATCATAATCCTTTTCTAAGTCCATGTTACTCGCATCTCCTACAAATCCTACTGTATCATATATAGTATCATCTGTAACATCAACATCTATTAGAATACTTTTATTTATCCAAACATTAAAGCTTTCTTCGTCTATTTTATCTAATCTTATATAATTCTCTATTTCATCAACTATTTTAGCTATTCTTCTCATATTATTTGCTCCTTAAATTTAATTTCTAGCGCTTAGATAATTATATATTACTATATCCATGCGATTGTGTCCTAATTGTTGTGTCGTATGTTGGATAGCTTCCTTGTCGTATCCTCTGTAAGTACTTGATTCTCCATGTTCCTCCAGATAGTTTTTATATGTCGTTTCTGCAAATTCTTGCCTAAACCTGTGTGTCCCTAATCTACTTGGCACATGGTCAAAAATCGGCTTATTATCAAGGTTTCCATTTTCTCTATGCTCTTCTACAATCTCTCTTACCCTATCTTGTAATTGGTGCGGTATATCAACAATTCTGTCCCTTCCACCTTTTTCAGATAGATTTGAGCCACCATAAGCCCTTTCGTCCCTTAGCCTAACTTGGTATGGTGTGCCATCTTTCTTATAATTAAAAGCACTTGGAGTTATTTTTGTTAAGCTTTCTCTTCTCATTCCAGTAGCTCTAACCATATCAATTTCATTTCTATAGTTGTTATAATTTATATGGTTATGATGTTCTTTAAACTCTCTATTATTAGTTATCTCTTTATAACTTCTACGTTCAACCTCACAGTCTTGCTTGGTTAAAGCAGTTCCAAACACTTTGTTTAATGCTGCAAGGTCTTTAGAATAGGTATAAGAGCTTTTTCCACTACTTGCCCTATCTTTTATGTATTCTTTTATATGTTCTTCTTTAACATCTTCTATATTTCGGATACCCTTATTGTTCTCCTTTGCCCAAGCTACAAACTGCTTACAACTGCTTTTATAGGTATCGTATGTTTTGTAGCTGTGTATTCCCACAGTTTTATTATTCTTATAGCCTAAATTCTCCCTAGCTTCTTCTTTTGCTTGGTGTCTACTTTCTCCTATGCAGTTCATCTGTTGCATTCTCTGGTTTATCTGATGATTAAGAGAACCTCTTTTATTCCTTGCTTTGCCCATTTTCTCCCTCCTTTTCTATTAGATATATCTATATATTATTTTTTTTCTAAATAAACATAAAAAAACTAGAGCAAAAACTCTAGTTTTATGTGAAATATATTATTTTGTTAATTCTAATAGGTGCTTTCTCAGGTATTCGCTCATATTTATACAATTCTCTTTAAAATAGCCTTTTATCTGTTCCTTTTCTTGTTTTGTTAGCCTAACCTCTATTTTCGTATCTCTTATTTGTTGTTCCATAATCAGAAACCCCCTTTAAATTTTTCTTTTATATAGTTATATAAAAATTTTTTAAAAAATAAAATAGATGACGTGTCGTGACTAAAAATTTTTTTTATTCTACTACCGCTCCAATGATTTTATCATTGGATCGTGATGACGCGTCATCACGAACCCATGATAAATCACCTCCGCTACTACTTAAAAACTTATAATAAATCTTTTATATGAAATTCTACATTTTTTGATGTCTTTTTGACCTTCTAAAATCCATTTTAAAGGCTTTCTATTTCTGTTGCCGATAAATTACTCTAATAAATTTTAAATTTCCTCTTATAGGCTCGTATTGGTGTTCAATATATTTAAATACATATTGGAATACAATATATTTTTAGGCTGTGTTAGCTAACTTCGTGATTAATCATGTATAATATAATTAAGTTCGTAATTGTTATAAAGTGCGAAGAACTATTATTTTAGGGGGAGAATTACATGGAGCAAAATATAGGTATATTGTTTGTAGCTATTGGTCTTTTATCAGCAAGTATAGGTATATTAGAAAAAAACTATATGTTTGGAGTAGACAGTTATGTAGATAAATTTAATAAAAAATATAACGTAAATATAGATAAAGCTACATATTGTAGATTTGAAGGTATTCAACGAATTAAGACTGCAATGAGATTATTGATATTAGAGGTAGTATATTTTTTATTTGAAATAAAAGATTTGAAAATGATGATAATAATGATAGTTATATATTTGATTATTGACTTAATTTTATATCATGTAAAGAGAACGAAGTTTATAAAGGAAGTTAAAGCACAATATTAATATAATACGAACTACTTATAACAAATTAAACAACTATACCTTAGAACTTGAAATTTCTAAGGTATAGTTGTTTTTTTATCCTAATTATCACGAAGTAAGCTAACAGAGCCTATTTTTAAAATAAAAAAAGTATTGTATACCAATACAATACACGCACTTTCCCCAGTAATTGTTAAGTAAATTCAGCTCTCGTTATAGTCTGTGCCATAAGACTTAAACCTTTGCAAACACTACGTTTGCAAAAATTTTACTCGCTGCGCTCGTTTCTTTTACCCTACACAGATTTAAAAAAATAGAATTTTTTTAAATCTATTACGATTAAAAGAACCAGCGCAATCCACCCAATCGGTACCATTAGGTTACTTGCCGTTCCACTCTACACTCGAAACTCCGTTTCTCCTGTGTTCGTTTCACTCACACCGCACCACTCACTCCGAAACTTCGTTTCTTCGCTTCGCTTGTGCTAATACATCTGTTCCTCGTTATCGCCTGTAAAAACTTCGTTTTTACTATCTCTAACTTCGTCCAGATACATCTTTTTTACTGCTATAATACTGCAAACCGCAAAATTTATTTTGTAAAAAAATTATATTAACTTCCTTAGCAAATTAAACTTAAACGTTTGTATGTATTAAGTCTTGCCAATAAGAATTATCCTTATTGCAGTTTTTTTGTTTATTACTTTATACATTATTTTAATCCTCCTTGTTTTTTGCAATTATACTAATACTATGCAATTTTAATTTTTATATAACAAAACATACCTAAAAATCGTAAAAAACAAAAATTAATAAATCTTAAACTCACCGCTCCAATAATTATTTACGTTTGGATCGTGATGACTTGTCATCACGCGCCTAACGTAAAAATTATCTCCGCTAGAAAATCTTTTACTTTCAATATGCAATAAAAAAAGGCGCTCAAATTTTGCACCTTCTTCTTTTCCATAATTAATAATCCCTAAATTCAACGTAATATCTTCCGTCAAGTATATCATTATACAATCTATACCATTTTATTATATAGTCATCTCTTCCATCTAAATCTTCATTATCTGCACATTCATCGAATTCTGTTACAATAATCTCGCCATTTTCATTTTCTTGGCAAAGTACAAGTAAAGAATCATAATCACATTGTAATACCCCATATTTTTTTACAGCTTCTTTAAATGCTTCTTGCTCAAATTTCCCCGAAATAAAAACATACTCGTCTATATCTTCTGCTTTAATTTCTTCATCTATATATTTTTTTAGTATTTTAAATACCACTTCTTCTGTTATCTGTTGTGTTAGCATTTGTATTTCCTTTCTTATACGTTAAAACATATATAAAAAACATAACATTAAAACTATTATAACAATATCTACAATCCAGACAACAAAATTTATGCTTTTAAGTATTTTTAAACCTAGCATTTTACCACCTACCTTTACTGGAGTATTGCCAGATAGTATAT
>OGEP01003388.1_pt1 | contig 12124 bp, 7 predicted proteins | sample 1570721 | NCBI WGS metagenome assembly OGEP01 (sample SAMEA2582131, study PRJEB24529) | metagenome | biome: Human gut stool | place: China | collected 2011 | reverse complement strand
GCGGCGGCGACCTCGTGATCTACTCGCCCAACTCTGAGGGCCTGCTGAACGCCACCATTCCTCTGTTTGAGGAGAAATACGGCGTCAATGTCGAGCTGATCCAGGCCGGCACCGGCGAACTGGTCAAGCGTATCCAGTCCGAAAAGAACGATCCCTACGCAGATGTCCTGTTCGGCGGCTCCTGGTCGCAGATGTACACCAACGAGGACCTGTGGGAGCCGTATGTTTCCGCCAACGATGCAAACGTCATCGACGCCTACAAGAACAAGTGCGGCTTCATCACCGGCAATGTGCTGGACGGCAGCGTCCTCATCGTCAACACCGACCTCATCGGTGACATCAAGATCGAGGGCTACGAAGATCTGCTGAACCCGGCCCTGAAGGGCAAGATCGCCACCGCCGACCCCGCCAACTCCTCTTCCGCTTTCGCACACCTGACCAATATGCTGCTTGCAATGGGCGGCTACGAGGACGATAAGGCATGGCAGTACGTCCACGACCTGTTTGAGAATGTGGACGGCAAGATCTGCGAAAGCTCCAGCGGCGTTTACAAGGGAGTTGCCGATGGCGAGTATGTGGTGGGTCTGTCCTATGAGGATCCCTGTGCTCAGCTGGTTCTGGACGGCGCACCTGTCAAGATCGTTTACATGAAGGAGGGTACTGTCTTCCTTCCTGCTTCTGCCACCATCATCAAGGGCGCAAAGAACATGGACAATGCCAAGCTGTTCATTGACTTCATCCTGAGCGAGGAAGTACAGAACATCTGGGGCAGCACCCTGACCAACCGTCCTGTTATGAAGGACGCTGCCACCAACGATGCCATGACCCCGATGGCAGACATCAATGTCATCGAAGAGGACATTCCCTACGTCAGCGCCCACAAGGCAGAGCTGGTGGACAAGTACACTGAGATCTTCACCGATCTGCAGAGCAAGTAATTCAAAGGGCAGCAGGAGGCTAGTATGAGCAGAATATCAGTCAAAGACGCAGTAAAGCGCTACGGGAATAATACGGTCATCCCGGACCTGAATCTGGAGATCGGAGATGGTGAGCTGTTCACCCTGCTGGGTCCCTCCGGCTGCGGCAAGACCACCCTTCTCCGTATGATCGCAGGCTTCAACTCCATTGAGGGCGGCGACATCTTCTTCAACGAGAAGCGCATCAACGATATGGACCCCAGCAAGCGCAACATCGGCATGGTGTTCCAGAACTATGCCATCTTCCCGAACCTCTCCGTCCGGGACAATGTGGCATTCGGTCTGAAAAACCGCAAGGTGGACAAGGCTGAGATCAAGAAGCGGACGGATGAGTTTCTGAACCTGATGCAGATCATGCAGTATGCCGACCGTATGCCCAACCAGCTTTCCGGCGGTCAGCAGCAGCGTATCGCACTGGCTCGCGCACTGGTTATCTCGCCGGATGTGCTGCTGATGGACGAGCCGCTTTCCAATCTGGACGCAAAGCTCCGTGTCGAGATGCGCAGCGTCATCCGCCACACCCAGAAGAGCGTTGGCATCACCACCGTGTACGTCACCCACGATCAGGAAGAGGCAATGGCCATCAGCGACCGTATCGCCGTTATGAAGGACGGCGTCATCCAGCACGTTGGCACTCCCCGCGACATCTACCAGCGCCCGAAGAATGTCTTCGTTGCCACCTTTATCGGCCGCACCAACATCGTGAATGCCCACGTCAAGGACGGCATCATCACCTTTGCCGACGGCTACCATGAGCACATCGACGCTCTGGACAAGGCTGCCGAGCAGGATGTGCGCTGTTCCATCCGCCCGGAGGAGTTCATTATCTGCAAGGACGGCACCGATGGCATCCACGGCACCGTGCAGGAGTGCACCTACCTCGGTCTCAACACCCACTACACCATTGACACCGATCAGGGCGACTCGGTGGAGATCGTAGAGGAGTCCTCCATTGGCGAGGGCCTCAAGAAGGGCGAGAAGGTGCTGCTGAAGGTCAAGAAAGAGAAGATCAACGTCTTTACCAAGGACGGTGGTACCAATCTCATCAGGAGCGACGCTTATGAAAAACAATAATAAGTTCCGTCTTGATGTCTGGGGAGCCATTACGCTGGGGACCATCGCACTCTATGCACTGTTCCTGCTTTACCCGATGGCATACCTGATCCGCCAGTCTGTGCTGGACCCCGACACCGGCGGTTTCACGCTGGCTTATTTCACGAAGTTCTTTTCCAAGAGCTACTATTTCGATACCCTGATCAACAGCTTCAAGGTGTCCATCACAGCGACGGTGCTCTCCATCGCCATTGGCACCCCACTGGCATACCTGTTCACGATCTTTAAGATCAAAGGCAAGTCGGTACTGAATATCCTCATTGTGGTGGCATCTATGTCGGCTCCCTTCATCGGTGCCTACTCATGGATCCTGCTGCTGGGTCGCAGCGGTGTCATCACCGCCTTCTTCAAAAACCTCGGCATCGCCATCCCGGACATCTACGGCTTCGGCGGCATCGTGCTGGTCATGACGCTCCAGCTGTTCCCGCTGGTGTTCCTCTACGCCAAGGGTGCACTGAAGAATATCGACAACTCCCTCATCGAGGCGGCTGAGAACCTCGGATGCTCTGGCATTGTCTGCTTCTTCAAAGTGGTCGTGCCCCTGATCATGCCCACCCTGCTGGCTGCGGCTCTGCTGGTGTTCATGCGATCCTTTGCAGACTTCGGCACCCCGATGCTGATCGGTGAGGGCTACCGTACCTTCCCTGTTGTCCTTTACACTGAGTTCATCAACGAGGTGGGCGGCAGCGACGGCTTTGCAGCCGCTATCGCCGTCATCGCTATCGTCGTCACCACGCTGGTGTTCCTCGTCCAGAAGTACGTTTCCAACAAGAACGCCTTCGCTCTGAACAGTATGCACCCCGTGGAGGAGCGGGAGGCTCGCAAGGGCATCAACGCTCTGGTGCATCTGGTCGTCTACCTTGTAGTGGGCATCGCCATCCTGCCGCAGGCCTACGTCATCTACACCTCGTTCAAGAACACGCAGGGTAAGATCTTTGTGGACGGCTACTCGCTGCAGAGCTACCAGACCGCTATCGGCAAGCTGGGCCGCAGCATTCAGAATACCATCATCATCCCCCTGCTGGCACTGGTCGTCATCGTGCTGCTGGCTGTTCTCATCGCTTATCTGGTGGTGCGCCGCCGCAATGCCCTGACCAACGTGGTGGACGTCCTCTCGATGATCCCCTACATCGTACCCGGCACGGTCCTTGGCATCGCACTGCTCATCGGCTTCAATAAGCCCCCGCTCCTCATCAGCGGCACCATGCTCATCATGGTAGTAGCCCTCATCATCCGGCGTCTGCCCTATACCATCCGCTCGTCGGTGGCTATCCTGCAGCAGATCCCCATGAGCATTGAGGAAGCTGCTATCTCGCTGGGCGCTTCCAAGATGAAGGCATTCTTCCGCATCACGGTTCCCATGATGGCTTCCGGCATCATCTCTGGTGCTATCCTGAGCTGGGTCACCATGATCAGTGAACTGTCCACCGCAATCATCCTGTATACCGGCAAGACCAAGACCCTGACAGTCGCAATCTATACCGAGGTCATCCGCGGCAACTACGGCACTGCAGCCGCATTGTCCACCATCATGACCATCCTGACCGTCATTTCTCTGCTGGCTTTCAGCAAGCTCAACGGCGGAAAGGATATCAGCCTTTAAGTAATCCCCCGTTCTCCTTCGATCACTGAGTTTCCAAACCGGGCTGTTTCTCAGCAATGCAAATAGCCCCCAACAGAAAAATGAGACAGGCTTCCCGAAAGGTGGGTCGCCTGTCTCATTTTTGTTGTAAGTTGGACGCTTGGGGACTTTAGACCTTTGCGATCCCGTCCATTCCTTCGCATGTAAAGATCTGAGATGCTTTTCAGATCACGCTTTCCGAGTTTTTTGCAAAGGCAGAGGGAAGTGAGTCTAAAAGGTCACGGCATCCGCAGTATCCGTAACCTGTTCAACGTCCGGGTTGGCAAATCCGCGGCGGATGCGGTCTACAGCTTCTTCCCAGCTCATTCCTTCCGGCAAAGGCAGCTGACCTCTGTCATGCTCCGAGCCATAGACTTTTTTATAGACATCATCCCGGAAATCAAAATAGATCACTGCGGCAATTAGAAGCCCCAAAAGAACGGATACCGCTCCGGCGCCGGTTGCAATACCTGTCACCACGCCCACAACGAACCCCAGCAGCAGCCAGATCTTTAAGGCATCCAGCGCAATGCTTCTGCGCGCAGATGCGGTAAACAGCGGATGAAAGCCGCTCAGATTTTTGGATTTTCCTTTGGCTTTTTAGCTTCTGCACTGCCATCATAGATTTCAAATCGTTCTTTCATGGTTTTTCTTCCCATCTCAATGGATGCATAATTCCGTTCGGAATGATTCCAAGGAATCATTTTGATGCTTTTATTATAAAGCGTTGATCGGACACCAATATTGTCCATCCGGCAAACTTCCATTGGGATTTTTCTATATGGCTTTGCACAGAAAAACCGCCCCGGCTTCCTGCTATGGAAACCGAGGCGGTTCGTTTACTTTATGGGTGCTTTTTCAAACACTCAATGCCTACCAACTGGCGTTCAGTTTTTTGAAGTTTTAGTCATATCTGTATTTAGGGGACTTTCCGTACACTTTCCGGAGCGACTTTTTCAGGCTGACCACCGTTTCTTTGATGATCTTTGCCTCATCGGCAGAGCAATCTGCAAGCTGTTCGCTCATCCAGCTGTCGAACACCGGCTTTGCTTTTTTGATCTCGATGCACAGCAGTTCGTCCGCCGAGCAGTCCAGCGCGTTGATGATGTCGATCAGCGTTTTCAGGCTGGGCACGGAGTTTCCGGTCTCGATATGGCTGATGTGCGTGACCACCACGCCGACCTCATTGGCCAGCTGCTCCTGCGTCATGCCCTTTGCAAGGCGGCAGGCACGGATGCATTTTCCGATGTCGGCGTAGTCCACCATAGTACAAGTACCCTCCGTTTTGTGAAGTGATACTTGTATTGTATGTGCAATCGACCGAGATTGTAATAACCTGAAAGTGCAGTGGACTTATTAGTATTTATCGTTCAAAAATACTTTAACTTCCTGCTTTCCGTCAATCGTTGTCACAGCAGTAATGGCATCCGGGCGGAAGGAGTCTCCCGGATAATGCATCTCCAATTTCAGATTGACTTTTTTCCCAGCTTCCACTTCCTGTGCCAGTTTATTCTCAAAATTTTTGAATTCGTTCCGATTTAGTCCAGAATCCTGCGGAATGAGATTTTCCAAATCGTTTGCCCCACCAAAGCGGTCTGCAATCGCGTGTCCACGGTCATCTGTGCTTTTTTCATATCCTTTACCGATGTCATGGATGCTGTCTTTAATTTGCAGACGACCATCATGCTCTTTCAGATGCAGGTCTCCTTCGGCTGTAAACAACCTTCCAAGGTGATCGGTAGTATACTCATATCCGTTTCTTTTATACTCTGCATCCGACAAAAGATCCTGCTCCATACGGTACGGCATTCCATCATCGTTATTTTTGTATTCCAGCTCTTTTTCTAGCTCTGCAAATGACTTTTCCGTAGCAGCATCCAGTTTTTCTTCTGCCTTTTCTATCCCGCCTTTCTGTAGACGCTCAAATGACCGTTTGACGACATCATCCAACCCAATGTGCATTTTTGCTTCCATCGGTTTCGCTTCTGAGATTTCTCGCCTCACAGCACACGACCTCCCTGCTGTTCAAAATTCGTCCTTAGATTATCTACAGCCTTTGCATCCGGGTTCAGGCTCATGCCCATGCTTATCACGCTATTCAGCACCCAGTCTGCGGCAGCAGCTTTCAGGCCGTACTGTCCCTGCAACTGTTCCAGAAATTCTTTACGGGGTGTGAACGATTTTTCGGCTGCGGCACAGTAATCAACGACCGTGCTGATTCCACCAAAGAAATCAAACACAGCTTTCCGGGTCTTAGCCACATCCAGTTCGCCGCCTGCAAAGACCTGTTCCAGGTAGCGGCCGTCCTCCGGCTTCAACATCATCTCATGGCGTTTCAGCCAGAGCTTCAGCTGCTCCATCTCCGAAACGCCCAGCGGTTCCAGCTCTTTGCCCGCTGCCAGTTGTCCAAATACAAACTCTGCGTTGATTTCATGCGGCATTTTTGAAGGCTTGTGGTAAACAGCATTTTCCGGCATGGGATACGCCTCAATCTTGCAGAGCACCGCCTCCGGCCACTCGTTCTGGTAAACGGCAGCCACACCCAGCGGCAGCTTGGACAATTCGTCGATCTGTGCCTCCTTCAGGGCGGCAGACTTACCTACCAGCTTGCGATCCTCTTCGTCCGGCAGGCGCAGGATGATTTTCGTGTTGGTGTTGCGTATGACCGACATATCCAGCAGGCCGGGAGCCTGATCCGCAATGATAAAACCCTCGCCGTAAGTACGCATCTCCGCAATGGCGTTGGCCAGCATCTCCACCGACTTGCCCTGCAGATTTGCCCCTTCCTGCGACTGTTCCGCCGACGTCTTGCGCAGCAGATTGTGCGCCTCTTCCAGCACGGTAACATGGCGCAGTCTGCTGTTCATCTCGCTACTGCACATCCGGTATTCCTGTAACTTCATCACCAAGATGCCCATCAGCAGCGATTTTGTTTCCATCGACCCCACCCGGCTCAGGTCCACGACCACATTGCAGTCAAACAGCTCTGCGTCGCTCAGCGCGTCCTCTGCGCAGAACACACTGCCGTAAATGCCGTTGGTCAGCGACTTCACACGGGTACACAAAGCGCCCACATAATCGCTCTGGGTGTCCTTGGAGTAGTGCGATTCCTCAATGACGCCCGGCAGAATATCCAGCAGGTCGAAGAAGGTCGGGAAAACCCCCTTTTCACTTTCCGAATTGCGCAGATCCCAGCCTGCTTTCTGGTAGCTGCGCTCGATGGCATCCTTCAGCACGGCAGGCATGGCTGCATACATGGGCCAGCAGGCATTGAATATCTCCACCAGACGGTCGATATGTTCCAGAATGTGGATGTCCTGCGGGAACGCAAAGGGATTGATGCGCAGCAGCGGAGTTTCTCTGGGGTTGGTGCCGAACACCTTTACATCCGCGCGGCTGCCGAACACATTCTTGTACTCGCCCTTGGCCGGTTCCACCACAAGAAACGACGTCCGTCCATCCTTTGTTATCTCGTCCAGAAGATGGTAGACTGCGTTGGACTTGCCCGTACCCGTAGAGCCTGTGACAAAGGTATGGGAGGCCATTGCCTGCCGGTTCAGGATAAGGTCCGCTTTTTCCTCCCTGCCCATATGGTAGATTTTGCCCAGCTCCATCTTGTCCGCATCCGGCACCGTTTCGTCCGGCACATTGCGGCCGAACTCCGCATGCTCGATGATTGGCAAGCCGTGCACTGAGCGGGTGGGCAAGCCAAGGTGCATCGGAAGTTCCCGACCGCTGACCAGTGTTGCTGGCGTGTAAAGCAGGCTATCCGGCGCACCCGCCCACAGCGGACGGGCAAAGACCGGGTGCATGAATCGCTTGAGGTACTCCCGCAGCTGGGCCACCTGTGCCTCATCGTTCTGCCAGACATTCACAGCGCCGCTCTCCACCGAGGAGCCCTCGCCCACCATCAATGCACGGTAAGTATTGGCCGCAAGTATCGCCGTAGACGGGGTAGACGAAAGGAAATAAGCCGCACATTTATAACAGCCGTAATCCTCGCTTTCCTTGGCGCGCTTGAGCTGGTTTTCAATGCGTTCCAGCAATTCTTCCACCGATTTGTTGCACAGCTCGACCTGCTGGGTACGGCCCATGCCGCGGGTGTTTGTTGTGCCGTGGCTCTCCTGCTGGCTGATGGTGTCCGATGTTCCATGCGACGTCCCATCGGAGGTGCTGTGCGAAGTGCCGGTCTGCTCGGTGGCAGAGTGGCTGGTACCCCACGAGGTGTTTACGCCCATGGAGCCGCCGATGTTCCGGGCAATGCTGTTGAAAGCCGTTCTGGATGGTGCCATGCCTCCTATGGCCCTGCCAGCCGTGCCCAGCAGCGGTCCAATAACAGCACCCGCCACCGGAATCGCAACCGAGGCTACTGCGCCGCCCAGACCCAGAATGCCTGCAATGCCGCCAGCCACCGGCGAGACCTTTGTGACCGAGGTGCCGGAGCTGCTGCCGACACCGCCGTTGATGCCGCCGCTGACCCCTTTCGTTTTCTGGGTGCCATCCGTCACCGAGGAGGACTGGTTCGTGCCGTCCGTTGTGGTCGTGCTGACGGTATCGCTGATGGTGTGGGAAGTCCCGCTGCACAGGCTCTCCATCACAGCCGTGCTCTGATTCTCGCTATAGGACCATGTGCTCTTGCGGAAGGGCGAAAGACTGCTGTAGAGGTTTTCGTACCCGCTGCGTATCTCCGCCTGCGTTTCTGCCGAGACAGGCTCTGCCAGAAACAGCGCCGTGTACACCTCTCCGTCCATGGCGTCCATAAAGCGCTCGATGCCCTGCACAAAAGCTTTGTCTTCCGTCTTGGATTTATCCCGCAGTGCCGCCACGCAGGACACCGAGGCCACAGCTTCCTGCGTATCGCCAAAGGCTCCGTCCAGCAGCTCTTTTTCCTCCTGCCGCGGAATGCCTCTTGTCTCAGAGCCGGGGAAGTTGGAGCTCAGCACCTTTTGCAGCGCCTTGCTGGAAGTATCCAGATCGCGGCTCTTCATGTTCTTTTTCAAGGGGTCCTCCCGGACACCCAGATAGATATTCGCGCCGACATTCTCCTCCGGCACATCGATCATCACCGCCAGACTGCAGCCCTGCGCCATGCTGGAATAGTACACCGTAGAAAGCTTCTGGAACATATCCTCGCCCTTTTTCAGGGTCAGTTTCTGCAGCTGGAACAGCTGGATGCACTGGGCAGGGTCCTGCACGTCCAGCATCTGCTGAGAAAGCTCCACCATGCCATAGTTCTGCAGTTCCGTCAGATATTTTTTATACACCAGATGGTCTGCAAGGGTCAGCTGATCCGTCAGGTCATTCAGCGACCGCTGCGCGGAAAGCTGCTGTTTTTCAAGCACCTCAAGCTCGTCTGCCATGATTTATTTTCCTTTCTGCTGTCAACTGTTCAAAAACTTCCAGATCAGGGCAGCTCCGCCCAGTGCCGCACCGGCTGCGACGGCAGAGCCAAGGCCGCCGCTCTCCATCCCGTCAATGGCTTCCTTTGCGCTTTCATGGCCCTGATCGGCCGCTTTCTTATACCATTGCATAGCCTGTTCTTTGTCTTTTGTCACGCCGTACCCTTTTTCATAACAGTAGCCAAGGCTGTACTGCGCATTTGCAATTCCCTGTTCTGCCGCTTTCTCATACCATTTCACCGCTGCAAACTTGTTTTCTGGCTTACCCTGACCATAGAAGTAACATTCACCTAGCCTATTCTGTGCCTGTGCATATCCCTGCTCTGCTGCTTTCTGGTACCACTCGGCCGCCTTGGCAGGGTCTTTCGTCACACTCCAGCCATATTCATAGCAAACGCCGAGGTTACATTGCGCCCGCGCATAGCCCTGCTCCGCAGATTTTCGGTACCACTCAACTGCCTTAGCGAGATCTTTTGTTACACCTATGCCCCTTTCGTAGCAAAAGCCCAGATTGCACTGTGCCGTAGAATCTCCCTGTTCTGCGGATTTGCGATACCATTCTGCTGCCTTGGTCAGGTCTTTTGTTACACCTTCTCCATACTCATAGCGAACTCCAAGACTGCACTGTGCATCTGCATCACCCTGCTCTGCCGCTTTCCGATACCATTTTACTGCCTCTTCTTTGTTTTGTGTCACGCCATTTCCATTGTAATATAACACCGCAAGATTATATTGAGCTCTTGCGTATCCCTGTTCTGCAGCTTCTCGATACCACTCCGCTGCCTTGGCAAGGTCTTTTGTTACGCCTTTTCCATACTCATGGCAGTAGCCAAGACTGTACTGAGCTTTCGCATGGCCCTGCTTTGCCGCTTTCTCATACCATTTCACAGCTTCCCAATGATTCGTTTCTACACCACAGCCATAATAATAGCACTCACCAAGCAGATTCTGTGCACCTGCAACACCTTGCTCTGATGCTCTCCGAAGCCACTTTACGGCTTCATTATTATTCATTTCTGTGCCTTTTCCACAATAATAACACTTGCCTAATTTATATTGTGCTCCCGCATCACCCTGCTCTGCGGCTTTCCGGTACCACTCCGCTGCCTTGACAAGGTCTTTTGTTACGCCTTCTCCATATTTATAGCAGTAGCCAAGATTACATTGCGCCTGTGCAAGCCCTTGCTCTGCCGCTCTCTCGTACCATTCAGCGGCCTGAGCAGGGTCTTCCACTACGCCTTCTCCATTCGTATAGCAAACGCCCAGATTGTTCTGCGCTCTTGCATTGCCCTGTTTTGCCGCCTTGCTGTAGCATTCAAACGCCTGCTCCAAGTCTTTTGCGACACCTGTGCCATGAGTATAGCAGTCACCCAGTTTTTTCTGTGCTTCCGCATAGCCCTGCACTGCCGCCTTGCGGTACAGTTCTGCGGCCTTTGCCTCGTCCTTGCCGACGCCGTCACCGGCCTCATAGCACACACCCAGCTCATACTGTGCTTCCGGGCATTCCTGCTCTGCCGCTTTGGTGTACCACTTCACAGCCGCCACATTGTACGAGAGTGCCGCATACAGCCGTCCGGTCATATACTGGGCCGTCACATTTCCCTGAGTCGCCGCCGCTTCGTACCATCTGCGGGCCTCTTTGTCGTCCTTTTCAACGCCCCGAGCCTGATAATAGCACTCGCCCAGTGCGCACTGTGCCTCGGCATCGCACTGCTCTGCGGCCTTTTTATACCACACGACCGCATTTTCTTCGTTTTTTTCCACGCCCGTGCCGTTCTGATAGCACCGTGCCACCTCAAACTGTGCCTCGGGGTGTCCGTAATCTCTGGCCGCTATCATATACTGCTGGAACGCCATTTCGGCATTGCCGGCCTGCTGATTTTTCTTAGCCTCCTGCAGGTAGTTCTGCACAGTCTTCTTTTTTGTTTCCTGCTGTGCTTCCTCGCCCAGGCAGAAGCGCTCCACGCACTCCATAAACTCCTGCTTTTTGTCCTCCGGGCCGTTGAACAGGAAACTGTACGCGGCATCCTTCTCTCCGCCGAAATCCATTTCCTTTATCTCAGCTCCCAGTCCGCCCCACTTCACGCGGCCCGCAGCCGGTTCAAACCACTCCTCGACGGGCTTTGCCTTCACGGCTTTCGGGATTTCCATCTTCTTTCCGCCCACGCGGACAGACTCCAGCTTGTCCGTAAAACACACTTCCACCTGAATTTCGCTCATATTCTATCGCTCCTTATGGTTTTATAATCTTTAATGTAATCTCCCTGACTTCTCACCCACATCTCGATGCCCGTCCCGAACACCTCGGCTTCCACAATCCAGCCCTTTTCTGTTACACGCAAAACCTTTGCGGTGGGCAGACGGTCAAGTACAGATTCCAGACTCGGCCCGGTATACTCGAACCGGATGGTCTGCAATTCACCGCCGTACATAAACTGGATGCGCTTGCGCATCTCGCCCTCCTGAAAACGATTCGTGTATCTTTGAGCAAAATGCCTGTCGAGGGTCTTATAGTTCTGGATGCGGTCAATGCGATAAATGGTCGGAGAATTATCCTGTGGATTTTTGAAGTGCTTGTCCTTGTCGATGCCTTCGATGAACGCCGCCAGATAGAAATAATACTCGCTGAACAGGATGCCCACCGGCTCAATGGTGCGCACACGAGTCTCGCCGTCGTGGGTGCGGCAGTAGGTAATTTCCATGACATTGTGATTTTCTATTGCCGTACCGATTTCCCACAGGCTCTCGATAAACTTCCGGCCATGCTGCGGCTCGACGTAATGGAAGCGCTCATTGCTGATGAGGTCTTTGACCTGATTCAGCCTGTCCAGCGGCGTACAGGCCAGAATAAGCTTGTCCAGAATCGGGAACATCTCCTCCTTGACCATGGAGCGGCTTTCCAGCAGGATCTTGCACACTGCCAGAATCTCGCTGCTGGTGAGGAAGCGCGAAAGCGTATCATCCAGCAGATAGCCGCCCTTTGCGGAGTTATACAGGATCTCCCGGCGCGGTTC
>OGEP01003379.1_pt1 | contig 12148 bp, 12 predicted proteins | sample 1570721 | NCBI WGS metagenome assembly OGEP01 (sample SAMEA2582131, study PRJEB24529) | metagenome | biome: Human gut stool | place: China | collected 2011 | reverse complement strand
TCTGATTCTCTCTAGATGTTAGTGATAAGTCACCCACTACAGTTGACAATGAGCCGTTAGTCTTAACTTAATGACATTGCCCTCGCGGACTCTTTTCCTATCTCTTAAAGACGTGAATTCAATTCTGCTGAAAGTTCTTCAAATCCTGGTTTACCAAGAAGGGCGAACATGTTTTTCTTGTAAGCTTCAACACCTGGTTGGTCAAATGGGTTAACAGCGTTGAGGTAACCTGACAAACCGATTGCCAATTCGAAGAAGTAGATAACATAACCTAGAGTGAAGGCATCTTGTTCTGGAAGAGTAACAAACATATTTGGTACACCACCGTCTGTGTGAGCAAGAAGCACACCGTCAGTTGCTTTTTTATTAACGAAGTCAACATCTTTACCTTGGAGGTAACCAAGTCCGTCAAGATCTTCTGACAATTCAGGAATCACAACGTTTTTACGTGGTTTGTCAACACGGACAACTGTTTCAAATAAGTTACGGTTACCTTCTTGGATGTATTGACCAAGTGAGTGAAGATCTGTTGAGAAGTTAGCTGATGTTGGGTAGATACCTTTTTGGTCTTTACCTTCTGATTCACCGGCCAATTGTTTCCACCATTCACCGAAATATTGAAGTGATGGTTCGTAGTTGGCCAAGATTTCAGTCACATAACCTTTGCGGTAAAGAACGTTACGAACAGCTGCATATTGGTAAGCGATGTTTTCAGAAATTTTATCTGAAGTCAATTCTTTACGAGCCGCGTTAGCACCTTCCATCAATTTCGTGATGTCCGCACCTGAAGCAGCAATTGGAAGCAATCCAACTGGTGTCAAAACTGAGAAACGTCCACCAACATTGTCTGGAACAACGAAAGTTTCCCATCCGTTTGCGTCAGCTTCAACTTTAACAGCACCTTTAACTTTATCAGTAGTTGCGTAGATACGCTTGTTAGCTTCTTCTTGACCGTATTTTTTAATCAAAAGTTCTTTGAAGACGCGGAAGGCAATAGCTGGTTCAGTTGTAGTTCCTGATTTAGAGATAACGTTAACTGAGAATTCTTTGTCTTGAACGTATTCAACAAGATCAGCAAGGTAAGTTGATGAAATTGAGTTACCAGCGTACAAGATTTGTGGCGCTTTACGTTCTTCGGATGTTTGAAGGTTAGCAAAATGGTTGTTCAAGAAGTCAATAGCTGCTTTAGCACCGAGGTATGAACCACCGATACCGATAACAACAAGCACTTCGCTGTCTGATTTAATTTTTTCTGCTGCTTTAAGGATGCGAGCAAATTCTTCTTTATCGTAGTCTTCTGGAAGGTTAACCCATCCCAAGAAGTCTGAACCTGGTCCAGTTCCTTCACGCAACATTTTGTCTGCTGCTGAAACTTGAACTTGAAGGTAATCCAATTCGTGTGGTGCAACGAATTGATCTAGTACTTTTGAGTAGTCAAATTGAATATGTGACATGATAAGCTCCTTGTAGTAAGATACAGTTTGTCACAATATATAGAAAGCGTTTTCTGTACATTCTAATAAACTGTTCACTTTTAAAAAAATGTTCTCTCTTATATTACTCTTTTATAGCTATTTTTTCAAGACTTTTGACAGCTTTTTCATTATTTAAAAGCGTTACCACAATTTCCGAAAATTTTCATAAACTTTGCATAGCTTACAATTACTTTCTGAAACATTTTCATCATCCTATAATTCGTAAAAGTCGAAAGAAACAGAAAAAGAGCACACACCTGACATCGCTTAGGGCTGCTGGATTCCTCCCCTGACCCGCTTCACGCACAGATGTTGCTCCGTTAATTATTATAGCATATGCCATGAAAATTGCAAGTTAAAATTTTCAGCTTGCACGGCTAGTCAAGTGCCAATGCCCACAGATAGGGCACTGGTAAGCTCTAGCCAAGCGCTTGTCACTTCTCTTGCCCTTCTTCCACCAATCATCATCATGCCATTGACGCGAAATAAAGAGCATAGCTGACAATCTGTCCTGATAGGATGCCTTGCCACTAGGACAAACCTTCAAGCGACTTGCTTTGATTTTTTGAGAATGATGGGAATGGCTCATGACAACTCCCTCTAGCCTTATTTTTGGCGACGTTTCCTAAAGAAATCCTGCATAATCTGAGCACAATCGGCTTCCAGCACACCTGTTTCCACCTCAACACGGTGATTAAGACGGCTATCGGTCAAAATATCATAGAGACTACCAGCACCGCCAAACTTAGCATTTTTAGCCCCATAGATGACCTGTGAGATACGGGCAAGCCCAATAGCTCCGCTACACATGACACAAGGTTCAATGGTAACAAAAAGTGTCGAGTCTAACAGACGCCAGTTACCCACCGTCTCATTAGCTTGGTTGATAGCCATGATTTCGGCATGGAGAATAGCCTTATTCTCCTCCTCGCGAGCATTGTGACCGCGTCCAATAATCTGTCCGTCCTTGACAATGACGCAACCAATAGGAATTTCTTCCTTTTCTAATGAACGCTGAGCTTCTTTAAGTGCCTCAGACATGAAAAATTCTTTTTCTTCTTGGGTGAATTCCTGCATTACAGATTCCCCAAGTCCCATGATTTATGTGGCTGAGCCAAATCAACGGAAATGCCATTGGTGTAGCTTTCAGCTTGTTTGCGAAGCACTTCCAAGTGATTATCCGGAGCGATGCCCTCTGCTGGAAATTGTGGGACATGTGTCAGCACCAACTTCTTCACCTTAGCTGCGCTAGCGATTTGTCCCGCTTCCTTAGACGTCAAATGAGCAAAGTGATTTTCGTTGCCTTCAAAGAAATAGACATCAGCAAGGAAGAGGTCGGCACCCTTGGTGAATGGCGCAAGCTCTGGGAAATAGCCTGTATCTCCAGTGAAGACTAGGGTTTGACCTGTCTCGCGTTCCACAATGCGAAAGGCGTAACAAACCACGGGGTGAACAGTCTTGATGAAGGTCACATCAAACGGTCCAATCTGCTCGACACCATTGGTATGGTAGGCAATGCCTTGGGCAACATTTGGAAGCGTCAATTTTGAAAATTCATAAGTGTCTTCATCATGCCCGTAAACTGGCAAGATTTTTGGCTCCCAAAGGTGTTTAGGATAAAGCTGACGATAATGGTAGAGAACACCGAGGTCAGCCACATGGTCTGGATGATAGTGACTGATGATAACCGCATCCAAATCTAGAGGACTGATTTCTTTTTCAAGTTCATTGACTGCTCGACTTCCCGCATCCATAAGGAGTTGAAAGCCATTTTCTGCGGTAATTAAATAGCTGGTTGTCCCACCATCTTTGTATGGGTAACCACCCCAGCAACCAAGTGTTATTAGTTTCATAGGAATACCTTCTTTGTTTTATACTGTTTTTATTATATCAAATCGAAAGGGATTTTTCTGATTTGAGGTGACAAAAAGAAACCTGAACAGCGTCCAGATTTCTCTTCTATTAGAAATTACGTCCATTGGTTCCGTAGCCATAACGTTGCATAAAATTTTCACGGAATTCGAGAAGATTGTCGTCCATGATAGCTTGGCGAACGTCTTTCATAAGATTTACCAAGAAGTAAAGGTTGTGGTAAGATGTCAAACGGATACCGAAGGTTTCATCAGCCTTGAGCAGGTGACGAATGTAGGCACGCGTATAGTTTTTACAGGTGTAACAGTCACAGTTAGGGTCAAGTGGGGTGAAGTCTTCTGCAAATTGGGCATTCTTAACCACCAAGCGACCAAAGCTAGTCATACATGTTCCATTGCGGGCGATACGAGTCGGAAGGACGCAGTCAAACATATCAACCCCGCGGATAACCCCATCAATGAGGCTATCTGGCGCACCAACGCCCATGAGATAACGCGGTTTGTCGCTCGGCAACATTGGCACGGTGAAATCAAGAACGGCATTCATCTCATCGTGAGTCTCACCAACCGCGAGCCCACCGATTGAGTAACCAGGGAAGTCCATTGAGACCAAATCTTGAGCTGATTGGCGACGAAGGTCTTCGAAACCAGCGCCTTGAACGATACCGAAAAGACCTTGGTCATGCGGACGACGGTGAGCATTGAGCCCACGTTCTGCCCAACGGCTGGTACGTTCGATTGATTTTTTGACGTAGTCGTAAGGTTGGTAGAACTGCGGACACTCATCAAAACTCATCATGATGTCAGAACCAAGATTGTTTTGGATAGAAATGGCCTTCTCAGGTGACAAGAACATTTTTGATCCGTTGAGGTGGTTCTTGAAGGTCACCCCTTCTTCGGTAATGTTACGGCTTTCAGCCAATGAATAAACTTGGAAACCACCACTGTCCGTCAAGATAGCTTGGTCCCAGTTCATGAATTTGTGCAGACCGCCAGCTTTAGCAACCAATTCATCACCAGGGCGAAGCCAGAGGTGATAAGTATTTGAAAGGATGATGCCTGAACCCATTTCCTTGAGTTCTTCTGGGGATTGGGTTTTAACCGTTGCCTGCGTCCCAACTGGCATGAACATCGGGGTTGGGAAGGTGCCGTGTGGGGTGATGATTTCACCCAGGCGGGCTCCTGTTCGTTTGTCTTGCTTGATCAAGCGGTATTTGATCGGATGATCTGTCATGTTTTCTCCTTTGCTTCCACGAAAAACAGTCGTGGGCTTTCTTTTGAGCTCTGCTATTTTTCCAAAAAAATAAGCTTGCGCTTCTTAATCCTTTACGATTTTACCAAAAAAATAGACTCTTGTCATGCTCACAAGCCAACTGTGGTATAATAAGTTATCATCTCTTTTGGAGGATTTATGACCATTTCAGACATCAAAGCTCAGGCTCGCGCAGTACTCAGAGGCTTGAGCGGTAAATACGCTTTATTTTGCCTACCGATTTTATTAACCATCTTGACCGCTGGTCTATCAGTGTATCAAACCCTGCTGAATCTGGGAGGAATCCAAGTGAGAGTGTCTGCCAGCTACTCACCGCTATTGATTAGCTATCTGCTTGATTTCTTTGTCTTATCTGTTAGCTTCATCATGCTTGATGTGATTCGTCATCAACGTCAGACAGTTCAATTTACGGATAATACTTACGCATTCAACCGAGCTATTTTTATGAAATTGCTGGTACTTCTAGTTTTGCGGTGGATTTACCTTTTCCTACTCAGTCTGCTTCCCGCCTTTGGCTTTTTGTTGGTAGGACTTGGGACTTACTTGCTAGTAGGGAATACCATTACTCTGACTGCGATTATTCTCCTGGTTGTAGGCATTTTAGTGACCGTCATTGGTCTGACAATCGTCATTCAACGCCAATACGCTTACAGCATGGCGCCATATCTACTCTATGACCATTTGGAAGACAATCGTTATTCCAGCGCACACGCTATTTTGTCGCAAAGTGTCACCTTGATGAAGGGGAAAAAATGGAAATTCTTCCTGCTAGAACTCAGCTTCATCGGTTGGTATTTTCTTGTCCCTCTAACAATGGGACTCATTTATTTCTATGTTTTCCCGTATAACACAACAGCCCACCTTATCTTCTATAATCAGTTGGTTGCAGATAACTAACATAACTAGCACTTCGTTTACGCGAAGTGTTTTTTGATATAAAAAGCGGTTTGGAACCTTGATTCCAAACCCTCCTATAATATTTTAACCTGTTTAGCCTGACATTCTGGACAGATGCCGTAAGCCAACAATTGAACTTTAGTGATTTCAAATTGTGTTTGTTGGTGAGCCTCTTTGGCAATATCGAGAAGGTCAACATCCATGAAGTCAACGATTTTACCACAAGATTCACAGACGATATTGACATGTTGGTGTCCCATAAAGTCATAGTAGGTTGTGCTGTCATTACTGATTTTCAGCTCAGCCACAAAACCTTCTTCAACCAAGACTTTTAGGTTGTTATAGACCGTTGCTAGGCTCATGCCCGGAAATTTGGGCAAAAGGTCATGGTAAATCTTTTCAGCGCTGGGGTGCTCGGTACTTTTGACCATGTAAGCAACGATGGCTTTTCGCGTTTCCGTAATACGAATGTGTTTGTCTCTCAGATGCTCTAGGACATTTTCATAGGCATCTAAGGCTTGGTGATTGTGTGAATGAATGTCCATAGGGCTCCTTTCTACAACACTTTCCTCGTTTTTAGTAGGTTTATTATACCACAAATTCTCCCTACTTGCCTATTGGGACGCCTTCTCACTGAGCATAGAGGTTGCGGTACTCGATTTTGAGGCACTTGTTCATGACAATATGCTGACGCCCTGCAGCGCGGAGGATTTCTTCAGCTTCTTGACTTTCTAAGCCTAATTGTGCCCAGAAAACATCAGCATCAGTCTTTAAAAAATCACGCGCCACATCAGGCAAGAACTCGCTGCGCCTAAAAACATCAACGATATCCATATGAACAGGCACATCTCGCAATGAAGCGTAAGCCATTTCCCCTAAAACCTCCTGACCAGCTAACTTAGGGTTGACGGGAATAATAGTGAAACCTGCTGACTGAAGGACCTTGGCCACACCATAGGCTGCTGAGTCTTCGCGGTTGGATAGCCCAACGACAGCGATGGTCTTGGCATTTTGGATGTAGTCACGGATGACAGATGGACTGGGATTTTGAAATGAATAAGTCATAGGAATTCCTTTCTAGTAGCGCAAATGCTACTTTCCTGATGCTAGAAAGCCCAAGTAGACCAAAGACCAGAACTTTTGGTCATTGGCTGGTCGGGTCATGGCTTTGAGGTAAAGTTCCTCTGCAACTGGCTTAGACATGATTCGCTTGATAGCATAAGGGCGGAGGTAGCCGAGGAGAAGATTGAAGACCGGCAAGACATCATCGCCGTGCTCAATCTTATTCTTAGCATTCACAAGTAAATCACGTTCCTCCTGAGTCACCTCAGGATTCAAAATCAAGTTGTAAAGAACCTCTAAAGGTTCTTTGATATCGATAGCTGGTTGCATGGGAGTCCTTTCCTTGGTTGCCAGTTTTTTTGAGGGGGAGTATTAAAGTTGGTTCAAGGGTTGATTGGCAGTTGGTTGCGTCGTTACGTGACTTGCTACCAGCCTAATCAACTGTGCGGAGGTCCTAGTAAAGTAGTCCAATGGACTGCTTTAGCCCGAGCCTGAAAATTCTAAAACGAAGGGGAGGTTTGCTTCGCAAGCCCTCCTGTCCTTGTACGCAGTAGGCGTGGGCGAATGACAGCAGCGCTTCGCGACTTGTCACTAGCCTCACATCCCTTGCGGGGGCACTAAGACGAAATCACAGATTTCTGTAGTGCTCCCTCATTTAGCTTCATACCATGTTTCTCCATCATTTTCGTCGGCAATGAGTGGGACTGATAGTTGGATGGCTGATTGCATGGTGTCGGTGACTAGTTTTTTGATGGCTGCTAATTCTGCTTTTGGTACTTCTAGGACGATTTCATCGTGCACTTGGAGGAGCATTTTCGCTTTGTAGCCACCTTCTTCTAGGGCCTTGTCTAGATTTATCATGGCGATTTTAAGGATATCGGCTGCGCTTCCTTGAATTGGCGAGTTAATGGCTGTGCGCTCCGCAAAGTTGCGAATGTTGAAATTACGAGAATTGATATCCGGTAATTCACGACGGCGGTGGAAGAGTGTCTCCACATAGCCCTTATCCTTAGCTTCACGGACAACGGTTTCCATGTAATTTTTGATACCAGGGTAGCGTTCAAAATAGGTGTCAATGTACTGTTTAGCCAATTTACGTGGAATACCGAGGTTATTTGCCAAACCAAAATCTGAAATGCCGTAGACGATACCGAAGTTAACGGCCTTGGCATTACGGCGGTCATTTGGAGTGACATCCTCAGGTTTTTCAATACCAAAGACACGCATGGCTGTTGAACTGTGAATATCAGCTCCTTCTTGGAAGGCCTTAATCAAATGCTCATCCCCAGAAATATGAGCCAGCACCCGCAATTCAATCTGTGAATAGTCAGAACTCAAAAGTACTGAATCAGCCTGCGATGGCACAAAAGCCTTACGAATAAGACGCCCTTGCTCCAAACGCACTGGAATATTCTGCAAGTTAGGGTCTGCACTAGACAAGCGGCCAGTCTGCGTCAAATCCTGAATATAACGGGTATGAATCTTCCCATCTTCAAGAATGAAATCCTGCAAACCAACAATGTAAGTTGACTGCAACTTAGCAATCTGGCGGTAGTCCAAAATCTTGGTCACAAGCGGTGACATTGGTGCCAAACGCTCCAAGACATCAACGGCGGTTGAGTAGCCAGTCTTGGTTTTCTTGGTCATTTCCACTGGCAAGCCTAATTTTTCAAAAAGGAGGATTCCCAATTGTTTTGGTGAGTTGATGTTGAACTCTTCGCCTGCCAAGTCGTAGATTTCCTGGGTGAGGGCATCGATAACCTTCTGATTTTCTACTTCCATTTCTTGCAAGGTTTCTTTTTTGACCGTGATTCCCTGGATTTCCATCTTGGCTAGAACATCAGCCAGGGGCTGCTCCATGTCAAAGAGGAGGGATTTCTGGTCGTGCTCTGCCAATTTTTCCAAGATAGGCGCTTCAGAAGTGATGAGGACTTGGACTTTCTTGGCTAAATGGCTGAGCAGCGCTTCTTTTTCAGGGATGGCACGTTTGGCACCCTTACCGTAGACTGCCTCGTCTGTCTCAAGCGGAAGACTAGTGTAGAGACGAGCGATAGTTGACAACTCATTATCTTCTACGGTTGAAAGCAGGTACTTAGCTAGACGAGTGTCAAAGGCTGGCGCTGGTAAATCAAGACCAAGATGGCTAAGCAGAACCTTGGTACGCTTAAAGTCATAGGTTTTGATAGGCGCAGCTAGAGCTTTTTTAAATAGGTCATCCTGCAAAAGGTCCAAGTTAGTCGTCGCATAGATAGTTTTGCTATTTCCCCAAGCAAGACCAATCATATCGGCCACATGGTAGTTATCCCCAAACATCTCCACATAATAGAAAGTGTCGTCTGCGAACATGTCAGGCGTCAAGCTGTCAGTCACTTCGGTGTAGGCTACTTCGAAAGTTTCCTGCGGTGCTGTCTGCCCAGTCAAGGCTTCTTTGAAGAGCTTGAAATCCATCTCGTCGTAGAACTTGGCTAGCGCTTCAATGTCTTTAGGTCCAGAGTAGGTGATGTCATCAAGTCCAATTGTGATTGGTGACTGGGTGTCAATGGTCGCCAAAGTCTTAGACAAGAAAGCCTGCTCCTTGTCGTTGATGAGGTTTTCTTTCATCTTAGACTTCTTCATGCCATCGATATTGTCGTAGATGCCTTCGAGAGAACCGTACTCTAAAAGCAGTTTGAGCCCAGTCTTCTCACCGATTTTGGTCACGCCAGGGATATTATCAGACTTATCTCCCATGAGGGCTTTGAGGTCAATAAACTGCGCTGGGGTAATGCCCATTTTATCCATGAGGTAGGCTGGGGTGAATTCTTCAAACTCAGCCACACCTTTTTTGGAAATTTCCACAATAGTGTTGCTGTCTGTTAATTGAATCAAGTCCTTGTCACCAGAGACAATGGTCACATCGTATTCATCCTCATTTTCAGCCAGTTTATCAATGGTTCCGATGATGTCGTCAGCTTCGTATTGGTCTAATTCATAATGCTTGATACCAAGCAATTCTAGCTGTTGACGGATGTAAGGAAACTGCTCACGGAATTCATCTGGTGTCTTGGCACGTCCACCTTTGTAGTCGGCATACATCTCCGTACGGAAGGTGGTTTTACCCGCATCAAAGGCTACCAAAACATGGGTCGGTTGCACGCGCTCCAAGAGATGGTTGAGCATGAGGTGAAACCCATAAATAGCATTGGTGTGAAGACCGCTAGCATTTTTAAAACGGTCAATTTGATTGTATAGTGCAAAAAAGGCACGGAAGGCTACCGATGAGCCATCAATTAAAAGTAATTTTTTCTTGTTAGTCATGCTTTTATTATAACACAAGCCCTTGTGAAATAAGGGATTTTAACCCCAAAAGACAATCTGGGAGCCTACTGAAAAGTCATCTCTCACAATTTCATAGAGACAGAAAATGAGGAATCACTCTAAATTGGAGTTGATCCCTCATTTCTTGGCTCTATCAGTTAGCACTAGTGTTTTAGGCGCTAATGATTATCTCACATCTAATGATATGACGCTAATGATTAATCCTTTTTACGACGACGTCTGTCAGCTAAACCTAACGCACCTAAGATGAAGCCAATGCCTGTAGCAACTGTTGCTGTTGTATCTTGTTCACCTGTAGATGGAAGCGTTGCTTGTTTAGCAGTACTTGTAGGAATTGTTGATTGTGTCGTAGACGTTGAAGTTACCGTCGTAGCTTTAGGTTGAGATGTTGTTGAGGTTTGTGGTTGTGAAGTTGAAGTTGTTGGCGTACCAGTTGTATTTTGTGGTACTGTATTAGGTGTTTCTAACTTACGGTAAATATAAGTTACAACTGTCTCATCTTCAGTATATGTACCATTTTCTTTACCAACAACTTTGACTAATACATAACCGTCAATCTCTTTAGGTGTAGTTGTGTAACCATCACCAACATTACCTTTGTCACTATCTGATGTACGTAAAGGATTACCTTTTTCATCAACATATTTCACAACAACTGAACCTTTGGTTACTTCTGATTCTGGTGCTGGCGTCACTTCACGGTAAACATAGGTTACTGTTGTTATGCCTTCTGTAACGCTTCCGCTTTCACTACCTTCAGTCTTATCTGGAACAAGCACATAAGCCTTACCATTTACAGTAATCTTGTCTAACTTATGATCTGTTGTATCGTAACTTGTTCCTGTCAAAGCATCTTGTGTATCAATCACGATATCGACAATTGACTGCCCTTCCTCGTTGTGGTAACGTACCACGATATTTCCCTTCACAGGTTCATAGACGTCGGTCACCTCGATGGTTTTATCGGAAACTATCGTTCCTGCTTCACCATCTGGAGCTTTAGCTATTAGACGGTAGAGGGCGCCATCAACTGTCGTGATTGAGCTCACCTTGAAGTCAGTCGTGTCGTAAGCGGTTCTTGGTTCACCATCAGCAGTGTCCACTTCGGTCTCTTTAACAGTTGTTTTGGCAATGCCGGTTGTCGTTCCAGAAATTGAATTGCCAGCGGTATCCTTATAATGAACAATAACTGAACCACCTTTTTCGTAACTGTAGATAACATCTAGAGCCTGACCAGATACCACCACCCCCTGTTCAGGGGCTGAATTGGCTTTGTGATCCTCAAGATAATAGGTCACACCGTCTTTGACAATCTTAGGTTTCTTTTTAGAGGTTGCATCGTAGGCTGTACCAGCCTTTTCTTGTGTGCTAACTTCTTCCTCAGGTGCAATTGATGTACCTTCTTAGTCAACATAGTTAACAACAGAGCCTGACTCCTCATAGACATAGGTCACTTCAGTCTTACCTTCGGTCACCGTGCCTTTTTCTTGACCATCAGTCTTTTCTTCTACCAAGTAGTAAGTTGTGTTGCCAGACTTAATAGTCTCATGTTTTTGAGAGGTTGTACTGTAAGATGTACCAGTTGGCACCTCGGATACTACAGTTACATCGTCCGCAATCGTCTTGCCAGTCGTATCTTTGTAGTGGACAACGACAGAACTTTTAACTTCTGGAGCGACTATCTCAAGGTAAACGTAGATTACTTCTGTAGTTGTTCCTGCTTCTACACCCCCTGTTCATTGCCTTTGGTTGCCGATAATACCAGTTGATAAACTTTTCCTTCAGCCGTCGTAATCGTTACCGGACGGAGATCTCTCGTATCGTAGGCGGTACCCCCTAAAACATCTGTGACATCATTTTCAGCTATGCCAACAGAAGACTTAGTGATTCCAGTCGTTGTCCCTGAAATTAGATTACCATCTTTATCTTGATACTTAACAACAACTGAACCTGTAATTTCCTCGTAAACATAGGTAATGACAATCTCTCCCTCAACAACTTGACCATTTTCTTGACCTTTTGTCTTATCTGGGATAAGTTCATATGTCTTACCATCTGTTGTATGAATCGTCTCTAGCCTATTGTCTGTCGTACTGTAGGCGGTTCCTTCCAGTGACAGTGGTGTATTAACAACTGGAGATTGAATCTCATCACCCGCTTCATCAGTATAGTGAACGGTGACTGTACCTTCTTTAACCTCCTCATAAATATAATTACCCGTGGTGCTAGTTAATTTCAAAATATCTTAAATT
>OGEP01003378.1_pt1 | contig 12148 bp, 9 predicted proteins | sample 1570721 | NCBI WGS metagenome assembly OGEP01 (sample SAMEA2582131, study PRJEB24529) | metagenome | biome: Human gut stool | place: China | collected 2011 | reverse complement strand
GGTGAAGGTACATGCAGGAGATTATTGATAGAATTTTAGGAGGAAACTTCGATTACGAGAACGGTTCTTTGGAATTCTCCTGCTCTAAAATAGAACTTTCGCTGTCGCAGGGGACGGCGTATGAGGGCTCTTTTCGTATCCTCTCTGCATCGGACGGCTATGTAAAGGGATCTGTGATCTCGGACCATCTTCAGATGGAATGTATGACAGATCAGTTTACCGGCTCCGATGCAGAAATTTTTTACTGCTTCCACGGTGAGAATCTGGAAGAAGGGGATGTGGTGAAGGGCTCTTTTTCTGTAGTCAGTAATCGTGGAGAGTATAATCTCCCTTTTGTGGTGACAGTAGAACATGGCGTGTTAAATTCTTCCATCGGTCCTATAAGAAATCTGTTCCATTTTGCAAACCTGGCGAAGAGTAACTGGAAGGAAGCGGTGCGGCTGTTCTACTGCCCGGATTTTTTACGGCTGTTTACGGGGAACGATGCCCACTTTTATGAAACCTACCGGATGTTGTCCGCCTGTGAAGGCAACGAACAGAACATGGAGGAATTCCTGATCTGCATCAATAAAAAGCAGCAGATCGAATTTCTGGTGGAAGAGAAGGAACTGGTGAAAAAGCTGACCCGCACGGAAGGCAATTACGGCGTGTCGGAGAATAGCCTGACTATTGTAAGAAACGGCTGGGGATATACCAATCTGCAGATCGAATGCGAGGGAGAGTTTGTCTTCACGGAAAAAGAAAGCTTAAGCGATGATGATTTTCTTGGCAACCGGTGCAGACTTCCCGTGTATATTGACAGCAGTGTATGCAGACCCGGTAAAAATTTTGGAAGAATCTATATCTACAATGCCTATATCTCCATAGAGATTCCCGTGATGGTACAGTTAGGAGACAGGACGGTGGTGCGGCATGCGGATCACAGCCATATGCAGTGCATCTTACAGATCATGAAATATTACGAAGAATTCCGCCTGAAAAAAATCGGCACGGGAGCCTGGCTCTCAGAGACCGGCAAACTGGTAGAACGTATGGTGACCATGGATGAGAAGGATGCGTCGGCGAGACTGTTCCAGGCACAGCTTCTGATCACGGAGGAACGTTATAACGAAGCAGGCTGGATCTTAGATCATGCGGCGGACATGCTGGAAGCACAGAAAGCCACCGGAGGAGAACTGTGGGCATATTATCTGTATCTGACCACACTGATCCACAGAGATCCCCAGTATACCATGCAGATCGCAGAGCAGGTGGAACAGATCTACCGCTATGACAAGAGCCGTTGGAGAGTGGCATGGCTTCTGCTGTATCTGTCGGAGGAATACAACCGGTCCACCTCCGGAAAATGGATGTTCTTGGAAAAACAGTACCAGTACGGCTGTTCCAGCCCGGTGATCTATCTGGAGGCACTGGCACTTTTAAACGGGAATCCGGCACTTTTGCGGAAACTGAATGGCTTTGAACTGCAGGTGATGCATTTTGGAGTGCGGCACGCAGCTGTGAATGACAGTCTGTTGGAACAGCTTTTGTATCTGTCCGGCAGGGTACGGGAGTATTCCCCGTTATTATGCAGGATTCTGAAAAAAATGTATGAGAAGAAAGAAGACGTACGAATTCTCCAGGAGATCTGCAGCCTGTTGATCAAGGGCAGCAAGACCGGACCGGACGCGTATATCTGGTACCAAAAGGGCGTGGAGAGTCACTTGCGGATCACGAATCTGTATGAGTATTATATGGCTTCGGTGGATATGGATTCCGCCATGAAACTGCCGAAGGTGATTCTGATGTACTTCTCTTTCCAAAACAATCTGGATTATGAACACAGTGCGTTTTTATACGCGTATCTTTTGAAGCATAGAGAAGAATATGAGGAACTGTACGAACATTACGAACCGCGCATCGAGCGTTTTGTGATCGACCAGATCCAGAAGCAGCATATCAACAGACATCTGGCGGTATTGTATCAGCGGTTCTTAACGCCGGCGATCGTGACGGAGACCATGGCGAAGCCACTGTCAAGGCTTCTGTTTGCCCATCTGGTCAGAGTGGAAGACGACAGAATGCGCAGAGTGATCGTCTGTCAGCCGGGCAACCGGAAGATGAAGGAGATTCCTTTATTAAATGGCACAGCATGGGTGGCAATCTATGGGAATGAATATACCCTTGCTTTTGAGGATGCCTATGGCAACCGGTTCCTTAAAAATGTGGAATATACCCTGGAAAAGCTGCTGGTGCCCGGAAAATATCTGCGGCTTTTGGAAAATTATGTGCCGGATACGGTGGAACTGGATCTGTATCTTGCAGAGAATGACAGAGGGGAAGAGACACTGTCTTCGGCAAAGCTGATGCGGATGGCAAGATTGGCGACGTCGGATGCCGTGGAACCGGCACTCAGACGTTACCAGGCGGTAAGACTGGTACAGGCCTATTTCGATGCGGACAATATGCAGGCACTGGATGAATATCTGCAGGAGGTGGACGGCGGAGAATTCACTGCGGAGCAGAGGGAGACGTTGCTTCGTTTCCTGGTGTTGCGCGGGAATTATGAAAAGGCATATCAATGGATCGAAAGTTACACACCGTATTTTGCGGATGCGAAAATATTGCTTCGCCTGACGGATGCACTGATCTCACAGGCTGCACACAGTGGGGAACCTGCGTTATATGCAGCGGCACTGTCCACCTTCCGAAGAGGCAAATATAACGGAAATATTCTGGAATATCTGGTGCGTTATGCTGTGGGAGCTACGAAGGAACTGCGGGATATCTGGAAATCTGCCAGATCCTTTGATGTGGACTGCTATGAACTCAGCGAGCGTATTTTAGTACAGATGCTGTTTTCCGGCGCTTTTGTGGGAGAGAGAATGGATATCCTCCGTTATTATGTATCCCAGGGAGCGAGACAGGAGATCGAGGAAGCAGTACTGGTACAGAGCTCCTGTGATTATTTCTGCAGAGAGAAGCTTACGGAAGAATATATCTTTCGGGAGATCCGGAATACTTACCTGCGGGGTGAAGAGACACAGCGGATCTGTAAACTGGCGTATCTGAAGTTCTATGCAGAGAACCGGGACAAGATAGAGAAGGAAGACGAAATGTTGATCCGGGATTTCCTGGAGGAAATGATGCGGGATCATATTCATCTGAACTTTTTTCGGGAATTCAGAGACTGCCTGCCCAAACTTCAGGAACTGAAGGATAAGACCATCGTGGAATATCATACCAAAGCCGGTGTCCGGGCAAGGATCCATTATGTGATGCTGCAGGAGAACGGTCAGGCGGAGGATTATCTGTCGGAGTACATGCAGGAAGTGTACAGCGGTGTATTTTTCAAAGAATTCGTATTGTTCTTCGGGGAGAACATTCAGTATTACATTATGGAGGAATCCGAAAGCGGTGAGCAGCTCACGGAGAGCGGCAGTCTGCAGAGGAGCGATATCATGAATGATAATCCGGACAGCAAGTATGAGATCATCAATGACATGATGATCAGCATGACCTTGCAGGATGATGATACACTGGATCATCTGATCGAAGAATATTATCGGAGAGAATATCTGGATCACAGGTTGTTTACCTTACAGTGAGACCTGAAAAAGAATAACAAAAGGATAACAGAGAGGAGGCGGAAGGAAGATGCGGCTGCCGGGAAGTGAAAAGGTGATAGTCGGATATGATCTGGGCAGCAGATATGCGCAGATCAGCTGTTATATTGCAGGCAGTGGGGAAGAGATCAGAACACTTTCTTCCGTGGCGGGATCACAGGTATTTACCATCCCGTTGGCACTCAGCAAAAGACAGGGCGTGAATCAGTGGTTCTACGGGAGCGAAGCAGTAAGATATGCGCAGGAAGAGGAAGGGATCCTGGTGGAAAATCTTCTGAAGCTTGCAAGGGACGGAGAACCGGTGCAGATCGACGGTACAGCGCTGGACCCCGTGGCGCTGTTAACCCTTTTCCTGAAACGGAGTCTGGGACTGTTATCCCAGATAACGAATGCAGAGAAGATCGGGGCGTTGATGATTACCTGTGAAAAACTGGATCCTAGGACGTTAGAAGTACTTGCTGCGGCGACGGCGGGGTTACATCTGAAGACAGAACAGATCTGTTTTCAGAGTCATGTGGAAAGCTTTTACTATTACAATCTGTACCAGCCGGAGGAATTGTGGCAGCATAAGACGGTGCTGTGTGAATACGCGGAGCACTCCATACGCACTTATTGCATGGAATGCAATCGCCATACCACGCCGGTGGTAGCCTATATGGAAGAGCGGGAGTTCCCTTTCCCGGTGCCGGAATCGGATGAGAAAATGTTGGAGATCGCCACCAGCCTGTGCGGTAGCAGGATTGTCTCTTCGGTGTATCTGATCGGTGAGGCGTTTTCTCAGGAATGGATGAAGGAATCGTTACGCTATCTGTGTCATGGAAGAAGAGTCTTCCAGGGTAACAATCTGTTTAGCAAGGGTGCCTGTTACAGTATGATGGAGCGGCTGGCTCCCAGTGAAGCAGGGAAAACCCATGTGTTTTTAGGCGATGATAAATTAAAATCCAATATCGGAATGAAAATTTTACGACAGGGGGAGGAATCCTATTGTGCGCTTCTTGATGCGGGAATCAACTGGTACGAAGCGAAGAACAGTATGGAATTCTATCTGTTGGAAGGAAGGGCAGTGGAGATCCTGATCACATCCTTGACAGGCAAGGGAAATCGGATCGCCAGGATCGTCCCCGAGGAACTGCAGGAGGGAATCACCAGGCTTAAGATCAGTGTGGAGATGCGGGATGATACGCATCTTATGGTGGAACTGGAAGATCTGGGATTTGGCACATTTCGTGCGGCAACACACCATATCTGGAAAGAAGAGATCGAACTGTAAGCGACCGGACGAAAGACCTGGCTTACCGCTAAAAGTGGATAGAAATGAGGAATGGAAATGAGGGCAAGTCTGTGCGTAGGTGAATATTGTGAAAATGCCTATACAGTGGAAGAACTGGGGATCAGTGTCTGCTGCATGGAGGAATTGTGCTATTGCCTGAAGGAGAATGCTTTCCTCTTAGACCTGTCCATTATGAACGACAAACTGGCAGACTGGATCGGAGATAAATGTAAGGTCAGGGAACTGGCAAAGCAGTTGTACCCCATGATACATAAGCAGGGTTCCTTAAGTGTATTCGTGCTGACCATTCTACAATATGTGGGAATGTATGGTGAAGAGGACCTTAAGCAGGTGGAACAGGTACTGAAGCAGGGAGCCGGACTGAGCAATCTGGAGAAACGCAAAAGCCAGATCGACTATATGGTGGAAAAGCGGAAATACGCTGCTGCCATCCGTGGATACGATAAGCTGTTAGAAACATGGAGTACGCTGGAAGCGGAAGGAAGAGAGCTCCCGGCGGGTAAGGTAAGAGCCTCTATATTACATAATAAGGGGGTGGCGCTGACCGGGCTGATGCTGTACGACAAGGCGGCGGGGCAGTTCAGAGAGGCCTGGCAGTCAGACCCGGACAGAGTACATCTGGACGCCTATCTTGCAGCAAAACGGATGGAACTGCCGGAGGATGCTTATGTGGCTTTTGCAGCGCAGAATCCGGAGTTTTATACAGAGTCCCTGGAACTGGAGAAAAGTGTGGAACAGTTCGGCAGGGAATGGGAACAGCAGCCGGAGTACAGGCAGCTGCAGCTTCGCAGTACCTGGCGGGCAGAAGACAGACAGAAGTATGATGCAGAGAATGAGAGACTGACGACAGCCCTTAGAAACAGCTATCGCACCAGTGTAAACATATAACAGACAGGAGAAAAGTATGGCGTGGTGGAACCGTTTTTTTAAGAAAAAAGAACCGGTACAGCAGGAGGAAAACTGGGAGCAGTTGGTCTATACCAGGAATGGTGTGAATTTTGACGAGGAGGACCAAAGAAAGCGTTATATTGTAAATTGTCTCGAGCAGATCACGGAAGCTTCCAAGGAGATTGATCTGTTGACCGGAGAATATACGTTAGTGACTTCCTATCTGACGGATACGGATGAAATTGAAGCCCTGCCCAAGGAACAGCGCTCACAGATTAACAGTACCGCTGCCAGGCTGGCAGGTCTGGAGCAGGAGCGCAACAGATACCGGGAGAAAAAGAACCGCATGCGGGATGCGGACTTCTATGCGATCCGCAAGAGAGAGGACGAGATTGAAGAAGGAATCCGGAAGATCCGTGAGGGTGAAAAATACGGCAATCTGATCAGACAGGATCTGCATAGACTGGACGGAGAGAGACATGCCTATGAATACCGTAGGAACGAACTCGAGAACATGATGAACAATCAGAGAGGAATGGCGGTAATATTTTTTACGGCACTGGTAGTGTGCGTGATCATGCTGGCAATCTTACAGTTCGGATTTGATATGGATGTCTATGTCGGACTGTTTCTGGCAGTGGGAGCGGGCGCCGTTGCCATCTCTTATGTCTGCATCAAATATATGGATGCCGGACGGGAACTGCAGCGGGTGGAGAAGACCATCAACAAGATCATTCAGCTGCAGAATAAGGTCAAGATCCGCTATGTGAACAACTGTCAGCTGATGGAATATCTCTATCTGAAATACAATACGGACAGTGCGGCGAAGCTGGAGAAACGCTGGAAATTGTACCAGGATGAAAAAGAAGAGCGCAAGCAGTTCGCGGAAGCGGAAGCGAAGACAGAGTATTATCAGAAACAACTGGTGGAACAGCTGTCGAATTACCGCGTGCAGATGCCGGAGCGGTGGATCAGCCAGACAGCGGCACTTTTAGATAAGCGTGAGATGGTGGAGATCCGCCATGAACTGATCCAAAGAAGACAGGCACTCCGCAAGCAGATGGATTACAATCAGGAGGTGGCGGAGAGTGCCCGTAATGAAGTAAAAGAAGTGGCGGCACTCTATCCGAAATATGCGCAGGAGATCCTATCTATGGTGGAGCGTTACGACCGATAAAGAATTGACAAGACCCTCCCGTTATGTTACTATGACACCGTGTTAGCGATTTACCATGCTAAAGCACGCAACGCGGCCAACAGCAAGTGGCAGAACGGGAGGATGTATTATGAAAAGAGTATTAGTGGCATTATTGGCGATCAGCATGGCAGCAGGTGTTCTTACCGGCTGTGGTTCTAAAGGATCTGATAAGACATTTACCGTAGGTTTTGATGCGGAATTTCCCCCTTACGGATATCGTGATGACAATGGAGAATATGTAGGCTTTGACCTGGACCTGGCAGCGGAAGTATGCAAGAGACAGGGCTGGGAGCTGGTAAAACAGCCCATTGACTGGGATGCAAAGGATATGGAACTTTCCTCCGGAGCTATTGACTGTATCTGGAACGGTTTCACCATGAACGGCAGAGAGGATGCCTACACCTGGACCGAGCCCTATGTGGATAACAGCCAGGTGTTCGTCGTAGCAGCAGCTTCCGGTGTGCAGAATAAGGAAGAGCTGGCAGGCAAGGTTGTAGCGGTACAGAAGGATTCTTCCGCACTGGCTGCACTGAATGATGAAGAGAATGCCAATAACATTGCACTGCGTGATTCCTTTGCACAGCTGATCGAGTATGCGGATTATAACACTGCTTTCATGGATCTGGAGCAGGGTGCGGTAGATGCCGTAGCCATCGATATCGGTGTGGCACAGTACCAGATCGCCCAGAGAGAAGCAGGGAAGTTCGTTATGCTGCAGGGCGAGGATAACAAGCTGGCAGTAGAGCAGTACGCCGTAGGTTTCCTGAAGGGTAACGATGAGTTAAGAGATACCGTGCAGAAGACCCTCGATGAGATGGCAGCAGACGGTACTTTCACACAGATCGCTGAAAAGTGGGGACTGACCGACAGTGTCTGCCTCGGTAAATAACAAAAGACAATTGATGTAAGTCAGGATAATTAAGGAGTAGATTTCATGAGTTTGCTGACCATGAGTGCCCAGCTGGCAGAGGGCTTTCTGATAACGGTGGAAATATTTGTACTGACCCTTTTATTCTCTCTTCCTCTTGGGCTGATCGTAGCCTTCGGAAGAATGTCGGGATGTAAGGTGATCCGCATTATTTCCAAAATTTACATATCCATCATGAGAGGAACCCCTCTGATGTTGCAGATCATCGTGGTGTATTTCGCACCCTTTTATGTGTTTCGCATGCACGTGGGAACGGGGTATCGTTTCCCGGCGGTGATCGTGGCATTCGTGATCAACTATGCAGCATATTTTGCGGAAATCTACCGTGCGGGAATCGAATCTATTCCGGTGGGACAGTATGAGGCTGCGCAGGTGCTGGGTTACAGTAAGGCACAGACCTTCGTGAAGATCATTCTGCCGCAGGTAGTGAAGCGTGTGCTTCCGCCGGTGACCAATGAGACCATCACATTAGTCAAGGATACTTCTATGGCATTTACCATTTCCATCGCGGAGATGTTCACGGTGGCGAAGCAGATCGGAGCAGCACAGACCAGTGTGATTCCGCTGCTGGCAGCAGGTGTATTCTATTATATCTTCAATCTCGTTGTGGCATCCTTCATGGAATACCTGGAGAAGAAGACATCTTATTACAGATAGGTGACAGACAGGAGTATCGTATATGGAACAGACAGACGGAGAAATCCTCTTAGAAATGAATCATGTGAAAAAAAGCTTTGATGGCACCGGAGTGCTCCAGGATATCTCCCTGACCGTGAAAAAGGGAGAGGTGGTCTCCATTATCGGTCCCTCCGGTTCCGGGAAGTCTACACTGCTTCGCTGTGCAACGCTTTTGGAAAAAATGGACGGTGGCGAGCTGATCTATTTAGGACAGACGGCAGCTTCGGAGAAAACGGATAAAAACGGCAGAATACAGTGTGAATATGCATCGAAGGCGGAATTGCATAAGATCCGTAAATGTTTTGGACTGGTATTTCAGAATTTTAACCTTTTCCCCCATTATACCGTGATGAAAAATATCATCGATGCGCCGATCCATGTGGATAAGGTAAGCCGCACAGAAGCCGTGGCGAGGGCGGAGAAGCTTTTAGCGCAGCTAGGGCTGTCAGATAAGGCAGATGCCTACCCTTACCAGCTGTCCGGCGGACAGCAGCAGAGAGTATCCATAGCCAGGGCACTGGCACTGCAGCCCAAGATCCTGTTCTTCGATGAGCCGACCTCAGCACTGGATCCGGAACTGACGGCAGAAGTATTAAAGGTGATCAGACAGCTCGCAAGTGAGCATATGACCATGATCATCGTGACCCATGAAATGCAGTTTGCCAGAGAAGTCTCCGACCGTATCATTTTCATGGAGCAGGGCGTGATCGTGGAGGAAGGTTCTCCCGAAGCACTTTTTACAACGGAAAATGCCCGTGTTCGGGAATTTATCGGAAAGTTGCAGTAAAAATATATTGATTTTTTTTCGCAAATCTGTTTATCTATTAGGTGTGGGTTTATCTTGCCCACACCTATTCCAATAAAAGACTGAAAAACATAAGAATGCGAGGACTGATGGTATGAGCGTACAGGAAATGAAACCGATCAAGGAAGGCAAAGTTCGTGAGATCTACGACAATGGAGATACCCTGATCATGGTGGCAACTGACCGTATCAGCTGCTTTGATGTGATCTTGGACAACACAGTAACGAAGAAAGGAACTGTGCTGACCCAGATGTCAAAATTCTGGTTTGATATGACTGAGGATGTGATCCCCAATCATATGGTATCCGCTGATGTTAAGGATATGCCCGAATTTTTCAGACAGCCCAAATTTGACGGCAACAGCATGATGTGCAAGAAGCTGAACATGCTCCCCATCGAGTGCATCGTTCGTGGATACATTACCGGAAGCGGCTGGGAAAGCTACAAGAAGAACGGTACCGTATGCGGCATCAAGCTTCCGGAAGGTCTGAAGGAGGCAGATAAGCTTCCTGAGCCCATCTATACCCCTTCCACCAAGGCTGAGATCGGAGATCATGATGAGAACATCTCCTACGAGCAGAGTGTGGAATATCTGGAGAAGCGCTTCCCCGGAAAGGGAGCAGAATATGCTGCCAAGCTTCGTGACTATACCATCGCTATTTATAAAAAGTGTGCGGATTACGCACTGACCAAAGGAATCATTATTGCAGATACCAAGTTCGAGTTCGGTCTGGATGAGAACGGCAATATGGTATTGGGAGATGAAGTGCTGACTCCCGACAGCTCCCGCTTCTGGCCGGTAGACGGCTATGAGCCCGGACATGGACAGCCCTCCTTTGACAAACAGTTTGCCCGTGACTGGTTGAAAGCCAATCCCGAAAAGGGCTGGAAGCTGCCGGAGGAGATCGTGGAGAAGACCATCGACAAATACCTTCAGGCATACAAGATGCTGACAGGAAAGGATCTGTAAATAACAATTTTGGGTATTCCTTTTTGCAGGGGCAGGCAGGAAAGGTAAGGCTTACAAGTGACGGACAACATTTATATCCAGACAGAAAATAACGACAAATTAAAGGAAGAATGCGGTGCCTTCGGCGTGTACGATTTCGACGGACACGATGTTGCATCTACGATCTATTACGGACTTCTGGCATTGCAGCACAGAGGTCAGGAGAGCTGTGGTATCGCCGTCAGCGATACGAACGGACCCAAGGGGAAGGTCTTAAGCAGCAAGGATATGGGACTGGTCAATGAGGCATTTACACCGGAGCACCTCGAGAAGTTAAAGGGTGATATCGGTGTGGGGCATGTCCGTTATTCCACAGCGGGTGGTTCTACCAGAGAGAATGCACAGCCGCTGGTACTGAATTATGTAAAGGGTACTTTAGGACTGGCACATAACGGTAATCTGATCAATGCTCCAGAACTGCGGAGAGAGTTAGAGTACACCGGAGCTATTTTCCAGACCACCATTGACTCCGAGGTCATTGCGTACCATATTGCCAGAGAACGTCTGAATTCCAAATCCGTAGAAGAAGCAGTAGGCAGAGCCATGACGAAGATCAAGGGAGCCTACTCCCTGGTGGTGATGTCTCCAAGAAAGCTGATCGGTGCCAGAGACCCTTATGGTTTTAAACCGTTATGTATCGGTAAGAGAGACCATACCTATTTTCTGTCCAGTGAGACTTGCGCGCTGGATACGGTAGGAGCTGAATTTGTCCGGGATGTGTTACCCGGTGAGATCGTGACTATATCTCCGGAGAAGGGGATCGAGTCCGACACGAGCCATGTGCTGAAGCCTGCGGATACCGCAAGATGTATTTTCGAGTATATTTATTTCGCCAGACCCGACAGCTTTATTGATGGGATCAGCGTGTATGATTCCCGTATCCTGGCAGGAAAGTTCCTGGCTATGGATTCCCCGGTGGATGCGGATCTGGTCATCGGCGTACCGGAGTCCGGTAACTGCGCTGCCATGGGATATTCCATGCAGTCCGGAATCCCTTACGGTATGGGATTTGTGAAAAATGCCTATGTGGGCAGAACCTTTATCAAGCCGAAGCAGAAGAGCAGAGAGAGCAGTGTACAGGTCAAATTAAATCCTATCCGGGAAGCCGTGGAGGGCAAGCGTGTCATCATGATCGATGATTCCATCGTCCGCGGCACCACCTCCGACCGTATCGTGAAGATGTTGCGGGAGGCAGGAGCGAAGGAGGTTCATATGAGAGTCAGCTCACCGCCGTTTTTGTGGCCCTGCTATTTCGGCACAGATGTTCCGGCGAGAGACCAGCTGATCGCATATAACCGTTCCATCAAAGAAATCGGTGATATCATCGGTACAGACAGTCTGGACTATCTGAAGATCGAGAGACTGGAAGAACTGGTGGGCGGTAAGCTCGGCATCTGCAAGGGCTGCTTTACCGGCAAATACCCTATGGAACCGCCTGCGGAAGATATCCGCGGAGATTTTGATAAATAAAAGATGACTATTCAGAAACCCTTAGAATAAGAAATACTGATACGTCATGCTTGCATGTAAGTAGCAGTTTTCTTATTCGCAAGGTGACTCGAATAGAGTCACCATACCACACATGAACAAAATTAACTGCGAAGCAGCGGGAAAGTATGTGTAACATACGGTTTTGAGAATGTGTGGTATGGGTTTGGAATAGTTGCAATAATTAGAAAATAAGAGGAGCAAGACAAATGAGTACAGGTACAGACAGATATCAGAGCCCGTTATCCGAACGCTATG
>OGEP01003362.1_pt1 | contig 12207 bp, 12 predicted proteins | sample 1570721 | NCBI WGS metagenome assembly OGEP01 (sample SAMEA2582131, study PRJEB24529) | metagenome | biome: Human gut stool | place: China | collected 2011 | reverse complement strand
TCAGGAAGAAGTTGATACTATCAACAAGTATGGTGGTAAGCTGGAAGCTGCTATCAGAAGCTTATTTTAGAGTCAGATGGCGTCATTATTGCTACGCCAGAATATGACCATGCTGCGCCAGCTGTTTTGTTGAATGACTTAGAATGGCTATCTATTGGCGCGAAACCTTTAGTAGATAAGCCAGTACTGGTGACGGGGGCATCGTATGGTACATTGGGAACTTCCCGTGCCCAATCTCAATTGAGACAAGTTTTAAATGCTCCAGAATTGATGGCTGCTATCATGCCTAGTTCAGAATTTTATTTATCACATTCATTGGATGCTTTTGATGACAAAGGAAATCTAAAATCAGCAGAAGTAGTTGAACGCCTAGAGGCTTTATTTAATGATTTCTTGACTTATGTGACGGTTCAGTCGACATTGACATCTCAACGTCGTTATAAAATTTTAGAAGCAAACGCCACAAAGTGGTGATTAGGGAGGTTTTGTATGAAAATCGTTGGAATTGTTGGTTCAAATGCCACCTATTCTCATAATAGATTACTACTGCAGTTTATTCAAAAACAATTTAAGGATTATTTTGAACTTGAAATTGTGGAAATCAAGGGTATTCCAATATTTAATCAGAATCTAGATTATCAGGATTATCCAGAGATTGAAAAAATCAATGAAAGTATTCTTGCAGCTGACGGGGTTATCATTTCAACACCTGAGCACAATCATACCATAACTTCTGCATTAAAATCTGTGATTGAGTGGCTCTCCTATCAATTGCATCCTTTTGAAAAGAAACCAGTTATGGTCATTGGAACATCATACTATTCACAAGGTACATCGAGGGCGCAAAGTCATTTGCGAGAAATCTTAAACGCTCCTGGCGTTAACGCATGGGCTCTTCCAGGAAATGAATTTTTACTAGGAAATGCTAAAGAAGCTTTTGATGAGCTCGGTCAAATCAAATCAGAAGCTACAGTAGCATTTTTGGAGACCTGTCTCAAGGATTTTGTCACCTATGTCTCTATCGTTAATAATATGACCTTGACAGTGATAACTGAAAGTAGTACAGATGCTACTTCTGGAGCTTCAGAATCATGGAATAATGCTAAACCTCAAGCGAGTCAAGCAATGCCGTATCAATCAGAAAGTCAGACACCATTTGATCAAGCCTTAGATAAACTTTTTGGAAGTGCCTTAAGCTTTTCAGACAAGGATTATTTTGATCGTCAAATAGATCAATTTTTTGAAGGTAAAAAGGTGACTAAAACGCCATTTGATAAGACTTTGGATGAGCTATTCGGTCCGAAACTTGGTATTGAGGTTGCTGATATTTTTGATACAATTCCCTTGTGAGCTAATGAATATATATCAGCTAAAAAGCTCAGTCTTTCTGAATGAAAGCTGAGCTTTTAATATGGTCACTTGTGATTACAAATCAATTTCCAGCTTGATCGGTGTGTGGTCTTGGCGGTCGCCAGAGGAAATCATTTCAGACTTGGTAATCTTGTCTGCGATACGGTTTGAGGTTAGCCAGTAGTCGATTCTCCAGCCTGAGTTGTTGATTTTGCTGGTTTTGCTGCGTTGTGCCCACCAGCTGTAGACATTTGGGATATCGCCATGGATATGGCGGAAGGTGTCTGTAAACCCTTTTGCTAGGAGTTCTGTGAAGCCTTGGCGTTCTTCGTCGGTAAATCCTGGTGAACGGCGGTTGCTGGCTGGGTTGGCCAGGTCGATTTCCTTGTGGGCGACATTATAATCGCCTGTTGCAAGGACTGGTTTTTTAGCATCTAGCTCAGCTAGGTAGGCTGCGTATTGGATGTCCCAGCCTTGACGGTCAGCTAATCGTTTTAAACCGTCTCCTGCATTTGGAGTATAGACTTGGGTCACGAAAAAGTTGTCAAACTCTAGGGTAATGATGCGTCCTTCGCAGTCCATTGTGCTTGGGGCACCAATTTCTGGATAGGTGATGGTCGGATTCAAGCTGTTACGGTAAATAAACATTGTCCCCGCGTAGCCTTTTCGCGCAGGCTCAACAGAAGAGCGCCAAGCGATTTCATAATCTGGAAAATAGTCAGCCAAAATCTGCAAGTGTTTTTTAGTTGGTCCTTTGGCTGAAAGTTTTGTCTCTTGAATGGCGATGATATCAGCGTCTTCAGCAATGAGGGTGTCGATAACCTTTCGTGAAAGCAGGGCGCGTGCTGAGTCGCTAGTAAGGGCAGCGTTGAGGGAATCAATGTTCCAAGAAATAAGTTTCATAGTGTTTTCCTTTGTAGTCAATCTTAGTCTCTATTCTATCAAAAATCCTATCTAGGAGCGAACTTGAGGTCTTATTATTGTGGTTTTCGGTCCTGTCTGCGATTATTGATTTTCAAAACCTTGTCGGCAATGTACTGGATAACCTCGGTATTGCTAGGGAGGTCGGAGTGGTCGGCATCACTACCAGTGACAGTTAGCTGGGTGTAATGTTTTGCAGTATTTTGATAAATATATTTTCCAGCCTCAACACTGGCAAAGGGAACGATTTTATCAGCGTCATAGGTGCTTGTCCCAGCTAGGCTATACATAGTTAAAGTTGAAGGAATGTTATCGCGGTTGGCAATAAGGTCCTTGAGCATCTGTGTTCGATTCTCGGTGTTGGTCTCTTCAAAATTGTAGGGTGTCCCGATAGTCATCAAGGTTTGTATATTGAAATCGTCGCTATCGTAGTATTTTTCAAGAAAAATAGTCCAGTTGAGACCACCGTTGGAATGGCCGATAGCGTTGAAATTCTTGAACTTATACTTCTTCTGGAGGGCGTTCATTGCAATATTCAGCCAGGCAGTTTGTTTTTTGATGTTGGCGTAGCCGTCGTGATTATTTTCAAAAGCAATGACGATAAAAGGACGGAGGTCGTTGTTGGTGATTTGACCGCTGTAGCGAATGCTATTGTCCGTTTTGACCGTCAGTTTGAGAATGCTGTGCTTGTGCCCCATGTTATTCAGCGATTCGAGCATGCTATCGAAACGCTCCTGGGTTGCACTTGAGCCAGGTACCAGGATAGTTGGGTTCATCCGAGAACTGTTGATTTTAATCTGGTGATCGTTGATCTTGTGGACATAAGATTTTCCAGATAGGGTCATGCCAATGAGGGCTAGCGCAGCGATGACAAAAGGAATGGCTTTAAGCTTTTTCATGATATTTGGCCTCCCTTGCGAATGCTAGTCTGATAAATGGACGATAGATGAGTGTAGCCAATCCAATGAGAAGGACGTTGACGATGAGATAACGCCAGTCACCGTCAGAAGCTAAAAAGCCTAAAAGCAGATTGGGCGTCCCATTTGGAATGGTAAAGACCGCTGGGCTAATCCATTTGAGGTGAAGGAGAAGTGCACCAATGCCCTCTGCCATGATTGTTGATAAAAGCATGGGGACAAGCAGAATTGGTTGAAAAAGGATGGGCAGGCCAAGAAGAAAAGGCAGATTGTGGTCGAATAAGAGGGGAATCATTGACAACCAAGCAATGCGACCGTACTTGACCTTGAGTTGCTGGTGCTTGCTTTCCCAAATCACAGCGATTGCTAAGGAGACAAGCATACCAATGCCACCCACCATAGCAAAACTATCGCGGACAGTGTAGAGCGAATAAAGGTAGGGCAACTTATCGGAAGTATTTGACAAAGTAGTATTGAGATTTTCAGTGAAAACTGTCAGATAGGTATGGGGAAAATTCAGACTACTGGGCACGACAAATCCGCCTAAGAGAAGCACAATTCCGATAACTGACCAAAGCATGACTTGCCAGAGATTTTCAGGACCATTTCCCATGAGACTGGCGAAAGTTTGCTGAATGTGTTCGTTAAAATTGATCGATGGGAAAAATATCATGAGATTGGTGAGAATGGAAATCCCCATCAGTACCAAGATGATGAGACTTGTTTTTAAGTGGCGCGAGCGATTGTCCAAAAAACGACTAATCCATGTCACCACGAAGCTAAAGAGCAGAAGAACTAGCCAAAAAGGTTGCGCGAGGAAGCGGCTGTTGTCTGTCACGATAGTGATGCCAAATTCGAGGAGAGACCAGACGGTGACAAAGCCAAGCAGACTGGGCATTAATGCCTTGATATGATAATGGTTTAGATAGTGCTTAATGATATCAGCGACAAAGTAGCTGGCGATAAAATGAAGCAGAAGCTGGGCAAAATTCAAGAGTCCTTGGTTGAGAAAAACAAGCCAAGATTGTTTGTAAATGCTCCACTGGGTGATTTGTGCCAGAAAGGATTGATTTGAGATGAAGAGGTCCAAACTGATTTCTAAACCAGCCAGAAAAAGAGCGAAGGGAAAGGTGTCACGGAATCCTTGATAAACAAGGTAGCGAATTCGATGAAAACGATAAGCGATAGCGCTCATGGACAAACCTACTTTCTATTTTATTTTTTTAAATAATTTTTTTGATATTTTCTTAAGTAGTGCGGACGGGAGCAACCTCCTTCGGAGTTTCATCCCTAATTTTTGAGCCTGAGGTCTCAAAAATTCCGTTATCAGTGGCATTGCTGTTGCCACTGATAATACCACTACGGCGAAAATATCAGGGTTGGCTCACTTCGTTCGCTTCTACCTATGGTAATCATTTTATTACTGAAAAGAAATTAGTTTTTAAACTTCAACAAGTACAAATATTATGTACTACCTCATTGTAACACATTAGAAAATTGCAGCAAGTTTCTTGAATGCTAAAATGAGGCTGGGCGTCTACCCAAACCTCATTGATTTAGTTTACTTTTTTAGCTAGCATGGTTACAAATTGCATTTCAAGTGGGTTGCCGTTGGAGTCTGTTTTGTGAAGATGACCTAAGTCCTCATTGTATTTGATGAATTTCCAGTCCTTGTAGTATTCCTTAAGTTCGCCTTCTTTAAAGGTAAATGGAAAAGGCATTGGGCATGGATAGGCCTCGGTATCCATGGCACAGACAATAAGGTTGTAGCCACCGATTGCTGTGTGTCCTTGCATGTTGGCAATGATACTAGGAACCTGATTACGGTCAAGGAACATAAAAACAACCGTTGACAGGATGAAATCATAAGTTACTTGGATGTTGGCTGTGTTGATATCGTACCAATCAATCTTGTATGGCAAATCTTCTTCACTTGCGATGTCTTCAAGCGTCACCAAGCTCTGCCCATTGGCATCTACAGAAGTCACATCGTGCCCCAAAAGGCTCAAGTAAAGTGAGTTGCGCCCTTGTCCAGAGCCCAAGTCAAGCACCTTGCTGGTTTCTTTGAGGTAAGGCGCCGAGAAAATCACCTCTGAGTGCGTGCGTCCAAGACCGTATTTTTTGCTGATATAGTCTTCTTTGGTACAATAGAAGGTCAGGTAAAACTCAAGGTCATCGCTGGCTGGCGCGATTTTATGCCAAGCTTGTGGCTCCACAAAAGGACTGTAAGAATACGCATCGAGTAGCAGTTGACTTGTCTCATTACCGTCCTCATCAAGAGAGATGAAAGTGAGTGCTCCTTTGAGAATAGTCAATTTTCCCCAAGTGCCTTCTTTAGTGTTGTGGCGTTCCAAGAAAAGCTTTGGAATATCGTTTGCAGTCCAGTTTGGCATACGTTTGTAAGCCATGAGCTGGCTAGTATCTATAGTTGTCATCTGGTGTCTCCTTTTTTATTCTAACTATTATACCAAAAAATTTCAGAAATATTTTTAGAAAATTCTGTATCTGGTCTTGTCAAAATAGTCAAGGTCAGTTACAATATTATCAAAATGATAAAAAAGGATAGGAAATGGTACTTCGTCATAAATTAAGAGGCCAATCAGTTGGCGTTGTCTTTGGAACATTTGCCCCTATGCACATCGGGCACGTCGATTTGATTCATCGTGCTAAGCGGGAAAATGATGCAGGGGTTGTAGTTGTCGTGTCGGGTGAAAATACGGCTGAGGACCGTGGCACCAAGGTTGGTTTGCATTTGGATAGACGCTTGCGCTATGTACGCGAGGTCTTCCGTGACGATGAGCTGGTTGCAGTCGTCAAATTGGACGAAGAAGGGATACCCCCTTATCCAGAAGGTTGGAAACCCTGGCTCCAAAAATTAGAAAATGCTGTTTCAGAGGTCATTGAGGATGTCAACTACTGGCAAATTTATGTCGGTGAGGAGACTTACCAGCGTGAATTGGAAAAGCGCTGTGACGACAAGGTCATCAAGACTCATCTGATTGAGCGGTCGATTATTCCCATTTCTGCGACGCAGATTCGGCAAAATCCTTATGATTATTGGAAATACATCACCAAGCCATTTCGCAGGCATTTCACCAAGAAAGTGCTGATTGTTGGTTCGGCAAGTGGTGGCAAGACGACCCTGGTTCGTGATTTGGCGCGGGTTTACAATGCTCCCTATTCCTTAGAATACGCACGGAGCTATCAGGACATTAACAATGTCCGCGATGACGAGTTGGACACCTACGATTATGTTCGCCTGCTTGATGGTCAGTACAATCAGACCGCCAGCGTCATTGATTCGGGCAGTCACACGGGCTTGATTTTTGCGGATACCAATTCCAGCGTGACTAAAGCTTATTATGATTATTATTTTGAGGACAGCTTGCCCAAGGATAAGCGGATGATTGAGAGCCTCTATCAGTCCATTGTGGCGCGTGAGCAGTGGGATTTGGTAGTTTTGGTTGAGCCTAATACGACTTATGTGGATGATGGCTTCCGCGACATGACTATGTCCGACCAAGCGATTCGTGATGATTTTACCAATCATTTATTATCCCTACTCGCGCCCTTCAAAGATATTCTCATCACCGTCAACGGTGACTTCTTTGAGAATTATGACTGTATCAAACAAGCCATTGCTGAACGCTTAGCTATTGAATTATAGGAGGTTATGATGACTAAAAAACAAAATTTATTGACCGCTTTTATCAAGGACCTCTTTATCGGTTGGACACGCAACGAAGCCATTTATGCTTGGGCTTTAATCTTGTTGCAGGTGGCAACTTTTTACTGGAACCCAGATTCTATCACGGGCTTCATCACTGGTTTATCAGGAACCATCTGTGTGCTCTTGGTAGCTAAACGTAAGATTTCAAACTATGTTTTTGGGTTTATTCAAACAGCTGTTGGGCTCTATCTTGGCTTGCAAGTTCACCTTTGGGGTGAATCCATGGAGAATTTCTTCTACCTTGTTACCCAATTTGTAGGTTTCTTTGCTTGGCGTCGTCATATGATTGCTGGTGACCAGATGGAAGAAGAGCAAGTTGAAACGCGGACTTTTAAATGGCAACACTGGGTCTTCTCAGTAGCGGCAATCGCTCTTGGAACTTGGGCATTCGGAACAGCCTTTACGATGATGAAAGGGACACAGCCGTTTGTAGATGCTTTCACGCTAGTTACCGCCATTGTTGCTCAAATTATCATGTTAGCCCGTTATCGTGAACAGTGGAATTTCTGGTTTGTCCTTAACGTCGTCAGCCTCATTCAATGGGTGACCCTTCACAACTACTCAATGGTTGCTCTCTATGTGGCCTTTATCATCAATAACGCCTACGGCTATTACCAATGGACCAAGGGTGCCAAAAATGAAGGATAAGCGCTACTATGAGCAAGAGGCTTCGCTAGAAGAATACTTAGACTGGTATCGAAAGCAAGATAGCAACCGCTATGCTAAACCTTGCTACACCGTTGATATGATAGCACTTGCTTATCAGGAGGGACAGATTTTCTGTCCCTTAATTCAACGTAAAAGTCATCCCTTTCGTGGCAGTTACGCGCTTCCAAGTGGCTTCGTTACTCCAACGGAAACAGGCAAGCAAGCAGCTATCCGTGAGGTTAGGGAGGAGATTGGTCTGACCTTATCAGAGGAAATGCTTTACACCTTAGATACTTATGACAATCCCCACCGAGACCCGCGTGGCTGGGTGATTTCCAAAACGCATATCGTTTATCTGCCCAGAAGTGCCCATTGGGAGATTGAAGCAGGTGACGATGCAGTAATCGTCAGGTGGGCACAGTTGGATATTAGGCGCAAGCAGATTCGTCTAGAAAATAAACTGCTAGCAAGTGATAACTTGGCTTTTGACCATTACCAAATGTTGCAGGATGCGATGGAACGGATTAAAGGCCTGACTGCTTGGAATCCAAGATACTTACGATTACTTGGTGACACCTTCACCCTATCTGAAGCAACGACTCTAACCAACCTCTTTCTAGAGAAGTCCATCCAAGTGACCAACTTTAAGCGCGATTACAGCTATTGTCTTGAAGCGACCAATTACCAAAAAACAAATAAAATCGGACGCCCATCAACCCTCTATCGTTACGTGGAGCGCAAGCCGTTCTTTAATTAAGACCATTTATGACTCATAGATGGTCTTTTCTTTATCAAAAGACTATAATGTAGGCAAAAGGAGTGATTTTTATGAAAAAATGGCAGAGCGTGTTACGATTGGCAGAGTTAATACTTTTACTTGTCGTCATTCTTAGACAGCTATTTCTCAGACAGTTTGACGCGGAGCTGACAACTATTGCCATATTTTTAGATGTTCTACTAGAGTTGTGGTTTCTAGCCCTGGCTTGCGCTGGAAAAATTAGTTCCCTAGAACCCTTTTGGATTCCTAAGCGAATCGGTGTCGGTATCAGTGTCAATCCTAAAAATCCACTGGGTTTCTGGTTAACCGTGATTGGAGTGGGAGTGCTGATTATCATCATGGTCATCTTGCTAGTGCTTGCCTTCATTTGACTATTGAAATCGTTAGAGCTAGCCATAAAAATATGTTATAATGGTGAATGATTAACACGGCGTTTCATTTGCGCCTGAAAGGATTAGAAAATGACTGAAAAGAATTTTTACATTACCACACCGATTTACTACCCATCAGGTAAATTACACATCGGGTCTGCCTACACAACCATTGCCTGTGATGTCTTGGCACGTTACAAACGCATGATGGGTTTTGATGTGCATTATTTGACAGGTCTTGATGAACACGGGCAAAAAATTCAACAAAAAGCTGAAGAAGCTGGCATCACACCACAAGCCTACGTTGATGGCATGGCTAGAGATGTCAAAGAATTGTGGAGCTTGCTTGATATTTCTTATGACCAATTTATCCGCACTACTGATGACTTCCACGAAGAAGTTGTTGCTAAAGTCTTTGAAAAATTGCTGGCGCAAGGTGATATTTACCTTGGTGAATACACAGGCTGGTATTCGGTTTCAGACGAGGAATTCTTCACCGAAAGCCAATTGGCAGAAGTTTACCGCGACGAAAATGGCAACATGATTGGTGGGGTTGCGCCGTCAGGTCACGAAGTAGAAAAAGTCTCTGAAGAGTCTTATTTTTTCCGCATGAGCAAGTATGCTGACCGCTTGGTGGCTTACTATAAAGAACATCCAGAATTCATCCAACCAGACGGTCGTATGAATGAAATGCTTAGAAACTTCATTGAACCAGGTTTGGAAGATTTGGCTGTTTCTCGTACAACTTACACTTGGGGAGTTAAAGTACCGTCAAATCCCAAACACGTCATCTATGTTTGGATTGATGCCTTGATGAACTATATCACTGCGATTGGCTATGGACAAGAAAATCATGCTAACTTTGACAAATTCTGGCCTGCAGACATCCACATGATTGGTAAAGACATCCTTCGTTTCCACTCAATCTACTGGCCAATCATGCTCATGGCGCTTGACCTTCCATTGCCAAAACGCTTGGTAGCTCACGGTTGGTTTGTCATGCAAGATGGTAAAATGTCTAAATCTAAAGGTAACGTCGTTTACCCAGAAATGTTGGTAGAGCGCTTCGGTCTTGACCCACTTCGTTACTACCTCATGCGTTCACTTCCAGTTGGTTCAGATGGTACTTTCACACCTGAAGACTACGTTGGTCGTATCAACTACGAGCTTGCCAATGACCTTGGAAATCTGCTCAACCGTACGGTTGCCATGATTAACAAATATTTCGATGGTGAAGTTCCAGCCTTTGCGACGGCTACTGAATTTGACGCTGACTTGACAGCAGTGGTGGCTGATAATTTGGCGGAATACCACAAACAAATGGAAGCTGTTGATTATCCAAAAGCCCTTGATGCTGTCTGGACAATCATCTCTCGTACCAACAAGTACATTGATGAAACAGCTCCTTGGGTACTTGCCAAGGATGAAGCAGACCGCGACAAATTAGCGGCGGTTATGGCTCACTTGGCAGCTAGCCTTCGTGTCGTAGCGCATCTCATCCAACCATTCATGATGACAACTTCAAATGCCATCATGGAACAACTTGGTTTTGGCTCTGCCTTTGACCTTGAAAACCTTGAATTATCAGGGCTTCCAACAGGTATCAAAGTGGTTGCTAAAGGAACGCCAATCTTCCCACGTCTTGATATGGACGAAGAAATCGCCTACATCAAAGAGCAGATGAACGCTGGTAAACCTGCAGCCCAAAAAGAGTGGGTGCCAGAAGAGGTGGAATTGACTTCAAGCAAGGACCAAATCAAGTTTGATGACTTCGACGCTGTGGAAATCCGCGTCGCTGAAGTCATCGAAGTGGAAAAAGTCGAAGGCTCAGACAAATTGCTACGCTTCCGCTTGGATGCAGGCGACACTGACCACCGCCAAATCTTGTCAGGAATCGCTAAATTCTATCCCAACGAACAAGAACTGGTCGGCAAAAAACTCCAAATCGTCGCCAACCTCAAACCACGCAAAATGATGAAAAAATACGTCAGCCAAGGCATGATTCTCTCTGCCGAACATGACGGCAAGTTGACTGTTTTGACAGTTGACCCAAGTGTGCCGAATGGGGCTATCATCGGATAAAGTGAAAATACACAAAAAATCAGGGCAAGTGCTCTGATTTTTTATGTGTTATTGCTATCTACTAAAATCATCAAAGTGAATCTGACTAGATTCGAAAAAATTACAGATATATCAGATTAGAATATTCCAGCATCACAAAAATTTATGTACATCAGAGCGATGTCAACTCATCATTGGATTCACTGGAGGAGTAATTCTATAAAAAGACGATAAAGTAGTAAATCTATTGATATCATTTCCAGCACCGTCCCCCAATTGACCTATTATAAATAAAATATTATTTATAATAGGTCACCTTAATAAAGTCCCCTTAGCACATATTCATAAACTTTTTTATTCCATTCTATAAGACCTTCGCCAGTATATTTAATATAGATAACTCTTCTTCTAAGTGATTCTGGTATTATTTCTTTGAATTCTTTTTTTAAATATTCTGGGATGACACATAAATATAATAATTTATCTAAATTAATGCTGTCCCTTACCTTGGCTGGATGGTATCCATCAAAAATATAGCCTTTGCAATTTATTATGTCATAATACTTGAAATGGAAACTCACTCCTGGTACAAATTTTTCATTTAACTCTTCTTCATTTGGATTTCTACCTATAAATCTCTCCATAGCTAATCTATATCCTGAGTTAACATTTGACCAGGCAAACATTACATAGTCAAAATAATCATAGGGATCACCAGCTGAATTTCTACTATCTTTTACTAATTCTTCATTTGACAAAGAAAAAGCTTTAGTTGCTGAAAGTATTTCTCCATCTATCAAAATCTTTTTAGCTGTTTCAGTAGTTGTTGTGTGACTTATAAAGTCAGAAGTAATACAATCTCCAGCTTCATTAAAAATACAGCCCTCCATCTTATTTTTGGGATAAAATGGAGGGGTAGGTTTACTAATTGATACGTATTCTAAAACTTGGTCTAGTATTTTTTTATTTTCACAGACTATCTCTGTTTCTCTATTATTGTACTTTTCATATGCAACAAATTTAGATATTCTATCTAATTCAGTCTCGCTAATATTAGGATAATCTTGCAATGCAAAATAATAAATTCCACCCCATTGAATACTAAAATCTCCATTATTTATTTCTAATCTCATAACTCCTCCAAAAAATATTTCAATGATATTAATTGTGTCTATTCATTTTTAGAGTTTTAAACTTTAGTAAAAACTCTGAACTCCTTGTATTTACTAGACTGTTTGCCTGTGTCATTATTATAAAATGATATATCCCCCGTGGTGCTAGTTAATTTCAAAATACCATAAAAAGCCCAAAAGGACTATACTGTAAGTGTCTAAACAAACAGATGGTTAGTCCAAATGAGCCACTTACAGTATACTGCTAAATCCCATCACTTACAATGGAATATTAAGCAATTATCAAAAATTTGTTCAA
>OGEP01003346.1_pt1 | contig 12273 bp, 10 predicted proteins | sample 1570721 | NCBI WGS metagenome assembly OGEP01 (sample SAMEA2582131, study PRJEB24529) | metagenome | biome: Human gut stool | place: China | collected 2011 | reverse complement strand
CCCCTAACCCCTACCCCCCAGCCCCTAGCCACGAACCACGAACCACTAAAAAAGGCTTGTCGCACGTGCGACAAGCCTTTTTTCTACTTCCCTTCATAATAATAACGCGTCCACATGACGACTTCCGACAGGGACGGGTGGGGCGTCATGGTTTCGCTGAAGGTGTAGACCGATTTGGGATTGAGGGTCCGCGTCAGCGGTTTGGCCCGCAGGGCCTGGACCGTCGGCGACGCGATGTCTGCGTGGACCGGATGAACAACGTGGGTGCCGCTCATGAGGTTGTTGATGAAGGGTTGGATGAGGATGGACGCTTCAGGGCCGACGATGTGGGCGCCGAGGATGAATTTCGTCTTCTTGTCGATGACCAGCTTGACGAAGCCGTCGTCTTCATCGCCCGGTTCATAGCCCATGGCGTAGCCCTTGGCCGACGCGGAATAATGGTTGATGGCCGTTTCGACGTCATAGCCTTTCTTCACGGCCTGGTCTTCCGTCAGGCCGACGTGGGCCGCTTCGGGATAGGTGTAGGTGACGGCCGGTACGGCGTCATAATCGGCCCAGCGCCACGTTTCCGGTCCGTTTCCGGAAAAGAGGTTGTGCGCCAGGATTTCCGCTTCGTAATTGGCCTTGTGGCGGAAGGGGGCCAGGCCGTTGACGTCGCCTAAAGCCCAGATATTCTCAGCCGTCGTTTCCAGGAATTCGTTCGTTTCGATGTAGCCGCGCTTGTCCAGGCGGACGTCGGTGTTTTCCAGATGCAGCAGTTCCGTCATGGGCCGGATGCCCGGAGCGACCAGGATTTCTTCGGCAGCTACTTCGCCTTCTTCGCCTGTCGTGCGGTCGCGGAAGGACAGGACCTTCAGGCCGTCGCGCTGGCTGACAGAAACCGTGTCTTTATTGAGGCGGATGTCCATGCCGTAACGCTGGAACTGCTTGAGGATGAATGCCGATACGGCTGGATCTTCCTTGGGCAGGAGGCGGACATTGTGCTGGACCATCGTGACCTGGGTGCCGGCGGCGTCGAAGACGTGGGCGAATTCACAGCCGATAGGACCGCCGCCGATGATGATCAGGCTCTGGTAGGGCTTTTTCGGATACGACGGGCCGAAGAACGATTCCGACGTCAAATAGCCTGCTTCTTCCAGGCCCGGCAGGGAAGGGATATTCGTCCGGCCGCCAGTGGCGACGAAAACCTTATCGCCCGTCAAGGTGACGCTGCTGCCGTCATTCAGGGCGATGGCGACGGTATGGTTGTCGACGAAAGACGCCGTGCCGTTAAAGGTGTCGACATTGGGGAACTGGTCGTAATAACTTTGAATAGCCGGACTTTCATCGACCTTTTCCCACAGCCGCTTGGACAAGATATCCCAATCCAGGCGGACCTTGTCGGCAAAGACGCCGATACGGCTCCCTTCGCGGATTTCGCGGATGCGGTTGGCTGCCGTGACCATGACCTTCGTCGGGATACAGCCGCGGTTCAGACAAGTCCCGCCAAACCGGCCGCGTTCAATGACAGCCACCTGCAAGCCCTGGGCCAGGGCCGCGTCGGTCACAATATTGGCCGCCCCCGTACCGATGACAATGACATCATATTTCTTCATAAATAGCGCTCCTTTATATGTAACAGAATATTAAATACAACCTTTTTAGTATAGTATAAGCGAAAGCGACCTGTTTGACAAGGCCATATGAACTGCTAGCCACTAGTCACTAGTCACGAGCTGCCAGCCGTCAGCAGTTAGCCGTTAGCCGTTAGCCGTCAGTAGCTAGCCGCTGGCTGCTAGCCCATAGCCACGAACCACGAAAATCCCCTTTACACAACCGCCCGGGTATAGTATAATAGCTATGTCGTACGGGTGCTCGGTGTCTCGATGACTCCGACGATCACTTAGCACTTTGCGAATAGATTCAATTTTTTTACACATGGAGGAAAGATACAATGTTAAGCGTAGAAGAAAAAAAAGCAATCGTAGCTAAATTTGGTGCCAATGAAAACGATACGGGTTCTCCGGAAGTACAGATTGCGCTCCTCACGAGCCGCATCATCTATTTGACGGAACATCTCCGCAGCCATAAAAAGGACCATGCATCCCGCCGCGGCCTGTTGAAACTCGTCGGCCAGCGCCGTAACTTGCTCGGTTACTTGCAGAAACACGATCTCGACCGTTATCGTGCAATTCTCGAAAAATTGAACTTGCGTAAATAATCTCGCATACTGTGAGGCTGATGCTGATGTGACTGCATCAGCCTCTTTTTTCAGGACACAGGGTGGTAGGTTGTAGCCTGGGTATATCGCCGATGTTCCCGGACTAGTGCCTATCACCTGTGAATTCAAGGAGGTAACAATGGAAGAACAGAAATTCCAAATGGATTTCGCCGGCCGCCCGCTGGTGATTGAAGTCGGCAAACTGGCTAAACAGGCCAGCGGTGCCGCATTGGTCCGTTATGGCGACACGGCCGTTTTCGTAACGGCTACGGGCTCGAAGGAAGCGCGTGAAGACGCTGACTTTTTCCCGCTCACCGTCGATTACGAAGAAAAGATGTACTCCGTCGGCAAGATTCCCGGCGGCTTCATCAAACGCGAAGGCAAACCGCCTGAATCGGCAACCCTTTTTGCCCGCCTCATCGACCGTCCGATCCGCCCGCTCTTCCCGAAAACATACCGTCATGACGTCCACGTCGTGGCTTATGATTTCTGCGTAGACCATGACAACGCACCGGAAATCGCCGCTATGATCGGCGCATCCGTATCGCTGTGCATGTCCCACATCCCCTTTGCCGGCCCGATTGCCGGTGTCCGCGTCGGCCGCGTCGATGGCCAGTTCATCATCAACCCGACCGTTGCCCAGAGCGAACAGAGCGACATGGATATCGTCGTCGCCGGTACGAAAGACGCCATCCTCATGGTTGAAGGCGGCGCTCACGAAGTCCCGGAAGAACAGGTCCTGGACGCCATCATGTTCGCCCATGAAGAAATCAAGAAAGTCGTCGAATTCCAGCTCGGCTTCCTCGACAAGATTTCCGTACCGAAACAGGAATTCGTTGAAAAAGAACCGCCGGCAGATATCGTCGAAGCTGTCCACGCTTATGGCGAAGAAGCCATGAAGACGGCTATCTTCACGGCTGACAAAGTCGAACGCGAAGAAAAGATGGACGCTGTCGAAGCCGACATTTATGAACACTTTGCCGACATCTATCCGGACAACGCCGATGATGTCGCTGAAGTCACGCAGAAGATGATCAAGGAAATCGTCCGCCACATGATCGCCGTCGACAAGATTCGTCCCGACGGCCGCCGTGTCGACGAAGTCCGTCCGGTCAGCTGCGAAGTCGGCCTCTTTGCCCGCACTCACGGCACAGGCCTGTTCACCCGCGGCCAGACGCAGATTATGAGCTTCTGCACCCTGGCTCCGCTGTCGGAATGCCAGCACATCGACGGCGTCGGCCTGGAAACAGACCGCCGCTACATGCACCACTACAATTTCCCGTCCTTCTGCGTCGGCGAAACGAAATCGTCCCGCGGTCCCGGCCGTCGTGAAATCGGTCACGGCAAACTGGCAGAACGGGCATTGACCCAGGTCATGCCCAGTGAAGAAGAATTCCCGTACGCCATCCGCGTCGTATCGGAAGTCCTCGAATCGAACGGCTCCAGCTCCATGGGCAGCGTCTGCGGCAGCACCCTGGCCCTGATGGATGCCGGTGTGCCCATCAAAGCACCCGTTGCCGGTGTCGCTATGGGCCTGGTCACCAAAGGCGATGACTTTACTATCCTGACCGATATCCAGGGCATGGAAGACGCTTTGGGCGACATGGACTTCAAAGTCGCCGGTACCATGAAGGGCGTCACGGCAATCCAGATGGATATCAAGATCAAAGGCCTCAGCCGTGAAATCCTGGCCCAGGCTCTGAAACAGGCCCACGAAGGCCGTATGCACATCATGGGCAAGATGATGCAGGTCATCAGTGAACCGCGAAAGGAGCTCTCTCCCTACGCTCCGCGCATCATCTCCATGCACATCAAGCCGGATAAGATCCGCGACGTCATCGGGCCGGGCGGCAAGATGATCAAGCAGATCACTGAAGAAACAGGCGCCAAAATCGACATCGACGATTCGGGCCTGGTATACATCGCTGCTGTTGACGGCGAAAGCGGCCAGAAGGCTAAAGAATGGATCGAAAAACTGACCGAAGACGTCGAAGTCGGCAAGACCTACGTCGGCAAAGTCACGCGCCTCATGAACTTCGGTGCTTTCGTCGAAGTCCTGCCGGGCAAAGAAGGCCTGGTCCATATTTCCCAGCTGGCTAAAGAACGGGTTGAAAAAGTCGAAGACGTCGTCCACGTCGGCGATGAAATCATGGTCAAATGCGTCGAAATCGACAGCCAGGGCCGTGTCAACCTGTCTCGCAAAGCTCTCCTGGGCGGCGGCGACGAAGGCCCGTCCCATCGCAGCCGGGGTCCCCGCGGCGGTCACAACCACGACCGTCAGAAACGGTAGGGCTTATGGCAGGCAGAGGATTTGAAATCGTCACGGCTTATGAAGGCTGTGGCATCCATCTTCCCGTCCGCAAGACGGCCAAGAGTGCCGGCTATGACTTGGAAGCCGCAGAAACGACGGTCCTGGCACCGCATGCCGTCACCGTCGTCCCGACTGGGCTGAAGGCTTTCATGGAAGACGATGAATACCTTTCCATCTTCATCCGCTCCAGCCTGGCCTTCAAGAAGGGCCTCATGCTGGCCAACAGCACGGGCATCGTCGACAGCGATTACTATAACAATGCCGACAATGAAGGGCATATCATGATTGCCTATTACAATACCAACGATCAGGCCTATACCCTGGAAAAGGGCGAACGCATCGGTCAGGGCATCTTCATGAAGTACCTGACCGTCAACGACGACGCTGCCAGCGGTATCCGCACTGGCGGCATCGGCAGCACGGGAAAGTAAAAAAGTGAAAATGAGATAATATACCTATCTGGAGGGTTTTGCCTCCCCTGATAGGGGAGGTGGCCCAACGGGCCGGAAGGGTTGCACTGAAAAAACAACCTCTCAGCCAGCCTGCGGCTGCCAGCTCCCCTATTAGGGGAGCTTTTTTTGAAAGGATGATGAATCAAGTGAGTATCAGCAAAGAAACACTCGTTTCTCGTAAAGAAATCATGAAGGGCCGGGTCCTGCACGTCACAGTCGATACGGTTTCCATCGACGACGGCCAGGGCGGCGAAAAGAAGACGGCCACGCGCGAAGCGGTCTGGCATTTCGGCGCCTGCGCCATCCTGCCGCTGACCAATGACGGCAAGATCATCCTCGTCCGCCAGTATCGCTATGCCGCCGCCCAGGCCATGCTGGAAGTGCCGGCCGGTAAAATCGAACACGACGGCGAATCGCCCGATTACTGCGCCGCCCGGGAACTGGAAGAAGAAGCAGGCGTCACGGCTTCGGAAATCCTGCCCCTAGGTTATACCTATACGTCGCCGGGATTCTGCAGTGAACGGATTTACCTCTATCTGGCCCGGGGCCTCCAGAAAGGGAAGCAGCACCTCGACGACGACGAATTCATGAACGTCGAATACTACACGCCCAAGGAAATGGAAGACCTCATCGATAAGAACGAAATCACCGATGCCAAGACTATCGCAGCTTTTGAAAAAGCCCGCAAATATCTGCCGGGATTATAAGGAGGGAGCCCTATGAAATTCAATCGCATCATCGTCATCGTCACGGACAGCGTCGGCGCCGGCGATGCACCGGATGCCGAAAAATTCGGCGACAAAGGAGCCGACACGTATGGCCACATCGACGCCAATGTACCCTTGAAGGTGCCCAATCTGCGCCGCCTGGGTCTGGGCCGCGTCGCCCATATCCATGCGGAACCGGCCGATGTCGTCGGCTCGTATGGCCTCATGCAGGAAATCTCGGCCGGCAAGGATACGACCAGTGGCCATTGGGAATTCATGGGCAATCCCGTGGAAAATCCCTTCCCGACCTTCCCCGATGCCTTCCCGCCGGACCTCTTGAAAGCCTTTACGGAAAAGACGGGCTACGGCTACATCGGCAATGAAATCGCGTCGGGCACGGAAATCATCGAACGCCTGGGGCCGGAACATTTCCGCACGGGCCTGCCCATCGTCTACACGTCGGCGGACAGCGTCTTCCAGATTGCCGCCCACAACGACGTCATCCCCCTGGAAGAATTGTACCGCATCTGCGACATTACGCGCCGCGAAGTCTGCGTCGGCCCTTATGAAGTAGGGCGCATCATCGCCCGGCCGTTCATCGGGACTCAGGGCCATTTCGTCCGCACTGGCGACCGCCGCGATTACAGCCGTCTGCCCAAGCGGAAAATGGTCTTCTCCTATTTGTCCGAAGCGGGTTATGCCGTCGTCGGCGTCGGCAAGATCGGCGACATCTACGCCCACATCGGCCTGACCGAATCGTACCACACGGCCAACAACCACGAAGACATGGAAGCCCTGCGGACCCAGCTGGCAGCCCATCGCCAGGATAAGGGTCTGCTCATGGCCAACTTCGTCGACTTCGACAGCATGTACGGCCACCGCCGCAACGTCCAGGGCTATGCCGGCTGCCTGGAAGCCTTCGATCAGGAACTGGGCCAGCTCCTGATGGAAATCCACGACGACGAACTGCTGGTCATCACGTCGGACCATGGCAACGACCCGACCTGGCACGGCACGGACCATACGCGCGAACGGGTACCGCTCCTGCTCTACAGCCCGGCCCTGAAGGAATCGGTCGACCTGGGCATCCGCCAGACCTATGCCGACCTGGGCATGAGCATCATGGATAATTTCGGCCTGACAGGCCTTGAATTCGGTACCAGCTTTTTATCGGAACTGAGGTGATCCTATGTGGCCCATCGACTGCATCGAACACAAACGGGACGGCAAGGTCCTGACGAAAGAAGAAATTTCGCGCTTCATCACTGACTATACGGCAGGGCGCGTCGCCGACTACCAGGCGGCGGCCTGGCTCATGGCCGTCTATTTCCAGGGCATGACTTATGAAGAAACGAAGGAACTGACCCTGGCGATGGCCCATTCCGGCGATATGGTCGACTTGTCGTCCATTCCGGGCATCAAAGTCGATAAACACAGCACGGGAGGCATTGCCGATACGACGACGCTCATCGTCGCGCCCTTAGTGGCAGCAGCCGGCGTCCCCGTCGCCAAGATGAGCGGCCGCGGCCTGGGATTCACAGGCGGCACGGCAGATAAACTGGAATCCATCCCCGGCTTCCACGTCGTCCTTCCGGAAGACCAGTTCCTGGAACAAGTGCGCCGCATCGGCCTGTCACTCATCACCCAGTCCGGCGAAATCGCACCGGCTGATAAGCTGCTCTACGCCCTGCGCGACGCGACGGCGACGGTAGAGAGCATCCCTCTCATCGCCAGCTCGATTATGAGCAAGAAAATCGCCTCCGGTGCCGATGCCATCGTCCTCGACGTCAAATACGGCGACGGTGCCTTCATGAAGACCAAAGAACGGGCGCGGGAACTGGCCCGGACCATGGTCGGCATCGGCAACCTCGCCGGCCGGCCGACACGGGCCGTCGTCACCTCTATGGAAGCGCCCTTGGGGACGGCTATCGGCAACTGCCTGGAAGTCGATGAAGCCGTCGAAGCCTTGTCGGGCAAAGGCGGCCGGCGGCTCATGGAAGTCGTCGAAGCCATCGGCGCCCAGATGCTCATCGTCGGCGGCAAGGGCCAGGACGAAGGGCAGGGGAGAGCCATGATCCGCGACCTCGTCGCTTCCGGCAAGGGCCTGGCCAAGTTCCGGGAATTCGTCAAGGCCCAGGGCGGCAGTACGTCCTGGATCGGCAAGCGGCCCCTCACCAAGGCGCCCCAGGTCTTTACGGCCGTCTGCACCGATGAAGGCTACATCACCCGCATCGACGGCCGGGCCCTCGGCGAAATCGCCATGGCTATGGGCGCCGGCCGGGCCCGCAAGGAAGATGCCATCGACCCCATGGTCGGCATCCGCCTGTTCAAAGAGCTCTATGACCCGGTCCGTCCCGGCGAAGCCCTGTTCACCTTGTACGGCAAGGGAGGCGCCGATATGATGGACCTGGCCCGGCAGGTCGCCGACCACATCATCGTCACAGCCGAACAGGCTCCCGTCCAGGAACCGGTCATCAGCGAAATCATCGTCTAAATAGAAAGGAATCTCATGAAAGAAACACGGCAAATCCCCGTCCAGAAGGGGAAAACCTATGATATATCCATCGTCCGCCTGGGCAGCAGCGGCGAAGGCGTCGGACGCTATGAAGGCTTTACGGTCTTCGTGCCCTTCGCACTGCCCGGTGAAACCGTGCGGGCCCGCATTACCCTGGTCAAGAAGACTTACGCCACGGCTTCCCTGGTCGAAGTCCTGAAGCCCTCGCCGGACCGGATCCAGCCCCAGTGTCCCGTCTACGACCGCTGCGGCGGCTGCCAGCTCCAGCACCTGAGCTATGAAGGGGAATTGAAGGAAAAGCGCCAGCAGGTCCGGGATGCGCTGGAACGCATCGGCCACCTGCAGGGCCTCGACGTCCTGCCGACCCTGGGCGCCCATACGCCCTGGCATTACCGCAATAAGATGCAGTTCCCCGTCGCCGCTGCCGGCAAGGGCAAAGTCGCTATCGGCTGTTTCGCTGCCGCCACGCACGAAGTCATCGACGTGACGGACTGCGCCATCCAGAAAGAAGGGAACAACGCCATCGTCGCCGTCGTCCGCCAGTGGATGAAGGACTTCAAGATTCCCGCCTATGACGAAGACGCCCGGACGGGCATCGTCCGCCACATCATGGGCCGCGTCGGCGTCCATACGGGCGAAATCATGGTCTGCCTGGTCACGGCCTGCGACATGGTGCCGCACATGAAAGACCTGGTCCAGCGCCTGCGCCGCGACATCCCGGGCCTGACCAGCGTCGTCCAGAACGTCAACAAGCGCCACACCAACGTCATCTTGGGACCCAAGACCAAGACCGTCTACGGCAAAGGGACCATCCACGACTCCATCGGCCCCCTGACCTTCCACATTTCCGCCCAGTCCTTCTTCCAGGTCAACAGCGAACAGGCCCAGCGCCTCTATGAAACGGCCCTCGACTTTGCCGACCTCAAAGGCGGCGAAACCGTGGCCGACGTCTACTGCGGCACCGGGACCATCACCCTGTTCCTGGCCCAGAAAGCCAAGCAGGTCTACGGCATCGAAATCGTCGCCCCGGCCATCCGAGACGCCGTCCGCAACGCCAAAGACAACCGCGTTGGCAACGCCCAGTTCATCTTAGGCGATGCCATCCATAAATTGCCGGAACTCATCAAAAACGGCGTCCGTCCCGACGTCATCGTCCTCGACCCGCCTCGGGCCGGCTGCGGCGAACCGGTCCTCAAAGCCATCGCCCAGAGCAAACCCAAACGCGTCGTCTACGTCTCCTGTAATCCGGCCACCCTGGCCCGCGACCTGGCCTACCTCGACCAGCACGGCTACCACACCACCAAAGTACAGCCTGTGGACATGTTCCCGCGGACCCACCACGTCGAGAGCGTGGCCTTGTTGTCGCGGACGCATTAATGGTTGGTATAACCAAAAATTTTTCCTTTGCTCGCAGGCCTGGTAAATCAAGCCTTTTGACAAATGCCTGAAATTTTGGTTAAATAAGAGTAACCTACCGCAAGCTTAAGAAAAATGAGGCTCTCCGCGCAAAAAACTACTGTTAACTGCCGTGTAGGCAGCTTAGAAATACGAAAATTCGTTCCGGCACTTATCCCGGCTGTTAACTGCCGTGTAGGCAGCTTAGAAATAAATTAATCACCGTCGAAAAAAATACAGAATGTTAACTGCCGTGTAGGCAGCTTAGAAAAAGAGGAGGATTCCGTGAGGGCTCCGGGCGACGTTAACTGCCGTGTAGGCAGCTTAGAAAGGGAAAATTCCTGGCACTCATTCCTGCTATTGGTTAACTGCCGTGTAGGCAGCTTAGAAATATCGGCTCGTAGGGGGTACAGGGGGATTCCAGTTAACTGCCGTGTAGGCAGCTTAGAAAATGGATTGGGTTTGGATGAACGCATGTTGAAAGTTAACTGCCGTGTAGGCAGCTTAGAAAATATTCAAGATAAACTGTCAATAGAAAATAGTGTTAACTGCCGTGTAGGCAGCTTAGAAACATCATCGAATTGATGATCTCAAACATGACATGTTAACTGCCGTGTAGGCAGCTTAGAAAAACAGGGACAGTCGCACGAAGGTTTTGACCATCATGCGGCTGTCCCTGTTGCTTTATAGTTTGCAGAGAAAACTTTTAAATTTTAAGCTATCCGCTAACCACTAACTGCTGGCCACTAACAACTTAAAAGGGACTGTCGCATATGCGATAGTCCCTTTTTTGCTGCTTCCCATACTTCTGTAACGCGTTACCTGTAAAGAGAAGAAAAAAAGAGAAAGGGAAAAAAGAAGAGAAAAACATACATAAAAATTTAAAGCATACGCTTAAAAAAAGGTGACACATGTCCGCAGCTTTTTCTCTTATATGGGTGTCAAGGGCAAAAGCCCAAACCGAAACGGAAACGAGGTGCTGATAATGAGAAGGCTGCAATGGCTGAAAACCAGGACGGGACTTTTTTCAGATCCCCGTATGCTTTGTCTGATGAATCAGGCGAACGGAGATTCGTACATCGTCCTCTGGTTTTTCCTGAAAGACATGGCCGGGACGATTAACGACAACGGCCTTGTCTACGTGTCGGGACAGGAAGCCATGACGACGCAGCTCATTGCCAAGTGCCTGCACCGCCGCCGACCCTTCATTGAAAAAGGGTTGACACTGTTGGAAAAACTGGAACTCATCGAACGCGACGAAAGCGGTCTTATCCGCATTGCCATCTGGGATGAATTACAGGATTTCCAGCGCGACGAAAAGAAGCGGGAACAGACGAAAGAACGGGTCCGCCGCTACCGTGAGAGGCAGCGCCAAGCTCAGCGGGAAGATAGTTCGGTGGATGCGGCGCCTGTCATGACGGCAACGTCAGCCTCTGATGAAATGGACATGACGGCAGAAGAAGCGCCGGTCTATGACGGCGAACCTGTGACGATGCCGAAAGTCATGCGTGACTACGCGTCGGTCCAGAAATATCAACAACTCTTTGGCCCCATGCAGGGCGAGTTCGCTCAACAGCTCATTGATTTAGAGAAAATGTGGGGCAGCGAGTCGACCTGTATCGCTATTGAACTGGCCCATGAGAATGGAGTCAACAACATCAAGTATATCCAGGCCATCCTCAAGAACAGCAACGGCCGTCCTATGAAGAAGGAGGACGCTTATGCACGTAACCAGAGAGAATATTACGAACACCTTGATGCGGTGTTACATGAAGCCCGGAGAGAGAAGCTGCAACGATTACAAGCTGAAGATGCTCGAAGAAATGCTGCCCGAAACGATGACGGCACAGCAAGCGGAATCTCTTTTGCATCGCTTGTTAAAACGATGTAAGTTCGAGCCGTCCATTGCCGAAGTCATGGAAAAATGGTATGCCATCGTCCGCGAAAATCGCCGTCCCCAGACTTTCCAGGCCGGACCGGCGCAGACCGTGCCCCAGCGCCACATCAATCGGCTGAAAGATACGCGGAATGCCTTGCTGGAAGGGCGTCCCATCGAAGGGATGAACTTGTCGGAGAAACTCATCCGATTCGCCCGCAGCTTTTTCCCGGAAATCAGCCTGTCCGTCATCGAACGGAACCAGTTGGAAATCTCTAACTGCATGACCGACCGGCAGAAAGATTTGGAACGGAAAGACGGCTATATGACTTATATGAAACTCAACAAAAACGGCGTCATTACGCTGTATATGTCTAAAATCCAATGAGAGAAAGGAGACGAGAATGAACCGGATATTAAGATTTTTGAGGAACCTCGACAAAAGGAAGCTCATTTTCATCCTACAGAGAGCCAGTGCCGTATTGCTGCCGATTAGGCCCTATCCGGACTGCGGACGCGGGCACTGCCCCTGTCCGGCCGTGAAACACAGGACCATGCAGGGCATCGCCATCGGCGGCAAGACCGCCAGTGTCCATATGAGACAGTAATGGGAAATCGCAGGCCGCAGGTCGCAGGCGGCAGTTCGCCTCGGAATCAGATGCGGCGTTCCGCCGCGACAGACTCAAATTGACAACATCGCTTCGGGAAGCCCTCAGCTCGTAAAGATAGCCCCAATCGGGGTTTCGTAGGGGCCGTCCCAGCGGGCAATGTCAGTAAGTTAGCGTTTATCAAAAATATGAAGAGGCTGTTGCACGAA